>JGI24025J20009_10000198_pt1 | contig 46681 bp, 39 predicted proteins | sample Cruoilmetagenom3_FD_20009 | JGI IMG/M metagenome (IMG submission 20009)
AAACCTTGCAGGTGGCAATTGCAGCAGATACAAATGCAGAATTCAGCGGTAAATTTNACAACAATGAAATTTACTTCTACACAGAAGACAATACGACGTATTTTAGTTTCCACGGTATCCACGCTTTGGCGGATCCTGGACCCTATCCTCTTGAGATCACTGCAAATTTTTCAGATGGAACAGAACAAACCTTTGAACAACTTGTTATGCTATCAGCAGGCCTCTATGGCAATGAATGGGTCAATGTGCCAGAAGAGTACCTTGATGAATCTGTCATAGATGAGGAAGATGCCTACCTCCAGCCCATCTTAAATAAAGTGACGCCAGTAAAGTATTGGGACGGTCCATTTCATTACCCAGTTGATGAACCACTTGTTATTAGTCCCTATGGACAGCGACGCAACTATAATGACGGTGGACTTTATTTCTACCATACGGGAATTGATTTCAAGGCTAATGCTCCAAACCTAAACGTTTATGCCACAGCTACAGGTGAGGTCGTATTGACAGAAGAATTGAAGATCAAAGGAAATGCAATCATTATTGATCATGGTTGGGGAGTTTACTCGATTTATTGCCATCTTTCTGAATTCAATGTTTCCGTAGGCGATTTTGTGAATCCAGGTGACATCATAGGCCAAATTGGCGACACCGGTCGTTCAGTTGGACCACATTTGCATTTCGAGATTGATATCACCGGAACACCGATTAATCCTCAGACATGGTTTAATCAAGAATTCCCACCTCAGGAACCATAGGGCAAACCATGAGAAATTCCGGAATTGTATCCGTTAAACAAAAACAAGCACAAACTATTTGTGCTTGTTATGCGCTAGGAGGGAGTCGAACCCTCACGCCTCAGCGGCACGTGGCCCTCAACCACGCCTGTCTGCCAGTTCCAGCACTAGCGCCGGAGCAGAAATAATTATATCCTGCTGAGAGTTGTTGTCAAGCAAATTATCAGTATGATAGTGAGGAGTAAGAAATGACAATCGTTTTAGATGCCATGGGTAGCGATGGCCGACCGAACCCAGAAGTCCAGGCGGCTGTAACCGCTTCAAATCAGTTAAACGAGGATATCGCTTTAGTTGGGGATGAGGCAGTATTGCTTGAAAAATTAAACAGTATTCCAGGAGATCAATCCAGAGTGCACATTATCCATGCACCTGAAGCTCTCGATATGAGTGACCACATCGCTGAAGCGCGCTCTAAGAAGCAAAATACCATGCGCGTGGGCATGGATTTGGTCAAAGCTGGCGAGGGTGATGCATTTGTTACTGCTGGAAATACCGGTATGGCAATGTATTATGCAAAAAAAGTATTTGGGGATATTCCTGGTGTAATTCGGCCCTGCTTATGCGCAGTTTTTCCAGTCAGGAACGGACAAGCCGTTGTTTTGGATATTGGTGCAAATGCTGAATGCAGACCTGAGTTCCTCGTTCAATTCGCTATCATGGGAAACATTTACGCTCAAACCATGCTGGATATCACAAACCCAAGAATTGGACTGCTTGCAAACGGTGAGGAGGAAGGCAAAGGGAACAACCTGGTTAGAAACACATATCCCATGCTGAAGAATACCAATTTGAATTTTATCGGCAATGTTGAAGGAAAAGAGCTCTTTGGCGGACAGGTAGATGTTGCTGTCACAGATGGGTTCACTGGCAATATCATGCTAAAGTCCACGGAAGCTGTAGCAAAATTGATCGTTGATATCCTCAAAGAGGAATTAATGTCATCACTACGCACCAAGATAGGTGCCCTGCTTGCTAAACCAGCTTTTGGAAAAATTAGAGAGATGCTGGATCCATCAGAAATCGGCGCAGCTCCGCTCTTAGGGATTGATTCACTCGTATTCGTTGGTCACGGGCGTTCAGATGCTCGCGCAGTTGTAAGTTCAATACATGCTGCGAAGCAGGCTGTTGACAATCAGCTTCTAGGAGAACTTCGTAAATCAATCATCGAAAACATACAAAAGGATTAAGGAAAAAATGAAACTTGTCATAAATGAAAAACTGATCAAACGTAACAAATTAATTGGAAATATAACTTCCTTTGTTGGGATCGCAATTTTAGCAGCGGGTTTAATCCTTAACCTCAAACCTACTACAACCCGAACACTAATCTCTTTCGTCGCATTGATCGTGGGATTTATTGTTGCTCAGGTCAGCACATATTTTGTTGGTAGGTTTGGACGGAATCCACGATTTGATGAGATCATTTCCGATAACTTATCAAAATTAAATAATTCATACACCTTTTATGTGTATCGTGGCCCCGTCCCGATGCTCCTGGTTGGACCCTCTCGAATATGGATTACCATTCCCATTGCTGCAAGTGGTGAAATTTCCTACGATAAAAAATGGCGTCAACGTGGCGGATCTTTCCTAATGAAACTATTTGGACAGGAAAATTTAGGTCGTCCAAGCGTGGATGTTAAATCAAGGGAAAAACAAATTCATGAATTCCTGGATAAAAACTTAGAAGAAAATGAGATTCCTCCTGTTAGAAGCATTTTAGTGTCTTTCAATCCAAAAGCATCCATAGGCGATGTGGAAAATGCCCCCACAACCATCGTAGAGTCAAGTGCATTGCGACGCGGTATACGCAAATTCGATCGAAAAACAGATGAGGAGATCCACCCTGATGTGTTGGAAAAGATAAATAAACTTCTTGCTGAATGATATTTTTTATTCGATCAATCCTGCATAATCCAATAATACTCGGATTTCATCTGGTTTAAGGTATCGAAAGTTTCCAGGTTGAAGTTTTCCTAACTCAAGTGGTCCAATTCGCACTCGACGGATCTCTCTAACATGAAGTCCTATTCGAGCGCCGGTTCTACGTATTTGCCTGTTCTTGCCTTCCTTCAATACAACAATCAACCAAGCACCAGATTTTGTATAAGTCTTAACCTCAATTTGCGCAGGTAATGTTCTATACCCATCCTCCAGTACAACGCCACGTCGCCAAATGGCTAATTGTTCTTCATCAGGGCGCCGAGTCAATCGTACTTCATATTCTTTATCGTGTTCATAACGTGGATGCGTCAACCTGTTCGCTAATTTTCCATCATTCGTTAGTAAGACCAACCCCTCACTATCGAAATCTAATCTGCCAACCGGATAGAGATGTCTGTGATCTTTAACCAGATCAAATATCGATGGCCGTGGATCATCAGGCGTTTTCAACGAAAGCATATTTCGCGGTTTATTCACGAGGATATAGACTGTTTTTTCTGCCTTTCCAATTAAATTCCCGTCAATGCGAATATCATCTTTTTGGGGGTCGGCTTTTGCTCCAAGTTTAATTACTTGATCATTAACTGTAACTCGTCCATCGTTAATGAATTTTTCACATCCCCGGCGGGACCCATATCCTGCTCTGGAGAGGATTTTCTGTACTCTATCTTCAGACATTATGTTTTCAACACTTCCCATGAACCATTGTGATTGGTTTCCTCCAGCGTATCAAAATCAACAAAAGGAAGATCATCTATTGACTCTAATCCGAAATACTGCAAAAAAGCCGGTGATGTTCCATAATAAATTGGACGACCGGGTGTTTCAGCGCGACCCAATTCTTCGATCAAGCCTTTAGAAAGTAGCGATCGCATGACACTATCACTGTTAACTCCTCTTACCACATCAACCTGTGGACGAGTGACCGGTTGTTTGTACGCTACGATGGCTAGCGTCTCAAGAGCAGCCTGGGATAAGGTGCTTGGTGCTTGCAGTCCTAAAAAGTTTTCAACTGTTATACTGATGGCAGGGTCAGTTGTCAACTGTACTTTATTTCTAACACGCATCAAGCGTAATCCATGTCCATCCTCTTCATAATGGTTTGTCAGCTCTAATAAGTGAGATTCGACGACACTCTCCTTAATTTCAAGAGCTTTTGACAATTGATGTACACTAACAAGCCCTGATGAAACGAACAATAAACCTTCAATTTTGGCTAGATATTCTTGCGCTATTTTAATTTTTGGCATGATCTAATATTATTCCACAATTGATTTTGACCAAAATGATTATACTCCATTATCTTTCAACCAAATTGATGCTAATGCTGGTAAAATTTCATCAGAGTTTTGATTTTCTGGTAAACCAATCGATACGAAAAGATGTTTAGGAGCTAAGGTATGCGAATTTTATTGACAGGCGCCGCTGGATTTCTTGGATCACATCTCACCGATCGGTTAATTTCGGAGGGACACCAGGTGATTGGGATGGATAATTTCATCACAGGTCATAAAGAAAACCTTGCTCACCTTTCAGGGAATATTAATTTTAGTTTTATTAACCATGATGTATCAAATTTCATATTCGTTCCGGGCAGCATCGATTATGTGCTTCATTTTGCTTCACCAGCCAGCCCAAATCCCACATCTCCCCTTGGCTATCCTAACCTCCCCATTCAAACTTTGAAAGCTGGCGCACTGGGTACACACAATTCGCTTGGCGTTGCCAGAGCCTATAATGCAAAGTTCTTGCTGGCATCAACAAGTGAAATTTATGGTGATCCGCTGATCCATCCCCAAACAGAAAGTTATCAGGGAAATGTGGACCCAATCGGCCCTCGCTCAGTTTATGATGAAGCTAAACGATTTGCGGAAGCTTTGACAATGGCATATCATCGATTTCATAATATTGACACACGCATTGTAAGGATATTTAACACCTATGGTCCCAGAATGCGCTTGGATGATGGCCGCGTTGTCCCGAACTTCATTCAACAAGCGCTTCGAAAGGAACCCCTGACAATCTATGGTGATGGTTCTCAGTCACGCAGTTTTTGTTTTGTTGATGATTTAATTGAAGGTGTTTATCGCTTAATGATGAGTAATTATCACGAACCCGTAAACATTGGTAATCCTACAGAAATTACCATCCAAGAATTAGCAGATATTGTTAATGCGACTATCCATAATCAAATGGGGACGGTTACAAAAACAGCGGAAAGGCTTGGCAATGACCCGCAAAGAAGGCAGCCAGATATAACTCGAGCGAAGAGTGTATTAGGCTGGGAACCAAAAATTAATTTCAGGGAAGGCCTTCTCAAGACAATACCATTCTTTAAGAAGAAAATGACTCTATGAGTCTTATCACAAATAAACAAGAGAGGATTCGGTTCCTCAGGTTTTCCATTGTTGGTATAACCGGAGCGATCGTTGATTTTGGAGTAATGAATCTTTTACGCCTTGTTTTCAATGTGCCTCTGGTTTGGTCTCAAGCTATCTCCTTTATCTGTGCTGTAATTAACAATTTCCTTTGGAATCGATATTGGACATACCCTGATTCACGCACAAAAAGCGCACCAAAACAACTCATTCAATTCTTCATTATTAATATCATTGGCATTCTCATCCGAACACCCTTGGTCCCGTGGTTGGACAAAATGATCCTTTCATTATTAACTAAGAAAACCATGATATTACCCTTAGAAAATTTTGTCATCAGTCAAAATCTTGCTTTAGCCATCAGTATTTTTATCATAATATTTTGGAATTTCTTCGCAAATCGTTATTGGACATACAGTGACGTTCCCACCGAAACAAATAATGGAAACACAAGTAAGGATTATCCTCTCCAAAAAAGTAGTTAAGGGATTCTATTTATGCGCGTCATATCCGGAAGTGCAAAAGGGATAAGACTGGAAAGCGTACCAGGGAAATCAACTCGTCCGATTACCGACAAGGTCAAAGAGGCTCTTTTTAACATCCTGGGATCTACGGTCGTAGGGATATCAATATTAGACTTATTTGGTGGAACAGGCGCAGTCGGAATCGAAGCGTTATCAAGGGGTGCCTCCTATGCCCATTTTCTGGACACTAACTACCGAGCATTTAAAACCATACAACATAACCTGGAGATTACCCGATTAGCCACCAAGGCAACCGTACTCAAGAAAGATGCTTTTGCCTATCTTCATGAAGAAATTGAAAAACTGTTTGATCTTATTTATATCGCTCCTCCCCAATACAAGGATCTATGGATAAAAGCGATGCATATTTTGGATGATAATCCAAGTTTGTTGAATATAGATGGAATTGTTATAGTGCAAATCCACCCAAAAGAATATAAAGAGACTGTGGTTTTCAGGAATTTTAAACCTTACGATGAGAGAAATTACGGTGATACACGACTGATCTTTTATGAACAGATCTCATCGGAATGACATACATAACTTTCCATTTTCATCATATGAGTATTTCCCAATGATCATCGCATCGCATGGATTATGAGAAATAACTCTTGGTAAAAGAATTGGTAAATCTTCAACGATTGGGGTCTTGTCCAGTTCAGAAATTTTAATCCATTCAAGATCACCCTCTTTTGATGATACGAATTCCGATCTCTCATAATTCCCACAAAGAATAAAAATACCGATTCCAGCATTGTCAGAAATCTGTACCATTATCTGCCCAATCAGACTCAATTCAACATCCTTGATCCCTGATTCTTCTTGTAATTCACGCAACCCAGCTTCGAGAATATCTTCACCCCCTTCTATATGCCCACCTATACCATTATACTTTCCTGGCCAACGATGTTTTGTGTCTGCGCCTTTTATCAATAACACTTGATCATTTGAGTCAAAAAGAAAGATCAAGGTACGTGGGATGATCTGATACTTTGTCTCTTCAAATCCCTGATCAATTACTGGCATTGCATCGCTCCTTATAAGAAAAATCGCCCGTAAAACAACATTTTACGGGCGATTTGATCCAACCTTATGTCAGGAACATAGGTACACCTAAGAAATCTTTCACTTTAGGTTTGTAATTTTCTTTATCGTAATAAGCTTCTACATCCACCTGCTTTTTCCCTGTTAAGACAATCTCTACAGGAATGGTCGTGTACCTTCCCCCCTGTAAAGCGACTAATTTTCCATACTCTTCGCGTTTAATTAATTGCATTGCGAGCGTCCCATATGACATAGCCACCATACGGTCAAGGGAATCTGGTGCACCAGAACGCATCACATATGCAAATTTTTGGTAAAGAATGTGTTGATGGGTTAATTGTTTAATTTGATCAGCAATGATCTCACCGACACCACCTAGTTTGCGATGACCATAAGCATCTTTAGGGCCTGACTCAATTATCTCTCTACCTTCCATAACAGCACCCTCAGACACGGTTACAATGGCATAATTTGAAGGATTATTTTGCTTATCTTCCAATAGAAAATCAGCCAGTTTTCCCATCTCAAAGGGTACTTCAGAAATAATTGCCCTATCCACGTAAGCTAAATATGCACTTACCAAACTGGTTTCACCTGAATTTCGACCGAATAACTCAAAAACGCCAATTCTCTCATGAGAACCAACCGAGGTCCGTAATTGGGTGATTGTATCTACAGCTCGTGTTACAGCTGTCGAAAATCCAATACAATAATCTGTACCAAAAACATCATTATCCATTGTTTTAGGAATGGCGACTACAGGAAATCCCTCCTTATTCAAACGAACAGAATAACTCAATGTGTCATCTCCACCGATTGTAATCAAGGCATCTATCCCAAGATGGTCCAGAACCTTAAGAACATGATCTGTGTAATCCATTGTGCCCTTATCATCAATCTTCTTTCCAAGAGCAGAATTAGCGAGAAAATCAGGGACATCACTCGAGCGAACCTTTTGAGGATTAGTCCGGGAAGTATGCAGGAAAGTGCCACCCGTTCTGTCTATTAGGCGGACATCATTCTGGCTCAGTGGTCTAATGTTATAATCATGTGTGGATGGTTCATCCAGGTTATACCAGAGTAAACCACCCCAACCACGACGAATACCAAGCACTTCATATCCCGCTTCAAGAGCATTGAGCACAACCGCCTTTATTGCAGGATTCAAACCGGGAACATCTCCGCCCCCAGTTAATATACCAATTCGTTTCTTCATTGATACTTCTCCTTCATAAAATTATTCATAATATCTTAAGATGATCAGTAGATCATCAATAGCCAGGTCTAATTCAAGGGAATAAAATCGGTCAAAGTATAGCATATCTTTCTAATATCAATCAATATTCAATCCTTTAGATCATGAAAATTGGTTGGGGATCCGCGGTATTTCTAAAGCCCACCACCTTATCCAGATCATGCCAATGAGTACAAGCATAGGTAATCCGATAAACAACATAGGTGAAGTAATCTCTTTACTGAAATTTATCTCAGTGTACAAACTCAACCAGGTTCCAACAACGAGAGTGGTGATTGATACCCAGGTAAGGATCTTTCCAGCCCACCCCCACCTCTCACACCAAAACCTAAATACCAACAGGGCTGCAGGCATAACGAAAAACAATCCACTGATCGTCAATTGGAGGGATAAAAAAACCGATAGTAAAAGAACCATAAAGGTTTTCCAAATTAAAACACGTCCTGTTTTCTTCCAGATCGTGATCCAAAGGATAACCAAGTAAATGAGAACTACTGAATGCAAGAAAATCATCAGAAAGTTTTCAATCCCAGGCAATAATGATGCAAGCAGCATGAGTGGTGTTTGTAGCCAATCGCCATTCTCAATGATGTTAATTAGGATGTGAAGCCAATCCAACGGCCATGTTGGCAACAACAGAAGGGAAACGATAATTAAGAATGCCCCACCGTAAAAGTAGGAAATTAATATCGACCAACGTCGGTGAGAAATACTCCAGATAATGATCGCGATAGTTATGATGAGTGATATCGGCAGCGAACCTATCGTCAAGGAAAGAACAAAACCCGCTGTGTTATCTTGTTCTTTCAAAATGAGATAAATCCCTAAAAATATTAACAAAATCATAATAGGGGTAAAATACCCCGACAATATCGAATGTATACTTGGCATCCAGAATGTAAAGAGCAGGATAATGCCCACTTTCTCAATCGCAGATACCTGCCATCCTGAAAGCATTAGTGATATATAGCAGATAACAGCAATAGAAATGGTGATAAATGTTATCCAAATCGCTCTGCTGATTTCATAGGGTATCAAACTGAAGGGTAAGTAGAAGATCAAATTAATCAATGGATGAAAAAGCATTGCCGAAACAGGCAAATCTGCAAGATAATCCGACTTTGAAATAGTGTCTTCTGCTCTTCCAACAACAGCGGGATCATAAGGATTGATCCCCTCTAAAAGCCAGGATCGACCCGCTGTCCAGGGGATTACAAAGTCATCCTCAAAAGGTATGCTGGTCATGACTTTGGTCGAAAAATAAACAAGGCAAAAGATAAAAATCAGAGCAAGAGCAATGATCAAATATTGAGACACAGCTGTTCTACGATATCGTTTCTTCATTTATTGGAACCCGCTGAGATTTTACCCTTCCCCTGAATTCTGGTCAATTAACATCCCCTAAATCCCAAATAGATTTTGGTTTATCAATCAATAGCTGCAAATAACTTCTCGCTATGAGTAAATTATTAATTGCACATAAAAAGGATTTAGGTAGAACCTTTGTGAAATTTCGTCATATAAAATTATTGTTGATTTTTCACTTAAAAAAGAGTATTCTCATATCTGCTAATGTAAAAAGTACATTTTTTGTCATACATAAGTGTGATTAACTATATTATTCATAAGTGCATTATCGAAATTCCCATCAGTTAAAGGATTCTATGGGTAAGAAGCCTAATATTAATTTGAAATCAAATGGAAACAAGAAAATTTCATCAATTGCCCGTTTGATCCAAATTGGTAGAAATAAATCATTTGTAACAATCAACGATATACTCGAATACTTCCCTGACGCTGAACAAAATGTTGAAGAATTAGAGAAAGCTTTTGCTGCTTTGATAAGCGCAGGCATCCCATATATTGAGGATGCAGAACTTCTAGAACAGCCCTCTGATGAAGATATCCAACAAGAAGAACTAAATCTAAAGTTAAAGGGAAAATTAGAAGAAGAGGAAGAACAAAAAACACCTGATGATCTAGCGAATATTGATACGGATGATACGATTGGTTTGTATTTGAAAGAAGTAAGCCGCGTCCCGCTTCTCAATGCAAAGGAAGAAGTTGAACTCGCACAACGAATTGAATCTGGACGGATGGCAAGAGAAGAGCTAGCCCGGGGAAACATATCCCAAAGAAGACGATTTGGGCTGCGTTATCTCATAGAAGACGGTTGGTCTGCCCGAGAACATCTGATCACTGCAAATTCTCGTCTAGTTATTAGTGTGGCAAAGAAATACATGGGGCGTGGTGTCCCCTTTCTCGATCTCATCCAGGAGGGCAACATTGGTCTGATCCGAGCCACTAAGAAGTTCGAGTATCGTCGAGGTCATAAATTCAGTACCTATGCGACATGGTGGATTCGACAGGCAGTTACACGAGCCATCGCAGATCAGGGACGTACCATACGTGTACCTGTTCACATGGGAGACCAAATCAACAAATTGCTCCGGGCCCAACACCAATTAACGCAGCGATTGGGGCGTAAGCCAACTGTTGAAGAACTGGCAGAAACACTTGAAGTGCCCCCGAAAAAAGTAGAAAATATGATCCAGGTAGCAAGAAGACCACTTTCATTGGAATTACCAACTGATGATGAGGAAGATTCAATGTTAGGCGACTTCATCGAAGATGACGAATCCCCTCCTCCTGATGAGACGGCAACATACAACCTTCTAAAGGAACATCTTGTTTCAGTTCTTGATTCTCTTCCTCCACGTGAAGTGCGAATATTGCAGCTCCGTTATGGGCTATTAGACGGGCAATCTTATACATTGGAAGAAGTCGGCCGTAAGATGGGGGTAACACGAGAACGTGTCAGGCAAATAGAAGCTCAAGCATTAAGCCGATTAAGGCACCCCTCCATAAAACGACGCCTTCGTGATTATTTAGGTGGATAATCATTGGAAAACTATGATTATTAGAGCCACCTCGGAATCGGGTTGGTTTTTTCTTGACCACCCAAGAATATCATCGTATCATGTTATAAGAAGTGATTTTTTCTGGTTCACTATATAGTTGAATGGATAAGGTTATGGACAACGATAATGAAAAAGAACTGAATGGTGAATCAAACTCGGAAAATGGCTTTCATGAAGAAGACATCCCACTTTGGCTTCAAGGCATTGAAGACTCTCAAGATGAAGAAACCGTCCCAATGAAAAAAGATAATGCTGTCCCAGATCAATGGATAAAAGAAGTCCCTGAAGATATTGGTGACGGGTTGTCATCACCTGAAAACGATGAGGATTCATCCAATAGCAAGGGAGAGGATATCCCTGACTGGTTAGATGAAGAACCTGAAAGTCCATCTGAGATATCTTCTGATATTGGTGCTGCCGAGGATGATGCAATAGAATTATCAGAAAACACGATTGAGCCTGAGAGTTATATCCCAATGGAAGGCGAAGCTGTCAACGCTGACTTGGATGAAAACCTGCAGCCTGATGAAAATTCAGAATTAGTGCAGGATTTGTATGAAGCAGAGCCGTCTGAAGAGAAATTTATTGAGATTTCCAAAGGGGATATCGTGGATGAGGATCATCCAAACCATGACGTTAGATCATTAGAAGATGAAGAACTTCCTTATTGGCTTCAGGAAATGATTGCAGAACCTTCTGAAAACGAATCTGAAAAATTTCAGCCTGAATCTTTGGAAACCGAGGAACCTTTTGAAGAAGAAGAGGAACTCGACAGTGACATGGTCGAAGAAAAAGTCCTCGAAGGAGCACGCCCCTCTCCGGATTCAATACAGGACATGGATGAATCCCAAATGAGTGATAGCGAAACACCTTACCAATACCTTACAGAATTGATAGCTGAAGATAATACCAAACCTGTGCCAATTCAACATGAAACACAAATCGGAACAGAAATCCCAATGCATGAGGAAGAATTAGAGCAAATTCAACCAATTGAAATGCCAGAAGACCTACAGAAAGCAAAGGTTTTATTTGAAGAAGGGGATTATTCAGAAGCTATAAATACACTAAATGCTTGCCAAGAGAAATCAGCATACCATGACGACATTCTATCGTGGCTCATGACAGCTGCCCAGGGAGATGCCAGTGAGAATTGTGATGTTTGGGAATCCATAGGCGATATCGAGTTAAGTGAGGCAAATCCTGAAGAAGCGATGAGTGCCTATACGAAAGCCATTTATATTTTATTAGAAAAAGCGAAGAAAAGTAATGAAATTGATTAGCATATATACTGCTTCGGGACAGTTGGAAGCAGAAATGATCAAATCTTTCTTGGAGTCCCGGGAGATTCAAGTTTTTCTGAATCAGGAGAGTATCGGTCGCACTTTAGGGTTATCTGCAGGATATTTAGGTGAGGTTGATGTATTAGTGCCTGAATCTCATGCTTCTAAAGCAAGTGAGCTTATCATTGCATTGGAAAAAGGTGAATATGAAAATCTCCCCAATAGCAGCTACCCAGACGAATAATTCAATCCTATCCATGATAATTTGCATGATAATTTGCATGCTTGACGCTTATGAAGCAACCCGGTATAATCTCGTGGTTGCAATGGCATAATTTGAATTCTTAAGGAGTAAATAATGACACCACTTCCAAAAAGAAAAATCTCTCCAGGACGCCGTGACCGAAGACGTGCTCATGATGCATTGAAAGCGCGCAACACAGTCGTTTGCCCGAATTGTGGTGAAACTCGGCTACCCCACAGAGTTTGTCCGAACTGTGGACATTATCAAGGGCGAGAAATCCTGGATTTAACTGAACGAGAATAAATAAAACTACGAATCGAATGAAAAATGGGCTCAAAAGCCCATTTTTTTATTTTGACTCGTTTTCTGACTCCGAATTAATATATGGTTTAAATTGAACAAGCCACCTACGAGGAATCAATCCTTTAACCCTTGTTCCACTTTCAACGCTTTCTACTTCGTTAACCTGCCCAAATTCATGAAATAAGGACAACAACTGCCCTTCTTGATAAGGGATCTGAACATCCAATTCGATATAGGATTCAAACAATTCACTTTCAACTGCTGACAATAATTCTTCCAGTCCCATTCCTGTTAATGCTGAAATTGGGTAAGCATTCGAAAACCCTTCAGATGCTGTTTTTGTGATAGCATTGTCCTTCAGCATATCAATTTTATTGAATGCGATAACCATTGGTATATCCCCTGCCCCAATCTCAATCAATGTTTCATGAACTGACTTTGCTTGCGCCTTTGCATTCTCGTGCGTGATATCCAATACATGCAATAATACATCTGCTTCAGATATTTCCTCCAATGTCGCCCGAAATGATGCTACCAATTCTGTTGGCAATTTCTGAATGAATCCAACTGTATCCGTAAAAAGAACCATCTGGCCGCCTGGTAGATCTACTCTCCGAGTGGTAGGGTCGAGTGTTGCAAAGTACTGATCGGCAACAAATACATCAGAGTCTGAAAGTTTGTTGAGTAATGTCGATTTTCCTGCGTTTGTGTACCCCACAAGTGCAACTACTGGGATTTGAGATTTTTGACGATGCTGGCGATACCGCATTCGTTGGTCTCTGACTTTCTCCAATTCTGCTTTGAGGAATTCTATACGCTTTGAAATTATTCGACGGTCAACTTCCAGCTGTGTCTCTCCAGGTCCCCGCAAGCCAACCCCACCCACACCACCTGCTCTTCCGCCGCCGCCACCAGCCTGTCGCGCCAGGTGTGTCCATTCGCGTGTCAGTCGTGGTAAACGATATTCACATTGAGCCAATTCCACCTGAAGACTACCTTCTTTCGTGTGGGCATGTTGTGCGAAAATATCCAGTATCAAAGCCGTTCGATCTATGACACGCAGCGATTCTCCAAAACTCTCCTCCAATTCACGCTGATGGCGCGGAGATAGTTCATTATCGAAGATCACCATATCAGCTTCCATACCATCTGCTAATATTTTCACTTCTTCAACTTTACCAGTGCCAATATAAGTCTTAGGGTTAAGAGACTTGAGCTTTTGTGAAATGTAACCTACAACCTCAACACCTGCAGTATCTGCCAATCTTTCCAATTCAGCTAAGGAATCCTCAAGGGTGAGCAGATCGTGCTGACCAGGTAGATTGACACCAACCAGCAAAGCTTTTTCTTTTGGTGCTTCTGTAAAATATATTCTTGGTTTTGCCATCTTGTCAGTTACGCCCTTTCATCCAATCATCCATGCGCTGCATGGCTTCTTTCAAACGGTCACCCGGTGTAACTAGAGAGATGCGAATGTAACCTTTACCTGATTTTCCATATACAATACCAGGGGTCACGCTGACACCAGATTCCCTTAAAAGCTTATCACAAAATAATATACTATCCTGGTATGAGCCAGGTAACCGCGCCCAAACATACAATGAAGCCTTTGGGATTTCGAATGAAAACTCTAACTGTGATAAAGTGCTAACGATAATATCACGACGTTGCTGATAGATCTCATTTCGCCTTACAATCCATTTCTGATCTCCAAGAAGCGCTGTTTCAGCTGCACACATGATCGGTTTAAAATGAGAGGAATCAAGTTGGCTTTTATATACCTTGAGTAAGCGTATGATATCAGGGTTACCAACCGCAGCACCAACTCGCCAACCTGCCATGTTATAAATCTTCGAGAGAGAATTGAACTCAACAGCAATGTCTTTTGCTCCTGGAACCTGTAAGATACTCGGGGCTTTGTAGTTATCAAAACAGACATCTACATAAGGTGCATCATGGGCGATAACAATTTGGTGTTTTGTGGCAAATGCCACAACTTTTTCGAAGAACGAGTAGGGTGCAATTGCTCCAGTCGGGTTGTTAGGGTAATTGAGCCACATGATTTTAGCTCGTTTGGCGATGTCAGAGGGAATAGCTTTGAAATCTGGTAAGAAACCATTCTCTGCGAGCAGCGGCATCGAATACGTTTCTGCTTGGGCTACATTTGCTCCAACAGCATAAACTGGATAGCATGGGTCAGGAATCAAAACAAGGTCTGAGGGGTTTATTAATACCTGACTTAGATTAAATACGCCTTCTTTGGAGCCGATTAATCCGAGCACTTCTCGCTCCGGATCCAATTCAATCTCAAAACGATTGTAATAGTATCTGGCAAATGCAGCCTTTAATGAAGAAGAGCCCCCTGATTGACCGTAACCGTGCATGTCTGGTTGACGGGCAGCATTAATCAATGCTTGAATAATGAAATTTTCAGGCGGAAGATCTGGAGAGCCAATGTCCAAACGGATGACATCCACCCCTGACTGCTTCAATTTATTGATGGTCTTTGCAAGATCGGCAAAGAAATAAGGTTTGATTGTGGAGACTCGGTGAGCTGGTTTAATTTCCATAAATGTAGTTTACCTCAATTCATTTTAGCGCCAATATTATAGGATCATATTACTCAATAAATGGAAATGAAATCCTTCTTAGTGATCCTAATCAATTCCTACATCATCAAAAATCTAGAAAGTTTCAATATTCATCTCATTTTTACGAAGAAAAATCTCAAGATCACTCAAAGCACGTTGAGCATAGAATGCATATCGATCCAATTTTGATCGTCGTCTATTGTCTGTTGGTTTTGGTAATAGGCCAAAGATAGCTTTCATGGGTTGGAAAGTAGAAATCTCTGCATGAACGATATAATGCATTAATGCACCTATCATCGTAGTCGTTGGAAATTCTAAAGATGGCAATCCATGTAAAAATCGTACTGCATTGATACCTGTCACCAATCCTGAGGCGATGTTTCCTGCGTATCCTTCAATACCTGCCAATTGCCCTGCAATAAATAAATTGGGCTTTTTAGTAAACGAAAAATTATCATCTAATAGCAAAGGAGAAGAAATGAATGAATTGCGATGCATTTGCCCAAGTCTTTCAAAAATGGCATTTTCCAATCCTGGGATCATCCTGAAAACACGTTCCTGTTCCGAAAAGGTTAGATTTGTTTGAAAACCAACCATATTATAAAGATTCCCCGCAAGATTGTCCTGCCGCAACTGCACAACTGCATAAGGTCTTCGTCCCGTGCGTGGATCATGTAAACCAACCGGGCGCAGTGGTCCAAATGCCAAGGCTTTTTCACCTTGAGCGGCGATAACTTCGACAGGCTGACATCCACGAAAATATAGTGTTTTACCAGCAGTTACACCCTCTTTCACTTCTATTTCAAAATCCCTTAATGGGTGACGTTTAGCGTTGAGTATTTCTTCCCGAAAGATAAAATACGCCTCTTTTTCAAAAGGGCAATTAATATAGTCACCTTCAATGTTAGTGTCTTTCTCATAGCGATTTGCCCGATATGCAATCGTCATATCTATTGAATCCAATTCAATGATTGGCGCAATTGCATCATAGAAATACATGTGATTTTCTCCGGTAAATTGCCTCAACTCAGCAGATAATGATGGAGAAGTTAATGGACCTGTTGCTAGAATTGCAGGACCTTTTGGAATCGATATAACCTCCTCGCGTTCCAAAGTAATCCGAGGGTGTGATTCGATTTTCTTTTGAATGCAAGAAGAAAATTCTTCACGGTCAACTGCTAATGCGCGTCCAGCAGGGACTGAATTTTCATCTGCGCAGGCAATCAGCAAAGAACCTAACCGGCGAAGTTCTTGTTTCAGTAATCCTGAAGCTCGATTTCGCAAATCTGAACCTAGTGAATTTGAGCATACAAGCTCCCCTAACTTTCCTGTACGATGTGCTCCAGTTGATATCTCTGGTCGCATTTCATATAAAATAACATCTATCCCTCGTTCCGCAGCCTGCCAAGCAGCCTCTGAACCAGCTAACCCACCACCAATAATTTCAAGTTTCATCAAACGACCTCATACATTAGAATAGAAACATTTTACCACCCTGAATATGGATCAATATCAGACAAAATTACTTGGCACGCATCTTGCAACTTATTCAATAACTATATATAATTGACAATATCAGGAATAATGATCATGAAACTTACTCATCTCCAAGGTCAACATCAGGTTCAAAGTCCATTAACCTCTGCACATATTGCCCAGACGATGTCTTTGCTTTACATGACATCAACTGAGTTGCTTCAAACAATTGATGTAGAACTTTCAAAAAATCCCGCCCTTGAACTCATTAAAGAAAGACGGTGTCCAATGTGTGGGAGAAAACTCCCCCCCCATGGACCTTGTCCAATATGCAGCCAACCTAAAACCCAAAAACCTGATGAAACAATTATTTTCGTATCTCCAAGAGAGGATTTCTACCACTTTAATGGTCGCGGGACTGCATCTTCTACTGAAATTCCCGAAGCACCCTTCTCGGCAAATAACCTGGACCTGCCTACCTATGTGATGAGGCAAGTCGCTCCAGACCTTGAGGTCAACGAACGTGAAATTGCTGCGATGATCCTTGCCAATCTCAACAAGGATGGTTTCCTGGACATAAATGTTCGAGAGATCTGTCGATTTCACCATACAACACCAGAAAATGTTGAAGTTGTATTGAAAAAAATCCAACGATGTGATCCATTGGGAATATCAGCCAGTAATGTCCAAGAAGCTTTGCTTGTCCAGATTGAATTCTTATCTACTTCAACACAGATTCCTGAATTTGCGGAACAAGCCATCAGTGAAGAGTTCGAACTCCTTGCCAAGCGTCATTACAACGAAATAGCCAAACGTTTGGGAACAACAACCCAAAAGATCAAGCTGGTGAGTAATTTCATCAGCGATAATTTGAATCCTTTCCCTGCCAGGGCACATTGGGGAAATGTTCGTCAACCCAACGACAGCGCACCTGAGGTGTTTCACCAACCTGATATATTGATAAATTACTTAAACAATAAACCCGGGAATCCTTTGGTTGTAGAAATAATCACACCTTCTCGTGGCACATTGCGTCTTAATCCTTTGTTCAAGAAGGCAATAAAAGAACAAACTGGAGAAAAGCGTGAGGCATGGAAGAGAGATTTGGAAAAGGCATCATTATTGATCAAATGTCTCCAGCAGCGAAACAATACAATGCGCCAGTTGTTGGAATTATTGGTTGACATACAGAAATCATATATAATTCATGGTGATACATACATGAAGCCGTTGACCCGGGCACAAATTGCAGAACAGATGGAAGTGCATGAATCGACAATCTCTAGAGCCGTTGCGAACAAGATTGTCCAACTTCCAAATAAAAAGATCATACCGATGTCAACGTTTTTTGATCGCAGTTTATCCGTAAGGGCGATCATGCGGAATATCATTAAAAATGAAAATCATGCATTAAACGACACAGAGATACGGGAAAGTCTGGAAATCCAGGGAATAAATGTTGCTCGTCGAACTGTAGCAAAATACCGTGCGATGGAAGGTATCTTACCCGCTCATCTGCGTCGAATTGAGAAGTTTGCATCAACCTGAGTAAAATGTGGCCTTAAATTTGTCGGAGAATTTTTCTGAGTTTGAATTATCAAGGGAAGAGGGTATCCAAAGTATCCTCACCCTGATTAATTTAATACCTGATCCAGCTTTTATCTATCATCGCGGTCAGGACAGGATTCTCGCAGCAAATAATCCCTTATATTTACTGACAAATCTTGGAGAAAAGGATTTTATTGGCGGACCAATTAGAACCCTTCTCCCAAATATCACTGAGACAGATCCCATCGGCGGCCATAATAAACAAGCGCTTTTACGTCATAAAAAACAACCTCTTATCCCTGTTAATGTTCGCATCTTCTCACTTACACACTCAAATGAAACACTCTTGTTTGAACTCAAACCAGAAGAAATCCAACCCACTCAAAAACAAACCATTGCTGGTCAAGCAGAACTGCTTAAAAGATTACACGTACTGATTAAAGCTGAGAATGGACAGGATTTCAGATTAAAAGTACGAAATATTATTACAGAATCAGCATCTCTCCTTAACGCAGATGTTGTTTGCATGTATACAGCCAACAACTCCGAACCACAGCTTGACCAATATATTTCAAGCGATGAGAGGAATGCCTCTTCTCTACCCACCTCTCTCAGTAAAGATGATCTTACAAATCCTGAATACCCTTCACTTTGGCACCCAAACAAACCTGCAGTGACACACTTACAAAAAACTGCTTCAAAAGGTGATTTTCAGTTTTTATCAGTCGTACCTCTCGGTGATGAAGAAAACAAATTTGGTTTGCTTGTTGCCGGTGGAAGATTCCCCAACCCCAACCCAAATATTCTCCTGTTCACTCAGGTTATCGCAGGGTTAGTATCCAGCTTGATGGCAAATCATATAGCCCAGCAGAACCTCAGAAACCTTGCCAATAGAATCAAACAAGTTGTAAAAATTCAGGGGGAAATCATTGCACATATCGAAGAAGGTGTAATAATTCTTTCTCCTGATCTCACGATTGCTGAGATGAACCCAGCGGCGGAAATCTTACTTGGATATGCAAATGTTGAATCGCTGCGTCAGAATATCAACACCATCCTGATCGGTTCAGAATCATTGGGATCTGCATTCACCTCTGCACAACAAGGCATCCCAACACTCACAGGTGGGGACTTAACATTACATCACCGCAATGGAAATTCCTTCCCTGCTCAAGTACTGATGTCACCAGTTATGAAAAACGGGCAGCTCCTTTCAATCATCATCCTGATACGTGATATCAGTGAACAAGAGCAAAGCCAGGCGACTAATAAACAACTGGAACAGCGTGCCATTTTAGGAGAAGTTACAGCAATCTTTGCACATGAAGTTCGCAATCCTATCAATGCCATCATGTTATCACTTCAAGTAATGGAAGAAAATTTAGAAAGTGATAACGAGAATCTAAAATGGATTGAAAATATGAGGGATGAATGTCATAAACTCCTGTACTTGATGGACAGTGTATTATCCTTTGCGAAACCACTAGAATACAAAATGCTACAGGTTGATCTCGATGAAATGCTCACCAGGCTGTTGGAAAGATGGCGTCCCCGCTTGGTTCGCTTGAATATTTCATCTTTCTACGAAACAGAAGTCGAAAATCCAGTTGTGGAAGGTGATTTAAGAGCCCTTGATCAAGTCTTCACCAACCTCATCAGCAATTCAGTTAATGCAATGAGTGAAGAGGGCGGCTCTCTTGGTATCAAAATTTCCATTCCTGACCATGAGGAGAATCTTCAATTCCTAAAAGTCACTTTAACTGATTCTGGCCATGGCATACCTGATGAAATTAAAGCGCATATGTTCAAGCCTTTTGTAACAGGTTCAACGCACGGAACAGGCCTGGGGTTGGCGATCACTCAAAGAATCATCAATGCACATAAAGGTAAAATTGAAGTTGACAGTTTTGCGGGTGGTACAATTTTTAAAATTTTTCTAAAGAGAAGGAAAGGGTCTCAGAATTTATGAGTGCGACGATTTTAGTTATTGACGACGTTGTAACTGCTCGTGAGGCGATTGCAGACAGTTTAAGAAAGGATGGCAAAGAAGTCCTAGAAGCAGGGACCCTCAAAGAGGCACGCAGCTATCTGGAAATCAATAAGGCAGACATTTGTATCCTGGATATCTTGCTGCCCGATGGCAACGGTTTATCTCTTCTTGATGAGGTTGTCCATTTGGACTGGCAACCTAAGTTTATTGTTATCACTGCACATGGCCAAATAGATTATGCAGTAGAAGCAATGAAAAAAGGGGCGTTAGATTTCATAACCAAACCCATTGACATCAAAACTCTAAAACAATCTATCAAACGGGCTGAAAAACAAGTAGCAATGCGTCGAGAGCTGGATCATCTCAGAAGCTCACACACTGCTACTGCCAAGTTCGTTATCGGTCAACATCCACGAATGCAATCTTTATTTAACCAAGCTCAAAGGGCGGCTGATGCCTCTGTATCAGTACTCATCACTGGGGAGTCAGGGACAGGAAAAGAAATCGTCGCGACATATATTCACCAAATTGGTCCACGACAACAAAAACCATTTATTGCTGAAAACTGCGCAGCAATCTCCAATACACTCCTTGAATCAGAGCTTTTCGGTCACGAAGCAAATGCTTTTACTGGGGCATCAAATAAGCGCAAGAACGGTTTAATGGAAGTAGCTGATGGTGGAATTCTATTCCTCGACGAGATCTCTTCAATGCCTATTGATATGCAAGCAAAACTTCTACGAGCCGTCGAAGAACAAGCTTTTCGCCGGGTTGGTGGAACAACACTCATTCGAGTGGATGTACAGATTATTGCAGCATCCAATCAGGATCTCAAAGCATTAATAAAAGAGGGTAATTTCAGAGAAGATTTATACTACCGGCTGAAAGTCGTTGATCTTGACATTCCTCCCCTCAGAAAACGACGGGACGACATCCCAGAACTTGTAGGCTTACTGCTTCGTCAAAGCAACATGTCAATGGGTGCAAATATCCAGGATCTAACACCTCGTGCGATGGAAGCGTTGATTGCATATGATTGGCCAGGCAATATCCGTGAGCTTAGGAATGCCATAGAACGAGCCATAATATTTTGTGATGATGCTGCTATTGACCTTCAACACTTACCCACAGAGATAACAAAGAATTACACTTCTTAGCTCCATAAGGCTCGAAGAAAACTGAACTGGCATATAACTTGCTACAACACCTCCAGAGTAAATTATATGGAGGTGTTTTATGTTTGCAAATGCTTTTGAATTCCAGATCACCATGGCAACGGTCCTGTTTTTGCTGGGAATGACTGTCATGGTAGTTAGTGTTTTTATCCTAACACGTCAGGCAATTGGGCGGAATATTCAGACCATTGCTGAACAAACCACAAAATTAGCTGACAAAGGCATCACAGAAAATATAGCCGGTTTAGTTGGAAATGCATCCTCGTTGATCAATGCCTTGCACGAACTCTCAAAAACCAACACCGGAATTGGTGTGTTCCTTGTATTCCTCGGCATTGTGCTTTTGACAACGGCATATTTCATCTCGAGAAATCTCGGAATAACCCCTTGAAAAATTTGTTTTGAGAATTGGATTTCACCATGTCAATAGAGGTATTGCTTGAACAAATCCGTCAAGGCTTATCGCCTTCTGAAGGTCAGATGGTGGTTATCAGCCTGCAACAAGATCCATTGGTTTGGCAGTTCATACAAGATGTTGAAGTTAGCCAGCCTTATTTTGACACAACCCCAATTGATCTTATAGCCTTCCAACCTGGAAGAATGGCGAGGTGGCTGATAGAGACTACTGAAGAAATTTCATTGGACCAGATTTCGAATTTAGATTTTGAGCTGCCAAACTCTCTCAAACAGCGCGCAGCACAAGCATTTGAAACTGTGTTTAATACAGGGTTGCCCCCTGCCGATCTCTTCACTGCCGGATTACTGGCATTGACGTTGCGTGAGAGACGGATCCGAAAAACAAATTGGCGGGGTATATCAGATGAGATCCTTTTTAAGAACAATCCATCAGATCCGCTAAAGAATTTCAAAATTTGGCGAACACCCTTTGCCTGTATTTTTCATTTATTTTCGGATTTTGATGAAATTATTTCAGATTTTATTTCATCTAAATCTGAAGCGACAATTAAGGCATCGATACCTCTTTTGATACATGCCATTTTATCCAATCCAATGTCTCAAAGTGATTTTGTGACCCATATATTCTCTATGCTTCAAAACCTCCCATTAAATTGGCAACTAGAAAGCCTAAAGTGGCTTGAGACTTTCAAAAGAAAAGAATTAAGAAAAAATATCGCAAAAAATCTTATTCAAACAAAGCATAATCGTGATGCATTTGCAAATATATTTTCCGAAATGGAAGCATTAGTTGGAAATTCTAATGATATTGATGCTCTGGATAAACAGGTCAGGTATACACTGCCGGGAGATGTGGCTCAATTAGCTGCATTTTACTTCTACAGCGGAAACGAACAAAAAGCAGCAGATTTATACCAAAGATCAAGCCAACTCCTTGAGTTTCAAAAAGCACAAACGACTTACCAATCTCTCGCCATAAATAACAGGCAAACCTCCCCTGCCCAATGGATGAGGATGGTACAAAGCATTCCTAATTCAAAGCAAGCTCGCTTCATGTTTATTCATTCTCTAATAAAAGAAGGTAATTACGAAGACACAATAAAAGAATTGGCTAAACTGCCAGCTTCATTTGAAAAGGAATTGCTTAAATTGCAAATTGATGCTGCCAACAAGTCAACATCTGATGTTCCAAATAATTTCCCCGGTGCATTATTCGAACAATCCGCAGAAAAATCACCATTAAGGTCGAACAATCTGGTACATCAATCAAAGTTTAGCGCTTCAAAAGACGTTCTGCAAATCATAAAAGACCTGGCAGGTCCTGAAACAGGCTTGGCCCAGATGGAAGGATTACTTGAAAATAATTTTAATGACTTAGAGGTTATTACTCTTGCTCGTGATGTGTATGAGAAGGTTCAGAATTACGAGAAAGCCATTGAATTAACCTCATATCTTGAAAGAGCAATACCGGGTGACATCACTCAAAAACGTTCTCTTGCCCGACTTTACAGCGTTGTCGAACGTTGGCAAAAAGCATTTTTCACATTACAAGAATTGATCAAATCTGAATCCAATCCAAATACGAAGGATCTTGAAAGATTCGCTGAAGCGGCATTGAAAACAGATCACATAGATATGTCAATTTCTATCTGTCAAAATATTTTAAAGGACGCTTCAAGGAACACAAAAGCCCTGGTTTTGCTCGGAGAAGGTTATATGTTGAAAGGGGATGTTGTTAAATCCATTCAACACATGGAACAGGTTGTCGAAACGATCCCAGAGGAACCAGAGACATGGTTGACGCTCGCACGGCTCTGGCAAAATATAGGAAAAACAGATCGCTCCTTCGAGATTTTAAAAAAAGGTGCAATCGCAATTCCCAACGATCCAGCACTTCTACGAGCAATTGGAAAAGCCCACCTTGATAAGAAGGCACCCGCTGATGCATTAATTTGCCTAAGAAAAGCATATGAAATCGAACCAAACGATATTGAGGGAAAACTCAATTTGGCACATGCCGAATATCAATTAGGACAATTTGAACGAGCATGGCAGCTCCTGAAACCATATATGGACCATTATGAGCATAATCCTTTTGCAGCAAAATTACTTGGGCATGTATTATTGGCAATGGAAGAAAAAAAGGCTGCTGAACCAATACTAATTTTTGCTGCTGAACAATCACCTGACGATTTAGATACCATCCATACCGTTGCTGATCTGGTTCTCAATAATGCCGAATCCACAATCGAAGATTACCCAAAAGCCAAGTTGGAACACCTTGGAAATATCCTTCAAAAATCTGCAATCATCCACCAGAATGATTTACGCGTCCGTCTTTATTTGACAGATATTGATCGATTAATGGGCTTAAATCAGAAAGCCTTTGATTCTTACTGCAAACATGCTAAAGAGGGGTTAGGAGAAAAATCGCTTTTATCGTGGCGAATCCCATATGGTTTAGGAAATGCTGCCTTGGCTTTAGGAAAACACGAAATTGGTCTGGCTGCCTTAAAAGATGCAATAAAAAAGTGCCCGGAAAACTTGTTAATTTTTCATGCTCTATCCGAAGCTTATCAGATTGCTAATTTTCATGGGAGAGCACAAGAAACAGCTCAAACTGCTCTAAGGATGGCACCCCAGGAAATTGAAAATATCCTGTGGTATGCAAACTTTAAGAATAACTGTAATGAACCTGAAGAAGCTGTTAAAGCGCTTAAAGAAGCTCTCCAAATCAACCCCGAACGAAGTGAGTTGAAGCTATGGCTATCGAAAACACTTAAAGTTATGGGTGCTCTGGAAGAATCGAAACAAGTCTTATTTGATCTGATTGTTAATTCCAGTTCAGATCCCAATGAATTACATCAAGCAGCTTATGTATGTGTTCAATTGAATGAACTGGATCTCGCAGTAAAAGCCCTTGAGAAATCAAATATAAACCTAGAAGAAAGCAATCCCACTCTTCTAATGGATCTCGCTGTGGTCTACTCTCTCATGGATCAACGAAAGAAAGCACTGCAAGTACTGAACTTGGACGTAAACTTCCTCCGTCAGAATCCCCAACTTGTGCTTTTAAAATCAGATCTTCTAAGTAACCTGGGCCAATATGACCTGGCATTAAATACCCTGCAAATCTTAGATGGAAGTAATGAAACTGATCTGTCTGGTAGTTTCAATGAAACTGCATCCCAAGATCAATCGCCTTTACTCTACACATACGATTTCACTTATAAGGGGTACCTCTATCGCTTTGGACAAATTCAACGTGCCCTTGGGGAGATGCACAAGGCACAAGAAGTTTTATCTAAAGCTTTGTCTCTTATCCCCAATGATATTCAACTACAGAACGCTGCGCTTGAAGGCTACTGGATTGGCAATGAATGTGAGAAGGCACTCAAACTTGGGAAACTCGCATTGAATAATCAAGTCGATATTTCTGGTCCGGACCTGACTCATCTTGATTTTATCTGTTCTAACGCTGAAATCTTGTTGAGCATTGGAGAATCTGAAAAAGCCAAAGCCTTAATGAGTGATCTAAGAAATGAGTCCCATAATTATCCAAGATACCATGCAATCCAAAGCCTGATAGCCGCAAATCTGGGTGAATTTGAACTTGCTGAAACATATCTTGATGATGCCGTGAACCTTTACGATAAAAATCCGGAGTTAAACATAACGAAGTCTCTGCAGGATGTGTTCAGGCAAATGATGATCCTTAACAGCATTGCCGAAGCTGCAATGACTCTCAATCAAAATCAATTGGCTCTGAAACTTAATAGACTGGCATATCAAAAATTAGACAACCAACCTTTACTAAATTGGCATTATGTTATTGCTTTAATAAAAAACGCTGAATGTCAACAAATAGCAGAAACTCTTAAGATTGTAAACCATGCATCCGGTAAGGATACACTATCGACAAATAATCATAAAACTTGTATACGGATTCTTAAAGATCTAGAAAAGTATGTGCCCAATGAGGAATTAAGTTGTCTTAAAGCTCGCACAATTGCGGCCTTTACTGGCAACTTACCAATCAGTCTGAGCTCTGATGCTTGCATGAGGGATCCGGAAGGTGCTGCAGCCATTCTGCTTGGATGTGATAATGACAACATGGCGCATGACATATTAGATATCTACCCAGAAGATCCAGCAGTTTTGCAAGCTTATGGTGTTTATGCCTTGAAGAATAAGAAGAAAGATGGAGCACAGATCGTTGAGAAAGCTCTCAGCTTTGACACTTCAGATCCAATCAAACATGCATTGCTGGCTTTGTTAACAATTGATAATCATGAGGCAGCATTAAGATCCCTTGAAACTGCTCTGGAATTCTGGCCAGACGAACCTGAGTGGCATGCGCTTGCCGCAGATCTAAGTTATAAACTCGGTGAGAAGGAATTCGCCTCCACGCATATCGCATCAGCAATCAAATATCAACCTGATAACGCGAATTATTGGCAAAGAAGTGCAGACATTAAAATCGATGCAAATGATCTCTCCTTAGCAAAGGCAGATTTAGAAAAAAGTGCTGCTATTGAACAAAATAATCCCCATATCTGGATAAAAATGGCAGATTTGAACCGAAGAATGGGAAATATTTCAGAAGCTGTCAAGAATTACGAAACAGCCGGTAAATTAGAACCAGATAATTTAGATTTTGCGACAAAAGAAGTTAAATTCTTAGTTGAACAGAAAAATTATCGAGAAGCAGAAAATAAGGCTGGAAAAATCTTAAAAGACAATTTCAACAACCATCCTGTACGTATACTCCTTGCGCAGGCTCAGGCAAAACAGGGGAAATTCGATCAAGCTTCTGAAACGTTAGCCATCGCTACCAGAAAAGATCCTGGGAACCCCCAACTCCTTTTGGAAAGTCTCAAGATAAAAAAGGAACAAGAGAAAATTGATGTCGTTCTTCCTGAATTGATCCACCTGGCGCAAGAGCATCCTAACCATCCAGAGGTTCTAACTACATTAACAGATTGGTTGATTCAAACCAATCGGCTTAAAGAAGCAGAAGAGACTGCTCAAACAATTATACGGATTGTTCCAGAACAAGCAGAAGTGCATTTGATGCTTGGTCGTCTTCAAAAGAAGAAAGGTCAGCTGGATCAAGCTGTTGCTCACCTATCTGATGCAATCTCTTATGATCCCATGCTTATTGAAGCATATATTGAATTAGGTAAAGCCTACCAAGAACGAAACGACCTTGAACAAGCAATCAATACCTACCAAAAAGGTTCCCAAGCAGATGCATCAGATCCTCGACCATATTTCTTTGCTGGTATGGCAATGAAGGAATGTAAGGATTATGCTGGCGCCGAAAAAATGCTTAAGCAAGCAAAAAGATATGCCCCAAATGATTCAAAAATCATTCGTCAGCTAGGTGTAATCACAGCCCTCAATCTAATCAATAATTTACGAGAGACGAGTTAGCAATGAAATCATTAACATCACCCTTAGACTACTTACACACACTGGATCGATATCGCTTCTTGACAGTTTTAAAAGCTGCCCATGAATGCAAAGAATATCAATTCTCAAAGCAAGCAGTTATGTTGTGGCTTGTTAACTACCCGGGTGACCTTTATGTCCAGTATCACCAGGCCCTAACCTTTTATCACCTTGGGAATGTGAAACAAGCAAATAAACAGCTGGCAAGGTTATTAGAACTTGATCCTGAATTTGTCGATCCGATTCAAACCCTGTACGCGTTGTCAACGTCAGATGATAAACGCAAACAATATGAATCAGTGATCGAGTATTTATCAGGAGAAGAAAGAAATTCAAATAACCAGGACAGTTGGCTTAATCCATTATGGCAGGCAAAAAAGGCTTACGCTGATGAAAAATATCAGAAAGCCAACACTTTGATTCATCAATCAATAATCAATAATCCACCGAATCCCCTGCCAGCAATTCTTCATTTGATGACAGCTAATGTGTTGAAGAACCAGGAAATGCTTAGCAACTTGAGTGAAATATATTTTCAACAATGGCCTAAATGTTTACAGATTAATGTGATAAAAGCAATTGCTGATATTGATCAAGGCAAAGAATCAACCGCTGTTGAACGATTACATTGGGTTGCGGCCAATGATAGCGCCGGGCAGGTCATTAGTAGATTAATGGGATCAGGACATCGCTTTCAAAATTTATGGCCAGATCAAATGGAAGTGTTTTTTGACCTTTCGATTCCAGCCTCTGTCAGTTCATACCTGGGATGGAATCAACTCCAATCCGGGCAAAACAATGTCCCATATTTCAAGCAAACAACGGTGAAATCAGAGACACAAAGTATAAGTAAGGAAGGATCTACCCAGGTATTACAAGTCTCCAAAGATGTTCAAACTAAAGAAAAGTTTATTAATCAGTGTCAATTTGAAAATGACGAATCAATGGATGAAAAAGCCTATGCAAATGAAAAGGATTTTGAAGAAATCCAAAAGGTATTTACCAAATTAGCAAAGCGTCTTAAGAAACCCGATCTTGAAAGAGCGGATAATCGGTTCCCCGTTTACGTCATCATGACATCGAAAAAGCAGCTTAAGACCGTATATGGACCAAACACATCTGCGATAATCGATGATCTCTTGAATAAACTTGTCAGTTATATTCAAAATTTGCCTGATTGGGGAGCTGTCCTATTCTATCCTGATGATCCTGTAAATATGTTGCAATTAGGTCTTAAACCGAAGGTAGCGACCGATGCATGGCAAGTGAAGCTATCTCTTGCTGACCTTGACCAATCATTAGCAAAACAAGGTGAAATGATTGGTGCATTGTTGATCGTTGGCGGACCAGAGATCATACCATTCCATCATCTCCCAAACCCAACTCAAGATATAGATCATGATGTGCCTTCTGACAACCCATACGCAACTATTGATGAAAATTATTTCATTTCACAATGGCCAGTTGGACGCTTACCAGGTGAGAGCGGCTCTGATCCAGGCTTGTTATTATCCCAAATAAGAAACCTGATCTATACCTATGAGAAAAAATCTAAGCAAGCGAAAAATGGATTATTTGGTATTTCAAAATTCTTTAATTGGATCATAAGTTTGTTTTCAAATTATTGGCGGAATACAAACAAGAAAAATAACCTGGGATATTCAGCAGAAATTTGGCAAGATGCTTCCAAAGGTGTTTATAAGTCTGTAGGGCCGACAAAGGAACTACAATTATCACCGCCAACAAACTCGGGAACTTTAAATCTCAACAACAGCCATGGTCATAAGATAGGTTACTTCAACCTGCACGGTGTCGATGATGGACCACATTGGTATGGTCAGAAAGACTTTTCTTCAGAATCAAACGGACCTGATTATCCCATTGCGCTAAGCCCTGATATGTTCAATGAAAAAAGTCCATCACCAAAACTCGTTTTTACAGAAGCATGTTATGGCGCGAATATTCATAATAAAAATTACAAAGAAGCGTTTTCACTAAAATTCCTTGATTCTGGCACAATTTCTTTTGTGGGCTCAACCTGCATTGCTTATGGTTCAGTAACAATGCCATTGATCTCAGCAGATTACCTTGCAGATTCCTTTTGGAAGCAGGTTCTAGATGGACAGGCTGCAGGATATGCATTGATGAAAGCAAAGTTAAATCTCGCCGAAAAAATGACCCGAGAGCAAGGTTTTCTCGATGGTGAAGATCAAAAAACCATCTTATCCTTTGTTCTTTTTGGTGATCCACTGGCCATCCACAAAAATTTGGATATCACACCAAAGCCTCTATTCAGGATAAAATCTCATCCTGCAGTACGGACAATTAGCGACTCTGAGATGGAATCAACAAGTGATAACACACAGATTCCCAAGCATGTCAATAAACAAGTCAAGAAAACTGTGGAAAAATATCTTCCAGGTTTACATAATGCACAGATGTACGTCAATAAATCTGGAAATGATATGAATGCGAAAAACACTAAATTTTCTGGATCTGAAAGGTATATGGTTACATTGCATAAAACTTTTAGTCAGAATAATCACACTAAGCATCATCATTTCGCACGGATGACCTTTGATAAGAAAGGGAAATTAATTAAATTTACAACTTCGCGCTAGATCATTTTGATTATCACCATTCTTTGATCCGCATTGATGTGTAAAAAAATGAGATGCTCACAATCATCGTTGTGAGCATCTCAATATTTCCATACAACAAACCGTTAAAAGACTCATACCCTTAGCATGATTTTCCACACCTTGACCCAAGCCGCAACGATGTCTATAATTATACGAGAACAAAAACATCTTCGAGTTTCATCACCTACAGCATCGCCAAGGTGATCCTACCGATAGGGTAAGAAGGGAAACGTTCTTGCCTCCCGTATTTGGAAAGGAGATGTAACGCGAATAGACGAACGAGAGCAATTATCGATCGTCTAGTGAAGTGCGCTCCTTTCCATACGAAAAGGAGCTTTTTATTTGTCCAGCGAAAACACAATCAGAAAACCACTTTATTTTTCCACGCGCGACCTGTTGATCATGGCTGTCCTGGCAGCCTTAGGCGGTGTTGCCAGCACTTATGTAAATACTCTGGGTGATGCTGTGCATGCCGCATTGGGATTGCCAGGTGCAACACAGTGGGCTGCAGGCTTGCATGTAATTTGGATCGTGCTTGCAATGGGCATACTTCGCAAACCTGGTACTGGTACATTTATTGGAATTCTCAAGGGAGCTGTTGAACTATTAAGCGGTAACAGCCATGGCGTAATAATCCTCCTTATCGATGTCATTGCTGGTTTGCTTGTTGATTTCTGTTTCTTGCTATTCAGCAATAAACGAAACCTGCTGCCATATTTAGTCAGCGGGAGCCTGGCTTCAGCGTCTAATGTTCTCGTCTTTCAATTGTTTGCCACGGTGCCATTAAACATTCTTGGATTAAGCGCGATACTCATCTTGTTTGTTGTAGCTTTAATCTCGGGTATGGTCTTTGCTGGTGTCATACCCTACCTACTTGTAAATACAATAGCAAAGGCTGGCGTAGTAAAGTTTCCTGAGCAGCCTACTCGACATAAGAAGATTGGATGGTCAATATTAGCAGGTGTTTTCCTCCTATCTGTTCTATTAGCTGGATACCTCCTATTGACCTACCAGGGCTCACCTACTATACAAATTACCGGAGCTCTGGAGAATCCTTGTGAGTTTCCAGAAAAGGGATTAATACTTGATCAGGTTTCTCGAAAAATGGACTATAAGGGCATTTTGACCGAATATTCTGGTTATCCGCTGGTCAAAATCATCGAGTATACCAATCCTGTTTCCGGTGCAGACACAATTTTGTTAGAAGCTTCTGACGGATATGCCTTTTTAATTGGAATCGAGGAATTACTTTCCAATGACAATATCCTTTTAGTTGAAAATAGTAGAGGGAAAAACACTTCTTTCGATATCGTCGGTCCTGAAACCGACAAAGCATGGGTACGAAATGTGACAAAAATAACAGTCATTGCTTCTGAAGATTTGACCATCACCGACATAGCAGGTGAAACCCATAAACTCGAACCTGATAAGTGGGTAACAGAAATGGATAGTGCACAAGTTGCATTACCCGATAGGTCACAAAAGCTTCAGGGAGTTCCTGTATGGAAAATCATAGAAGCCTATACCACCGATGTCCAACCCAAAAAAGTTACGTTTACATCTGAGGGAAAAACTTCTGTATTGTTATGGTCAGAACTAAACAATAATGATGATCTACGCATTTTCACAGTCGTTGAAGAGGAGGGTATTACATTTGCCCTGGCTGAGATGTCTGGTGAGGTTCACCTCTTCCCTCTGACTCAAATAGAGATTGAATAGTTAATGACTTTTATTGATATCCAGCAGTTCTCCTATACCTATCCCGGCGAACAAACACCAACCCTCAGAAATCTTAACCTCTCTATTGATCAGGGAGCCTTTGTGGTTATTACGGGTATAAGCGGAAGCGGGAAATCCACTCTGGGTAAAGCAATAGCTGGTTTCCTCTTCCAGGATGAAGAGCCAAATTACACAGGGAAAATTTGGGTAAACAATGTAAACATGGCTCAAATTACCTTATATGAAGCCAGCGAGAGAGTCGCTTATATCCAGCAAAATCCGGAAGATCAATTCTGCACACTCACTGTGATGGATGAAATAGCCTTTGGGCTAGAAAATCTTTGTATAAACGCTGGAGAAATTGATAAAAAGATTAATGAGGTGTTATCAATTGTTAAAGGATTCCATTTAAAAGATCGCAATCTCGCCACACTCTCCGGAGGAGAAAAACAAAAGGTTGCCATAGCTTCTATGCTCGCTCTCTCCCCAGATGTGCTTATCCTGGATGAGCCTACTTCAAATCTAGACCCTATCGCAACCGAAAATATATTTAAATCACTCTACCATATCCGCCAGAGTCAAGAATTGACGATCATTATCATTGAGCATAAATTAAACCAGCTAAAGCCGTATGAACCTGAAACCTATGAGCTGAAATGTGGTGCGCTTAAACCCCGTACAAGCATCAATGCCTATAAACCAGGCTGTTCAAAGGCAGTGCGCAATTTAACAACAAATCAAAACTCTACTCACAAAGAAAATAAGCCCCTAATTGAGATACATCAGCTGGATGTTACACTGGGAGGGCAAAGAATTCTGCATGATATCAACCTTAATATCGTTCAAGATGAATTTGTTGCCTTGATGGGACCAAATGGCAGCGGCAAATCTACACTGCTTGAAACAATCATGGGTTTCCATGAAATCCGATCTGGCTCAATCACAACCGTTGATCATGAGATATCGAAAGAGAGAACTTCAGCGTTGGTTCAACATGTGGGTTATATTTTCCAGAATCCGGACCATCAATTGTTCACACAATCCGTATGGGACGAAGCAACATTCACCTCGGGCAACCTGCATATGTTGAACGACGATAGAAAGTCAAAAGCAGATGAATTGTTGGCTCAAATGGGGTTAATTTCACGTAAGAATGACCACCCTCATCGCTTGAGTTATGGGGAAAAGCGGCGATTAAATCTTATTGCAGCAATGCTGCATGCACCCCAGCTTTTATTGATTGATGAATTACTGATTGGTCAGGATATGGCAAATGCCCATGCCTGGATGAACATTTTAAAAACTTACACGCAACAAGGCAACACCGTGGTTTTGGTCAACCACCATTCAGATTTAACCCAAGATTATTGTGACCGAGTTCTATTCATGAACGATGGACGAATCGTCATTAATCAAACTTCATCAGAAGCCTTCAAAACCATTGAATCGCTTGGCTACAACGCCTTTTTACCTTCACTAGAGTGGGACCGTATGTATGCATAAACTTGCTTACCAACCAGGTAACTCAGTGATCCATCGACTTTATCCGATGACAAAATTTTCCTGGTTAATCATCGGATCTTTCCTCGTATTTCTCATCAATAACGGAGTAATCTTATTCGTTTTGGCTGGCATCTTTCTATTGATGCTGCACTTAATCAATCGGGAAATTTGGATGGTTCGTGGATTTCGTCTGATCATCTTTACTGGATTGCTCTTACTTATTCTGTATCTTGTTTTTGACAAAAGCGGACAAACTCTATTTGACTGTAACATTGAGCTGTTTTCACTTACATCAGGTGGTATGAATACTGGTTTGTGTGTATCAGGACGATTTATGGCCATTGTATTTTTGAGTTATTTGCTTATCCTGACAACAGATCCAAATCATCTTGCCTATGCCTTAATGAAAATTGGATTACCCTACCGGTATGGTTTTATGCTGGTAACTTCACTTCGTTTAGCACCATTGATGGAAGAAGAAGGTCGGACAATTTACAGGGCGCAGCTTGTCCGCGGGGTTCACTACGATAGGAGCAATGTCAAAAAACTCTTTCTTATCGTAAGACAATTCATGACCCCGCTATTAATCAGTGCACTCCGTCGCGCTGATAAACTTGCTTTTAGCCTGGAGGGGCGCGGTTTCGGAAGATATCCCGGACGGACATTTCGGACACAAACCAACCCATCTATCCTGGATATCACAACATCAATCATTCTATCTCTTTTCTTTGCAATGCTGTTTCTTATTAATTATGGAAGTTTGATTTGAAAAACAATAATCATAAGCAACGGCTCATATTGTTGATTGTTCTTATTGGCGCGATCAATGCGATCATCCTGACCACAAAGCCCATTCCTGTAGCGTTATTAGGTGAATGTGACCTGAGAGTGCTGTGGGATGAGAGGAAAACGATGAACGAGTGTGCTGATTGCTATAATAGCGCGGTTATTGGCATTCTAAGAAATAAATTAACCCTTATCCTCCCGGATCGTGGTCGCAGTGCTTGCCCTACGAATATTATTAAAATTGGATCAAATTAGATGAAGATAAAAATCAAACTCCTTTCCCGTCTTTATTTTGTTTTAATGTCCTTTGCTCTTGCAGCATGTCAGTCAGGGTGGCAAATTGAATTGATATCTAATGATCTAACACAAGGATTGATCACGTCATCTGAAGTGAAGTTTTATCTAGATCAGTCTGATGAGCCAATCGAGTTAGTGCCCCTTGGTCAATTATTTTATATAAATGGCTTTTCACTGATAGACAAGATCAAAATAATATCTGAAAAGTCAGAAACAACATCTTATGTATGGGATGAGGTTGCGCCTTCAGCAACAATTTCGGTTTCAGGAGAAATCATCATTAATGGCGTGTCATTTTACCCAGAAGAAATTGTTGTCAACGAATCCAGTTTAGCTTCAGAAATCGACAACTCGATTCTAGATATCCCCCCAACAATGTCCCATGTTCTTGGTCTTCCCGATTTGCCAGATGCTATTGGAAAAGTTAGACATGAAACTAAAGCTGAGTACGGAGTTATGATCTTGCTAGATGGATTGCAATTTCATAAACTAATCACATTGATAAATACTGGACAGCTCCCTTTTTTTGAACACACCAATGAAATTGAACGGGCATTAACCGTTTATCCTTCAGTAACCACCTCTGCCACAGCCGCTGTTCTGACAGGCACAACCCCTCAAATCAACGGAGTCTATGGTCATGGATATCGTTCGACCGAATTAACAACTCTGTTTGATTTAGCAGTAGATAACGGATTAAATGTCATTGCCGTTGAAGGATCCAGTTTGCCTTTCAATCTTCGGAATGCAGAGACATTGCTTAGCGGTGATCGTGACGGGAATGGATATTCAGATGATAACGTATTCACGAATAGCCTTGATATTATTCAGTCCAATATGCCGGATCTTATGTATATTCACTTTCACGAAATTGATGATATGGGTCACTCATATGGACCTGAATCCTCTGAATATGAATCCGCATTAATCCGGGTAGATGGTTACTTAAAGAAAATTTACGAAGCACTTCCTGAAGACACATTCATTATCCTTTTTGCTGACCATGGCATGCACACTACAGAGGACGGCGGTAATCACGGCACCCTGACTGCTGCTGATCTCATCATCCCAATCATTTATTTAGAAAAGTAAGGAGAATATATGCATAAATTTACTGTACTTGAATTGAAGAAAATCCGTTGGCTTATCTTATTAGTGTTTCCCATGCTACTCACTGCATGTAGAGTACCCAATGTTGAATGGGAACTGAAAATATCAGGCAATGTCAGTAACCCTATCACATATTCATTTGATGAGCTGGCAAAAATGGAATTCGTTGATCTGAACGATGTGCTGATGGAAAAATCCAGGGGAGAAGATGAGGTGCGGTCATTCAGCGGTGTTCCACTTGACAAATTATTAGAAGCTGCTGGTGCCCCAGATGATATTAGCACAATCACAGCCATAGCTGCAGATGGTTACGCTATTGAAATTTCCAAAGATGAGATGGTTAATGGCATTGTGGCATTAATGCAAAGCGGTGAATGGATTGTGGATGAGGATCCAGACGCAGGGCCAATCCGCCTGGTTTTCCCTACCATGCCGGCGAATCGCTGGATTTTTCAAGTTAACGAAATCGTTATCAACCAATAGGATATTAATGGAAGGAAATTTATGAAGAAAACAGGTTTATATATAAATTTATTGATCGTTTTAGTCTTACTCACAGCTTGTGGCCAAGCTGAGGAAGAATTGTTGACTGTAGGCGACGAGGAATATTCCCAGTCAGATTTGGAAGCACTTGGGATCACATCCGCGAACTATACGAACAAAGATGGCGAAACAACGACATACGATGGTGTATCTCTTGCCGCTTTGCTGGAGGATGCTAACCTTGATGCTGCTGGATCAACAATCACATTCACTGCTGCTGATGGTTACGAAGTTGAAATGGATGTAAGTGAAGCTTTTGCATGCACAAATTGCATTGTCGCTTTTGATAATAGTTCACTTCGTATGGTCATGCCAAATATGTCTGGGAAATTACAGGTTAAGGATTTAATTTCCATAGAAGTTGAGTAGCTGATAATTATGTCAATCAATAGGACAGCATCAGAGGGTTGCTGTCCATATTTTATTTGACATCCATCCAGATGGCGAGTAGAATAAATTAAATGTAAATAATCATAAAGGGTGCACCTTATGCCCGGATGCAAGGTGCTTAAGGGGGGAAGCTGGTGAAAGTCCAGCACTGTCCCGCAACGGTAACACCTCTGGTGAAGTCCGATAACCCGCCCTTTGTGACCCAAAAACTTCGTGGAAAGGCAAGTTGGGTAACAACCATTTCATTTGGTTGCACTCTTCTGCCGCCCTAAAGGGCGGATTTGGTTTAATAACCATTTCCATAATCAATCGTTTCCATGATTAAGAGGAGATGCTTAATGAAAAATTATTTGAAAAATTCAATCCTATCCATAATTCTCGTTTTATTTCTGACGCTATCCAGCACCACATCAACTATGGCCAACTCTAACCCTGTTGATGAAAATCAAGATGATATTGAAGCAGCGATAAAATCTGGCTTTAACTACATCCAGTCTCAGGTGAACGATGACGGCGGTATTCGCTGGTCTGGTGAAAATTCCAGTGTTGCAACAACTATCCGCGTTGTTCAGGCGTTGGCAGCATCTCAAATGTCGCAAGACTTCATCTCAAGTGAAATTGGGAAACGCCCTATTGACTACCTCGCTGAAAATGGTAAACCTTGGGTCAACCAAGAAGAAACAGACTCCCCTGGTTTCAGTATCGGTCGCGCTGGACAATTACTTACCGCAATCGCTGCTGCTAACGAAAGACCAGATAGCTTTGGTGCAGACTCGCTTAATTTAATCAAAGAAATCAATGCAAGCTACGATGTAAACACTGGTACCTATGGAATGGCAACACTTGAAAATGTACTAGACCAGGTGTGGGCAATAATAGGCTTAGCATCAAACAATGCATCCATTCCTCCGGAATCTGCTGATTGGCTTGTATATGCACAATTAGAGGATGGAAGCTGGAACGATGGTTTCGGCAGTTATCTCGACACGACACCTCTCGGGATATTAGCCTTGATCAGCTCAGGACGCTGTAATGTTGATTCTCCGGAGATTCAAGCTGCTATTGAGTTCATGATGAATAACCAACAACCCGACGGCGGATGGCAAAACGAGTGGGACACCACAACAAATGCCAACACCACCGGCGTCATGCTACAGGCAATCACTTCTTTAGGTCAACAACCGACAGATGATCTATGGCAGAAGGCTGATGGCAATCCTCAAACCTCGCTACTTGTAGTTCAACAAGAGAGCGGTGCATTCGGAGGTGATTTTGCTAATGCATACTCAACAGCAGATACTATCGTTGGACTGGCTGGCAGAACGATTACCGATTTGGGTTACCTTAAAAAAGTCAGTGATAGTTTCGACTATATTTTTGCTGCTCAAGAACCTTCTGGTGGCTGGGGATCAGTCGGTCAAACACTGGATATCATCCTGGCTCTCGAAGCTGCAGGTTGGCAGCCTGACTCTTCTTTCAAAAAGGAAAACTCACCTGTTGATTATATCGCTTCAAATTTAGAATCTTATCTGGGAACCGGACCTGATGCCATTGGTAAATTGATTCTTGGTATTTCTGCCGCCGGGTTAGATCCAACAAATTTCGAAGATACCGATCTTATTCAGGCCTTACTAAGTACATTTAACAAAGATACTAACACATTTGGCTCACCTGAAAATTCATGGCACCAGGCTTTAGCTCTTCTCGGATTGAATGCTGTAGGTGTTGAATTCCCTGAAGGTTCTACATTATCACTGGTTAGCTTACAACAGGAAAATGGCGGTTGGGAATACACCCCTGGATATGGGACTTGGCCAGACAATACTGCCTTAGCAATCCAAGCTTTGCTTGCAGCGGGGTATTCAGAAGACGATGAAATCATCACATCCGGTGTGGATTACATACGATCGATGCAAACCGGAGATGGTGGATGGGGGGATTCAATCACCACGGCTTTCGTTTTGATGGCACTTAATGCCCTTGATGAGGATTTAGGATCGTGGACAACAGAGTCCAGCAAAGACCTGGTTTCTAATCTATTCTCCTTTCAAAAATCCAATGGTTCATTCTTATACAATTGGGATTATCCAGATGACAGCATAATGTCAACGGCTGCTGCAATGCTGGCTGTTTTTGATGGGGACTATCTGGTTTCCCCCACCAATTCCATCCTTAATCATGCTGCCATTATCGTAGATCCCGGTGATGGGACTGTTTTCGCAGATTGTGTTGATTTCCAGGATGAGACAATCAGTGGTTTAGCACTTTTAGAAGAATCCGAATTCTCCTACGATAAAGAAGGTGATTTTATCAAAAGCATTATGGATATATCCAATCCCGAAGGTGAAACCAATTACTGGTCTTACTGGTCTTGGAATGGGCGTGAATGGTCTTTCAAGAACTCAGGAGCTGGGGAATCCATCGTTCTTCCTGGAAGCATTGAAGCATGGTATTACACTAGTTGGGAGACCTTCCCCTCCCTGCCTCCCAGATTTGTCCCTGACATCAATCAAATCTGTGAAACGCAGGTCCTGAAGAATTACTCTGACCAACCTCATCTTGATTACAATGACCTTTTTATTGTTCCCTTTGAAGAATTTGAAGAGCCAATGAAAATCAATGAAGAACCAAGCAAAGAAGAAACAGAACAACCAGTAGAAACTCCAACAGCTAAAGGAACCGATTCAGTTGAAGCAATACCTGAACTAGAAAACGCCCGATCAAACACGCCAATAATTATCATTGCTATGGTTGGAGCAATCGCCCTAATTATTATTGTGGTCTTACTCTTAAGAAAGAAAAAGTGAAATCACCTCTTATCAGAAGATTAATCGATATATCTGTCTTTACTCTCGGAATACTGAGTCTGCTGTCACCATTTATATTGAAGCAGACCAGTAATCCTAATATTTCAACCACGTCTTTCCCTTTAATGGTCAGCCTTATCCTTGTTCTATGTTTAATCCTGCTCCTATTTGAAACCCAATCCTCTCTGCTCGACAGCAAATTGATTGCATTTCTGGGAGTTTTGATTGCAATTAATGCTGGTTTGCGCTTCTTGGAAAATGCACTTCCTGGACCGGCCGGGGTCAGCCCTATCTTTTTCCTCATTATTCTGACAGGTTACTTCTTTGGCAGCAGAATTGGCTTCCTGATGGGAGCAATGACTATGTTTGTATCAGGTTTAATCACTGGTGGTGTTGGTCCCTGGCTGCCTGGTCAGATGATCACAGCTGGATGGCTGGGCCAGAGTTCTGCTTTGCTCAAACCCTTAGTTCAAGGACTAAAATGGCAGCATAAGACCGAAGAAATCATCGCATTGTCTATATTTGGTGCCATCTGGGGCATTCTCTACGGCGTAATCATGAATCTATGGTTCTGGCCCTTTTTGGGAACTACCCCAGGACAAACCTGGTTGCAGTCAGCTGGACTGATGGAAAGTATTGGTCGCTATAGCGCATACTATATTGCCACTTCCCTTGTTTGGGATATCACCCGCTCGATTGGAAACATTCTCATCATAGGATTCCTTTCAAGGCCAATGTTGCGAATATTCGAACGTTTTGAAAAACGCTTTTCCTTCATCATTGTGGAGACATAACAACTATGACTGTAAGTGCAACCTGGTTGATATGGATCAGTACAAGCTTGATCTTGCTCCTATCCACGCGAAATCCAATCTATATATTACTCACATTGACCTCGTTATTTTTACTCGGTGGGAAAATCTCACTTAAAAAAGAGCAGCCGAATTGGACCAAACAGAATCTGCGTTTCCTGATTACGACGATCATCCTCTCTACATTGGTCAACATATTATTTGCGCACACCGGTCAAACTCTCCTTTTTATTCTTCCTGAAAATTGGCCATTAATTGGCGGTAGCATCACACTGGAGAGCCTGGTTTATGGTGCTGTGAACGGTCTCGTGATCGGAGCCCTGTATCTGGTGTTTAATATTCTCAACCTGGTCCTTTCCGTGAAGCAAATCACCCGGTTGATCCCCAATGCTTTTCGCCCAATCTCGATCATGATCACCATCTCCCTGACATTCTTCCCTTCAATCCAGCGTAGAGCACGTGAAATCCGAGAAGCACAGATGATCCGTGGAAACAAGATGAAAGGTGTATCAGATTGGCTCCCAATCATCATCCCATTAATTGTTACCAGCCTGGAAAATGCATTTATGCTTTCTGAGTCATTAACCGCTCGTGGATTCTATTCAAAGTCGTCCACGAACATTTCCAATCTCAATTTGATCGCGCTGGTTTTTGCTGTATTTGCTGTTTTTGCCGGCTGGATTTTTCGGCTATATAATTATCCAGTCGTGATAAGTGTCATTTTATACAGCCTAGGTATCATCAGCATCATATTCATCTTTATTATTGCTGGTAAACAAGTAAACGTGACCCACTATCATCAAGAAGTTTGGCATCCACGTGACATCATTTTTGTCGGTTTAAGCTTTATTATTGCAGGTGCTATGATCGGATTAATCCGTACAGATTGCTTGTCCAGTTTTATATACTCACCATATCCAAACTTATCCTTCCCAGAAATCAGTGTTTTCGGTTTTATTCTAAGTGCAGTTCCAGGAATACCTTTGATATTTATTAGCCATGATTAATCTGCAAGATGTCAGCATCCAATATCCGGAAAGCCCTTCTCCAGTGCTGGACAAGGTTAATCTCGAGATTCAGCCAGGGACGTTGAATCTGGTTACCGGCGCATCAGGGAGCGGAAAATCGACTCTTCTTAGATGTATTAATGGCCTGATCCCACATTTTTCTGGGGGAAAGATCGGCGGAAAGATTAATGTGTTCGGACGTAATCCCATCACCGCTGGTCCTGCTGACTTGGCAAAAATCGTCGGATTTGTTTTCCAAGACCCCGAAGCCCAATTTGTTTACGATGTCGTTGAAGATGAAATTGTTTTTATGATGGAAAACACTGGCACCTCCCGACCTACCATGCAAGCAAGGTTAGATGATGTCTGCCAAAAATTAGGCTTGGAATCTATTCGCATGAAGAAGATCCAAAACCTTTCTGGGGGTGAAAAACAACTCGTTGCTATTGCCAGTGTGCTGGTTGGATTACCACAAGTGGTCATTTTGGACGAACCCACTTCACAGCTTGATCCGCAAACAGCGGATCTCTTATTGAGAATCGTTGTCAAACTTAAAAAGGAATTTGACCTGACTATTCTAATCGCTGAGCACCGCCTGGAGCGGCTGCTCCCTTACACTGATCAAATGATACACATCCCGGAACAAGGTCCACTCCAAATTGGTCCACCCGAAGAAATCCTTCAAAATATGTCCCTTGTACCCCCAATCGTCGAGATCGCCAGGAAATACAAGATCAGCCCCCCCCCAATCCGTATCAGTGATTTCCCCAATGTGACAATCGATACTGCAGCTTCTAGAAAGAATGTGAATCGAAACCCAGAGAAAAATCAAAAAACACCTCTGCTGAAAGTTAATGATTTATCCGTGAGGTTTGGTACCCAGCCAATCTTAAATTGCATTAACCTTGCACTAAATCAAGGTGAGATATTAACATTGATGGGACCTAATAGCGCTGGCAAGACGACGCTTTTACGTGCAATCCTGGGATTAAATGCATCAAAGGGTGAAATTCACCTCTTTGGAGAATTAATCAATGATAAAAGCCTAAATCCAGTCATAAGCAATATTGCTTACCTCCCCCAAAACCCAAATGACCTGCTTTTTGCAGAAACTATTTTGGACGAACTCCATATCACTTTGAAGAATCACAGTCAAAACATAAATGATGATGAAATAACTAAATTTCTCAAGTTTTTCAATCTCGAGGATAAACAGAATCATTACCCACGGGACCTTTCCGTTGGCGAAAGGCAGCGTACCGCCCTGGCTGCAATCACCATCCACGATCCACCCATCATCTTTCTGGACGAACCCACCCGTGGGTTGGACTATGCGAATAAAAAGACTCTAGCTGAACGCTTAATATCCTGGCGTAAAACTGGTAAAGCTATCCTCGTAGTGACACATGACATTGAGTTCGCTGCACAACTCGCTGACCGCGTGGCAATCCTCGAAAAGGGAGAGATCATCTTCTCAGGTTCACCAACAAAGGCATTCACACAATTTCCTGCGTATCAAACCCAAACTGCGAGGCTTTTTCCAGGCACCAACTGGATCATCCCTGATGATCTCACTTTGTTGAATGATTAACAATTGGAAATTGCGTTGCTGTGGGGAAATATCTCCGTTTTGAAGGGTAAACACTCTTCGGAAAACAGAAAACTGATATTTTTCACTTTGGGTTGTTACATCCCTCACTATTGCGTTTCGCAAGCCACAAGTATAAATAAGATGCAATCATGGTATAAGTGTTTAAACTGAACAAAAACCAGTTTTAGACAGGTTTGAATATTTCAAGATAAATATGATGTCATTCACCTTCCTGTTCGTATTATGAGTCCAATCGAGGAGAGATTTTAATGTACGGATACAGCGGAAAGATACTACATGTTGACCTGAGTGAAAAGAACCATTGGGCCGAAGAGAAACCGGAAGAATGGTATAAGCTATACATCGGCGGTGTTTCAATGGCCACCCGCCTTTGTTGGGAAAATATCGAGGTTGGGTGCGATCCCTATGATCCTGGAAACCCAGTATGTTTTGCAAATGGTATTTTTGCAGGGACACCCGTTCCGGTAGGAGGAAAATATGGGTTAGCATCCAAATCCCCATTGACTGGCTTCATAGGTGATAGCCTTTCCGGCAGCTGGTTTTGCATTGCTTTAAAACGGGCTAAATGGGATGGCGTCGTCATTCACAATGCCAGTGAGGATTGGGTTCATCTCTTTATCGATGATGAACGAGTTGAGTTTCTACCTGCCAAGAAACTTCTCGGTTTGGGAACCTATGAGACTGAAGAGGAAATCCGGGAGATGTTTGGGGATGACCAGATCCGATCAGCAACCATTGGCCCTGCTGGTGAAAATATGGTCCGGCTTGGGAATGTCACCAATGATGGGCGCCAAGCTGGCAGAACTGGGCATGGTGCTGTTTGGGGAAGCAAAAAACTCAAAGCGGTATCCGTCCGAGGAACAAGCGGCGTGACAGTTGCAGATCCTGACACTCTCATTCAAATGTCATTTGATATTACTGAGACAGCCCAAGGCCCGAATACTGAAAAATATCGAATTTACGGCACATCCACAAATATGCTCAACATGAACAGGTTGGGGCTCTTGCCGACTAGAAATTATCAGGAAGGCGTGTTTGAAGCCGCTGAACTCGTCAGTGGAGAATACCTGGATGAACACCACAAGGTCAAAGTGATTGCTTGTGCCCAATGTCCGATTGCCTGTGAGCAAATGTCTTATGTCAAGAAAGGACCTTTCGCAGGCGCTATGACAGGCATCGAGTATGAATGTTTGCAAGCTGTAAGTTCCAATTGCGGTATTAGTGACATGACCGCTGCAATCCGGTTAATTGATCTTGCCGACAGAAGTGGTATGGACGCTATGTCCATGGGGGTGACACTTTCATTCGCTATGGAATGCTACGAGCGTGGTGTATTAAAGAAGGAAGATTTTAAATGTGAAAAAGCTCCAGAAGGCATCGAGTTGAATTTTGGCAACGGTCAAGGTGCTGTCACTGTAGCTGAGATGATGCGTGATAAAGAAGGGATCGGGAAAATCCTTTCAGAAGGTACAAAACGAGCTTCGCAAACCATAGATAAAGAACGTGGCTCAGAAACTTACAAATGGGCGATGAACGTCAAAGGTCTTGAGACACCGGGGTATGATGCACGTGCGCTTAAGACATTTGCGGTAGGTTTGGCTGCTGGTACCCGCGGTCCTTGCCATAATCGCTCAGCGGCATATGATCCAGATATCAAAGGTCAGACAAATCGCTTTACAGTGGATAAAACACGTGGAAAAGTTGCCTCCCGTTCAGAAGAATATGCAGCAGTATACGATACCCTCCCCCTGTGTAAATTCATTCGCCGCTGCTTTACTGGGAAAGCGGATCGGGCAGGCGCCTGGCCGGCAATTGCTAAACTGATCAATGCCACAACAGGTTGGAATTTTGATTATGATGATGTGGATATGATCGGTGTTCGTGCCCATACACTAAAAAAGGCCTTCAACATTCGTGAAGGGTGGACTGAAAAAGATGATGACTTGCCATATCGTTGGAAACATGACCCAATGACAAAAGGACCCTCAGCAGGTCATGTGGTCACGGAAGAAGAATTGCAGTTCCTAAAGAAGATTTATTACGAAGCTAAAGGCTGGACTGAAGATGGTATGATCCCCAAGAAAGTCCTCGTTGACCTCGGTATGGATGACGTCGCTGAAGAAATCGGCGTATAAGGAGACAAATAATGGTTGCTTCCACATCAAAATTTAAATATATCGTATGTGACCCCGAACTATGCATTGGATGCCAGTTATGTGAGTACATCTGCTCCTACACCAAAACGGGTGAATTCAACTCCTACCGAAGTCGAATTCGGACGGTTCGTGTGGATGAGGTTCTCATCACAGCCGTCTCCTGCAGAACCTGTGAAAACGCCCCATGTGTGATTGCATGCACCCGGGATGCGCTAACTCAAGATTCTGAAACTGGCATCATCCATATTGACCCTCAAAAATGCGATGGATGCGCCTGGTGTATTGAAGCCTGTGATTTCGGTGCTATTTCGATCAATCATGAAACGAAATTAGCAGAAATCTGTAATCAATGTGAGGATATTGAAGACGGCCCACAGTGTGTGAAGATTTGCCCCAAGGACGCTCTGGAATACACAACACCTGACCAGCGTTCACAACGAACGAGACACAAACTGATTGCAAACAGCCTGAAATTTCCACAAAAAGCGAAGGATCCTCGATGAGTGAAACTTTCAACGAAACCAAGGATGAAGAACTCCGNATNGGTGTTTACATTTGCCACTGCGGCAGCAATATTGCTGGGGTNATTGACCCNAAAGAAGTCGTTAAATTTGCAGAAGGATTACCGGATGTTGTCAGGGCGACAGATACTTTATATGCCTGTGCAGACACTGGTCAGCGACTCATTAAAGAAGACATCAAAAAATATAATCTTAATCGTGTTGTCGTCTCAGCCTGCTCCGTTCGCATGCACGAACCCACATTCCGAGCAGCCGTATCTGAAGCAGGATTAAATCCTTTCCTGATGGAGATGGCTAACATACGTGAACAATGCACTTGGGTGCATGGGCATGATCCTGAAGGTGCGCTTGAGAAAGCAAAAGACCTGACAGCAGCAGCCATTGCCAAAGCACGGTTTTTGACATCTCTAGATATGATCAAAGTACCTGTAACTCAAAAAGCGATGGTGATTGGTAGCGGTGTGGCGGGTATCAGTGCATCACTTGACCTGGCGGAACAGGGGATTGAAACTATCCTGGTCGAAAAAGAACCGACGATTGGGGGGGTAATGGCACAGCTTAACAAAACCTTCCCCACCATGGACTGTAGTATATGAATACTTGCACCTAAAATGGCTGACGCGGCGCGTCAACCCCGGATTGATGTTAGAGCTTATACAGAAGTCGAGAAAGTAGAAGGTTTCGTCGGCAATTTCAAAGTAACCTTGCGAGAAAAAGCGAAATACGTTATCGCTGATCGGTGTAATGGCTGTGGCGATTGTGCACAGGCCTGCCCTATCGAAGTACCTAATTCATTTGAAATGGATCTTGCACCCCGCAAAGCAATTTATATCCCAATGAGCCAATCAGTGCCGTTGATCTATAGTATTGATCTTGACGCCTGCATTCATTGCTATAAATGTGTTGAAGCATGCGGTGCCTTGGAAGCGATCGATTTCAGCCAGGAAGATAAATTAGTTGAAGAAGATATTGGTGCAATCATCGTCGCAACCGGCTTCAGTCATTTTGACCCAAGTGTTATGGAAGAATACGGGTATGGCCGTTTCCCCAATGTTATCACCTCCATGGAAATGGAACGATTGAATAACTCCGCTGGACCAACTGCTGGCGACCTGATCCGTCCAAGCGACCATAAAAATCCACAAAAATTAGCTTTCATCAATTGCGTAGGATCCCGGGATAAACGTTATAATCCCTCCTGTTCGAATTTCTGCTGTATGTATTCGATCAAGAATGCAGTGCTGTTGAAACAAATGGATCCAGAAGTTGATATCACCATTTATTATATAGACATCCGCACACCCTCTAAAGGGTATGAAGAGTTTTACAATCGGGCACGCGAGATGGGCATCCATTTCACTCAAGGCAGGCCTAGCTTGATTACTGAAGATCCAGAAACACATAACCTGTTTGTTCACTCTGAAGACATTGG
>JGI24025J20009_10000201_pt1 | contig 46506 bp, 41 predicted proteins | sample Cruoilmetagenom3_FD_20009 | JGI IMG/M metagenome (IMG submission 20009)
TAGCTTTTGCCGCTTCTATGATGTTAGGCATATCATTCATTCAATTGGTACCCGAAGGTCTGAAAATTACAACTTCTTCCATAACGATTTTATCTTTTCTCACTGGAATAATAATTTTCCGAATTATTGACAGAATCTTACCCCACATAAATCCAGAGTTACTTAAAAAAGAAAAGCCATCCGTTAAAAGAAGCGTTACTATGCTTGTTATTGGCATAGCTTTGCATAATATACCTGAGGGGTTAGCAATTGGAGTTGGGTTTGTTTTGACACCTAAAATGGGAATTACGATTGCATTAGGAATTGCAGCACAGGATGTGCCAGAAAATATTGCAACAATAGTCCCTTTGTATGGATTAACCAAAAATAGAATGAAATCTTTTATTATAACACTTACAACAATAATCTTTGAGTTAATTGGTTTTATTTTTGGTTATTATATTTTAAAGGGGGTATCCATGAATTTTTTGGGAGCCTCGCTCTCACTTGCAGCAGGGTTTATGACTTATATCTCAATTGAAGAATTAATTCCGGCAGCCCAAATTAAAAAAAATTTAAAAGTAGGCATCATTAGTCTTGTATCAGGGGTATTATGCGTTTTGCTAATCATCTTTTTAGCAGGCTAAATTGTTTTGGGGATGTTCTATTCGAAAGGAATATCGCATTGACAATGAAAAAAAATATGTATAATAAAAATATAGGAGGAGAAATAAAAAAAAGAGTTTTGTTATTGAGTTTTCTTCTAACCTTTTGTTTGGCGTATTCGGTCTATGGTGAAGAAATCTCTCCATTTAAGAACAAGTTTTCTATAGGAATAAACGATTTACCCTGGAATGCTTCAACTATTTCATTCAGATGGTGGAAGAACAAAGATAGAGGCTCGGAATTATCTATAGGTCGTTTTTCTGGTAAAATTGAGAAAGAAAATGACGAATTAAATTTAGTGGCAGACATTTCGGAGATAAGATATGATTGGCTACGTCGCAAGAAATGCACTTTATTGGAGAACTCATATACTACCAGGGGCATAGGCATAGCTTCAACCTTCAGGGGCTCCTTCCATGGAGAATCAAGAAAAGTTGACTTTTCCTTTTATATACGTTTCCCCATAGGTTTTGAGCATTTCTTTTTAAAAAGATATCCAAATATAAGCTACTCTCTTCAGGCTGATTTCTACAGTGGTTTGGGCTATGAACATTCTGCCCCCTACAACGTTAACGTTGCGCATTTATATCTTGGAGTTGCCCCCCGTTTTTTCTTTCGATTTTACTTCAGGTAAATATCTGGTAATGTTCAAGGTGAAACTATGGATCAAATAATAATGCATCCAATTGGAACAATTCATTCACCTTATAAAGAGAGTAAAGATATTCCTATACAAGGAATTTTTAAAAGCAAGGTAGAAGGTTGGATTGAATTAAAACATAAATATGCCAGGGGTTTAAAAGATTTGAATAAATTTAGCCATGCCATAATAATATACTATCTCCACAAATCAAAGAAGGAAGAAATCGAAGGAAAGCCGTTTCTTGAAAAGAATAAACATGGAATATTCGCCATAAGAAGCCCTCACCGCCCTAATCATATTGGGTTTTCTGTTATAAAGATTGAAAAGATAAAAGAAAACAAAATGTATTTTACTGAGGTTGATGTCCTTGATGGAACACCCCTACTTGATATAAAACCTTATATTAAATATTTTGATCGACGAGATAATGTCGTCTCTGGCTGGTTAGACAAACACTTTAAAAATGGTAATGTTCCTGATAAAACTATTATAAAATAGACAGGATAAAACAATTTCTTTTGACAATGAATTTAAGAAAACGAGTTATTAATCTAAACTTTGGATAGAGAAACTCATCTGTATAAATTTGCTTCCCTACTTCAATATTTCTCTCTTGATAAGCTTATTTAGATTCTCTCCTGAAGAAAAGGCTCCTTTCGTTATTCCTCTGAGGAAAAATATGAAGGCTGTATTTATAAATCCTCTGGCTGCAAAATAGGCTCCTGCATCGTTTAAGAGATTCTTGTCATCCTGGGTTAAAAGCCCCTGAGAGAGAAATTGATCTGCCTCATCAATTTTTCCCGATTCACGTAGAGAGTAGTATAATTCGTGGTATATCCCGGGATAATAAGGGTCTTTTCTCTGAATCCTTAAGTAGATATCAACTGCTTCTTTGTATTGCCCAATCTCAGAATACGCAGAAGCAACTGTCATCTGTTGCTGGTTTATCCATCCTATTTCTTTTGCGGTTGAAAGAACTGAAAGCGATTGCCGCATTTTACCCGCTCTGTAAAGGTATATTCCATATCGCGATAAACTTTCTATATACAAATTATCCTCAAGGATATCTTTCCTACCGCGTCTTACCCTGAAATTCCAAACTTTCATCGATCTTTTATCTTTAGTAAATAACAATCTATCACGAAATTTAAAATTCTTATCTGAATAAGTGGAGTAATCAGGTGATTCCTGCGTTCTTATCTTAAGACCAGGGGTTTTAACCTGAATTTTTATTCTTCCTGTAAGGACTTCCCCATACAGGAGAGGAAATGTAAGAGCATCTCCTTTCGATTGAATTATGGGTATATCTTCATCCTTAGTTTGCTCTAAAACTGAGGATAGATAATCAAGAGCTATCCAACTCCTTTTGAACAATTTCTCCCTGTAACTTAAAGTGCAAAAAACGCACAAAAGAAAAGCTCCTATGATTGGTAAATGTCCTCTTTTTATTCTTCCAAGACCATGGGAAGAGAGAATAAGAATGAGAATGAGTTGAGGAATAAAGAATACTCGATTTGCCTCGAGGTTTAATTCGGTTGGCTTAAAGTGCAAAAGCAGGGCAAGGGGGAACGAATAAATCAAAAGTAATAAGAGATATTTCTTTTCTTTTCGCCTAAATGAAAAGGGAAGAAGCAAAAGCAAAAAATTGACATCCCTGAGGAGAATCTTTAAATATGTCAGTAGTTCCTTTCCAATAACAGAAAACGAAAATGGAACAGCTACACCCCTGTAGTACTCCAATCGAAAGATATGGGCAAAAACCGCAAAAAAACTCTCTGGATTACCCCAATCTATTAATGGATTAAGTCTTGATCTCACTGGCAGGTAAAGAACAATGGAAAGACCTAAAACAGTGTTCACAAGAAATCTCCAGTTTTTTCTACAAATCTTGAAAATGAGATAAAGACCCAAGATCCAGAGCAGAGGGTGAATAAAAAAGGACAAACCCACCACATAAGAAAGTAAAGGATATAACTTCTTCTCTAATAGAAAGAGTTCTAAAAGGAAGAAAAAAGAAGTTAATGTATAAACTTCAGAAATAGTTGCGTTCTTAATAATCAAAGGATGGAATATAAAAAGAAGAGAGGGAATAAGAGCAATTATTGGCCTAAAACCTTTGTAGATTAACAATTGGAAAATGATAAGAGCAGAGAGAATAGCAAAGATAGCAGAGAGAAAATTCATACCCAAAGCAGGATTATTCGGAAAGATAAGTGAAAAGAGTCTTCCAATTATCATATAGAAGGGATATCCTGGCGGATGGGGAATGCCAAGAGTAAATGCAGAGGCAACAAACTCCCCACTATCACCCGCACCTATTGAGGGCGATAAAACAGAAATGTATAGAAGAATTGAGATAAGAATTAGAAGTAGTCTTAAATAATTTCCTTCGCTATATGAGAGATTTCCAAACCTTGAGACGGGGTGGAGATCCCCCACCCCCTTATTTATCCTCCTTTATAGCTGCCTGTGCTGCTGTTAACCTTGCAGAGGGTACTCTGAATGGAGAACAACTAACATAGTCGAGACCAACCCGATGGCAGAATTCAATGGAAGCAGGGTCTCCCCCATGCTCTCCACAAATACCGACTTCCAAATCAGGTCTGGCACTCTTTCCGCGTTTCAATCCCATTTCAACCAATTGCCCAACGCCATTTTGGTCTAAGGTCTGGAAAGGATCGGCAGAAATGATTCTTTTCTCAATATAACCAGGAATATACTTTCCAACATCATCCCTTGAGAAACCAAGAGTGGTCTGTGTCAGATCGTTCGTCCCGAAAGAGAAGAATTCTGCTTCCTCTGCTATTTCATCAGCAACAATTGCCGCCCTTGGAAGTTCAATCATCGTTCCAACTTTGAAATCAATACTCAATCCATTTCTTTCGAAAACTTCCTTTGCTACCTTTTTAATGATTTCTTTTTGTGAGGTTATTTCTTCTTTGTAACCGGCAAGGGGTATCATTATCTTTGGGAGAACTTTAACACCCTCCTTTGAAACATTAACCGCTGCTTCAAGAATTGCCCTGCTCTGCATCTCTGTAATCTCCGGGTATAGTATACCGAGTCTGCAACCACGAAGTCCGAGCATAGGATTCGCCTCTTCCAGACTCTTTACTTTTTCTTCCACTTTTTGGACGGATATGCCCATATTTAAAGCAAGCTCCTTTATTGCATTTTCATTCTTAGGAAGAAATTCATGTAAGGGTGGGTCAAGAAGCCTTATGATTACAGGATAACCATTCATTACTTTGAAGAGACCCTCAAAATCCTTCCTCTGCATCGGCAGAATCTTTTCGAGAGCCTTTTTCCTCTCCTCATGAGTTTCAGCCAGAATCATTTCTTGCATTGCAGGAATTCTATCCTTAGCAAAGAACATATGCTCTGTTCTTGCAAGACCAATACCTTCTGCGCCAAACTCCCTTGCCTTCTTCGCATCTACGTAGGTATCTGCATTTGCCTGAATACCCAATCGCCTAATTCCGTCTGCCCATTCTAAAAGTTTTCCAAAATTACCCGAGACTTCTGGTTCAATCTTGGGAACGTCTCCAAGAAGAACCCTTCCCTTTGAGCCGTCAATAGTGATGATATCCCCTTCTTTTATCGTTTTACCATTTACAGTAAAGACTTCCTCATCATAATTAATAGAAATTCCCTCTGCCCCAACAATACAGGGCTTACCCATCCCACGAGCTACAACTGCCGCATGCGATGTCATTCCTCCTCTTGAGGTAAGAATGCCCACAGAAGCATGCATTCCCCCAACATCCTCAGGAGAAGTTACGTGGCGAACGAGAATCACTTTTTCTTCATTTTTAGCCTTCTCGATAGCCTGAGCGGCACTAAAAACCACCTTTCCGGAAGCTGCACCCGGGGAAGCTGGAAGCCCTTTGGCAATAACTTCAACTTCAACTACAGGATCAATCATTGGATGCAATAATTGTTCCACATTCTCAGGGGTAACGCGCATAACCGCTTCTTTTTTGTCTATTAGACCCTCTTCTTGCATTTCAATTGCCATCTTCACGGCGGCCATTGCTGTCCTCTTCCCTGTTCTTGTCTGAAGAATCCAAAGTTTGTTATTTTCAACTGTAAATTCCAAATCCTGCGTATCCTTAAAGTGTTCTTCCAATTTCTTTCTGACGTCCTCAAGTTGATTATAGATTACCGGCATTCTTTTCTCAAGGGAAGGCTTCTCGGAACCTGATTCCATTGCTTGCTTCTCACTGATAGGACCTGGAGTCCTTATGCCGGCAACAACGTCTTCACCCTGAGCGTTCAGGAGGTATTCACCATAAAACACATTTTCCCCTGTTGCAGGATTCCTGGTGAATGCCACACCTGTTCCGCTGTTATCTCCTTTGTTACCAAACACCATTGCCTGGACATTTACTGCCGTACCAAGATCATCGGGAATAGAATTAATTCTTCTGTATTCCTTTGCTCTTTTGTTATCCCAAGACTTGAATACTGCAGTTATGGCACCCATTAATTGTTCTTTTGGAGATTCAGGGAACTGCTCACCCGTTTTATCCTTAATCAGATTCTTGAATTCTTTCACAATGTCTTTCCAATCTAACCACTCAAGTTCTGCATCGTTCTGGACACCCTTTTTATCTTTTTTCGCCTGTATTATTTTTTCAAAATCATCGTGTTTTACACCCATTACAACATCTCCATACATCTGGACGAGACGACGATAACTATCATAGACAAAGCGAGGATCCCCAGTTTCTTCACAAATACCTTTTACTATTTCTTCATTCAAGCCAAGATTGAGGATAGTATCCATCATACCCGGCATAGAGATAGCAGCTCCAGAACGAACTGAAACAAGTAATGGATTCTCCTTCAACCCAAAATTTTCACCCATAATATCCTCCAACGGTTGTATGTTCTTTGTTACTTTTTCCTCTAAACCTTCAGGATATTCTCTGTTCTTGTAGTAATAGATGCAAACCTCAGAAGATATTGTAAAGCCTGGAGGAACCGGGATACCTATGCTTGTCATCTCTGCTAATCCAGCTCCTTTACCCCCCAGGATTTTCTTCATCTTTATATTTCCTTCAGCTTTTCCATTGCCAAAGAAATATATTATTTTTTGCATTTAGCCTCCTTTTTTACTTTCCTTATTTAACTCTCTCTTTTAGATTTTAGTATATATATTGTTTAAATAAATGCAAGGGGCTTGTCACTTTCTAAAAGAAAAATGAATTTTTAACCGCAGTAGGGAATATTCATTAGTTATATCTGAAGGATAAAGGTTGATTTTTAGAAAATAGATGAATAGAATAAGAATATGAAAAATCGAGCTTCTTATTCAAAGCTTTGGAAGATGAGGGAAAAATCAGGTAAGGTTTGGTATGAATTGTTACTTAGTTCAAAAGTAACTATTCTCCAGGGGACAAAGTCTTTTAACCCCTTAAAGGAAATGGAGGGAAAACCTGTCGGTCTTACTCAGATTCATTCTTCCATAATTCATCAAGCACAAACCGATGTTAAATTGGTGGGAGATGGCCTCTTTACAGATAAAAAGGGGATTATTATCTACATCAAATCAGCCGATTGTCTTCCAATAATTCTTTATCATCCTAAAAAAATGGTTCTTGCAATCCTTCATGCAGGATGGAAGGGAACAGTTCTGAAGATTGTAAAAAATTCCCTTCTCCAGATGAAAGAAAATTACAACCTCAGACTTACTGATTGGCAAGTAGCCTTTGGCCCCTGTATTGATATGAAGAACTATAATGTGGGAAAGGAGGTGTATGAATTATTTAAAAAAGAAGGACTCTCAGGTATCTACATCCGCAACCATCTTTATTTTCTTGACCTTGAGGAAGCAAATATTAAAATTATAGAGGAGATGGGAATAAAAAACTTTTATTCCTTTCCTGAGAAGACATATTCGTCAAAAAATTTTTATTCTCACCGAAAAGGTGAAGAGGGTAGAAATATCACCGCCGGGAAAATTAATCCATAGCCCAAGTTGTCAGTAATTTTACTTATTTTCACTCTTCTTGCATAAAGGGATAGCGATAATCAGTGGGCGGATTAAGAACTTCTTTTATTGCTCTTGGTGATACCCAACGGATAAGATTCCATTTACTTCCTGCTTTATCATTAGTCCCCGAAGCTCTGCTTCCTCCAAAGGGTTGTTGATTCACTACTGCTCCTGTCGGTTTATCATTAATATAAAAGTTACCTGCAGCTTGGGCAAGAATCTTTTCGGCCTTAATTATTGCTTCTCTATTTTGTGCAAAAATTGCACCGGTTAAACCATATGGGGAGGTTCCATTACAGAGTTTAAGAGTTTCTTCGTATTCATTATCTTTATATACATAGACGGAAAGAACGGGACCGAATATTTCCTCCTCCATCGTTTTGTAATGAGGTTCTTCTACCTTAATAATTGTAGGCTTTATGAAATATCCCTTTGAATCATCATATTCACCGCCGACAATTATTTCCGCATCAGGAGATTTTCTTGCTTCATCTATATATCTGGCTATTGATTTAAATGTTGCACGGTCTATAACAGCGGTAAGGAAGTTTCTGAAGTCTTCAGGGTTTCCCATTTTCAGATTTTTAGTTGTCTCGATGAGTTTTTCCCTCAATCCATCTTCCCACATACTCTCCGGAATATATGCACGAGAAGCCGCTGAACATTTTTGTCCCTGATACTCAAATGCACCCCTTATGAGTGCTGTATGAACTTCCTGGATTTTGGCACTCGGGTGCACAACCACGAAATTTTTGCCACCTGTTTCTCCTACTATTCTTGGATATGTCTTGTAATTCTTGATGTTTTCCCCAATAGTCTTCCACATCCACTGAAATGTTGCAGTTGAGCCTGTAAAATGTACCCCGGCAAGATTGGGATTTGCAAGAACAAGCTCTCCAATACTTGCGCCAGAACCCGGGATAAAATTGATTACCCCATCTGGGACACCTGCTTCCTTGAATAACCTCATTATCCAGTATGCAGTGTAGACCGCAGAGGATGCTGGTTTCCAGAGAACCACATTCCCCATCATTGCAGGTGCCCCTGGAAGGTTACCTGCAATTGAAGCGAAGTTGAAGGGGGTAACTGCAAAAACGAATCCCTCAAGAGGTCTGTACTCCACCCTATTATAAACTGCACCAATTGAGTCCGGCTGTTCTTTATATATTTCGGTCATATAGTAAGTATTGAAGCGGAAGAAATCGGTCAATTCACCCACCGAGTCAATTTCTGCCTGAAAAACAGTTTTACTCTGCGCTAACATACAGGCTGCATTTAAGGTATATCTCCATTCTTTAGATAGAAGTTCGGCCACTTTTCTGAAAATGGAAGCCCTATGCTCCCAAGAAACTTCTGCCCACTTTTCTCTGGCCTCCAATGCTGCTTCTACTGCCATTTTTACTTCTTTCTCCCCTGAGATGTGATACCTGCCTAAAAGGTGGTTAAAATCATGAGGTGTTACACACTCGCCTAAAACACCAGTTTTGATCTCCCTACCACCAATGATGATTGGAATCTCAATCTCCTTTCCCTTTAGCTCTTTGATTTTCTCTTTTAGTTTCTTTTTCTCATAATTTCCTGGTTTGTAAGAATAGATAGGCTCATTTGACGGCTTCTCAATTTTGGATAGTGCATTTCCCATAATACCTCCTATTTTTGAATCAATAATTTAATTACTCATCAATTCTTTTAGCTCTATTTTTGATGATTATTTATATCGCGCTTTCTTATATAATCGGTTTATATTTTCATAATTATCATTGATATTTAAAGACCTTTTGTCAACCCTTAAAAATTTTCCTTTAAACCACAAAATATGATTTAAATATCCCGAGTTTATTTATTGTAATTCGAAAAAAAAATGTGTTAAAGGGGCTTGACAAAACAAAAAAAACTATTATTAATATATTAGTTCTTTGATAATTGAATAGTGTCAGGTAACCCATCTTTTTTCATGAAGGGTTTGATCCTGGCTCAGGACTAACGCTGGTGGTGTGTCTAAGCCATGCAAGTCGAGCGAATCTTCAGCGGTTTATATCGCTGAGGGTCAGCGGCGGACGGGTGAGTAACGCGTGAGTAACCTGCCGACAAGTTTGGGATAGCCTTGAGAAATCAAGGATAATACCGAATAATACCATAAGGCATGAAGCCTGATGGTCAAAGGTTGCTTCTTTTTGAAGCTATCGCTTGATGAGGGGCTCGCGTCCCATTAGTTAGTTGGTGAGGTAAAGGCTCACCAAGACCACGATGGGTAGCCGGCCTGAGAGGGTGACCGGCCACGCTGGGACTGAGACACGGCCCAGGCTCCTACGGGAGGCAGCAGGCTAGAAATTTGGACAATGGACGAAAGTCTGATCCAGCGACACCACGTGGGGGATATGAAGGCCTTCGGGTTGTAAACCCCTGTCAAAGAGGACGAAGCTCTGGTAGTCTAATAGGCTTTCCAGAGTGACGGTACTCTTAATAGGAAGCCACGGCTAATTCCGTGCCAGCAGCCGCGGTAAAACGGAAGTGGCAAGCGTTGTCCGGAATCACTGGGCGTAAAGGGGACGTAGGCGGGTAACTAAGTTGGATGTGAAAACCAGCTGCTTAACGGCTGGCCTGCATTCAAAACTGGTTACCTTGAGTCTGACAGAGGAGAGTGGAACTTCTGGTGTAGCGGTGGAATGCGTAGATATCAGAAGGAACACCGAAGGCGAAGGCAGCTCTCTAGGTCAAGACTGACGCTGAGGTCCGAAAGCTAGGGTAACAAACGGGATTAGATACCCCGGTAGTCCTAGCCGTAAACGATGGGCACTTGACGTAGGCTTTATGTCTGCGTCGTAGCTAACGTGTTAAGTGCCCCGCCTGGGGAGTACGTTCGCAAGGATGAAACTCAAAGGAATTGACGGGGACCCGCACAAGCGGTGGAGGATGTGGTTCAATTCGAGGCAACGCGAAGAACCTTACCTGGGCTTGACATGTAGGAAGTAGGAACCTGAAAGGGGGACCACTGGTAACCAATCCAGAGCCTACACAGGTGCTGCATGGCTGTCGTCAGCTCGTGCTGTGAGGTGTTGGGTTAAGTCCCGTAACGAGCGCAACCCCTTTCTCTTGTTGCCATCAGGTTAATATAACGCTGGGCACTCGAGAGAAACTGCCCCGGATAACGGGGAGGAAGGTGGGGATGACGTCAAGTCATCATGGCCCTTATGCTCAGGGCTACACACGTCCTACAATGGTTGCTACAGAGGGTTGCAAACCCGCGAGGGGGAGCTAATCCCTAAAAGCAGCCACAGTTCGGATTGCAGGATGCAACTCGCCTGCATGAAGCTGGAATCGCTAGTAATCGCGGATCAGAATGCCGCGGTGAATACGTTCCCGGGTCTTGTACACACCGCCCGTCACGCCATGGAAGTCGGCAATACCCGAAGCCATCGATTCAACCTCGAGAGGACGATGTCGAAGGTAGGGCCAGCAACTGGGGCGAAGTCGTAACAAGGTAGCCGTGCCGGAAGGAGCGGCTGGATCACCTCCTTTCTACGGAGTTAATCTCCATAAATTTTAAGGTGAAAATAAATCCTGACACTATTCAATTACCATTTAATTATTAACTATTGATGTCGATGTATCCCAATTTACTTATTGAAGAAAGAGTAAAATAATCTCCCTTGAAATTTTTTAAAATTAGAGTATAATCAATTTAATGATTCATATATACACAGGAGATGGTAAAGGAAAAACGACTGCAGCAACAGGTTTAGTTGTTCGAGCCCTTGGAGCTTATCTATCCGCAATTGTTATAAGATTTATAAAGAAAACTCAATCCTGCGAGGATATAACTCTTAAAAAGTTGGGAGTTCCGGTTGAATATTATGGAACAGGCTATATCCATGGAGAAATCTCGGAGGAAGCAAAAAAGGAAGCAAAGAAAGGAATAGAACGAACTATGGAGATAATAAATAAAAGGTTGTCGGATATTTTAGTCCTTGACGAGATTAATGTTGCAGTTAGTATAGGGGTTATCTCAGAAGAAAAAGTCCTTGATATTCTAAAGTTAGTACCTAGTAATATGGAAGTTATACTAACGGGAAGGGGTGCAACAGATAAAATGATTGATAAAGCAGATCTTATAACAGAAATGAAGGAGATAAAACATTACTACCATAAAGGTATAAAAGCACGGAGGGGAATTGAATTTTGATGAAAGTTAAGTTAGTTGATTGTGATTCAATAGAAAAGATTATAAAGGCAGCAAGGATATCACATGGTTCTGAATCTGATGGAATGGGTCCCAAAGATAGAATTCTTATAAAAAAGTTAATAGAATGGGGGCATGAATCAGTTTTTGAGCATTGCACTTATTCATTTTTGATAGAGGAGGTATCGAGGGCACTACTTCAGGAACTAGTTCGTCATAGAATTGCCAGTTATACAGTCCGTTCCACGAGATTTACCTTGGATTATTTGATAAAGGACAATGAAATTAAAGAAGCAAAAAGTTTTTCCGATTACAAAAGAATTGTAGATAGATATTGTGTGGTGCCTAATTTACCAAAGGAAGCTTTATCCGAGTTTTATGAAAGTATTGTTCTGAGTCTTAAAAAGATACATAAATTCCTATCGTATTATCACCTGCCAAATGACCTCGTTAAATATCTCTTGCCAGAATCATTTAAGACAGAACTGATGATGAGCATCAATGTCCGTAGTTTTCGAAATTTACTTCGCCTTCGAACTTCGAAAGCAGCATTATGGGAAATTAGAAAACTTGCAATGAAAATGTTTCAGACCCTCCCTGAAGACCATCATATTCTATACGAAGACTTAAATCTAAAGCTATTATAAGAGTGAAATGTCAAAAACCTGTGAGTGAATAACTAATTTTCAGAAAGGAGGTAAAAATGTCAAGAGTATCTAAATCGTTAACTTTTTTATTAGCAGTCACTCTATTCAACATAACCACAGAGGCAAAAAGTATTGGGCTGGGGATTATTGTTGGAGAGCCAACTGGCATTAGTGCCAAGGTATGGCTTGGAAAGAGGAGTGCAATTTGTGGAGCTCTTGGATGGTCCTTTGAGGGTCGTAAAAATATGGATATACAGTCTGATTACATCCTCCATAGTTTTAATCTTATCCCGATAGAAAAAGGAGAACTTCCAATCTATTATGGAATTGGAGGAAGAGCTATAATCAATGATAATTATAAAATTGCTCTCCATATCCCCTTAGGCATAGAATATCTCTTTTATAATGCACCATTAGACATCTTCCTTGAAATTTCACCCCTTATGGATCTCTACCCTAAAACCAAATTCAATATCACAGGCTCTATCGGCATAAGATTCTTATTTGGGAAGTAGAGAGGGCTAAGGTTCTTTCTTAGCGTGTTAGAGNTACTCATAACTAATTATTTGTGGGTTTTTTTAAAAAAAAATTNAAAAAACCCTTGACAATTGTAAAAAATTATTTAGAATTCTTATTACATAACAATAAGGAGGTTTCTTATGAACAAGAAGGATTTAATCGACGCAATTGCAAAAGATGTAGGCTGCAAGAAAGTTGAGTCGAAGGCTATGGTAGAGAGTTTTGTCAAGAATATCACCCATGCTCTGAAGAAAAAAGACCGCGTTGTCATTGTAGGATTTGGTGTATTTGGCGTGAAACACAGGAAAGCCAGGACTGCTCGAAATCCTCAGAAACCTTACCAGACAGTTAAAGTCCCAGCAAGAGATGTTCCATTCTTCCGTCCTGGCAAAAACTTGAAAAAAAAGATAAAGTAGGGAAAGAGTTGTAAAATATTAGAGGACTTTGAAAGTCTGATAATCCGGACTCTTCGTAAAAAAAGAGCCTGGATAGGTAATGATGCAGTACTGATTGACAATATACTTCTTACCACAGATTCTTTTGTAGAGGGAGTGCATTTCGCTCCCTCTTACTTTTCCTATTATGACATTGGTTATAAAGCCCTTGCTGCAGCTCTTTCTGATATAGCTGCTGAGGGAGGTAAGCCTATTTGGTATCTTCTCAATCTTGGACTCAGATCTACAAATACCATTGAGGATGTTAATTCGTTATTTCAAGGTATGAAAGAATTGGAAGATAGGTATTCCATTAAACTCATTGGAGGAGATACATTCCGTTCCCCTGCTTTGATCTTAAGTATTGCAGTGGGAGGTAGATCATCCAATCCTATTACTCGTAATGGTGCAAAGATAGGCAATTATCTATATATTACAGGAAATATTGGAGGGTCAAAGATGGGTTTATACGCTTTAATAAACGGAATTGACTCCCCAATAACGAGATATCACTTAAGACCTGAAATAAGATGTAAAGAAGGATTATACCTTAATGAAAACTATAGAATAACTTCAATGCTGGATGTGTCTGATGGCTTGCTTATTGATTCCCATCACCTGTCGGCAGAGAGCAATAAAAGATTGGATATTGAGAGTCAAAAAATACCTCTTTGTCCTGAATGTAAAGATTTTGCCGAGAAATGTTCCCTTGATCTACGTGAAATTATTTTGACTTCTGGAGAAGAATTCGAACTCCTTTTTACTTCTCCGGATGAGATAAAAGAAGACTTTGTTCACTGGATTGGTAAAGTTTCTGAAGGGAATGGAGTGTATATAGACGGGAAAGAATCTTCCCCCAGAGGATATAGACATTTTAATTAATAGAAACTCAACAACTTTTGTTTATGTCCTGTGTCTCTCTGACCATTAAAGTGATAGTCGAGGGTCTGCTCTTAGAGTAAATTCCGCTTTCTTGCCCAACTTATAGAGTTTATAACCAAGGAACGCAACCATAACGCTATTATCCATAGTAAATTCTTGCTCCGGAACTACCCAATTGGCATCCAGTTCTTCTAATCTTTTTCTGAGCAGGCTATTTGCAGAAACTCCCCCGGATACGGATACACAATGAATCCCAGTTTGGTTCATAGCTCTTTTTAACTTAATAATAAGAGATTCAATTGCTATCTTTTGAAAAGATGCGGCTATATCAGCAATTTTATAAATTCGTTCTTCGGGAATGAGTTTCTGGTAGGTGTAGAGCACACTCGTTTTTAATCCAGAATAAGAGAAATCCAGACCACCAGGTTCAGGAATTGGAAAATCGAAGGCGTCCGGATTCCCTTCCTTTGCCCACCTTTCAATCTCAGGACCCCCAGGATAACCAAGACCTATTAGCTTTGAAACCTTATCAAAAGCTTCACCGCAGGCATCGTCAAGGGTAGAACCAAGAACTTCGTAGTCTCCAAACTCATTTACTTTGATAATCTGAGTGTGCCCACCTGATGCTAAGAGGGAAAGAAATGGAGGAATGAATTCCTGGGTGGTAATAAAGGGAGAATAAATATGAGCTTCAAGGTGATTAACACCAATAAATGGGATATCAAGAGCGTATGACAAACCCTTTGCAAAGTTCAATCCTACAAGGAGAGAACAAAGGAGACCAGGTCCATAAGTTACAGCAACAGCATCAATTCCACCAACAGCAATATGACTTTCTTTTAGTATTTCTTTTGTCATGGGAAGTAACTTTTGAATATGTTCTCGAGAAGCAATTTCAGGGACAACTCCCCCAAATTTGCTATGGACTTTCTGAGAGTAAATTTTATCGACTACAATTTTGCCGTCTTCAAGTAAAGCAACCCCTGTTTCATCGCAGGAAGTTTCAATCCCTAATATTATCATTTTTTAACCCATATCTTATGAGGCATGACTTCAATGAGTTTATTACTTACTGTAATGGTTGTAATCCTTCCAGTGGGGATAGAATCGGGAGATAAGTAATCAATATTTTTAATAAGGCTCTTTGGACCTTTGATAATTACTACATTTGGAGCGAATTCTATTCCCTTTACAGATGCAATCTTGACTTTCTTCTGGATCAATGAGTCCAGATTGATTTTTATAGAGTCAGGCTCAACTATTTGATAATTCATAACTTTCAACCATGCAGGAAAGATAAGTTCTTCTTTCTTAATCGCCATCTGAAGGGACCCGGGTTGTTTGTTTGGAACTGCAATTATTGGGACAACAGTTCTCAGTATTCGTTGAACCCTTATTTTAGCTGTTATTTCGAGTGTAATTGAGTCACTAGAGACGCTTTTTGTAATAAGGTAATCCAAAGATTCAATTTTTAGGGGATATTTTCTTTGGATTGTTACAACAGAATCCGTTTTTGCATAATACCAGAAAACAATTCCTAACAACAGAGATATAAAAATGGAGATAATGTTTTTTTTACTGGTTAGAATATTAAATTCCATTCACTATAATAGGTTCATTGCCTTTTTGAATTTCACCAACCTCAAATCCTATATCCAGATCTCTTCCAATTACAATCATTCCAATGCCCATATTAAATACTGAAAACATTTCTCTTTCGGGCACTTTTCCTATCCGGCCAATAAATTTGAAGGGAGCAGGAACTTCCCACTTTGAACTGTCTATATAACAGGAGAGCCNTTCGGGAAGAATCCGAGGGATATTACCGAAGAACCCCCCTCCAGTGATATGAGAAAGACCAGTAATGGAATCAAGATGGGGAAAGATTTCCTTGTAATATGATCGGTGGGGTCGAAGCAGTATCTCACCCAGTGGACCTTCCAATTCTGGAATATAATCATCCAGGGAAATATTCGCCTTATAAATGATCGAGCGAATTAGTGAATATCCATTTGTATGAAATCCAGAAGATGGAAGTCCAAATACCTTATCTCCCTCTTTTATCCTGGTTCCGTCAATAATTCTGTCTTTCTCTACAATGCCGGTAATTTGAGCTGCAAGGTCAAATAGAGTTTCTCTATACATACCTGGCATTTCAGCGGTTTCCCCTCCAATAAGAGAACATTCATTCTCGTCACAACTCTTTATCATTCCCTGGATAATAGGGGTTATCACTTCTTCTTCAAGTTTTCCACAGGCAAAATAATCCAGAACATAAAGAGGTTTTGCCCCCATTGTAAGGATATCGTTAACACAGTGATTAACTATATCCTCTCCTATCCCTTCATAACTATTCGCTTCTATTGCAATAAGGATTTTTGTCCCTATGCCATCAATTGAAGATACTAAAACTGGATTTTTGAAGTCAGATGGAACCTGAAATGCTGCTCCAAAATATCCAAGAGAGTTCAGGACAAATTTATTGTGTGTCTTTTGAATTAGAGGTTTTATTCCTTTTAGAATCTCATTAGCTTTGTTTACATCGACCCCGGAATCTCTGTATAGCATTTACATCTTTTCTTTCGCCTTCTGTAGATAGCGCTTTGCTCCTGCGTGGTCAGGATTTGCCTGCAGGATTTCCTGGAAATAACTGATGGCTTTACTATAATTCCCTTCTATGTAAGCCTTTAACCCTTTTTTGTAAAGGTCTGAAATCTGTTGAGATGTAAGAGTTGGCTTTACTTCTTTTTTCTTTTTTTGAACCTTTGGTTTGGGTTTCTTTTCTATCTGTCTCTTTTGCATAAGGCTCAACTTATTCTTCAACTCCTGGATATGTCCTTTTATTGTTTTACTATCCTCCCAGGTTAGGACTCTCTGCCACATTCTAATCGCTTCATTTATATTTCTTGATTCAAGTTTGATTGCTTTTTCCTTTAATGTTGCCACAGTATCTTCTATTGCCTTATCAACTAAAGCCATTCCCTTCTTAGCCTCAATATTCCCTGAATACAACTGGAAAGCTGATTTGAATTCTTTTCTTGCCTCCAAAAGTTTCCCTTCTCGATAATGGTTTCTGGCAGTTTGGACTAATTTCAGCGATGATTTCATATTAGGTGTGAGTGTTTTTGATAACTTAACTGAGAAATTCAGTGTTTGACCCGGCGCAATCCTGATCTTTGCTTGCTTTGCTTTGTGTCCTTGAGAATATACACTGACCAGATATATGTCAGAGGGGATGGAGACTCTCATCTTTCCACTGGAAGGAATAATAACTGTTTTTTCTTCACCATCTTTGTAGATGAGTCTTCCGGGAATTGGTTCTCCAGTATCTTCGTCCATTAAATCCATACTCAGAAGACCTCTTTTTGGTCCTTTAAAGGATTTCGCCTTTATGGAGAAACCGACATTGATTCTCGGTGTAAGAAAGCTTCCTTCTGATGGGAAAATGACATGCTCTAACTTATTCACCCCAAGAGTACCCTTGAATATTCCTTTTTCGTATTGTATTCCAAGGTTAGCATCTCGACCATCGGTTTCTATGATAAAGGATGGCCCGTGAGGTACCGTTAACTTCATTCCCCCAAACAAACCAAATACAAGATTTGCATGAGTACTATCAAGAAAAGCATCAAAGTTAAGAAAATGACTGCGAGGTCCATAACCAACAAATCTACCTCTGCCCATGCCAATAGTTGCTTCAAAAAATTCACCAAAAGCCTTGGTAGCAACCAAATATGCAGATGCAACCTCTGGGGGTCTTGGATCATATCCTTCATCTGCAAAGGTGGTAGTATCGTGACCAAGGGGGGATATCTTTGTTCTATAGGTTATATTTTCGATACCAATGGATACGCTCGGGAAAATTGGATGCTTCATAACTTGATACGATGCATTAAGCACAAAATCCACGCCGCTGTACCAATTAAGACCGATATCCAATTTATTTATAAAGAATTCTAACCCCCCATTGAGGTCTCCAGAAGTGGGATTTTTTGAGCCAAGTGGATAGCTCCCATCCATGTTTATAAAAAGACCTTCAGCGATGTTAGAACTTGGTATATCTATATAGTTTTTTCTTCCAAAACTATGAGCTTGGAGGACATTGGAGAACATAAAAATTAATAAGATAATAAAAGCTATAAATCTTTTCATTATTCCTCCTTTTTATCATTAAAATATTAATAAACTTTCATATCCTGTCAAGGGCTAATTTACACACTTTTTAAATAACAAGGAACATCTTCGCTGTTTTACAAAGTTTTTTAGATTTTCTTTAACCTATTAAATTTTTACTGCACAAAAAATCGAATTTTATTCGAAAATAATAAATTATTCCTTAGGATTTTCTTTTTCCCTCGGAAGCATAAAGGAAACATCGTCCCACGGATGTCTGTACAATCCCTCTTTAAGTCTCTTCTGATCTATCGTATGCCCTATAATTCCTATTGTTCTTCCCAGAACAAAGAGACCATTTAGAACCTCTGTATCTATAATATCTTGGATTTCATCCTTTGTATATTCCAGACTTTTGAAGAGGTCCAGGGAAAGTATTCCTATGCATCCATCAACATTTAATATAAGATTGTTCCTTTTCGTTGTTGTAATTTTTTCCACTTTTAAAGCGTAATTTAGATATTCTGTTTTTGGAAAGTTCTTAAAGGCGTATTCTTTTAGTAATTCCACTCTCTTATCCGGATTTTGCAGGCTTTTTACTCTATGTCCTATTCCAGGAATCAGAATTCCTTTATTTTTCATTTCATCTACAAATTCTCTCGGCTCCATCCCTGTATCATAAGCTTGTTTAAAGTATTTTGCTGCACCCACTACAGCTCCACCAAATCTCGGCCCTATTGTTAATAAACCAGAAGCTACACAGCTCATAAGATCTTTGCCAGCCCTTGCTGTAATTATTGCATTGTGCGCACCAGAAACGCATGGTCCATGGTCTGCAGTAATTTTCAGTACAAGTTCTATAAAATCTGAAGCCCATTGAGGAAACTTCCTTTTAAACCATAAAAGAGATATAACATCACCAAGAGAATAGTTTCCTTTTATTATCTCGGATATCGGAATCCCGGCGTACAGAGGCTCCTCACCTCTGTCATCTGTGATAGTGCAGATTATGTTAGCCTTCTTCCTGATCTTTCCGTCTTTCAGGGCTTCTTTAAAGTCCATTGGTATTTCCTTTGGCTTAATTTCTTCCATCCTTTGAATTTTACCTTCTTTTTTAAGTTCTTCGAATGTCGCTTTGATCTTTTTACCAAAATCATTGAATGATTTAGGCACTATTGCACCAGCTTTGCTTAGAGCCTTGTTTTTTGCATCTGCCGTTTCCAATCTGCTTCCAGCTCTTGCTCCTGCATGCCCGAACTGAACCTCTGTTGGAAATATTTTAGCGCATGTCCCTGTAACCCATATTACTAAAGGTTTTTTTATTTTTTTATTTTTTAAAGCTTCCACAATTTCGTATTCATCCAAACCTCCAACTTCTCCCAAGCATACTGACATTTTAATCTTCGGGTTTTTCTCATATCTCAAGATATGTTCCAGTAGTGTTGAGCAAGGATACCTGTCACCCCCGATTGCGATCCCTTCATAGATACCATTGCTGTTTCTCGCAATAATATTGAACATCTCGTTTAACATTCCCCCGGACTTGGAGACAAACCCAACACTTCCAGGTCTTGTAAGTTTAGATGCAACTATATTTTCTATCGTACCAGCTGTATTTCCTATCCTGAATGCACCAGCAGCCATTCCTCCAACTGTAGCAGGACCTATTATATATTTATTTTCCTTCTTTGATAATGCTATTAGTTCTTTTGCTCTCCTTTCGGGAACTCCTTCAGCAATTACCCCAATCGTTCTTATTGTTTCTGTGTTCAATGCTTCAACAGTTGTTGGATAAGCAGATCTATAAGAAGCAAAATTTACCATTACATCTGCATCAGGAAACTTTTCCACTGCTTCTTTAATCGTTTTGTACATCGGAATGATGATTTCCTTAGATCCAAAAAAGAATCTATGGCTTCCGCTCCTCGTAGGAGTAATTATTGCCACAACACTGGGCTTTTCTCTCCTGCAAATATAATCAAAATCCAACATTCTCTGGATAGCTCTCTCTTGATTTCCATAAACGATTACTTCAGTATTTTTGTCAAAAAGGATATATTCTGGTTTCATTTAATACTCCTTTAGAGCCATTGCAACTATCTCTGTCATATGAAGTTCGGGCCCATAAACCTTCATAGGTACATTTATCTCTTCTCCAAGCTCTTTCATTAGACTTAAACCTGTTTTGTAATTCGGACCTCCCCTTCGCACAAATATCTTTACATTATTTTCTCTGAGTTTTTCNTGATAATCTCTCAGAGCTNTTATAATTCCTTTGAANGTGTTGGCAACATCAGTGAAGTTTGCTATTCCTCCACCAATTATCAGAATNTTACCTTTCGGATCTTTTTCTCTGGTCATCAAATCTAAAATAGTCTTTGCATACTCGTATGTCTCGTCCTCTTTTGGATTTCCTGAGTATTCCCCATAATTTGCAAGTTCGTTTCCGTATCCAAGATCTACCACTGTATCAGCATAGATTACACTTGCACCTCCACCTGCAACCAATGTCCATACTCTTCCCTTAGGATTTAAAACTGTAAGTTTTAAAGAAGCGCCTGTTTTTTCATCTAATTCTTTTACGTATTTCTCTTCTGTAGAAAGTTTTCTGCCAAAAGGAGCTGGGAACTCTAAATTTCCCCATTTTGAGCTATTTTCCCAATAAGATGTGTCATCTATTCTTCCTACAAGGTCAATGGGTATGATTTTTCCACTAACAACAGTAAAGGGGTTTATCTCTAAATATGCGAACCCAAGTTTTTTGTAGAGATCAAATAAAGCTTTTGTAAACATTGCGGTTATCTCTTTATCCTCAAAATCCGGGATTTTTTTCATTATTTTATCTACTGAAGCACTCTCTATTATATCAATGTGTATCTCTACGACAGACTCCCAATTCTCTTCTATATCTACTCCACCTTTTAATGAAAAGTAGATCCTATCTCCCTTTCTATCAGATTTTATCGCTAAATAATATTCTCTTTCATGTTTTACATAGGCTTCTATTAAAAAATGTGTCAATTCCCCATGGGTCTTCCCAATTGTAACTTCTTTCCCCATTTTTTCTTTAATGAACTTCTTAGCTTCTTCTAACCCAGCATTTAAGAGTATCAATTTATTCTTTCTTCTTTTCCCAAAGAGTTGATCGGGTTTTACGACAAGCCTTTCATTCCTCAGCCATGGATATTCTTCTTCTAACCTATCGAGCTTTTCTACTGCACTTATTAGAACATATCTCTTTTGTAGAGCAAATTCCTCAGGAAGGTACTCTGCAAGAAGCCTTTTCCCATCATACTCTCTTATTCCTCTTTGCGCCATATATTCACCTCATAATTATTTTATATTCTTAATTATATAGTCTGCAAACTCGGAGGTTGAAACCTTTTTTGCTCCTTCCATCTGATAAGCCAGATCAAATGTTACGATTTTCTCATTAATCGTTCTACTTATTCCTTCATAGATCAAATTTGCCGCTTCCTTCCATCCTATATATTCAAGCATGGATTTTGCTGTTAAAGTGAGAGCTGTTGGATTCGCAACATTTAAGCCTGCAAATTGCGGCGCAGTACCATGTGTAGCCTCAAATTGTGCTACCTCATCACCAAAATTTCCACTAGAAGCTACGCCAAGACCGCCAACCTGACCTGCAGCTGCATCTGCAAGATAGTCTCCATTGAGATTCGGTGTTGCTATAACATCATATTGATCAGTGTATACAAGCATTTGTTGTAGCATGTTATCTGCCAGTCTATCGTTAATCAGAATTTTATCCTCGGGAATTTTCCCACCAGATTTTTTTAATTCCTCCTCTGTTAGGATTTTGTCTCTGAACTCTTCTTTTGCAACTTCGTATCCCCATTCTCTGAAAGCTCCTTCAGTAAATTTCATAATATTCCCTTTCTGAACAAATGTAACACTTTTTCTTTTATTATCTATAGCATATTGAATTGCTTTTCTAATCAACCTTTTTGAAGCAAATTCGCTCATCGGTTTTAAACCTATTCCAGAATCTTCTCTTATTTCTATTCCAAATCCTTCCTTCAAAAATTTTATTACTTTTTTACATTCCTCTGAACCCTTTTTCCATTCTATTCCAGCATAAACATCTTCAGTATTTTCTCTAAATATTACCATATTCATTTTTTCAGGATGTTTCATCGGACTTGGTACCCCTTTTATCCAATAAACTGGTCTGACGCAGGCGTATAGATTTAAAAGCTGGCGAGATGCCACATTAAGACTTCTATAACCTCCACCAACTGGTGTTGTTAAAGGCCCTTTTATCGAGACTTTGTATTCTCTCATTGCATCAAGTGTTTCCTTGGGCAGATATTCATCATACTTTTCTTTTGCTTTCCCTCCAGCATATATTTCAAGCCATTCGATTTTCTTTTCTCCATTGTACGCTTTTTCCACTGCAGTATCAACAATCCTTTTCATCGCCGGCGTTATATCTGCTCCAATTCCATCTCCTTCTACAAAGGGTATTATCGGGTTATTTGGGACAGTCAATTCCCCATTTACTATCGTTATCTTTTCTCCCTGTTTATTCTCTTTTTTCATACTATTACCTCCTCTTTGCTGTATAAGGGAGCAAACCCCCTGATAAGATTACATCTTTCTGTCTGGTTGAAAGTGCATATTTTATAGTAAACTCTCTATTTTTTGTTAAATTTTTTACAGTTATGTCTTTTCCGGCTTTCAATTCTTCAATGATATTGGGCATTTCTAAAGTATCACCCTGTTCTATCTCATTATAGTCTTCCTCATTTTTGAAAACAAGCGGGAGGATTCCGAAATTCAGGAGATTTGCATGATGTATCCTTTCAATAGACTTGGCTATCACAGCTTTTACGCCTAAATACATTGGGCAAAGAGCAGCATGCTCTCGTGAAGATCCCTGTCCATAACTCAAGCCGGCAACAATGATATTGTGAATGTCCTCCTGTTTGTTAGCAAGACACCTTTCTGGAAATGTCGAGTCTACATTCTCGAAAACAAACTCAGCATATTTAGGTACATTTGATCTATATTTTAGTCTTGCTCCAGCTGGCATTATATGATCTGTTGTTATTAGATCACCTACTTTCAGCATTACTTCTCCTTTAATAACAGAAGGCAGGGGTGTATTTTTAGGAGCTGACTTGATATTTGGACCTCTGAATATCTCTTCCTTTTTCCCTTGAGATGGAAATATAAACATAGAATCATCGATAAAAAACTTTTTTGGAAGTTTTATTTCTGGATATTTGATTCCCATACTTTCCAAATCTCTTGGGTCTGTTATCTTTCCTGTAATTACACTAGCTGCAGCTGTCTCAGGTGATACCAGGAATAGCTGGGCACTTTTTGTACCTGATCTTCCCAAAAAGTTTCTATTACTTGTCCTTAAAGAAACTGAGTTTGTTCCAGGGGCAAAGCTGTTTCCAATACAGAAACCGCATGCACTTTCCAGTATTCTTGCTCCACTTTTTACCAAACTCTCTAAAGCTCCTGATTTTGCTATCATTTCCAAAACCTGTCTTGATCCAGGTGCTATTCCGAATTCTATAGCTTTATGAGTTATCTTTCCTTTCAGTATTTCTGCAACTATTGAAAGATCCCTAAAAGAGGAGTTCGTACAAGAACCTATCACAACCTGATCTACTTTTATTCCCTCAACATTTTTTACTTTCTTTACATTTCCAGGGTTGTGAGGGCATGCTACCATAGGCTCTAATTCACTTAAATCTATCTCTATCTCTCTTTCATATTCTGCATCAGGATCAGCTTTTAGCTCTACCCATTGGTCTTCTCTACCCTCTGCTATCATAAATTCTTTTGTAACCTCATCACTCGGAAAGATAGAGGTTGTTACACCTGTTTCAGCACCCATATTTGTAATAGTGGCTCTTTCAGGTACGGTTAGATTTCTAACACCTTCACCGCCGTATTCCAACGCACATCCCACATTACCTTTTGTAGTAAGTATCTCGAGAACTTTCAAAACAATATCCTTTGCAGAAACCCATGGTTTTAGTTTTCCTTTTAGGTTTACTTTGATTACCTTTGGATATGTTATATAAAATGGGCCTCCTCCCATTGCAACAGCAACATCCAATCCACCTGCACCCATAGCCATACTTCCTATACCCCCTGCTGTTGGCGTGTGACTGTCACTTCCCAGTAATGTTTTTCCAGGTCTTGCAAATCTTTCCAGATGAACTTGATGACATATACCATTCCCGGCCCTTGAATAGATTATTCCATACTTAGAAGCAACGCTTTTTAAGTATTTATGATCATCAAAGTTTTCAAACCCAACCTGAATAGTATTGTGGTCTACATAACTAACCGATAGTTCTGTTTTAACCTCGGAGAAACCGAGTGTCTCAAACTGAAGGTAAGCCATTGTTCCAGTTGCATCTTGTGTTAGAGTTTGATCTATTTTTAAACCAATTTCTCCGAGGTTTTCCATTCTACCATCAATAATGTGTTTTTCTATGATCTTATCAAATATATTTTCACCCATTTTCTTACCTCCATATAATTTTAAAACACCAACTAGAAGCAGGAATTATTAAAATTCCATATTCAGAAAGTATGGTAGTAATCTTTAATTAATTGTCAAGAGCTATAGTTGAAACTTCGGCAATTCCATATTTTTTCCTTATTTAAGACGGATATAGATAATTTTTTCCCTTTCTAAAATAACCTTACCCACAGGAAATCTTTTACTGCTCCTGACATACTTTTTTTCGGTATAACTAACAGGCACAATTGAAGCGTTTTTCAGTTTGCTAAACCTCGCCGCATAAAACGCTGCTTCCTGGATATCCTCCATGGGAGGAGGTTTATTCTTATCTTTAAGTCGAAGAATCGTATGAGAGCCAGGGGCATTTTTGACATGAAGAAATACATCATAAGGACGAGCATAAGAGAATGTAAGTTCATGGTTGGACTCTGCACCTTTCCCCACAAGGACCTTATATCCATTCTTAGTTGTAAATTCTCTTACCTTATGGGGAACGCCCTTTATTTTTTTCTCCTCCTTTCTTACAATGGATTCTTTTTCAAATTCTTCAAGAACTCCTGCAGATTTAACCTTTTCTCTTTTCTTCTCAAGGCCCCGAAGTTCTCTCTCAAGGTTCTTTCTCTTCCTTTTTGCCACTTCTGCTTTTTTCTTTTCTTTTTTATACAACTGAAAATATCTCTGGGCGTTCTCCTGAAGAGAAAGATTAGGATTAAGTAAAATCTGTAATTCTCTATCAAGATATTGAAGCTTCACTTCTTTTTTGTCTGGTTCTATTTTGCTCTTGTGGGTTAACAGAGCTTCTCCCTTTAATCTATAAATAGAAAAATCTTCGTTGGATAAAAGTTCTTCTAATGTTTTCCTAACTTTTCTTATTCTTCTCTCCAAAAAATGTAAGATTTTATCTCTCTTCTCTTCCTTTTGGTCCAACTCACGCCTTTCTTTAAAATAATGGACTACTGCTTCATTCATCCAAGGAAACTTTCTGCCCACCGATAGAGCAAAGGGAGATAGTATATCAGAAAAAACAGTTGGTTGATATTTCCTCTCACAAAAATCTTCGACAACCTCTCTACCCTTTTCCCTCAAGCGATTTATAAAGCCTACTGAGAGCCCTTGAATCTTCGACCCCTGTAAAATTGCATCGATAAGTTCTTCCTTATCCGCTTTCAATATATTCAGACCAGTTGGAGACTCTGGTATTTCATAGATTCCCCTTTTTATTCCTTTATAGGAATAGATGATCTTATCTTCTTTTAAAAACAAACAATCAGCCCGTCTTCCAAAAAATTCAAATACGATTTTTAGCCCACCATTCGTTTCTATTATTAAGAGGCGATCAAGCCCTATTTGTTTAATTTCTTTTACCCCTTCCCCTTTAAAGAAGGAGGGGAAAAAAACCTCACCTTTTATCCCTTCCAAGGATAGATGAGAATAATTGGGATTGAGATTGGCAGTTATTGCTTTCCTCTCGAAATTTATTGAAACTCTATTTTCTGACCTCCTGACATCTCTTATTCTTCTATTCTGAAGCGAATCAAGTTCTTTTAAGAGATAGTGAAGGACAATGCCTGTAAACATCTTCATTTCCTCCTTTCTCTAAGTTCAATCAATATGTTCTCTTTTTTTTCCTACACCAGCAAGGTAAGAAGCGAAAATAGAAATAAAATAAAGAAAGAATAAGGGAAGAGAAGCTATAAGCATTGTTACGATGTCAATTGTTGGAGTTATCACAGCCGCAGCTACAAAAATTGAGACGAGAGCAATTCTCCATTTCCGAATTAGAAGAGCAGGGGTTAAAATACCCAATTTGGTTAATAGAAAAAAGAAAACAGGCATCTCAAAAGATATACCAAAACCTCCAAGAATCCACAATAAAAAACTAAAATATCTCGATACGGAGATAAGAGGAGACATAACATCCATTTGAAAAGATAAAAGCATCTTCAGGATATAAGGCAGAAATACGAAATAGGCAACCGCAACACCACCATAGAAGAATATCACCAAAGACACAAGTAGGGGTGCAGTGTATCTTCTTTCATTTCTTGTGAGTGCCGGTGCTACAAAGAGATAACCCTGATGAAGGATTAGGGGAATAGTAGCCACAAATCCAGCCATTAAACTAATCTTTACACGAATGAACAATGCCTCTTGGGGCGCAAAAAAAAAGTCTTTACGACATAACTTGTAAATAATCTTATCAAATCATCTGAAACTGGATAGAGTAAACTACTTGCAATAATAAAAAATAAGAGAGAATAAATTATTCTTTTTCTTAAATCTTCAATATGATCCCAGAAACTCTCTTCCATCTTCAATTATGCTCCATCCATGCCCAGGTAGCCGCCCCCACTGGCCCTGCCTGATCTCCCAATTCTGCTATCTTTATCTCAATTTCTTCAGGGAAGAGATGAACAAAAGGCTTATTTCTTTGTAGACTTTGGATAATTAAATTCCCTGATTTTGATATACCACCAGCAAGGACTACGAGATCAGGATCAAGAATTGCAATTATATTTCTGATCCCGATCCCGAGATAAAAACCAAATTCATTTACCACCTTAAGCGCGTGAGGCTCGTTCCTTGATGCCCTCTTAAATAACTCCTCAACCGTGATATCCTCTCCGGATAGGGATTTATAACGACTCATTAGAGCATAAGCACCAATATAAGATTCAAGACAACCCCTCTTGCCGCAGTGACAGATGGGACCGGTTGGATCTATCGTGTGATGACCAAATTCCGAAGCATACCCCCGGGCTCCAGCCCAAATTTTTCCATTTACAACCAGAGCTCCTCCTACACCTGTCCCGAGAGTAAAACCTACCACAACTGAATACCCTCTTCCTGCACCGTATAGTGCTTCTCCAAGAATACAGGCATTGGCATCATTGAGCACATATACAGGACAGCCGGTTTCTTTCTTTAAGAGTTCCTGAATATTTATCTCCTTGATCGTTGGAAGATTAGGACAATTATAAACTTTACCAGAACTAACAAAACCTGGAATATCAACTCCAATTATGGTTTCGGGGCTTGGCTTGTATTCAGAAATGGTCTTCAGTATTTCAGATATAACGTTTCTTGGGTTAATTGGTATTCTTCTAAAATTCGATATTTTCCCCCTTCTTACCCAACCTGCCTTTATATTTTGACCTCCAACATCGATCCCTAAAACTTTAGAATCAAATTTACCCAATTCTAAAAACCTCCTTTCAAAATAGACTTTATCTTTTGTCTCTGTCACTCTCCGTACTCTTCCGATTAATGAGCGCCTTTCGCGAAAGGTCTATCTTGCCATCATCACCAACCCTTTTTACCTTTACTCTAACCTCATCTCCTACTGAAAGGACATCTTCAACCTTATTTACATGGTAGTGAGCAATCTCACTTATATGCAGCAACCCATCTTTGCCTCCTCCAATAGAAACAATCGCTCCAAAAGGTAGTATCTTCTTTACCACACCTTCATACACCTCTCCTGGCTCCACCTCTTTGATCGTTCCTCGAATCATCGATTCGGCCATTTCCACCGATTCCTTATTATCGGCAGAAATGGTGATAATTCCCTCTTCATCATCTATCTCAATTTCCGCATTGCTCTTCCGTGTTATATCCCTGATGTTCTTACCCGCAGAACCAATGATTAGACCTATCTTCTCAATGGGCACTTCCAATTTTGAAATTCTAGGCGCGTATTCAGATAATGATTCCCTTGGGCGAGGAATGGTTTTTTCCAACTTCTCAAGTATCTCCAACCTACCCTCTTTTGCTCTTCTTATTCCTTCCTCTATTATATCAAGGGATAAGTCCTGAATCTTAGTATCCAGCTGAATTCCTGTTATACCTTTCCTCGTGCCAGAAACTTTAAAATCTAGATCACCCATATAATCTTCGTCACCCATAATATCTGTCAACAAACGGTAGTCATCGCCTTCTTTTATAAGACCAATTGAAAGCCCTGCAACATGGGATTTCACTGGAATGCCAGCATCCATTAGAGCTAGAGAAGAGGCACAAACGGTAGCCATAGAAGAAGAGCCATTTGACTCAAGAATATCAGAGACCACTCTAATAGTATATGGAAATTCATCTTCCGAGGGAATAACAGGCTCAAGAGAAGATTCTGCCAGGATTCCATGTCCTATCTCTCTCCTTCCAGGTCCTCTCATCCACCTAACTTCACCGACTGAAAAGGGTGGAAAATTGTAATGAACCATAAACCTTTTATAATCTCCTCCAATCAGACGCTCTAATTTTTGTTCATCTTTCTTTGAACCGAGTGTCACAGTAGAAAGGCTTACCGTTTCTCCACGCTTGAAAATGGCAGAACCATGAGGCCGTGGTAGACTACCTACCTCACATCCAATTGGCCGAATTTCATCAAGCAATCGCCCATCTATCCTTCTGCCTTCTTTAAATATCATTTCCCTCATCCTCTTTTTTTGGTATTCCTGGATAATTTTTTCAATCAGATACCACTTTTCTTCTGGATAGTCAATTTTAAGATTTTCTATTATCTCCCTTCTGAAACTTTGCCTTTCAATCTTTACTGGAATGGTATTCAATTTTTCAACAGAACTACCTACCCTATCAATAATCTCTTTTTTTAAATCTTCTGGTATCTTCTGGGTATTATAGGCTCGGTCTGGCTTACCCACTTTTTCGGCCAGTCTCTCTTGAAATTGAACCACCTTTTTTATCTCTCGATGAGCTAATTGTACTCCAGTAAACACCGTATCCTCATCAACCTCATTCATCTTACCTTCTATCATCGTAACTGAAGAAGAAGTTCCCGCAACTATCATCTCCATCTCACTCTGCTCTAACTGACCGACAGTTGGGTTGATTATAAACTGCCCACCAACCAAACCTACCCTTACAGCCGCAATTGGCCCATTAAAGGGGATATCAGATATGGTAAGTGCAGCAGATGCTCCAGAAACGGCCATTGATTGAGTATCATTTTCCTGATCGTGTGAGAGAACGAGAACAATAATCTGAATTTCATTAGAATAATCCTCCGGAATTAAAGGGCGAATCGGCCTATCAATCAATCTGGAGATTAAAATTTCTTTCTCAGAAGGTCTACCTTCTCTTTTATAGAACCCACCCGGGATAATTCCTGCAGAATATGTCCGTTCCAGATAATCCACCGTGAGAGGTGTAAAATCAAGGTCTTCTTTTAATTCCCATTTCGAACAAGCTGTTGCAAGAACCACTGTGCCCCCTGAAGAAACACTAACAGAGCCTGGTGCTTGTCTTGCATATTTTCCTGTCTCAAAACTTATTTTCTTATCCCCTATAGTTATTGAATCAGTCCATTCCATAATATCTCCATCAAACTCTGAGTTTTAGTTCTTTTTTTATATTTTTGAATCTCTCATAGTCTCTCCTCCGTAAATAATTCAGCAATCGCTTTCTCCGTGAGGCTAAAATCTCCAAACCTCTTCTTGAATGAAAATCTTTTTTATGTCTCTTTAGGTGCTCGGTTATGTCCTTAATTCTCTCGGTAAGCAGTGCTATCTGAACCTCTGGAGAACCAGTATCACTTTTATCTCGTCTAAATTTTCGGATTATCTCTTCTTTTTTCTTAAAGCTTAGTTCCATTTATAAGCCTCCTTAAGACTATTTATAATTTCCTCTTTATTTCTATCTATATTTTCTTTCAACAACTCTTTTGATGAGAAATATTTCTGCTTTCTTATAAACGAATAGATGGTGCATTGGATATTTTTTCCATAAAGATCTCCTGAAAAATCCAATAGGTGCGCTTCAATCTTGCGCTCTTTTATCCCATAAGTGGGCGAAGAACCTATATATAGCATAGAAGGAAATTCCTCATCATCAATCTTTGCAATTGAAGAATATACACCTTCAGGAGGGAGCAATTTGTATTCAGAATCGAGCTCTATATTTGCCGTTGGATATCCCAGGTCTTTACCTAGGCCACTTCCAGAGATTACAATCCCTGTTAGTGAATATGGACGATTAAGGACTCTTTCTGCTCTCTTTAATTGTCCTGAACGGATGAATTCTCTTATCATTGTGCTTTTTACAGGTTGTCTGTTAACCTTTACCTCAGGATGAACTATTACTTCAAAACCTAAATTTCTACCCGTTCTGGCCAAAAACTCTGCGTCTCCCTTCCTTCCCTTTCCAAAATTATGATCATACCCTACGATCATCCCATCTGGATTCAATCTCTCTTTAATAACTTTTTTAATAAACTCATTCGGCTCCATACTGGAAATTTCCGAATCAAAATCAAGGAAAATCACATTTTTTACTGAAAGGTCTTCTAAAAAATTTATCTTCTCTCGATCACTAGTTAGGAGAAACGGATTAGTGGCTTTGCCAAGAGCAACACAAGGATGAGGCGAATAGGTAAGAACAGAAACCTCTCCATTTTTTTTACCTTCGGCGATCAAATTCTGGTGTCCAATATGAACACCATCGAAGTTCCCCATAGTGAGAAACCCGGAGATGGAAGGAAGATCCTTCCAATTATGGACGGTAGAAGACTTTGACGGGTTGCACTGCATATATTTTACCTTTACCTATACCAAGAAGGCTTCCTCTCCTGTCTTTTACCTGATATAAGCCTTCGGGATAGAATCCTCGAACTTTGCCTCCATGAACAAAATCCCAAATTCCCTCTTCTTCGAGAGTTATTGTGGAGAGATGTGGCAAAGCATCTTGTAGGGGTATGACCTCAAAATTACCTTTTCGGATATCATTTAATTTCCAGGCGTTGTTAATATTGTATGGTTCTACCTTTATTCTAACCAATTTACTTAAATGAGCTCCGCATCCGAGAGCCTTTCCTATATCGCGAGCAAGAGAACGCATATAAGTTCCACGATGAGCCACACATCTAATCTGGAAGAAGGGAAGAGAATAATCAAGGAGTTCGATTTCCTTTATATACACTTCCCTTTCGGGCAAATCTCTAACTTCTTCACCCCTTCTTGCTTTTCTATAGAGCCTTTCTCCATTCCTTTTTACCGCACTATAGAGGGGAACCTTCTGTAAAAATTTCCCCTGGAATTTAGAAAGGACTTCTTCTATTTTATCTCTCGAAAATTCAGGAACAACATATTCCTCAATAACTTCACCATCTGGATCATCGGTGTCAGTAATCACACCTAATCTAACTGTGCAAATATATTCCTTAAATTTTCCTATATATTCCATCAATTTAGTCGTTTTTCCATACAGAATTGCCACGAGACCCTCAGCAAATGGGTCAAGAGTACCTGCATGACCAGCTTTTTTTAAATGAAGCACTTTCTTTACTTCATTCAAAAGTTCAGTGGTTCTTATGCCTGGAGATTTATCTACAAGAATTACTCCATCAGAAGGAATATTGTGCTGAAATCCTGTAGTTTTGAGTCTTGAATTCATAAATTTCTTGATCTACTGAAAGGTCAAAACGAAAGTCCTTGTACATAATTCCTGCCCCGAAAGTTGGACCAACTCTTTTACCTACTCTATCAATAAAATAACCGGATCTTAAGGAAAAGAGTTCATTAAAGGTATATTCAAAACCAAGGGCTTTCCAAGTATCTCCCCATATCCCACTAAAATCAGTCCAATTATCCATACCCACGAGAACCTTAATTAAGTCTCCATTTACTCTCAACTGGTGACGTTCGTTTTCAAGGATAGAGAGTGAAGAGCCAAGCCTCAGGGTGCTCGGAAGAGGATCAGAGTCTCCACCTTCAATATAACTGATATCAGGTCCAATATTTTGCACTGAAGCACCAAGCCTCAAGACCTCAAACCACTTCATATCCAGAAAGTAGACATCAAGAAGATCATTCCACCTGTAAAAAACAGAACCGTCCACAGCCCAGGCCTGCCCTGTTCCACCCTGCATCCTCACACCCGTAATATTTGCTAACCATTCGATTACCATATCTGGAGCAAGAAAAGAATATATATATTTCATACCAACGGAAACACCTAAATTTTCAGAAATCGCCATAATCCCGGATACCTTAGCGGAAACATCGTAAGTAATCCAGTTCCAGGATCGAGAACTATCGCCCGCTTCTGTTTCTCCAGTGGTAAGATAGGTTACAGCACTGGAAAGACTAAAATCTTTGCTCAAAGGCAAAAGGAAACTCATATACTCATAATACATTCCTTGATACAAGCCTGGTAGCCAGTTTGCGTGTTGAAGACCAAGCATTTTCTTATCCTTAAAAGCCAGCGCTGCATCATTATAATAAGTAGAGAATATATCTCCCTCCGCCGAAGTAAATGCTCCTCCCATGGAAGTTGCTCTTGAACCAGGAAATATCATTAGGAAAACTGCTCCTGCTTCTAAGGAATCCCCAACAGCGGGTAGGGAACAAAATAATAAAACTCCTACTATCAAACCTTTTTTCATCAATCCCCCTGTAATACTTTTAAATCAACTCTTATTTCCTCAACTTTTATAGAATAACACAAAACACTCCAATGTCAACCCCAAAGCACCTATCCTACATCTATAAATTCTGAATCCTTCCTGATTTTCTTGAGGTTTTCCCTAAATCTATCTTCCAAACCTCTATCAAGGATTATCTTTACCGCATTCCTTACCCTCCCAATCATCCTTCTGTCTTTTAAAGGATCAAAAAACCGAAAATCCGGGAAACCATGCTGCCTGGTACCGAAAAATTCCCCAGGACCCCTTAGGTAAAGATCAACCTCTGACAATTTAAAGCCGGAAGAGTTTTTCTTAATGGCTTTGAGTCGATTCTTAGCTTTATCTGTTATATCCTGGGAAGAGGCAATCATTATAAAATATGACCTCTCCCCACCTCTTCCGATTCTTCCTCTAAGCTGGTGAAGTGTAGCGAGGCCAAATCGATCAGCATTTTCAACAACCATAATATTAGCCTCTGGAACATCCACACCTACTTCAATAACGGTAGTCGTGATAAGAATATCAAAGTCTGAACCTCTAAAACCTTTCATTATTATTTCCTTATCCTCTCTTTTCATTTTACCGTGCAAGATTCCAACCTTAAGGTCACGGAAGTATTTTTCCTTTAGATTGTCTGCCTCCTCTTCGATGGAACGGAGGTCTAAAGTTTCAGATTCCTCTATAAGTGGTAAAACAATGTAAGCTTTGACCCCTTCTTTCTTATTTTTTTCCCGAATCCATTCATATACATATTTTCTTTTTTCTGTATTCTTTACCCACCTTGATACAGGAGTGATCCGTCCGGGTGGCATTTCATCAATAGTGGAAACATCTAATTCCCCATAGACTGAAAGTGCAAGGGTTCTTGGAATAGGGGTGGCAGTCATCACAAGGGTATCAGGTTCATTTCCCTTCTTCTGAATTTCTGCCCTCTGAGTTACACCGAAGCGGTGTTGTTCATCTATTATCACAAACCCAAGATCAGGAATATTTACATCTTCTTCAAGCAAAGCATGGGTTCCTACAATAATGCCCCTCTTTTCTTGGATCTCTATTAGCACCTTTTCTCGCTCCTCTGGATTCATACCCCCTACCAAGAGCCAATAGGGAACAGATAAGGACGATAAAAATTCGCTAATCACAAAGAAATGTTGATAGGCAAGAATCTCCGTAGGCGCCATAAAGACTGAATGAAATCCATTACTTGCAGCAATAAGCATTGTTGCTATAGCAACAACTGTCTTCCCTGACCCCACATCACCCTGAAGAAGCCTATTCATAGGATATGAGGAGTTCATATCTCTTTTGATCTCCGAGAGAACTTTCTCCTGGGAGGGTGTAAGTTTAAAGGGGAGGGAAGAAATAAATTTGTTCTCTAACCCCGATTGGATATTAAAGGAAAAACCTGCCTCACTCTTTAATTTTCTTCTTCGAAGTGCGAGAAACAATTGCAAATAAAATAATTCATCAAAAGCGAGTCTTTTTTTTGATTTTCTCAAAAGATCTTTACTAAGAGGGAAGTGCAAATTTGATAATGCAAGCTTTATCGGGACTAAATCATGTCTTTTTCTAACCTCGAAAGGCAAAGGGTCATCAATTTTGTCCAATAGTTCCTTAAGTAAGTAATTTATTGTCCTCCTCATAAATCTTTGACCAAGACCCTTTGTTAATGGATAGATGGGAATAATCCTACCTGTATGAATGAGTTCTGATTCTTCTTTAGTCAGGAATTCATAGTCTGGATTTACAATCTGAAAACCCTGAAAATAATCCACGGTTCCGCTTATAAAGATGTGATCACCCTTTTTAAATCTTTTTTTCACCCATTCTTGATTGAACCAGCGCCCTGTAATCATGCCCGTTCTATCGTATAGGACAACATCGGTTAAAAGCTTATTTTTCCTACTCCTTCTGGAACTAACTGAGATTACATCCCCTTCCACTGTCACCTCTTCCCCAACGTTTACATCACTGATAGGCTTTATATCACTTCTATCAAGGTATCGTCGAGGGGGTAAATAAAGGAATTCCCGCACTGTTAAAACCCCTAAGCGGGCCACTAGTTTTAATCTCAGAGGTCCAACACCCTTTACCCACTGAATTGAATCGTCAAGACACAGGGAAACCATTTAAAAGAAAAAGGCTTCTAATAGAAGTCTTTTTAATTCTTTATTAAGTTTTATTTCTCCAAAGAAAAAGTGTAAGGAAAGCTAAGCCGAACCGCTACAGGTTTATCCCTCTGCATTGCAGGAGTAAACTTTAACTGCTCTGCCATTTTCACAGCCACCTGGTCAAGAGCTGGATATAGAGACTTTACAAGGATAACCTTTCTCACCTTACCCTTCGTATCAATCCATAACTCAAGAAAAACTGTGCCTTCAATTCCTAACTTCCTTGCAGTCTCTGGATATATAGTCCTATCTTTCACTTCTTGCAGATTTAATGCCCTGGGAGGTGTTGAATATGGAACAAATTTCGGAGGCTCAAATTCCACTTCCGCTTCCTTTTTCTCCCTCCCTGTAAAATCTGTCTTCTGAATAGTCTCTTGCTCCACTTCTTCATCACTCTTCGCGGCAACAGGCATTTTCGGCTTTGGGGGTGGAGGTGGCTTTACTATATTTTTAAGTTGAGGCGGCAGTTTTCTCACCGCAACTCTGTGTTTAACCTTCGGCTGGTAAACCTTCGTTTCTTGCTTTGGGATAAACATAAATCCCGCAATAAAAATCACAAGGCTTATAAAAATCCCCATTCTCATATGTAGAGGGTAAAGTTTTATTAGATCGAAACCATTATCATCCATCCGTCACCCCCTTTTCTTATTTGTGGCAAGGGATATTTTGAGTACAGATGCATTCACGAATCGATCAAAAACATTTTCAACCAGTTTATAATTGGTAGCCTCGTCACACCTAACAGAAACAATGATATCCGGGTTGATCTGTTTCTTCCCACTCATAATGGGAGTAATCTTATCCACAGAAACAAGAGCATCATCAATGGAAATCATACCATTCTTGGCAAGCCAGACATGAGTGAGATTCTTCGTCGGTATCTTCTCTGCTGCCTCTGCCAGTGGTATAATTACCTTAAGGCCTGTTTCTGCTCTAAAGACTGTTGTTACCATAAAGAATATCAAGAGGAGGAAGGCAATATCCGCCATTGAACATGTAGGTATTACTGCCTGAAGTCTCTCTTTTCTCAGATTCATAATCTATCTCTCTTCTGAAGATGGCGCAAGAGAAACACGTTCTGCGCTTCCTAATTTCAATTTATCAAAAGCATTGACCATATACTGATAATGTGCTTTTGGATGAGTCTTTATGGAAAAAATCGCATTTTTATTCCTGATGAGAATCTCTTTTACTTTATCAGTTAATTCATCCTGATCAACAGGCTCGCCGTTTAACCTTATTTTGCCTCTCTCTTCAACATACACCTTCTGTATATTCTCTGATTTAACCTTTACCTTTTGACCCTTCTCGGGGAGCACAATCTGCAAGCCCATTTCATTGCTAAAGACTGTTGTAACCATAAAGAATATCAAAAGGAGAAAGGCTATATCTGCCATTGAAGCAGTGGGAATCTCCGCTTTCCTTTCCTGCCTCTCCCTGAGTTTCATTTACGCCTCCAGTATTGTATCCATCAGAGCAGAAGCAGCTTCTTCCATAGAGCGGGTAAATGCATTTACTTTCGTTGAGAAGAATGCGTGAGCTGCTGAAATGGGAATAGCAAGCCCTAAACCGGTAGCAGTTGTAATCAGAGCTTCAGAGATACCGGACGCAACCAGGGTTGGTTCAACTGTTCCTGCAAGGGCTATAGCATTAAAAGCCCTAATCATACCAGAAACTGTTCCAAGGAATCCAATCATAGGAGCAATATTCGAAAGAGACGCAAGAATCAACATCCCTCTATCAAGAAAAGCTAACCCTCTTGTTGCCGACCTTGTCAGGGTCTCTTCCAGAACCTCCCTCTCTTTACCTACTTGCTTGAACTTTTCAAGAGTAGGTCGAAGAACATTGGCAGCAGGAGAAGGAACCCTTCTACAATATCCAATTGCAGAAGCAACTCCAGATTCCTTGAAGATTTTTATGAGTTTCTCTGCAAAATCTTCAGGGTCAACGCCTATACGGGCAAATGTTATTAATCTCTCTATTACGTAGGCAAATCCAATGATTGCGCAAGTAAGCAATAACCACATTGCCCATCCACCTCTAGTAAAGAAATCGACCGCAGCGTGCATAAAACCTCCTTCTTCTTTTCACCTAAATTAAAATTTAGGTGAGTTAAACATATCACTTTGAAATCCATCTATAATATATAGTGATTCCGATGAGTGTCAAGAGGGCAGATCCGAGTATGGAATAGGCTTCAAAAGAATTGGCTCTTAACATTCCTTTTATCAGTGGAAAAAGATCAGCGGGATCTGCCTTTGAAAGGTTAGTTCCATAGTAGAATATGCGGTAAAAATGGATAAATGTTGAACCAACCAGAAATGCAGCACCCACTATTGGCAGAACCCAGATCCCTTTACGCTCTATTAGTGGAAGAAGTCTCTTTATGATCAATCCATAAATATAGAGTGAAATAGTGAACAGAAGAATACCAATTGCAAACAATAATTCAAAAGGAATATTAACTCTCATTTCTACCTTTTGGGTTCTACAACTTTTCTGAAGCGGAGAGCTCCAAGCAAAGATAACAAACCAGAGACAAAGAATAAAACATATGCAATAATCTCGATACTCCCTGCCATCTTTAAATTTCCCTGAATCACGGATGAGTATAACTTTAGAACTGCATAGAGAAGAATTCCTGAAGGAGCTACGAGAATAAATTGCCACTCTGTCCTTTTCCTCAAAACCCGCTCAAACCTCTTCGCTATGATTCCAAAGATCACAAAGGTAACCCAGAGAAAGATAGCAGCTACAATCATTATCCAGCTACTCACAAAACCCATTTTTGTGATCTCTCTAGGCAATGAGAAAACAACGGGCATGAATATATTCATCCCTTCTCCTTTATTATTTTTAGAATTTCCTCTTCCAACTTTTCCGCCTTCGATGGTCCAATTATTAAAGAAGCGGCATTCTTCAGAGAATAGGTAACCTCAAGAACCTGATCCTTTGTGGGGTTATTCCTATCTATATCGCTATCATCAATAATATTGGATACAATATCGAGAGAAAAATACCCCAGATATTGACTGGCAATTTCTTCGATTTTATCGACAATCTGTGGCTCTAAGATCTTCTGTTCTACAGTAATTTCTATTTCTTCCTCTTCTTCTTCTTCTTCCACTTCCACTTCTTCTGCTTCCTCTCTTTTCTCATAAATATATCTTTTGATGTCTTCAACATTGTTCTCTTTTGAAGCAACAACACCGATAAGATTCTCTCGATAATTCAATATGATAATTCTTCTCTCACCTACATTTATAATCAACTGACGCAAAGGTCCAATGACATCGAATGTCTGAGTTAGAACGAGATTTATTCTCTTCAAAGCACTCTCTCCATTTTTTAGATTACCCGCAAATTCCATAGGCTCGCTTAATTTAAACGCTACTTCAACACCCAGAATATCTTTTAAATCTTTTAAATTAATCATTCTTTTCCCTTTTTGCTAATCTTCTTTATTACTTGTAGAACGCATTGTCTTGCCCCATCCTTTCCGAATTCACTTATTGCTTTCTTCACAATGGAATCGAGTAATGATTTCATAAATTTATTGACTTCATCTGCGGTGAGATTTTTTGGGTTGGACACCCTTAATTCCAAATCTTTGAGAGTTATTAAACCTTCGAATTTACTGCCCTTAGAAAACTCAGAAAGCTTTTGAGATACATATGTCTGCCACATATCTGGATCCGATTCCCTGGTAAATTCTTCAAGTAACAAGTTGAGTTGTTTTGCTTTTAACTTTAATAATTTAGATACCTTCGATTCTCTACTTTTCTTTGCCTTTTCCAAACTTTTCAGTATTTCTTCTTCTACATCTCTCTTGCCTCTTTCAAGGGCAAAGCCGAGATAGGCATTATTATATGGTATTATAACTATATTTTCCCTTCCCACCCCTTTAATTGATTTTATTCCTTTAAGACCACAGGACTCGGTTATAATCTCAGCTGCAGAAGCTATAAAACCAACTAACTCATCCATATTGCCAGGTGTTATACCACCCCTTTTTAAAAGCGATCCGTCTTCGGAAGAGACCAGAACGAAACCCTGTACTCCTGGAACCTCCAAAACGTCTTCAAACGGTATTTCCGGATTCATATATCTCCTTTATTTTTCTCTTTACCAGTAGTTTACCAAGAGTTTCAGTAGCTTTTTCCTCAAGGGTGTTCATAACATCATTAAAAAAACTCTTTGTTTTTTCCAAATCCAGGGGAAAATCTTTTCTCAAGAATGTCACTTTCTTACCTGTAAGAGAAATTGTATCCTCAAGTTCATAATCTTTTACCAATTCTTTAATTGACTCCATCCAAGGACCTTCCCCAAAGATTTCTAAAAAGTGGGTCGCTTTTTCTACTCCTTCTTTCACTATTCGTTTTTTTTCCTCCGGATCATATAGTAATTCTTCCTTGAACAACCAAGATAAGGCTTTTAATGTATCAAGTTCCTCAAGCGGACTTGCTTTAATAATCTCCCCAAGAGACTTCTTCCCATCAGCTAAAATCAGGAGCTTCCAATCCTCTTTCTTAAGGGCTACTTTTTCAGTCTTTGGAGCCTTATTGGACTTTTCAGGAATGGTTGAAATTGGAGGTAAGTCCTTCTTAAATTCCTCTAACTCTGCATTTTTTATTTCTATTTCATCCATTAAATCAGACAGAGAGGTAGATATAGTGTTAACAGAGGGAATTTCATCCGGTTGAAAGTTAAATTTTCCCTCCCTTAGCATTGATAAAGAGAAAAATGCTTCCAATCCTTCAGAATTATCCGTTTCTGCGTGTAACACTTTTCCGTTGGATATATAGATACTACCCTTTTCTTTAATAATTAATCTCCCTGTTTTTCTAAACCTTGAAAGCAAATAAAATATTTCTACTATATTAAAATAAGCTAAATCTCCTTCCATTGAAATATCCTTCATATTGAGATAATATGAAAAATATTGGAATTGTCAAGAGATTGTTATATCACTATGGTCTCTTTTACAAACTCTCTCTCTCTGATTCGTTCTATCCTTAACTTTTTAACCTCAGGGATTGTTTTTACTCCACCCCCCTCTATTATCTCCGCTATCGATAGACCGGCAGCTGGGGCTTCCATTACGCCGTGACCACTAAACCCGGTAGATAGATATAAGTTTTTAAAATCAGGATGTTCACCAATCAGTGCATTATTATCCTGGGTATTCACTGCATATAACCCTCCCCACATATTCTGTATCCTGGAATACTCAGCTCCTTCAATCCTTGCCTGCATATAAAGATTAATAAGCTCTTCATAATATGACCGATCTGGTTCGGTATCAAAACCAGGTATTTGATTCTCATCCGCCCTTCCAACAATAAGATTTTCTGCTTCCGGTCTAAAATAGATTCCATTATCTATGATGGTAAGTGGAATGTGGCTATAATTTGCAGATTTTGGCGGAGAAACCACAAACAACATCCGTTTAATCGGCTCAACCGGAATAGATAAATTCTCAGGAATATCCGAATCATCAAATATTTTTTTGGACCAAGCACCAGAAGCCAGAAGAACGGCACCCGCCTCAATACTTTCTCCCTTTTTTGTTACAACACCCTTAACTTCCCCACCCCCTATCATAATCTTATGAACTTCTGTATTCAGAGATATCTCGATCTGATCTGGATACTTATCCCTTGAATATTTGAAGTATGCCTCTGCCGCAGAAGTTGAATTCAGGATGGCACAATCCTTGCCATAAAGTCCACCAACGATAGGAGATATGGGAACCATTTCAAGAATATCCGGATCAAGATGGTTCACCCCTGCGCGGATACCCGGTATGAGAGCTTCGATCTCCTCAGGAGGTATCAACTCTACATTTACACCTACCTCATCCCACCTTGGTTTGAAATTTACTATGTCCTCCCATTCATCCTCATAATAGGTAAATAAATACCCATTTTGCTCAAAACCAATTGATACTCCAAAAATGTTTTTAAAATCCTTAAAATGCTCTATGGAGTACGAGGTCATTTCCATATTAACCGTGGTAGACCATATATTACGGATTCCACCTGCACAAAGTGAAGTAGACTCCTGAGCAAGGGCATCATTTTTTTCAAGGACCAAAATTTTACCCTTGTAACCCTTTTCAAGAAGATAATAAAGAGACGAACCTCCTATTATACCTCCACCAATGATTATCAAATCCTTCATTCTTCCTCCTTTTTTCCATTCTACCACTTGCAAAACTCATTGTAGGGTCTATTATCTTAATGTGTAATATTTATATAATAGATAAATGAAAATAGTCAAGTATAAAAGGAGCAAAGATTATTGATAATAAAAAAATAAGGGATTTATTCTTTGTTAATAAAAATTCCATTTATTTAAATCACGCTTCAACAGGCGTAATACCTGAACCCTCCCTTGAAAAGATGAAGAATGTATTAAATGATTTTGCAAGGCATGGCTCTCTAGGTGATGAGTACATAAATGAAATTCTCGGTAAAGGCAGGCAGATGATTGCAAAACTAATCAAAAACGACCCTAAGAATATAACCTTTACCTCAAATACCTCCCAGGGGATTCTAATTGCTCTATTAAACATACCTTTTAAGGAGGGGGATGAAGTTTTGGTGATGGAGGAATGTTTCCCCGCAGCAAAATATGTTGCCGAGTATAACCTTCCAGGTATAAACACAAGATATGTTAAATTAAAAATGAAGGATCCCGTCGAGGTAGCCAAGAAAGAAATAAAAGATAAAACTAAGGCGGTTATCCTTGACTACGTTCAATATTTTACAGGTGAAAGGCTGCCAATAAAAGAACTTTCAAGATTTTTAAGGGAAAGAGACATATTCCTTATCATAGACGGTATTCAGGCTCTCGGTTCTATTTATCTTGATGTCAAAAAAGAAGATATAGATATTCTTGCCTGTGGAGGTTCTAAATGGCTAAATGGACCTCAAGGAACGGGTTTTCTTTATGTAAGTCCATGGGCTTTTGGGAAAATGAAAAAAGTCCACACTGGATGGCTTGGTGCTCCATGGAAAAATTTCCAGAATTTTACCAATCTTCCCCAACCCTTCAATGATGCAAGAAGGTTTGAAACAGGAACAAGAAATATAGTTGGCATTTCAGGACTTACAGAGAGTATAGAAATCCTTTTTGAATACGGGATAAAAAATGTAGAGGAAAAAATTCAGAAACTTAATACCCTCATTTTTAGAGGTCTAATGGATAAGGGCTATGAAATATTAACTCCGAAAAATAGGATGGCAGGGATTGTAACAGGTAGGCCAAAAAGGGGATTAGCAGAAAAGGTTTATAAAAAAATTACAGACAAGAATATCGTAATCTCTTTAAGGAATAATGCCCTCCGCTTTTCTCCACATTTTTATAATTCAGTAGACGAAATAGAAAAGGTGATCGAAATTATCTAAACCAAAAATTCTAATTTTGTATTCTTTTTAATTACCCATTGACATCCGTCCTTCAATTATATATTAAAGAATATGTTTTTTGTAGAAAAAGGTATAAAAAGGGAAAGAGAAGATCCCAGAGCGGTTTCCTTAAAAGAGGATATTGAACTTCTTGGTATTTCTTCTGTAAAAAAGATCTGTCTCAACGAAATATTCTACATTGAGGGAAATTTAACTCATCCGTCATTAAATAACCTCATAAAAGAGGTTCTCATTGATCCGGTTCTTGAAGAATATTCAATAGATAAACTCCTTAAAAGGGAAGGAGAATCCATTACCATAACCTATAAACCAGGAGTCTTCGATGGAGAAGGTGAAACCCTAAGAGAAGTTGCAGAAGCTCTTGGATATTCCGTTCGTAAAGTGAAAACTGGGAAGCGTTATATTTTTGAAGGCAAGATTGATAGAAAGGAACTTATGAAAATTCGGAATCGCCTTCTTCTAAATGACCTTATTCAGATGGAAATTAAAGCAGAGAAGATGAATTTTCCATCTTCCTTGCCATATAGATTCAAAAAGAGGTCTATTCCAATAAGGGAAGCTTCTGATGCGGAACTCATCCGAATCTCAAAAGAAGGTTTGTTAGCCCTAAATATCAATGAAATGAAAGCAATACAGGAATATTTCATAAAGGAAGGTAGAGAGCCAACTGATCTGGAACTCGAATCTATCGCCCAGACCTGGAGTGAACATTGTTTCCACAAGACTTTCAAAACCCCCATTAAAGTAGAGGGGAGTTTCACCTCTGAAAGGAAGACTCTTTTTGAATTTATTAAAGATGCAACAACAGAAATCAATGCAGAGAGAGTCTTGCTTTCTTTCTCTGATAATGCAGGTGCAATAGAGTTTAATAATGATTATGCCATAACCTACAAAGTAGAAACCCATAATCATCCCTCAGCTCTTGAACCCTACGGTGGATCAGAGACAGGGGTTGGAGGAGTCATTCGTGACACTATGGGTTGCGGTCTTGGTGCAAAGCCATTTGCTTCAACGGACATTTTTTGCTTCGGTGATCCAGATACAGAAAGAGAGGAATTACCCCCTGGGGTCCTTCATCCAAGAAGGGTCGTTCGCGGTGTAGTCGAGGGTGTCCGTGACTATGGAAACAGGATGGGAATTCCCACAGTTGGTGGCGGAGTTCATTTTGATAAGGATTTCAACTATAATCCTCTCATCTTCGTAGGAAGTGTTGGTATAATAAAGAAAGAAGATCTAAAGAAAGAAGTAAAAGAGGGTGATCTTATCGTGATTGTTGGAGGAAAAACTGGAAGGGATGGTATACACGGAGCGACATTTTCTTCTTTAAGTCTCGATGAAGAATCTCAGGAAATCTCCGGTGGTGCTGTTCAGATAGGTAATCCCATTGAAGAGAAGAAAATGCTTGATGTACTCCTCAGTGCAAAAGAAAAAGGTCTCTATCGTTCAATCACCGATTGTGGTGCAGGGGGTTTTTCTTCTGCAATTGGAGAAATGGGGAAAAACATTGGAGCAGTTGTAGACCTTGAAAAGGCTCCTTTAAAATATGAGGGGCTCTCATATTGGGAGATATGGGTTTCAGAATCACAGGAAAGGATGGTTCTTGCAGTGCCTCCTTCAAATCTGAGAGAGATAAAAAAAAATTTTGAAGAGGAAAACGTTGAATACGCTACAATAGGAAAATTTGGAGGAGGAAGGTTAGTCGTTCGATACAAAGGAAACGTCGTTGGAAATCTCAACCCAGATTTTCTTTTTAATCGGGTTCCACTTTCTTTAAAAATTGCAAAGGTCAGAGAGCCCATGAGAAAACCTTTCCCTTTTTATCTACTGGATGATCTGGGTGCAGTTCTCTTTTCTCTCTTAGGTTCTAAAAATATCGGAAGCAGAAAGTGGATTATTCAGCAGTACGATCATGAAGTTCAGGCAGGCAGTGTTGTTGGACCTTTCTCCGGGAAGAAAAGCCCATCAGATGGTGTTGTGATCCGTCCACTCCTTAACTCTAAAAAGGCAGTTGTCCTTGGTTTTGGCATTAATCCATCTTTTGGGAATATAGATCCATACAGGATGGCTGCATCTACTATTGATGAAGCTCTGCGGAATTTAGTATCTGCTGGAGGAGATATCTCAAACACAGCTCTCCTTGATAACTTCTGTTTCGGAGATGTTTCCGATTCGGAAGTTCTTGGGGACCTTCTTGAAGTTACAAGGGGCTGTTATGATTATGCAACTGCCTTTAAAACACCTTTCATATCAGGCAAAGACAGCCTGAATAATTTCTTTACCACTGAGAATATCAATGGAGTTAGGAGGTTATCAATTCCGCCAACACTCCTTATATCTACAATCTCTGTGATTGAGGATTACCACCTTTCCATGACTTCAAATTTCAAAGGTGAGGGTAACCTTATTTATCTCATTGGAGAAACCAAGAATGAACTTGGAGGCAGTGAATTTGCAAATTTAATTGGCATTAAAGGAATGGTTCCCTCAGTTGACGGAGCTCTTGCCCACTCAATCTTTAAGACAATAAATATTGGTATAAGAAAGGGTCTCTTCCTCTCTGTTCATGACCTATCTTCCGGGGGTTTGGGTATATCTCTTTCGGAGATGTGTTTTTCTAACCAAATTGGTTGCAAAATTGACTTATCTAAAATTAAATCTAACTTACGGGATGATATACTCCTCTTCAGTGAATCTAATTCAAGGTTTTTAGTTGAAGTGGTAGAAGATAAGGCAAGAGAGGTAGAGAATCTACTTCAAATTCTCCCTCATTATCAGATAGGAAGAACACAGGGAGATTCTCTGGTTATTCAATCAAACGCTAAGGTGATTATCGATCTAGAAGTGGAGGGACTTTTTAAAAAATGGGAGGAAGCAGTCCAGTGGTGAAAGTTCTTATTCTTAGGGGTCCTGGGACTAACTGTGATATGGAAACTGGTTTTGCATTTAAGATGGCAGGAGCATATGTGGAATATATCTATATTGATTCACTACTTAAGAATCCAGAAAAACTCCTGGAATTCCAGATACTTTCCATTCCTGGAGGTTTTACCTATGGGGATGACCTCGGTGCTGGAATGGTCATGGCTGCAAGATTAAATACAATCAAGAATAGTATCGAAAATTTTGTTGAAGAAGGAAATTTANTTATCGGTATTTGTAATGGNTTTCAGATTCTTTTAAAGATGGGATTACTTCCCGGACTCGATATCAGGGATATTACCTTAACCCTTATAGAGGGGGNAAGGTTNCGTGATGAATGGCTTACCCTCAAAGTAGAAAGCAAGAAATGCATCTTTACAAAAGGAATAAAGACTATTCATATCCCAATGGCAAACAGTGAAGGAAGATTGGTTTTTGGAGAACCCTCCATTCAAAAAAAACTGAAAGAGAAAGGCTATATAGCCCTCCGTTACATTGGAAAAGATCCCACTGGTTCTGATGGAAAGATTGCAGGGTTGTGCGACATGACTGGTAGAATATTAGGGCTTATGCCCCACCCTGAAAGGAATCTCTTTCCACATTCTCCTCCTGATTGGCAAGATGGGAAAATCGGGGGTGAAGGTCTTCTAATCTTCAAAAATGCAGTTGAATATTTCGAATAAGATTTAATAGGCTTTAAATTATTCTCCTTGACTAATTCTATTTTTCTTTTATAATGAGTAGAAAACCAAGAAGGAGGTTTTATGAAAAAGTTTATGCTAATAGGTGTTGTTTTGTTGGTTGTTTCACTCCCCTTACATGCTCTTGGACCTTCGTTCGGAATTAAGGGTGGATTTGATAAGCAAAGTTTTGAGGATCTACTTAAAACACCACCCCCCCTCGACTGTAACGACTCTCTTAGTAAAGGATGGGCTTCCTTTGGAGCCATTGTTGAACTCAATATCCCGCTAATGCCAATAGGGCTAAGA
>JGI24025J20009_10000202_pt1 | contig 46326 bp, 46 predicted proteins | sample Cruoilmetagenom3_FD_20009 | JGI IMG/M metagenome (IMG submission 20009)
TGTGCCAGATTTTGCGATGCTTTTGAACGAGGCTGGCGATGATTCCGATGGTGGAATAATCTCTTGATACTAGAGCATAGCTCTTAAGAATGAAGTGGTCCTGCCATGTTTAGTTTCACAAGAATCGCATCTGAGGTGTCTGGAGTGAGCGTCGCGTATGTCTCTATCATCTGCGTTGCGTTTCGTATGGACCAGCCCATTGCCAGTGCGATTTGATTTAGCGTTGCACCGCTGTTCAAGAGGCGTGTGGCAGCGGTGCCGTGACCGTCATAAGCCGCACGCCATTTCTAAGATTGAGTTTGTCACGCCACTTGTGAACTGTTTGGTCCAACGAATTTTGGTGTGCGAAGGATTCGCCAGCGGAGTTCACTAAAATTCGTTCCTGCGTCGCTGGTGAGTTGTCGATAATCTCGGCCATGCGTGGTGTGACTGGGATAGATACAATCCGGCCTCGCTTGCAGGCTCGCATGTAGATGCAACGGCCCTTAGGTGTCTTCTGCATGTGAAAGCGAGATAGATTGAATAGATTGCCCGGACGTAGGCTTGCTTTGGGCTCGAAGCAGGCATCCAGGTGATCACGTCTTGGTGTTTACTTTGGGATGCTGATTTGGACAAAATATCAGAAAAACTAAGGCCCACACTGTAAAGTGCGGGCCTCATTTTGTGGACCAATGTATTTATTGGCGGATATCACTATACCCCCGCGACGTCGTCGGGGCCCTTTTTCGTTTCTGGGGTTTCGTTACGCGGAATTCTATGATCGAGTGAGGTCAAACGAACCATTTGTTCAAGGGCTTCAACATGCAGAAAAACCTCAAAACCGGCGGCCAGTTATTGGTTGAGTGCTTGCAAACACAAGGCGTGACGCGTGTGTTTGGTGTTCCGGGCGAGAGTTATCTTGCGGTGCTGGATGCGTTACACGATGTGCCGGAGATCGAGCTGATCGGCAACCGGAATGAGGGTGGCGCGGCCTATATGGCAGCAGCGCACGGGCAACTTACGGGTCAGCCGGGGATATGTATGGTGACACGTGGCCCGGGCGCGACGAATGCCTCGATCGGGGTGCATACGGCGATGCAGGGCTCGACACCGATGATCTTGTTCGTGGGGCAGGTCGGTACGAATATGAAGGGCCGCGAAGCGTTTCAGGAAATTGACTATAAGGCGTATTTCGGGACGGTTGCCAAGTGGGTGGCCGAGATTGATGATGTCGACCGCATCCCCGAAATCATGGCACGCGCCTTTGCAACCGCGCTTTCCGGTAGGCCCGGTCCGGTGGTGATCGCGCTGCCCGAAGATATGTTGACGGCTATGACTGGCGCGAGTGCTGGTCCGAAGGTCGTGGTGCCGGAGGCCGCGGCTAGTGCCAAGGCGGTTGCAGGCATTCGGGAGGTTCTGGCATCCGCCAAGCGCCCGCTGGTTATTGTAGGTGGAGGGGGCTGGAACGAGACTGGTCGTGCAGCCTTCAAGCGATTTGTCGAGGCTAATCATCTGCCGGTGGCGGCGGCATTTCGGTTTCAGGATATTCTGGACAATACCTCGCCTTCATATATCGGCGATGCGGGGTTGGGGAAATCTCCGGCGATGCTGAAAGCGCTGAACGAGGCGGATGTTATTTTTGCCGCGAACATCCGGTTTGGCGAGAATACCACCGACGGCTACGAGCTTTTCGATGTGCCGGACATGAAGGCGACGTTAATCCATAGCCATATTTCCGACGATGAACTGAACAAAATTTACACGGCCGACCTGCCTGTGCACGCTGGCCCGAACGAGTTGTTTGGAGCCTTGGCAGATGTACAGGTTGAGGCAACTTGGGCGGATAACACGCAGGCGGCGCGGGCAGCGTTTCTGACCTCGATCGAGATACCTGCGCAACCGGGTGGCGTTGATATGGGGGCGGTTATTCGCTTCCTTCAAGCGGACTTGCCCGAGGATGCTATCCTGACCAACGGGGCCGGGAACTTCGCGATTTGGCACAACAAGTTTTTCCTGTATGGCGACAAGGCGCGGCTGTTGGCGCCACAATCCGGCGCGATGGGATATGGTCTGCCTGCGGCGATTGCAGCGAAGGCGGAGCACCCTGACCGGATGGTGGTTTGCATTGCGGGCGACGGGGATTTCCAGATGAATTGTCAGGAGCTCGGCGCGGCGATGCAGCATGACATTGCGCCGATTGTGTTGATTGTGAACAACGGCACCTACGGCACGATCCGTATGCATCAGGAACGAAACTACCCCGAACGCGTGACCTTTACCGATATCAAAAACCCCGATTTTGTCGGGCTGGCGAAGGCCTATGACTTCCACGCAGAACAAATTACCGATACGGGCCAGTTTGCTGATGCATTCGCACGGGCCAAGCAGTCAAAAACCGGTGCGGTGCTGGAACTAATCGTCAGCGCTGAATCTCTTACCCCACGCGCCACGCTCTCGGATTTACGGGCGGCGGGCAAAGCTAAACAGGAGTCTTGAAATGGCCGAATTCAACCGTATTCTCATCACTGGCGCGGCAGGCAGCCTTGGCAACCATCTACGTCACGGCCTTAAACACCTGACCAAGCATATGCGATTGGTGGACCGTGTGGACATGGGCGAAGCGCTTGAAGGCGAAGAGCTGATCGTTATGGATCTGTCTGATCGCGAGGCCGCGCTGGAGATTACTAAAGACGTGGATATCATCATCCATTTCGCTGGCGTTCCACGCGAGCAGAGCTTCGATGAAATCATGACGGACACCATCCCCGCAGCCTATCACATGTATGAAGGCGCGCGACTTTATGGGGCGAAACGGGTGGTTTATGCCAGTTCGATTCACGCAGTGGGCTTTGCCGAGGTAGACAGTGTGCCCGACACAACCGGGCGGCATCGGCCTGATACGTTCTATGGCATGACCAAATGCTTTATCGAGGATCTGGGGTCGATGTATTGGGACAAATGGGGCATTGAATCGGTGAACTTGCGGATTTGTTCGTGTTTTCCGGAGCCCGCCGACCGCCGGATGCTTTGGAGTTGGCTCAGCTTTGAAGATTGCGTGCGCCTGACCGAGGCGGCGATGACCACGCCGCGGGTGGCGTTCTCGGTGATCTACGGCACGTCTGACAACGCGCAGCGTGCGGTTTCAAACGACAAGGCGACCCATATCGGGTATCGCCCGCAGGATAGCGCAGACGGGTATGCCGCAGACATTCTGGCGAAAACCGAGCGGCAGGATCCGAATGCCCGCGTGGCGCGTGTGGTAGGCGGTTGGTTTACGAACCATCCGCATCCCGACGATGAAAGCTGACGTTCTCATATGCGGTGGCGCTATCATGGGCAGCGCGATTGCGTATTTCCTGATGGAGCTGGGGTTTGACGGCGCGGTTCTGGTGGTGGAGCGGGATGCGAGCTATGCGCAATCCTCCACCGCATTGTCGGCGAGCGGGATACGGCAGCAGTTTTCCAGCCCGTTGAACGTGAAGATCAGCCAGTTCGGAGCGGCGTTTATCAAGGCCGCGCCGGAACGCTGGGGTGTGGATTTGAACCTGCGTGAAAACGGGTATTTGTATCTCGCGAATACGGCTGAGGGAGCGGATATTTTAAGGGAAAACCATGCGATGCAGGTCGGGGAGGGCGCGGATACGGCCTTGATGGACCGTGCAGATTTGGCCGAAGCGTTCCCGCATTTGCGACTGGATGATATTTTGATGGGCTCGCATGGGCGGTCAAACGAGGGTTGGTTTGACGGCGTCGGGCTGATGCAGGGAATGCGGACGGCAGCGCGGACGGCTGGGGTTAAATATATCAACGACGAGGTGGTCGGTGTTGATGTGGCAGGGGAGCAGGTTTCGGGCGTACAGCTTGCCTCGGGGCGCGCGGTGACATGTGGTGTTTTAGTAAATGCAGCGGGACCGCGCGCGGCCGCGATTGCGAAAATGGCGGGGATTCACATTCCGGTGGAGCCGCACAAACGCACGAATTTCCTGTTTGACTGTGCAGACCCACCGAAGGGTGAACTACCTTTGATGATCGACCCGACAGGCGTTTGGTGTCGCCCCGAAGGACAACATTTCCTGACGGCATGTGTGCCTGAAGATGACCCTGCCGTGGCGTTCGATGACTTTGAACCGCGGCATCAGGATTTTGAGGACATCATCTGGCCAGCCCTCGCGGCACGTTCGCCCAACTTCGAGGCGATCAAGATAACGCGATTCTGGGCAGGGCATTATGCATATAACCTGCTGGACCAGAACGCTGTGGTCGGCCCGCATCCGGATGTGTCGAATTTTTTGTTTGCCAACGGTTTTTCCGGCCACGGATTGCAGCAATCTCCGGCTGTGGGGCGGGCGTTGGCGGAGTGCATTACATACGGAGAATTCCGGAGCCTCGATTTTATACCCTTCGGATATGAACGCGTGTTAACCAATTCACCTTTACTGGAGCGTTGCGTGATATGAACTGGACCCCACCCACCGCCGAACGCTTTTACGAGGTTGTCGATGCGACTTGGCCGGCAGCAGAAAAACTGCGGCAAGGCCCTTTTGTTTTGCGACGGGGCGCAGGGGGCGGGAAGCGCGCATCTTCGGCGACTTTGATTGATGCTGTCGCTTCAGTCGACGATATCGAAGTGGCGGCGGAAGCGATGAAGGAAATGGGCCAGGCGCCGCTCTTTATGATCCGGGAAGGTGATGGTGATCTGGACCGAACTCTGGAACGTTTGGGCTATTCGGTGCTTGATCCGGTGATACTATTTGCGGCGTCATCAGCGGATTTGGCTGAGTTGGACCCGAAAGGGCTTACCGCGATACGCACGTCAGAACCTATGGCCATTATGGCGGAAATCTGGGCGGAGGGTGGCGTAACCGGCCCGCGTCTTGACGTGATGCGGCGGGTCGATCGGGCCAAGGTCTGCTTGATGGGGCGTGTGGATAGCCATCCCACAGGTGTTGGATTTATTGCTGTGGATAACGATATCGGAATGGTGCATGCGCTCGAAGTGGCGAAACCGGCGCGTCGTAAAGGACTCGGTTTGCAGATGATGGGGGCGGCTGCTGCTTGGGCGTTGGAGCAAGGTGCGGAAACGTTTGCTTTAGTGGTGTTAAGTGAAAATGACGCTGCGTGCGGGCTTTACCGGAAGATCGGAATGGTTGAAGTTGGAAAATATCACTACCGGATCAAGGAAACGAAATGACTGATTTGCCAACCGCGCTAAATTTGCCTGCTGTAGACCCACTACCGGAAGGCATCGCGAAGTTTTTTCGAATTTGCGAGGAAAAGCTGGGTATGGTGCCGAATGTCCTGCTGTCTTATGCGCATAACGTCAACAAGTTGAACGCGTTTTCAGGGATGTATAACGACCTGATGCTGGGTGAGTCCGGCCTTTCCAAGCTGGAGCGCGAGATGATTGCCGTCGCGGTTTCGTCGGTGAACCGGTGCTTCTACTGTTTGGTCGCGCATGGCGCTGCGGTGCGGGAGCTTTCCGGTATGCCTGAACTTGGCGAGGCGCTGGTGATGAATTACCGCGTGGCCAAGCTGGATGCACGTCAACGCGCAATGCTGGATTTTGCCGTGCTGATGACCGAAGCCAGCTATCGCATCGAAGAAAGTGATCGTCAGGTTTTGCGCGACGCCGGATTTTCGGACGCTGATATCTGGGACATTGCGGCGGTTGCGAGCTTTTTCAATATGTCGAATCGGATGTCGTCGGCGATAGCAATGGCTCCAAACCCGGAATACCACGCGCAAGCCCGGTGAGTTCGTTATATGTTGCATCCGCTATTTAGGCCGTCTATCTAGGGTTATATTGTAACCTTTAGGATCGACATGCCCGAAAACTGCAACGCCTGCGAACGTAGCGAGACCGCATCGGAGGCACTCTCCGAACGGGGGGCGCGGCTGACTGACTTGCGGCGAGATGTATTGCAGACTCTGCATCACTCGCCAAAGCCGGTGGGGGCCTACGAATTGTTCGACCAATTGAAAGAAGCCGGAAAAGCATCCGCCCCGCCAGCGGTTTACCGTGTTCTGGATTTTCTGGTGGAGCAAGGTCTGGCGCACAAACTGCAATCCCTTTCGGCGTATACTGCCTGCAAATCCACACCGCACGCACATGAAGCATTTTTTCGTATTTGCCGTGAGTGTGGGCAAGTCACAGAAACAGCGGTTCCGGCTTCGTTGAAAGACGTCGCGGCGCAAGACGAATTTATCGCTGAACACCTTGTTGTCGAAGCCCTTGGCCTTTGTCGTGAATGTCAGGAGTCTACGCTGTGAAAACTCCGTTGGTTGATGTCAGGGATATCGAGGTAAAGGTGCGCGGCCGGCGCTTGCTGCATGACGTCGATTTGCGCATTGACGAAGGTGAAATCGTTACGGTTATCGGCCCAAATGGCGCGGGGAAATCGACGTTGTTGAAGGCGATCATCGGTGCAATCGACATTACCTCGGGCGAGATCAAAAAGCGGCAGGGTTTGCAGATTGGATATACGCCGCAAAAGATACAGCTGGAAAAGACCATGCCGATCTCAGTCGAGCGATTTTTGGCGCTTGCCGGACCATTGCCAAAGGGTGCACGTGGTGAGGTTCTGGCGACGGTTGATGTTTCCGACTTGCGCAACTCGCAAATGTCGGATCTGTCCGGGGGCGAACTTCAGCGTGTTTTGCTGGCGCGTGCCTTGCTACGCAAACCGGATTTGCTGATCCTCGACGAGCCAACCCAAGGTCTGGACGAGCCTGCCGAGGCGCGCTTTTACCGGTTGCTTGCGGATATCCGGCATAATTCCGATATGGCGGTGCTGATGGTTAGCCATAACCTGCATGTCGTTATGGCCGAGTCCGATCGCGTCGTGTGTCTGAACGGGCACGTTTGCTGTTCCGGCGCGCCGGCACATGTTTCGGCAGACCCGAGCTATAAAGAGCTGTTCGGGGCGCGGGCCGAGTTGGCTTTGTATGAACACCATCACGACCATTCGCACGATCACGGAGAGTGCTCGCATGATTGACGACTTCCTTCTTCGGGCGCTGACGGCGGGTTTGGTGATCGCACTAGCGGCGGCGCCATTGGGTTGCCTGATCGTATGGCGGCGTATGGCGTATTTCGGTGATGCGACGGGGCATGCCGGCTTGCTGGGTGTGGCGCTGGGGTTGGCACTTGGGTTGCCGATGATGGTGGGTGTGGCCGTTATCGCCGGGGCGATGGCGCTGGTGGTTAGCTACTCGGCGCGCCGCGGGGATTACGCAGTTGATACGGTGCTCGGCGTTTTTGCGCACAGTGCCTTGGCGTTCGGGTTGGTCGCCGCGTCTCTGCTGCCCGGAGTGCGCGTGAATTTGATGGAGGCTTTGCTGGGGGATATCCTGTCGGTGACATGGTCTGATATAGCGCTGATTTCCGGCGGGGCGGTGATTATTCTCGGAATCATGGCCGCTCGTTGGCGTATGCTTTTGAACGGGACGCTAAGCCCTGAACTTTTGGTCGCCGAAGGTGGGTCACTTTTGCGGGACCGTCTTACATTCACGCTGACGCTGGCTTTATTCGTGGCGCTTGCGATGAAATTGGTCGGGGTGTTGTTGATTACAGCCATGTTGATTTTGCCTGCGGCGGCGGCGCGCCCGATGGCGCGTTCGCCGGAACAGATGGTAGTATTTGCCGCGACGATTGGCATGCTCGCCGTCGGTTTGGGGCTTTGGTTCAGTTGGGTGTCAGACGCACCAGCCGGCCCGTCGATCGTGGTTATGTCGAGCGTCGGGTTCGTCTTGTCCAACTTTTGGAAACTGCTTCGGAGTTAGCGCTACAGCCCGGATTTCGTTTCGCAAATATTGTCCTGTTCTTTGAAATATTCGACCAGAAAGTCGATGAACGCTCGCAGGATCGGCTGCACAAATTTCCCCGGTGGATAGATCGCATTGATGCTCAAGCGGTTCTCCGGCAGGTTTTCCAGCACAGGAACGACGCGGCCATCGGCGATAGCGTCGTCAATGATGAAGCAGGGAATGCGTGCAATTCCAAGACCGGATTCCGCGGCCCGCAGCAGTGATCCACCATTGTTTACGGTCAAACGGCCCACGGCGCGCACCTGTCGTTCTTCACCACTAGGTGCAGTCATGTGCCATGTATTTCCGGTCGAGAGATTGGAGTAGTGCAGCAAATGATGCTTGGCCAGATCGTCGATGGTCTTTGGGGTGCCGTGCGCGGTCAGATATTCTTTCGAAGCGACGAGTTTGGTGACTGTTTCCGAAAGCTTACGGGCACGCATGCTGCTGTCGATCAGGTCGCCAATACGTATGGCGATATCGAAACCTTCGGCGATTATTTCCACATAGGAATCGTCAAGCGTCATATTGATCGAGACGTCGGGGTATTTCTGCAAGAATGCGCCGACAGCTGTGGAAAGCTGGTTGTTTCCCAAATCGACGGGTGCCGAAATGCGCAACGCCCCTTTGGGAGTTGACTGCATGGCGGTGATCATCTCGTCGGCGGCGCGTGCATCTGCCAGAATAGCGATGGCGCGATCATAGTAGGACAACCCTAGTTCGGTTGGTGAAACGCGCCGTGTTGTGCGGTTCAGTAGCCGGACGCCCAGACGTGTTTCGAGACCCGAAACATGTTTGGAGATTGCGGATTTGGAAATGCGCAGCTTACTTGCGGCGTTCGTAAAACCACCTTGTTCAACCACGGAAACAAACGCTTCCATTTCACTTAGACGGTCCAATTCAGTCCCCACTGTTTCTATATTGTGAAATATAGAGGCGGAAATTGGAAACTGTCAAACATCAAATGTTGAAATTTGGATATTTTATCGAGTCTATAAACAAGTTGCGAGTTGGGCTTCGTACCGGTTTGCCATCGCTTGCACTTCGTTGGCCACACCAATCAGCCACGGCTTGTTTTTATAGCTGCCGCGGGAAAACCCTGTCTGGCCGTCATGATAAGCCAAATACTGGTTATAAGCGTCGTATTTAGCGATCCCGAGGCGGCGGTAGGATTGATCCATGTACCAGCCGATAAAATCCGTGACATCGCCAAAGTCGTCGCGGTCAGCGCGACGATTTCCAGTTTCATCACGGTACCAGTCCCATGTTCCGTCCAAGGCCTGACCATATCCGTACGCGGTCGAGATGCGGCCATTCGGGATAAAACCGAGTATGTATTTCTTGGAAGTTTTTGCCCGACGCCGGAAATTGGATTCTTTCCATATGGTCGCCATTTGTACGCTGACGGGAACACCCCAAGTGCGTTCGCTTCGTACGAGATCACGTTCCCAACCACGACGCTGGTCAAGTATCGAACAGGCATCAGTCTGGTTCGTTGGCGGGGCAGAGCTGCCCGCACAGGAACCTAGTATGAATACCAAAAGGAGTGCGAAAATACGCATCTGGACTGCCTCAAATTTTTCTGCTCGGATTTTTATCCTTGTTGCCCCAAGGAAACGCCAAAATCGTTAAGAAAGCAAGAATTTCCTAAGTTATCTTCAACTCTTTGGCTTCTTGAGCGGTAAGTTGCTCGCCTTGTTTGCGTTTTAACAAAATCTCGCGGGCGCGGGCATATGTTTCGTCTTGCCAGAAGATCATACAGCCGTTGCAACCTTTGCCGCAGCAACCTTCGGTGCCGACGCGGTTAGTTTTGAAGCGCCGCTCGTTCGGGTCTTCGCCGATGGATTTCGCCAGCGCGTCGCGGCGTTTCTCGTAATTCGCGTCGTCGCGTTTGTCGGCCGTCTCGAGGTTCTGAACGAGCTTGTCGAACTTCACGCGGTTCCATTGTTCTTCGTTCAAGGCTTTCTCCTTGCGTAGAACTGTGAACGCGGGGAACCGTGCCTTGAGGGTTTCGATGTTTTCATGGTCGAACAATGTGAACGGGAAGCGGATTGTTGTTTGTGTGCCGCCTTGAACCACTTCCTTGCGTTCGCCGTTCTTTGCAACTTCGAAGTCATAAGCGCGCAGTAGAACTGTTTCGCGGCTGATAGGAGAGACGAAATCCAGTACTTCGCCCGCTTCGAGTTTGTTCTTCACCTCAACTAAAAACGCATCGTCGGTTACTTCGGTTACAACGCCAGCGTATTCCCACTGCGCCATCGAGGCGGTGTGTTCATAATCATGCGCGTAGTTCGTCAAGCGTCCGTCATGGAAGGCCAACGTGTAGCCACGGTTGCCGACGGATTCTAGTTCACGCATGTATTTACGCGGATCCCAGTTTTCAGGATCGGCGTAGTAATCGTCAATTGCCATGCGATAGGCGCGGGCGACGACGGCGACGTAATATTCGGATTTTCCGCGTCCCTCAACCTTTAGACTGTCCACGCCGATGCGCAGGTAGTCGTCCAGTTTTGGCATGATGCACAGGTCGCGGGAGTTGAGGATGTAGGAGCCACGCCCGTCCTCCTCGATTGGCATCAATTCGCCAGGGCGGCAGCCTTCTTCGAGCAGGAATTCGAACATGTCTTTATTGTCTTCGTTGATGTCCAGCGTCTCGACCGTGCCGTCTTTCATTCGCATCCGGACGTTGTAGTTCCAGCGACAGGAGTTGGCGCAGTTGCCTTGATTGGCACCACGTTCGGCCATGAAGTTGGACAACAAGCAGCGCCCGGAATAGGTCATGCACATGGCGCCGTGGACGAAGGCTTCGAGCTTGATATCCGGACATTTCTCGCGGATTTCGGTCAACTCGTTGAAGGAAACTTCGCGGGCTAGAACAACCAACTCGGCACCTTGGGCTTCCCAGAATTTGACCGATAGCCACGAGGATACATTCGCTTGCGTCGAGATATGCAGTGGCAGTTCGGGCGCGCGGTCGCGGACGTACTGGAAAACACCCGGGTCGGCGATGATCAGGCTGTCAGGGTTAACCTTGCGGACAGTCTCGATATATTCGTCAAGTTTTGGAACGTCTTTGTTGTGCGAAAACAGGTTCAACGTCAGATAGGCGCGTTTGCCGTGGGCATGGCAGAACTCGACCCCCTCGATAACATCTTCCAGCGAGAACTCTGACTTCGTGCGCAGACTCATGTCCGGCGTACCTAGGTAAACAGCGTCTGCACCATATAGCACCGCCATTTTGAGTTTGCGCAGATTGCCCGCAGGCATCAGCAATTCGGAACGGTGTGTCATTTTGCTAACCTATATCAAGAACGCCAGCAGCACGGGGATCACGATTATCGACATCAGCGTCGAGACCATAACAAGGCCAGCCACCTGATCCGTATCGGCGTCGTACTTTTCAGCGAGCATATATGATGTAACCGCCACCGGAGTCGAGACCTGAACGATCAGCACGCCAAGCGCGATTGGCGGCAGGGCGAAGAACAGGCCGACCGCAAGCGGAACGGCGATGCAGATGACGTACTTCGCGGCGGACAACCAGATCGCCCTCCCGAGGGTTCCGGGCTTCAGGCGAGCAATGGCGACGCCGAGGGTTATCAGCATCACCGGAATTGCGATTTGGCCGATGAGTTCGAGAGTGTTGACGCTCCACGTTGGTAGCATCCAGCCGTTAACCAAGAAAATTCCGCCGAGAATTGTGGCCCAAACGATAGGTTCTTTGATGGCCGAAACGGGCGAGCCGCCGCCGGATACAACCCAGACACCGATCGTGAAGGAAAGCACTGCCATGATCGCGAATACGACAACTGCGAAATCAAAGCCGGCAGTCCCAAAGGCGAATAAGGCGAGCGGGAGGCCGAGATTTCCAGTGTTGCCAAAGCTGAGAGGTGCGAAAAAGGTTCTAACGTCAAGTTTTGCAATCTTCAGCATCAGCAAGACAAGTAGGCCTACGCCAATATAGGCAAATAACGCAGCAAGGGCCGTATCGCGCAATGCTTGTGGGTCAATCTCGGTTTTCATCAGTGAAACGAAAATTAGCGCGGGAACCGAAAGTGTCATCGTCAGGCGCGTGACAAATTGTACGCGGTATTCCAGCCCCATTTTCACCCAGATGGCCCCGATTCCGCCAAGGATGAATACCGGCGCGACTATTTGCAGAACTTGAAGAATTAGGCTCATGTGCTTACCTTACCGAAAATGGAAATGTTAATAGCATTTCAGCCGCTGTGGACAGGAAGTCAACCTGTCTATAAGAGGGCGGTCCGGTATTATGAGGTTCAAGGCTATGTTAGAAAAATCTGCGAAATTTGCACTCGGGGACGTGGTGAAGCACCGTGTCCACCCTTTTCGCGGCGTGGTGTTCGATATCGATCCGACTTTCGACAACACTGACGAGTGGTGGGAGTCGATTCCCGAAGACATTCGCCCTGTAAAAGATCAGCCGTTTTATCACCTTTTAGCCGAAAACGAGGCGTCTTATTACGTCGCCTATGTATCAGAACAAAATTTGTTGAAAGACGATTCAGGTGAACCGATTGACCACCCTGAAGTGGCCGAAATGTTCGGCGCGCTTCAAGATGGTAAATACGAAGTCGGCGGGCAGATGCACTAATAGCCGATGGCGCAACCGTCTTTTCGTGGGTCAGATGCGCCGCGGAGCACTTCGTTTTCCTCGTCAATCCAGATCGCTTGCGACCCACCAATCGGTTTGCTGCTGCGTTCGATTTTATGTCCGAGTGCCGTGAGGCTTTCGCAGGTTTCATCTGAATAGCCACTTTCTAGCGAAAGCGTTCCGGCCTCTGTAAAGCAGCGGGGGGTGTCCATGGATTCCTGAGGTGTCATCCCGTCATCGACGATATTGGTAAGCATACGTGCATGACCTGTNGCTTGATACTGTCCACCCATGACACCAAACGGCATGATAACTTTGCCGTCTTTCTTCAACATGGCGGGAATAATCGTATGCATGGGGCGCTTTTTGCTGCCAGCTTCGTTCGGGTGCCCTTCCTCCAGCGTGAAACCGGCACCACGGTTTTGGAATAGAATCCCGAATTTATCCGATGCGATGCCCGAGCCGAAGCTGTGGAAGATCGAATAAATCAACGAGACAGCCATGCGATCACTGTCAATTACGGTCAGATAGATCGTCTCCTTATGTACCGATTCGGACAAGGTCGCCGGAGAGTCCATCGTTTTGCCCATATCGATCAGGGCTGCGAGTTGTTTGGCTGTTTCCTTCGACAACATATGTTCCAGACGAACTTCCTGATTGTCTGGATCGGCTATGAACCGGTTGCGTGCGTCATAAGCCAGCTTGGTGGCTTCGGCTTCGATGTGGGTGCGTTCAGGCCCGAACGGATCAAGGGCCGCGAGGTCGAACTGCTCCAGAATATTGGCGAGCAGGATCGCTGTTGCACCCTGACCATTTGGCGGGAGCTCCACCAGTTCCATTCCGCGATACATGCCGGATATAGGTTCAACATAGTTACACCTGGTCGCGGCGAAATCTTCGAGAGTGTGCTTTCCACCCAACGCATTGAGCGATGCCACCATATCTTCGGCGATTTCACCCTCGTAAAATCCGGCGCGACCCTCAAGTGCGATCCGGCGCAAAACTTCGGCTTGTTGTGGCGCTTTGAAAACCTGACCCTCGGTCGGTATTTTGCCATCCAGAAGGTAATAATTCTTGGCAACACCTTGCAGGTTCTCGGCGCCCGACGGCCAATCGAATGCGGTGCGCGCGCCTACCGGAATACCCTGCTGGGCATAATGAATGGCGGGTGCAAGAATGGTTTTCAGGCCAAGTTTACCAAAATCCTCGGACATCTGGCACATTGCATCAACAGCTCCAGGAACGGTAACGGACTCGGGTGCATAAGGCGGCATAACTGTATGGCCCGCATCACGTAGGTCCTCGGCGTATAGCGCCGCAGGTGCACGACCAGATCCGTTTAGCCCGACGACTTCGTCGGACCCTGCAGGTTTAATCAGGGCGAAGCAATCGCCGCCAAGGCCCGTCATCTGCGGCTCGGCAACGTTCAGTATCATCGCGGCCGCAATCGCCGCGTCGACAGCGTTTCCACCCTGCTCAAGCATTTGCACCGCGATTTTTGCGGCTAGCGGGTGGGAAGTTGCACACATGCCATTGCTGGCAATAACGGTCGAACGACCGGGGCGGCTGAAATCGCGCATGGGAAAACCTGTCTGTTGTTAGCTGTTAAAGTTGTAAAACTAATGCAACAGGACCTACCAGCACTAATTGGAGAGTAGGCAAAATAAAACCGGCATCGCGTATCGGGGTGGGGCTGATAAGCACGATGCCGGTGAAGCTCTGTAGCTACAAGTTAAGTATTAGATAAGAATAAAGGCGCTGGTTGGACCAAATTAAGACCAAACAAAGAAAAATTGTGGCCAAACTGTGCGGCAGGCAGGGACTTTGAAAACATATGCTTGAAAATTTAACGGCATTTCGTGCAAGATAAGGCATGGCAATTTCACTGGTTTCAACATCGCAATCAAGATCATCGGCACCGGAAGTGGTCAGCTATCACCGGACGGAACTGGCAATCATTTTGTCTTTATACGGCCGGATGGTCGCTGCTGGTGAGTGGCGCGACTACGGTATCTCCAGTCTCAGGGATTCCGCTGTTTTTTCGGTTTTTCGACATACGGCTGAAAATCCGGTTTATCGAATCGAAAAACGCCCCAAGCTTGCGAACAAGCAAGGGATGTATTCGGTGGTCGGTATGGATGGCCGTGTTCTGAAACGCGGGCGTGATCTGAAAACCGTACTTTCGGTTTTGGAGCGCAAACTTATTCGCTCCGTTTCCGGTTAAATTAGCAGCGCGCCGTTGTTGTAAAACTGACCTGCAGGTTGGATGAACCCGGTATTCATCTTACGACAATTCAGAATTGGCGGATTGAGGCGCTTTTTGGCCATCGGATGATCTGCTGATAGTACCCCAAGCCTGACCAGAATGGCGGCCATTGCTGCCTCGGATGCGCGGGTTGCGCCGTCTTCGATTTTTAGTGCAACGCCTAAGCCCTGTTCAGGCAGGATCGCGATGAAGACGCCTTCTGCGCCAGTTTTGATCGCAACTTTACCGTCCATGGCCTCCATCAATTCCGAGCACGCACGACCTTCGCCAGCAACCAGTAGAGGATGTTCGGTCATCGCGGATACCAGAGCACGCGCAGCGTTTTCGCGTGCGGATCCTAAACCGGTGGGGTTGGCCATCCGTGCCATTGCGCGGGCCAGACCGGCAACGGTGGTCGCGAAATTCGGGGCAGCACAACCGTCTACACCATAGCCGAAAGTGTCCATGCCGGTCATTTCCTCGAAGGCTTCCTTGACGGCTTTCTGGATCGGATGGTCGACCTCGATATATTCGGAGCCTCCGCCGATATGTTGGTTAAACGTTAAAAAGCCCGAGTGCTTGCCCGAACAGTTGTTGTGACGCTGACAGGGTTGCTGCCCATTATCGCGCAATGCATGACGCGCGTCATCGTCTTTGGGTTGATGCGAGCCACAGCGAAAGTCGTCATCATCAAGGCCAAGATTGTCCAGCCATGTAATCACACGGTCGGTGTGGATGGCTGCCCCGTTGTGGGATGCACAGGATAGCGCCAGTTGCTCGGTACCCAACCCCGCAGCAGCAGCGGCACCACTTTCAACCAATGGCAACGCTTGCAACATTTTGGATGAAGATCGTGGTAGAATGACGGCATCAGGATTTCCCCAGTGGGCTATGATATTTCCAGTGTTATCACTGATAACAGCGTGCCCTCGGTGCTGACATTCCAGAAAATCTGCACGCCAGATTTCGATTAAAGTTTCTGCGGTTGACATATGTAGGCGCCTCTTAGGGTGAAAAACTTCTGTAAAGATCGGCGTAACACTGCCAATCATGGTATTTAGCGGCTTTTTGGGGCTAGCAAAACGCCCGTCGCTGGGTCTAGATTAGGTCCGCAGGTGATTGAAATACAAGCCGTCTGAAGAAATTCGCAAATAAATGCGGACCGGGCGGCAAAAATGTTTGAGCGGAGGCTAGAAAATTATGGGCTGGATTATTCCACGGGGTGTAGCATTCACGGCGATGTTGGTCGGACTTTCGTTCGGCGCGGCGGCACAGGCGCAAGAACTCGAAATGGTCGAGGCGGTTACTGACTGGAGCGTTTACGTCGATGAAAACCCGAAAGTGTGCTTCATCGTTTCGCAACCGACGAAAAGCGTCGCGAGTCGTGGCGGGCAGACGGTCACTGTAAGTCGCAGCGAGATACGTTTTCATATTTCGGTAATCCCCGGCCAAGGCGTCGCTGGCGAGCCGAGCTTTCTGGCTGGCTACCCCTTGAAGCCAGACGGTGCTGTGAAAATGGTGATTGGCAGCGATAAGTTTGACCTTTTCCCGGATGCGTCGGTGAATGACGAATACGCTTGGCCAACCCCGACGGACGACGCGGGCATTATTACTGCGATGCGCAAAGGTTCGGATGCCGTTGTGACTGGTGTTTCCAGCCGCGGGACAACAACCGTTGATACATTCTCGCTTCGCGGGTTTACGGCGGCGGTCGAAAAAGCCATGGAGCTGTGCAAATAGGGCGCACTGGTCTGACGCTGCACAATCTGCTATAAGATACACAAATGCGCCTCTCGCTAACGCGGGGGGCGCGATGCGTTTTAAGGAATACCGTAATGACACCCGTGCCCATCACACCTGATAACCTGACCGTTCCGCGCAAGGAAACCGGCGGAAAACCGAGCCTGATCGGGCTGACCCGCGAAGCAATGCGCGAAGCTTTGATCGAGATGGGCACACCCGAAAAGCAGGCGAAGATGCGTGTCGGCCAGATTTGGCATTGGCTGTATTTCAAAGGGGTCACGAATTTTGATGTCATGACGAGCTTGTCGAAGGACTATCGCGCCAAGCTGGCCGAGACCTTCACGCTGGAACGCCCCGAAATCGTAGCCAAGCAAATCAGCAAGGATGGCACGCGTAAATACCTGCTGCGCATCGCCGGTGGGCATGAGGTCGAGGTGGTTTATATACCGGAAAAGAACCGAGGAACGTTGTGCGTTTCCTCACAAGTCGGCTGTACGCTAACCTGCTCGTTCTGCCACACGGGCACCCAAAAACTGGTGCGTAACTTGACTGCTGGTGAGATTGTGGCGCAAATTCTCGTGGCCCGCGACGATCTTGATGAATGGGATAATACGCCTTTCGATAAGCGCATGCTGTCCAACATTGTGCTGATGGGCATGGGCGAACCTTTGTACAATTTTGACAGCGTTCGCGATGCGATGAAGATCGCAATGGATCCTGAGGGAATCTCGATTTCGCGCCGCCGCATCACCCTTTCGACTTCCGGCGTTGTGCCCGAAATTGCCCGCGCTGGCGAGGAAATCGGTTGCCTGTTGGCGATCAGTTTCCACGCCACGACTGACGAGGTCCGCGACAAGCTGGTGCCGATCAACAAGCGCTGGAATATTGAAACCTTGCTGGATGCTTTACGTAACTACCCGCGTCTGTCCAACTCCGAACGGATCACGTTTGAATACGTTATGCTAAAAGATGTTAACGATAGCGATGAGGACGCGCACCGGCTCGTCAAACTGATCTCGGGCATTCCGGCCAAGATCAACCTGATCCCGTTCAACCCGTGGCCCGGTTCGCCCTATGAGCGCTCGGACTGGAAGCGAATCGAGACGTTTGGCGATATCGTCAACGCTGCCGGATATGCCAGTCCTGTCCGCCGCCCGCGCGGCGAGGACATCATGGCGGCCTGCGGCCAGTTGAAATCCGAAACTGAACGCGCCCGCAAATCCCGCAAGCAAATCGCCGAGGAAGCCGGCCTATAGGCGAATACTCGCAGGGCGGCATCCACAGACACTGGAAATGCGCTGTGTAATCGCGTATGTAACAAGTAATAACGGGCGAAAAGCCCACCACTTAGGCAGAGCAGAATTCAGATGAAAATTGACCGACGCGCCGTAATTGCGGCTCCTGTGGTCCTTGGTATAGCCAGTATGGCTGATGCAGAAGTTGTCGCGTCCTCGGTTTCCACACCGCAGGTCGATATGGTCGTTGTGTTCAAATCGAAGCGGCGTATGGGCCTCTATCAGAACCGCGACGGGAAGCCGGTATTACTGCGAAGCTATCAGGTCGATCTGGGTTTTGAACCTAACGGCGACAAAGCCCGTATGGGTGATGGCCGCACCCCGGAAGGCACATATTTTATCGACCGTCGCAATGAAAACAGCGCCTACCACTTAAGCTTGGGGGTTTCCTACCCGAACACCATTGATGTGGCCGAGGCCCGTGCGCGTGGCGAAGACCCGGGCGGCGACATCTTTATCCACGGTGGTCCGACCAGTCTCAGAAGTCGGTTTAAACGCGATTGGACGGCCGGATGTATCGCCGTTTCAAACGCTGAAATCGAACAAATCTGGGATATGGTGCCGCTCGGAACGGTTATTGTAATTCGGCCATAAGGACTGGTGTGGCTTCGGCCAGGACTTCTACCCACCAGACCTTGCCGTTGGATTCCTGATACCAGCCATAGCCCAGATGGGTTGCTTGCGGGTCCAGAATCGATGCGCGTGAGGCTGGGTCATCAAGCCATGTCTGCAACACGAACAGCTCGCTTTTGAACGTTTCGGCGACATTTTCACCGCGAACGATACCGACAAAGCCTGCCCGGTCCGCGCGTTCTTGGGGGGAGGTCCGATCCGAACCGAAGTTCCAAGCACGTTGCTGGGCGGCCATGTCGCGCGCATGGGTGTCCGCAGCGGCGTTTAACTGCGCCGATAGTGCCAGCGGTTGCAGCCCCCGTTCGACTCGCAGTGCGTTCAGGCTGTCGAGATGACGCAAACGAATCCCGCCTGAACTGAAGTTCGAAATGGTTCCGGATTGAGTCGTGCCTTCATAAATGCCAGTGGGCACCTCGGTACAGGCCGAGACGGTTAGCAGTATTGAAATTAAAAGGGCACTCAATCGAAACATTTTGATACTCCTGAATATATAATTAGGTCTGTCTACCGCGAATGGGGTGGGGATTCAAATAGCGGATTTTCGCCCAACGGTTTGTTGAATGTGCTGTGAATTGCCAATATTTGCATTATCTAATAAAGTGCACCAAAATTTAGTTTGGGGAACGATTCAATGACCAAGAATAACAAGCCGACGATTTCGCGCCGCCAGTTCGCGACCACCGCTGCGGCTTTCGGTTTCGCTGCACCATCTGTCTTGCGCGCACAGGAAGAAGCACTGGCACCGACTGTTGAAATTCGGGCGAACAATTATTCGATCCGCTCGTGGCAAGGGCATTTTTCCTCACTGCGTAAGGGCGCTATTCTGGTCGACACAAAAGGCAGGGCGCTGCACTTCTGGCCAGAAGATGAATCCTATCACAAAGTATATCCAGTAAGTGTTCCTTTGACGCCTGACCTGACTCGCCTTGGCCGCACTAGCGTGGTGCAGAAACGCGTCGGCCCAGATTGGCGACCAACCCCTTCGATGTTGAAGCGCAATCCGGATTTGCCCGATTATATCGGTCCGGGGCCCGAAAACCCGCTGGGTACGCACGCGCTGTACTTGAGCTGGCAATATTACCGTATTCACGGAACGAACGACACGCGCAAAATCGGACGACAGTCCTCTAACGGGTGCATCGGGCTATATAACGATGACATAGAGGAATTGTTTGCTCTTGCGAAAGTGGGCACACAAGTGTTGCTAATTTAACGCATTTTCTACTAGTTTTTCTCGGGCTTTATCTATTGTTGCAATGATAAAAAAGAGACGCTAGAAGAATCTTGTAGTTTTCTGTGTTTGCATTGGCTCGATGAGCGAGTTTAAGCAAACTCTATCTTTTGGAGGATATTCTATGAAACTTGCAGCACTTACAGCCGCATTCACAGCAGCAGCATCCACAGTTTACGCTGGATCCGTTGCAATGGTAGCACCAGTAGAAGTTGAAATGGTTGCTGAAGAAGCAGGCACTATGGGTGGTTCGGGCATGTGGTTGATCCCACTGCTAGCGATCGCTTTGATCTTCTTGGCTATGGATAACGACGACGACGCTTAATTTATCCGGTGCTTCTAGGCATTGGTTGAAATTAGACTAGATTGTTGAATATATAGAATTAGCGGCGCCAGTTTGGTGCCGCTTTTTTTGCGCACGGCAATTATTCGTCGCTATTTTTTCAAGTTTTCCACCTACAAAATATTTGAGTAGTTAGTGAGTGCGTGTTAATTAAACTACCAGTAACTTAACTAATAGGATGATACCCAATGAAACTCGCCGCTTTTACCGCCGCTATTACTACATTCGCCACCAGCGCGTTCGCTGGCTCCGTCGCATATGTTGCTCCCGTCTCGCCTGAGATGATTGTTGAAGAGACTGGCTCCATGGGTGGGTCCGGTCTTTGGCTGATCCCACTTCTGGCGCTCGCCTTGATCTTCTTGGCGATACAGGATGACGAATGCGATGACTGCCAGATCGTACGTAGTGAACCGTAAGATGGTCAACTAATTTTGCATCGGCAAAAAAGAGACGCATTCACCGAGAGTGCGTCTCTTTCTATTTGTGGCTATCGGTTATTCAATCGTTAGCGGTTCAAGTACGTCGATATTGATATATCCGCGCTTCTCGCCAATCCACTGCAATGTCCGCCAGATCTGGCCGGTGTCGGTTTCGGTGTGGTAGGTGTTAGTGAACTCCACCCCATCGCCTTTGCAGACCTCTGTGAAAGGCGTCACATCGTAGGTGACTTCAACGATGGTGATCTGTGTTGCGGGTGAGGGCGTCAGGTTACACACCACGGAAATTGTCTTTCCTGCTGGACCTACGCCGGGGAATCGGTAATCGCGGGTCAAAGCAGTCGGCCAATCCGATGCAGGTGTCAGAACCGCGACTGGGTCGTTGGCGTCGTTGCGCACCGCTAGAAGATCGCCGCCTAGACCACGAGTGCCCGTAACCAGCGTGCCTAGCATCGTGATGTTTTGGCGGTATGAAGAAATATATGTCACATAGTGGCCGTTCAGCGCTGTACCGGTAAGCAAGTTGGTAATGTCTTCGCCTTCAATACGAGCGCGGATTAGTGCCAAGCCGTATTGATCGATTTTTTCACGGGTTAATGTTGAGCTACCAGTTGGCGCAGGTGCTTCGTCAGGCTTTGGCGGTAGTATAACCTCTTTGATAACGTTGACGACAGGGCTGGTACCACCAGAGGAACAGGCCCCGAGAAGGAGAAGGGCGGAGGCTGCGAATACACTTCTGGTCATTGCCAGTAAGCTCCCCATGTTTCGTTGAAATCAACCACATCATAATCGCGGATAACCGTGTAAAGCCGGTCGCCTAGTTGGAGCCGTGCACCACCATCGCCGCCCATCGTGCCGAGTGCGACACCGGTAGCCGAGCGTGTTTCAAGCGGCATCGTCCAGCGCAACGGTATGGAAATCGCGACGCCTTTGGAGAAGTTTCCTTCGCCGAATTCGTCAAACGGCATATCTGTCAGCGTTACGAACCCCGACACTTCCCAACCATTTTCAAAGCGACGCGAAAGCGAAACCGTCGAGCCAACGTCGCCTGCCAAATATCGGCCAACATCAACTTGCGCTTCAATTCCGTGGAAACCGGTATCCCAATAAAGCGAGGCGTGACCGGTGACTGTATCATATTCCTCAAAGCCAAACATATCTTCGTAGGCGCGTTGCTGGACAGCACTGATTTCAGCGCCAAGGCCCCAATTCTGATTTGTTGGCATCCATAGAACTTCGCCGCTTACACCAGCGAACATGCGTTCCAAATAGCCTGCGGAAACGCGGGCGTATGTCGTCGGCGCAAGTTTGAAGGTGTAATCTGCGGTCAATCGGTCGAGGCTAGGTCCGCCGGTATTGTATAAGGCAAAGTTGCTGCGAACCGGAGTGTCACTGGTCGATGGGACAGCTCCTTCGCTGATGTTGCCATATATCTTCTGGGTGAGGGAGCCGCTAACAGAAAATCCGCGTGATATCCGGTATTGTGCCGAAGCGTTTAGCAATACGTCAATACTGGCAGCGGAGCCGTTGCCGGCTAGGTTCACTGGAATAATCGGATTCAAAGACCAACTGAAATCCGGATAAACATCGCGCGACCACGCACCTTCTTCTAGGTGGTTCGCAGCGTCTGTAAAGCGTGTGGTTTCCCAGCTGTCCGGTCCCGCATTGGCGCGATCAACCTGTGCTTCCAGATCTGAGCGCTTGATTTCGACGGTTGTCGTCGCCAGCCCACCCGCCATTGGTGTGATGCGGAAATATTCGACAGAATGCGGCAACGCGATGGACAGTGTGCGTGCAATACGGCCGATGGCCTTCGTCGTTTGCGGCATATTGCGGTTGTCGATGTATAGGTCGATTGTGCTACCGGTCAGAACGGCTTCTTCGATGAAAATGCCCTCGGCTTCGAGGACCGGTGACAAGGTCAAAGCCAATGCCTCCGTCGCCATCGGGTTGTTCGCCCAGCTTTCGTTGCGATTGATTTCACCAAGGCGCGGGTTAACCGGCGCGGGTCCGACACCCAAATCTGCCGGAACAATCGGTCGGTTCGGGTTGCCTGAAATTGTCAGGCGAATGCCGACATCTGTGCCGTAATTGTAATAGCCACCAACCGAAACGCCACGAACCGGTTCGTAGTCGATGCCAAAGTTAAGAGGGGATTTTGGCTCAAAACCAAAAACCTGCTCGCCAGTATAAGCGTCTGAAGAATACTCGGCCTTGACCGACAATCCATCCAGTGGCGTGTCCCATTCAACGCCGCCAAATAGTGCAGCGTCACCGCGGAAAAACTGGTCAAAGTCTATGTCGGTTCCCGAAGGTGCTGGGCGCGATCCGAAGGGCGCAGCGATCGGGTTATAACTGCCAAGACGTCCCCAGCCGAGGCCGCCGGATACGGTCAGGCCGCTACCGACATTCTTGCTGGCTACGAGGTATTCGCTGCTGAACGCCCCGTTGGAGAGGAAGTCGCGAAACCCTACCGCAAGTGACGGGCGGTTTGGCGTTTCGGAAAGGATTTGGTATTTTAAATCAAAGCTTTGGTCGTATAGCGTTCCGCCAAACCAGTCGTCGATGGTCATAAAGTGGACAGAGGTTTCGAGCTTCGGCAGCATCTGGAACGTAAGCGTACCGCCATAAACAGTCCCGGTGGACGTGAATGTCCACGCGGTCTCGCCGTCGGGCAAAAATTCAGCGGTTGGCATGTCAATCAGGCCGGACGCGCCATTCAGGGAGTAGCTTGCGGACTGGGCGTTCGCCGAAGTAGCAATTGCAAGAACGACGCCTGTAGCGACATATGGGAAAAGTGCTTTTTTCATGACTTCGAACCAACCAAATTTTCAAACCGAGCCACAAAAAACAGCCCTTACAACGAAGTTCTTTTTTACTACGGGAAAACCGCTTAAGCGAGTCGATTCAGGTTCAATTTTGATGCGCCGCTCGATTCAGTTGTTTTCAGCTGCCAACAGTGCATTTAATCCACTTCGATAGTCTGGGTATTTCAACGAGATACCCAATTCTTTCAGTATCCGGCGATTTGAAACCTTTTTCGATTCGGCGTAAAAACTTCGCGCCATTGGCGTCATTTCGGCTTCTTCAAACTTAACGGACGGCGGCAGAGGTAGGTCCAACAGTCGGGCAGCCTCGGCAATTACTTCTTGCGGCGGCGCAGGATCGTTGTCGCAAACGTTATAGATCGAGCCTGCGTTAGGTTTCGCGATCGATGCCCTAAGGACTTGTGCAATATCTTCGACGTGGGTGCGGCTGAAAACCTGCCCTTCCTTGATAATCCGTCGTGCTGTTCCAGCCCGCACTTTCGCGAAGGGACCCCGACCGGGGCCGTAAATTCCGGCGAGCCTGAAAATATGGACAGGCAAACCTGTTTCCGCCCCAAGATCGAGCCATGATTTCTCGGCATCTGCCCTCAACTGCCCGCGGTGGGTTGCGGGGGATAACGTCGAGCTTTCGTCAACCCAGTCTCCGTCGCGATTTCCATAAACCGCAGTGGTCGAAAGATATCCGACCCATTCGTATTGAGCTGCACGCTCGCGAATCTCCAATTCCAGCGAGCTTAAAACCGGGTCGCCATCATCGTTGGGAGCGGCCGAAAGAAGAATATGTGTCGCAGAATTCAAGGCGTCTGTCATATCGGTTGAAGGCCAAATGATGGGCTCGACTCCCGCCTCCCGCATGGTGGCGGCTTTGGCTTCCGAACGGGTTGTTCCTATGACCCGCCAGCCAGCGGCCAGCATTTCGCGGCCGAAAACGTCGGCGGTATAGCCGTATCCGAAAACAAGCAACGTTTTCACTTTTTACGCTCCTGTTCATGTGCGAACCGCTGTTTTGCGGCTTCGTCGTTTCGGCTGTCATGGGCACGGCGATGCATCATTTCTTCAATGAAACCCAAGTGGGCTTCCACGGCGCTTCGCGCGCCATCAGGGTCCCGCCCGATGATAGCGTTAAAAATAGCGCGGTGTTGATCGAGCAACTGGTCTCTGGTGGAGCGAGTTCCAAATAGGATCTGCCTGTTATAAAAAACACCGGCCTGCAACATTTCGAACATAGAGCGCATCATGTGTAGCATTACGACGTTATGCGCCGCTTCGACTATTGCCGAGTGGAACTCGGCGTCGAGTTTGGCCTCTTCCGTCGGATTACGCTTTTCGTGTGCGATTTCCATCCGATTGAAAATGCTGGTGATGACGGCAATGTCCGTTTCATTAGCAAATTCGGCTGCCCGCTCTGCCGCCATGCCCTCGAGATCGCGCCTGAAGGAAAGATAATCGAAAAAGGCTTCGTCATGTTTCGAGAAAAGCGCAACAAGTGCAGGTGCGAAAGCCGAACCTAGAACCTGTGCCACAAATGCACCCGAACCGGGGCGCGTGACAATAAGGCCTTGCTCCTCTAAGTCCGCGAGGGCATCGCGCAAGGTTGGGCGCGACACTTCGAAACGGGCGGCGAGCTCGCGTTCTGAAGGCAAGCGTTCGCCCGGATGTAATACGCCTCGCAAGATTAATTGCTCGATCTGGTGCGTTATAGAGCTCGAAATTTTTTCTGGCTCAATTTTCTGAAATGGCATGTAGTCCCCCCAAAATTGGTCTAACGGTATTACCACTTGCGGCGACTAGCAAGGATTTCACACAAAAAAAGGGCCGGCGAACCGACCCTTTCACGATATTTAGCCTCGAATTACCGGTTCGGTGTGATAAAAATCTCCACCCGACGGTTGGCTTGACGTCCTTCTGCGGAAGCGTTCGATGCGACCGGGCGGGTTTCGCCAACACCGTAGGCGATAACACGGTTCGGGTTGACGGTGTTGATCAAGATACCGCGAACTGCACGTGCGCGCTGTTCCGAGAGGGCCTGATTGTACGCCGACGTACCTGTGTTATCGGTGTGACCGACCACTTCTATTGTAGTGTTCGGGTGGTCGTTCATGCTGCGGGCAAGAGTGTTTAAATCCGCAACGAGTGTGGATTTCACGACCGCACTGTTTGTAGCGAATGTGATGCTTTCCGGAAGGGAAACGATCAGCTGCGAGCCGGTGTTGATGATACTGACCGAACTACCCATCGAAGCGCGAAGGGCTGCTTCTTGTTTATCGAGATCTGCACCAATCGCGCCACCAATCGCGCCGCCTACAACGCCACCGATAATTGTTCCGGCTGCTTTGTCGTCGGAAATAGCACGACCAAATAGTCCGCCAAGAACAGCGCCGGTAGCTACGCCCGTGCCGGTATTATATGCCGTTCCGTCGGGGTTGGTACAACCTGCCAATGTCACAGCACCGGCAAGAGCAATAACGCTCAGAGTTTTATATGCGATCATTTTAATAATCCTTTTCTAGGGGTTAATTACTCGCTGGCCCCATTTTCTACTCTGAACGCACAAATACAAGCCTGTTTAGGGGCAATCACATCCCCGTGAGCTGTTTGGGCAAACTTCCGCTTAACTTGCGTCCAAACGGGCGGATTCGTACGCCAACATGGCGCGTTTAACAGGCAAACCCCAATGATATCCGCCCAGCCCACCGGATTTGCGAAGGGCGCGATGGCAGGGAATCAGCCAGCTGACCGGGTTTTTCCCGACGGCTGTGCCAACCGCGCGTACGGCCTTGGGATTGCCGATATGCGCCGCGATTTCGGAGTAGGTGGTGACGTGACCCGAAGGAATGGAAAGCAGAGCTTCCCATACTTTTATTTGGAATGGCGCCCCGATCAGATGTAGTGCCGCCTCGCCGCCCTGTCCGAATGCTGCCGATGTCCAGTTTGCGATGATGGCCGGGTTTTCGACGAAATTGGCGTTGGGCCAGCGACTGCGCATGTCTTCCATGGCGATCTCGCGGCCAAATTCGGATGTGAAGGCAATCCCGCAGAGGCCACGTGCTGTTCCCATCGAAAGGACCTCTCCAAACGGTGAGTCGAACCAGCCATAGTTTATAGTCAGTCCTTCGCCTTTGCGGGCGTATTCTCCCGGTGACATCGCTTCCCATTTGACGAAGAGATCGTGCAGGCGGCTCGAACCGGAGAGACCGGTTTCTTGTGATGTGTCGAGCACGGAGTGACGGTTATCCAGCAAATCCTTGGCGTGGTCGAGGGTCAGATATTGTTGATACCGTTTCGGGCTCACCCCTGCCCATTGGCTGAAAACACGTTGGAAGTGGGCTGGTGACAGGCCAACAGCCGCCGCAGTTTCTTCGAGCGATGGCTGGTCCGCAACCCGCTCTCCGATAAATTCGATCGCGCGTGCAATAACGGCATAGTGGTAGGGGTCTTTATCGCTGAGGTCGTTCATAGCGGTTCCTTGTGATTTCTGGAACAAATTACCCGAAAACACGACCAAAGCCACCCGAATCCTGCGCCTTTTGACTTGCCATTTAATGCAGGGGCGTGGCATTTGGCCCTATGACAGCGCAACTCGATTATAAAACCATAAAAGAGATATTTCACCGGTTTCAGGCAAGCGAACCTGAGCCTAAAGGTGAGCTCGATCACGTGAACGTATACACGCTGGTCGTAGCGGTTGCGCTATCGGCGCAGGCGACCGATATTGGCGTTAACAGGGCGACTGCCGAGCTGTTTAAGGTGGCCGATACGCCGGAAAAGATGCTGGCGCTGGGTGAAGCTGGCCTGATCGAGCACATTAAAACTATCGGCCTGTTTCGCAATAAAGCCAAGAATGTCATCAAGTTAAGTCAGCGTTTGGTGGATGTTTTTGACAGCGAAGTTCCGTCTTCGCGCGCCGCACTGGAAAGCTTGCCGGGCGTGGGTCGGAAAACAGCCAACGTCGTTTTGAACATGTGGTTTCACCAGCCAACGCAAGCCGTAGACACCCATATCTTCCGGTTTGGCAACCGTACCGGAGTGGCCATTGGCAAGGATGTCGTGGCGGTTGAACGGGCGATTGAAGACCATATTCCGGCTGAATTTCAACACCACGCGCACCACTGGATGATTTTGCATGGGCGGTATATATGCAAAGCTCGAAAACCTGTTTGTGCCAACTGTATCATCGCCGATTTGTGCGATTCCGAGGATAAAATAATATGACCAAGAAGTACCAAGTCGTCGGTATCGGCAATGCAATGGTGGATATCCTCGCGCATGTGGAAGATGACTTCTTAACCGCGCATGGTGTCGAAAAGGGCATCATGCAGTTGATCGACACGGAGCGCGCTAACCAGCTTTATGGTGTCATGGGGCCGGCAACGGAAATCTCGGGGGGATCGGCGGCGAATACGATCGCGGGGCTAGCGTCTCTGGGCATGAATACGGCCTACGTTTCGAAGGTGAAAAACGACCAGTTGGGCGGAATTTTTTCCCATGATATCAAGGCGCAAGGGGCGGATTTCGATACACCGTTAGCGGCGCCTGATCATGCTGCCGAGACGGGGCGTTGCATGGTGCTGGTCTCACCGGACGGGGAGCGTTCGATGAACACCTACCTCGGGGTGTCCGAATTCATTGCGCCGGACGATATCGACGAGGGCATCATGGCGGATGCGGACTGGCTTTATCTTGAGGGGTATCGCTTCGATGGTCCGGAAAGCCATGCGGCATTTGCCAAGGCGATTGCGGCNTGTAAGGGGGCTGGCGGGCGTGTCTCGATCACGCTGTCGGACCCGTTCTGCGTAGAGCGCCACCGCGATGCTTTCCTTGAAATGATCCGCGAAGATGTGGACCTCCTGTTCTGTAATGAACACGAAATTATGTCGCTATATCAAACAGATGACCTGAGTGTCGCAATGGCACTGGGCGCGGCCGATGTTGCGATTTTGGCCTGTACAGTAGGCGAGCGCGGGGCTTACGTTGCCCAAAGCGGCGAGGAAGTACACGCCCCCGCCACGGCCACCCACGTCGAAGACGCCACCGGCGCCGGAGACCTGTTCGCGGCGGGATTCTTATACGGTTTGACCTCCGGTCGAGACTACCTGACTTGCGGGCGAATGGGCTGCGTAGCGGCGGGTGAAATCATCAGCCATATCGGGGCAAGACCCGAAGCGGATTTGATGGATTTGTTCGCGGCTGAGGGGCTGGTTTAGGGGGCTGTAGCCCGCGTTAACCTTTAGTCAAAACTACCTGATTTCCGTGTGCACAACGCGTACACAACCCGTACACAATGCGTATGTACGGTTTTGTGGGTGGGGGCGTTAAGGAATTATATAAGCATAGTTCGATATATTGTTGTATTGAATGCAAATCTAAAGAGTATATGGTTCGAAATATAATCAATTAGCGAATATTAAGAAGAACTCTGATGGCGTTTAGAGACGAAATACATCCTGAACTAGCGTTTTTATATACAAGAGCAATACAGGAAATTGAAGAATCTGTTCAGTACGAATCTGCGTTGGACTTAACCGTTAGGGATGTTTTACGCGCTCATTTTCTAATCGCAGATTTCTTTGCCGAAGAAGGCGAGGGAATTGGTGGGTTCGGCCCAAAGGATGTTAACCTACTAGTTTCTGCAATAGGTCGACAACACGTTGGTTTAGGTGCGAAAGAAAAATGGCCCACGTTGCACGAAAAATCAGCAACTCTCTTATATGGCATGGTTATGAACCATGCGTTTCACGACGCTAACAAACGGACGGCCTTTTTGAGCACTGTTCATTATCTATATGTTCACGGTTTTGCAGTAACCGCGTCTGAAAAAGACTTTGAAGATATGACAGTGCTGGTTGCTAATCACGGACTGAAAAAATACCGAAGATTTCTTGACATGCAAAAGGATGAAACGGGGGATCCTGAAGTTCGTTTTCTTGCACATTATTTGAGAAAAAATACTAGGAAAATTGATAAAAAACAATATATTATTACGTATCGTGAGTTGGAGAAAATACTTAAACGCTACGGCATTTTCCTACAAAATGTGAAAAATAATTTTATCGATGTGATGCGGTGGGAAGAAGTGACCGTAAAATCAGGATTTTTTGGAAAAAAACGCACAACCAAAGAAATTAGAAAAGTGTGTTCTTTGGGTTTTCCGGGATGGTCGAAGCAAGTCGGGAAAGGCCGGGTTGCATATATCCGAAAGGAATTGAATTTGACATCGGAGGATGGAATCGATTCACAGGCATTCTATTATGAGATAGATGACCTTTCAGGCTTGCTAGCAAAGTATCAAGGTGCTTTGCGTCGGCTTGCAACTCGATAAAAATTACACTTTCGTGGAAATGCAATCGTACACAAGCTCCGCTAATTCCTAGACCAAAAACTCCCAAGTATCCGCACCATCAATATGCCCGTATCGCTTGCGATCCGGGCAGCGCCCGATCCGCCCCCACGGGCGGGCGCTGCCCTCTCGTTGTGGTAGGTGTTTAGGGGGTTAGCCGTTCATGCGGATGGTTTCGTTCTTCGGGTCGTAGGGGCTGTCTTCGGTGATTTCGGCGTCCCAGAGTTGGTCGTGCATTTTGACTTTCAGTTTTTGGCCGACGGTGGCCAGTTCGGGGGGGACGTAGCCCATGCCGATGGATTTGCCGAAGTGGACGGAGTAGCCGCCTGACGTTAGGCGGCCTACTTTGGTGTCCTCATGGAACAGGGCCTCGCGGCCCCATGGGTCGGAGTCTGACGGGCCGTCGATTAGCAGGGTGACGCATTTGGCGCGGGTGCCGATGGCCTCCATCGCGGCTTTGCCGTGGAAGTCTTTGGAGAGGTCGATGAAGCGGGGGAGGTCGGCCTCGATCGGGGTGGCGTCGCGGCCTAGTTCGGTGCCGAAGGCGCGGTAGGATTTTTCTTGGCGCAGCCAGTTCTGGGCGCGGGCCCCGACGAGTTTGAGGCCGAATTCTTCGCCTGCGGCCATGATCTGGTCGAAGAGGTAGTTCTGCATTTCGATGGGGTGGTGGAGTTCCCAGCCGAGTTCACCCGTGTAGGCGACGCGGATGGCGTGGACGGGGCACATTTTGAGTTCGATATGCTGGGAGGAGAGCCACGGGAAGCGTTTGTTGGAAAGCGCGGTTTCCGGGTCTGGATCGGAGATCAGTTTTTTCAGCACGTCGCGGGATTTTGGGCCTGCGAGGGCGAAAACGCCGTATTGGGTGGTGACGTTCTGGATTTCGATATAGCCGAATTCGGGGGCTTTGTCGGCGGCGGCTTTTTGCAGATAGTCGGCGTCGTAGGCCGTCCAAGCGCCTGCGCTGACGAGGTAGTACTCGTTTTCCGCTTCGCGCACGATTGTGTATTCGGTGCGGGTGGTGCCGGCGGCGGTGAGGGCGTAGGTCAGGTTGATGCGGCCGACGCGCGGGAGTTTGTTGGTTGTGAACCAGTCGAGAAATTCGGTCGCGCCCGGGCCTTTTACGCGGTGTTTGGTGAAAGCAGTGGCGTCGATCAGGCCGACGTTTTCGCGGATGGCTTTGGCCTCGGATACGGCGTATTGCCACCAGCCGCCACGGCGGAAGGAGCGGCTTGCGTGATCGCAGAAGCCTTCGGGGGCGAAATAGTTCGGGCGTTCCATGCCGTTGACGACGCCGAACTGGGCCCCGTGGGCTTTCATGCGGTCATAGCAAGGCGCGGTGCGCAGCGGGCGGCAGGCTTCGCGTTCTTCGTCAGGGTGGTGGAGGATGTAGACGTGGTCGTAGCACTCCTCGTTTTTGCGCGCGGCGTATTCGGTTGTCATCCAGTCGCCGTAGCGTTTCGGGTCAAGGCTTGCCATGTCGATCTCAGCTTCGCCGTCGACCATCATTTGCGCGAGGTAATATCCGGTGCCACCAGCGGCGGTGATGCCGAAGCTGAACCCTTCGGCTAGCCACATGTTGCGTAAACCGGGGGCTGGGCCGACCAGCGGATTTCCGTCTGGGGTGTAACAGATCGGGCCGTTGAAGTCGTCTTTTAGGCCGGATTCTTCGCAGGACGGCATGCGGTGGATCATGGACATGTATTGGTCTTCGATCCGTTCGAGGTCGAGCGGGAATAAGTCGGCACGGAAGCTGTCGGGCACGCCGTGTTCGAACCGTGCGGGGGCGTGCTTTTCGTAGACGCCGAGGATCCAGCCGCCGCGTTCTTCGCGAACGTAAGATTGGGCGTCGGCGTCGCGGATCACGGGGTGCTCGGGGTTTCCGGCTTCGCGGCAGGCAACTAGCGCTGGATCGGCATCGGTTACGATGAACTGGTGTTCAACGGGGACGGCAGGAATCTTGATGCCGAGTTGTTTGGCTGTGCGTTGGGCGTGGTTGCCTGTGGCGGTTACAACATGCTCTGCGTGGATTTCGAAGGTTTCATCAGAGGGGATGAGGTTGCCGCCTTTTTCGACCATGACCGAACCACGAATGATCCACTCACTGCCTGTCCACTCATAACTGTCCACCTGACGTTTGCGGATAATTTCGACGCCGCGTTGGCGTGCCCCTTTGGCCATGGCCATGGTGACGTCGGCGGGATTTATGTAGCCGTCGGTCGGGTGATAAAGCGCGCCTTTCAGGTCTTCGGTCTTGATTAACGGCCAGCGGGATTTCACTTCGTCCGGTGTCAAGAACTCGTATTCGATGCCGACGGAATCGGCGGTGGTGGCGTAGAGTTTGTATTCATCCATGCGTTCATCGGTCTGGGCCATGCGCAGGTTGCCAACCACGGAGAAGCCCGCGTTCAGGCCGGTTTCGGCCTCTAGTTCCTTGTAGAACTTCACGGAATAGTCGTGAATGTGCGAAGTTGCGTAGCCCATGTTGAACAGCGGTAGCAGGCCAGCGGCGTGCCATGTCGAACCCGAGGTAAGCTCGTCGCGTTCCAGCAGAACGACGTCGTCCCAACCCGCTTTGGCGAGGTGGTAGGCGATCGAGGTTCCGACGACTCCGCCGCCGACGACGCAGGCTTTTACGTGGGTTTTCATATGGCACCTCCGAGTGATTCACACGCAGTTAACCTTGTCACGCCCCGCACGTCTATATGGGGCCGACTTTGGTTGGGGCGAAAACGACATGGTGACTTGCGGGGCGTTTAATCTTTATGCAAACATTCGCGCGACTCAAGAAGACTTCAAACAATGGGATCGGAGACATTATGTTTAAGAAATTGGCACTAGGCGCGATGGCGTCTGTTATTGCAGGCGCGGCTTTTGCAGCGGACCTCGGGGGTAAGGAAATCGTCGTTGTGACGGAAAACGCTTATCCACCACTACAGTTTATGGACCCGAAGACGGGCGACGCGATCGGCTGGGAATATGACGCCATTGCGGAAATCGGCAAGCGCATTAACGCGACGATTGTTATTCAAAACACAAGCTGGGATGCGATGATTCCGGCGGTTTCCGAAGGGCAGTACGATGTCGGTATGACAGGGATTACAATCCGCGACGACCGTAAAGAAAAGGTGGATTTCTCGGATGCGTATATGCGTTCGGAAATGTTCATGCTGGTGCGTGCGGATGAGGCGAATTTCACCGACGGACCTAGCTTTGCAGCTTATGAAGACGGGCTGGTTGGCGCGCAGGCGGGGACGACTCCGTTCTACGTAGCGGTTTACAATATGCTGGACGCTGACGAGGCGAACCCGCGGATCAAATTGTTCGAAACCTTCGGTGCGTCAGTTCAGGCGCTACGGGCCGGTGATGTTGACGTTGTGTTGACGGATGGCACCGCCGGTAATGGCTACGTTAAGGCCAACCCTGACACGTTCAAAATCGTTGGCGACCCGATGGGAACCGAGGATTTCGGGTTTATCTTTCCAAAAGGCTCCGATCTGGTTGGTCCGATCAACGAGGCGATTGCGTCGATGAAAGCGGATGGCACAATCGAGGCGCTGAATACCAAGTGGTTCCTAGAATACGAGATGGGCCAGTAAGCCTTAGAAACGAAAGAAAAGCCCGGCCATTGCGTCGGGCTTTTGTCTATTTATGAACAACGCTCCACATAAAGACGAATTCCCCTATTGGCTGGTGCTGGCGATCGGCATCGGGCTTTACTTTGCGTATCGGGTGGTTTCGGACGACCTTTATGTGCAGGTGTTCAATATTGTTTCCAGAGGGATTTCAATCACGCTGTTTGTAACGTTTGTTGCGTTCTTTTTAGCGTCAGCTTTAGGGTTGTTGCTGGCGATGGCGGCCTTGTCGCGGTACGTGGTTCTTAGGCAGGTCGCGCGGTTTTATATCGAAATAGTGCGTGGCATTCCGATGCTGGTGCTGCTGCTCTATATCGCCTTTGTCGGTGCGCCGCAGTTGGTTGCATTGATCAACTGGATTGGCGAACCTTTGGGTTTTGATCCGATGAGGACGCGGGATTTGTCGCTGTTGTGGCGGGCGGTTATTGCGTTGATGGTCGGGTATTCCGCCTTTATCGCGGAGGTGTTTCGCGCAGGTCTGCAATCGGTTGATATTGGGCAGATCGAGGCGGCGAAGGCGCTGGGGATGCGGCCGTGGCACCGGTTCAGATTCATCGTTTTTCCGCAGGCGTTAAGGACGATCATGCCGCCGTTGGGCAATGATTTTGTAGCGATGATCAAGGATAGCTCGCTGGTGTCGGTGTTGGGGGTCGCGGATGTTACGCAGCTCGGCAAGATATATGCGGCGGGATCATTCCGGTTTTTCGAGACGTATAATATCGTCGCGCTGATTTACTTGTTTATGACGATCTCGATCTCGCTCGCCTTGCGACGGTTCGAGCGGCATTTGGAGCGGAAATCAGGGGACTTGGCAGAATAAAACCGGCGCCAGATAGCGCTGGTTTGTTGTTTTGATATTAGCGGTTTGGACCGAAGTCGTTGGCCATAACAACGCCATCGCCGTTGCGATCAACAAGAGCCAACCAAGCAGCGGACTGACCAAGGAATTCTTCGAGGGAAACAGAACCGTCGCCGTCAACGTCGTTGAATTCCAGCGTCATGCCAACAGCTGCTTTACGGTCACCGCCGTGGCCACCTTTTGGCTGGTCGGAGTGGCTGGTTTCGCGAGCGTTGTCGAAGAAGGCATATTCTTCGGCGTCGAGAACACCGTTATCGTCCGCATCAAAGGATACAAAAATGTCGGACCGGCGGGAGCTGACGTCTTCGGACGTTACCTGACCGTCTGTGTTCATGTCCCATTCGTCTAGAAACCCTGCGCCCGGAGTGCCGGTACCTGCCGCGAAAGCGGATGTGGCGAGAAGTGCGGATACTGCGGTTGCTGCGATTAGCGTTTTCATTATGTGTTCCTTTGAGTTGTTAGTTATTATTCACTTAGACACATGGTAATACGTGCAAGTAATGCAATTCCGTCGAAAAAAGTTTTGCCGCTTGTAAGAAAGTTTTGAAATCTCCACATTGATTGGGAAATCTTGAAAAATTATGGATGAAACATGACCCAGAACCCGCTTCTTCAGCAGTGGAACACTCCATTCGAAATCCCGCCGTTTGATCAGATCGAAAACACACATTTCGCCCCGGCCTTTGACGAAGCATTCGTTCGGGCACGAGCGGCTATCGACGTGATTGCCGGTAACCCCGCACCGGCCACTTTCGAAAATACGATCGAGGCGATGGAGCAAGCCGAGGAGCTGTTGGAGCGTGTCGCCGGCGTATTCTTTAACCTTGCGGGTGCGGATACGAATGACGAGCTGGAAGCGTTGCAACGTGATCTGTCACCCAAATTTGCCGCGTTTTCGGCCGAAACGCTGATGAACGGGTCGCTATATGCGCGGGTGAAGGCCCTGTTTGATGTTAAGGAAGATTTGGGCCTGACGGCCGAGCAAAAGCGGGTTTTGGAGTTGTATCACCGTATGTTTGTGCGCGCAGGGGCGGCATTGGCACCGGATGCAGGTGAACGTCTGAAAGAAATTATGCAGCGCTTGGCAACACTGGGCACCGCGTTTTCGCAAAATGTGTTGGCGGACGAGAAGTCGTGGGAAATGACGCTAGAGGCGGACGATCTTGCAGGTTTGCCGGACAGCCTGATCGCGGCGGCGGCGCAAGCGGCGAAGGAGCGGGGCAAGGACGGGTATGTGATTACCCTGTCGCGTTCGTTAATTGTGCCCTTTTTGCAGTTTTCCACCCGCCGCGATTTGCGCGAAGTGGCGTTCAAGGCCTGGGTTGCGCGCGGCGAAAATGGCGGGCAGTCGGACAATCTGGAAGCTGTGGCCGAGACGCTTAAGTTGCGGCGGGAGCGGGCGGCGTTATTGGGGTATGACAGTTTTGCGGCGTTCAAGCTGGAAAACGAAATGGCAAAAACGCCCGAAGCAGTGCGCGAATTGTTGATGGCGGTTTGGGAGCCGGCGAAAGAGGCGGCTGACCGGGATGCACAAAAACTGACCGAGCTTTTGCGTGAAGACGGTGTGAACGACGATCTGGCGCCTTGGGACTGGCGGCACTATGCGGCGATTTTGCAAAAGGCCGAGCATGACTTGGACGAGGCAGAACTGAAACCGTATTTGCAACTCGATAACATGATTGAGGCGTCGTTCGATGTGGCGGGCAAGCTGTTCGGTCTGTCCTTCAAGGAACTTGACGCACCACTTTATCATCCTGATGCGCGCGCGTGGGAGGTGCTTAAGGAGGGCCGGCATGTTGGTGTATTCATCGGCGACTATTTTGCACGCACTTCGAAACGGTCAGGGGCGTGGTGTTCGAGTTTTCGCTCGCAATCCAAATTGGGAGGCGATGTGCGGCCGGTTATCGTCAATGTTTGCAACTTTGCCAAGGCACCCGAGGGTGAAGTCGCACTGCTGACGTTTGACGATGCGCGGACGCTGTTCCATGAATTCGGCCATGCGCTGCATGCGTTGATGTCGGATGTGACGTATAACTTTATCTCGGGGACGTCGGTTTCGAGGGATTTTGTCGAATTACCGAGCCAGCTTTACGAACACTGGCTGAGCGAGCCGGAAGTTCTGTCCAAACATGCGCGTCATGCCGACACAGGCGAGGCGATGCCACAGGATTTGCTGGAACGCTTGTTGGCGGCGGAAAATTTCGATCAGGGGTTCTCGACGGTGGAATATACCGCTTCGGCGTTGGTTGATCTGGACTTCCATGCGGGCGAGGCACCTGTTGATCCGATGGTGGCGCAGGCTGAAACGCTGGAACGTCTCGGGATGCCGGCGGCGATTACAATGCGCCACGCTACACCGCATTTTCAGCATGTGTTTTCGGGTGACGGTTATTCAAGCGGTTACTATTCTTACATGTGGTCCGAAGTGATGGATGCAGATGCGTTCACAGCGTTCAAGGAAGCAGGCGACATTTTCGACCCTGATACGGCGGCTAAACTGGCGGAGCATATTTATACGGCGGGCGGGTCGAAGGACGCGGCCGAGCTTTATACAGCGTTCCGTGGCTCTTTACCGAAGGTCGAGGCGTTATTGAAAGGGCGGGGGTTGGCGTAAACCCCCTCCTGACCTCCCCCCTTTAAATGGGGGAGGGACGCTGGGCATGCGCATCGTTTATTGCGTTTACGTGGTGCGGTTTGGCGAAAGCGGGTCGCCCGTCGGGTCCTTGTGGATGATGACGTCGGCATTTGGAATGATCCGCAGTATCTCGCGCTTTAGGCCAGCACTTATGGCATGGGCTTCGTGAAGACTTTGGCTGCCTTCCAGTTCTATGTGGACTTGAACGAATATCAGGTTGCCAGCGGTGCGGGTTTTTAGGTCGTGATAACCCAAGACGCCGGGCCAGTTTTTAACTGCGGTTTCTACTTTGGCGATGCTTTCGGGGTCCGCATGCCGATCCATCAAGGCGTTAAAAGCACCGCTTCCAATGCGCCAAGCCCCGAACAGCAAAAACAATGCAGCGGCGAGTGCGATGATCGAATCGATCGAGGTCAGGCCGAACGCCTGCGAGGCAAACAATGCGGCGATAGCGCCGAAATTTGGCAGAAGGTCGGACAAATAGTGCAGGCTGTCGGCGGCGACGACTTTGCTGCCGGTGCGGCGGGCGACGCGACGTTGCCACAAGACCAGCGCGCCTGTGATTATCACCGATGCAATCATGGCGACAATTCCGCGGCCTTCGGCGTTCAGGGCGGGTGGGGCCTCCGACAAAAGGCGTTCGATCGCAGACCAGCCGATAACCACCACCGAAACGATAAGCAACAAGGCTTGCGCCAGCGCGGCGAGGTCTTCAGCGGAAGAATGGCCAAAGTCGTGGTCGTCATCTGCGGGGCGGGCGGCGTACACGATTGCCAGCACGCCTGTCAGAGATACGATCAGGTCGAGCGCGGAATCGGTAAGGCTGGCGGCGATCGACAGTGCGCCGGTCTCTCCGAGCGCCCAGAGTTTAAGTGCCACCAGCAGTGTGGCCACCAGAACCGAAGCACCGCCAGCGGACAGGTTCAGTTTGAGGTTGCGTTTATCGTTCAAAACCACTGCCCCGGTTCCATAAAGCCGAGTTCCAACAATTGAGTGGAGGTCCATTCGAACTTCCGGCTTCCGCCCCAGTGGAAAGTGTCGATATCATCGGCCGAGCCTGGGTTGTGCATTAATGCCTTGGCAACGCGGAACGACATGACAGCCAAGGTCATGTTGTTGTGCCATTGGCAGGCGATGGTATTTAGCTCGGGGTCATTCAGGCGCAAATCGAGGTCGATTTCGACACCGGGGTTGGCTTTGAAAAGGCTAATGCGGTCGATACGCCGTTTTTCCCACGGGATATGTTCCTCGAAGCGCCAGCGCAGGCCGCCGAATACCTCGATCTGGCGTTCCTGCGCTTCACCGTCGATGAATCGTTCCTGTCCGTAATACCCGCTGCGATCAAGCTGGGCGGAGCCGATGTCCACCCCGTTGCCATGTTCGGACAGGTTTTCGGGGTAAAGGTCGATGGCATAGGAGAATACAGCGGAACGGCGTTCTTCTTCCATGAAAGTGATCGCGTCTTTGATGTCGCGAGTCTCGCAGTAGGGGAAATAGAGGTATTCGGCGTTGAAGCCATAATAGACCCACTTGCCGGTGCAAGCGCGGATGACTTTGTTGATGACTTCGACGGAATCCTCGATTCGGTTCAGTTGCGCGGGAAAATAGTGCGCGCCGCCAACGGTGGCGCTTGCTACGTCACCGACGACGATAACCGTACCGAAGCCTGCTTTGATCTGGTGTTCAACGGCGCTGTCGAGCTCGATTTCGTCTTCGGCAAGGATAATGGCCACAGGCGCAGGCAGATTTTGCCCTTCAAGTCGCAGAAATTTGTCGAGTTCTTGGTGTGGCATGTCCGGCTTTCACGATGTTCAGTCCTCGTTTAGCAAATATGCCCCCTGTTCTGAAAGCGAAAATCGTCCTCCATTGCACAGGAATTGCCAAACATGTAGACGGGCGGCGCGGGATGGACTCGTGAAGTGATGCAGGTGGCAAGATGTCCGATACAAAAAAGCTGTTCGTAAAAACCTATGGCTGTCAGATGAACGTCTATGATAGCGAGCGCATGGCCGACGCTATGGGTGCGAGCGGCTACACGTCTGTGGATACGCCGGACGAGGCGGATATGATCCTGCTGAACACTTGTCATATTCGCGAAAAGGCTGCGGAGAAGATTTATTCTGAGCTGGGGCGCTACCGGAAGTTCAAAGAGGCAAACCCTGAACTGAAGATCGGCGTCGCCGGTTGTGTGGCGCAGGCGGAGGGCGAGGAAATTATGATCCGCCAGCCTTTGGTTGATCTGGTTGTCGGACCGCAGGCCTATCACCGTTTGCCGGCGATGGCGGAAAAGGCGGGCAATGGCACGCAGGTCATCGACACGGAGTTCCCCGAAGAGGACAAGTTCGACCATTTACCGCGCGGTCCAAAAGCGAANCGTGCGCCCNCGGCTTTTCTGACGGTTCAGGAGGGTTGCGACAAGTTTTGTGCGTTTTGCGTGGTTCCTTATACNCGCGGCGCCGAAGTTTCGCGCCCTGCCGAACGCTTACTGACCGAGGCACGCGATCTGGTTGAACGGGGTGTCGCCGAGATTAACCTGNTGGGCCAGAACGTGAATGCCTATTTGGCTGATGACTGGACTTTGGCGCGTCTGATCCGCGAGATGGCNAAAATCGACGGGTTGGAGCGCATTCGCTANACGACATCGCATCCAAATGACATGGGCGACGATCTGATCGAGGTTCATGGCGAGGTTGAAAAGCTGATGCCGTACCTGCATTTGCCGGTACAGTCGGGGTCTGACAAGGTTCTGAAGGCGATGAACCGGAAGCATACCGCCGAAGAATATCTGAAACTGTTGGAGCGTATTCGCGCGGTAAGGCCGGATATTGCGTTGTCGGGCGACTTTATTGTGGGCTTCCCCGGCGAAGAGGAAAAAGATTTTCAGGCGACCTTGGATTTGTGTTCGGAGGTCCGCTACGGGCAGGCCTATAGCTTCAAGTATTCGCCGCGTCCGGGAACACCGGCGGCAGATCGTTTGCATGTGGATGAGGACGTCAAGAACGAACGGTTGCAGCGTTTGCAGGCTTTGTTGACCGGTCATCAGGTGGATTTTCAGGAATCCATGATCGGGAAGACGTTGCCGATTTTGGTCGAAAAGCTCGGGCGGATTGATGGGCAGGTTATCGGGAAATCCCCATATCTGCATGCGGTGCATTTCTTTGCCGACCCGTCGTGCATCGGCAAAGTTGTAGACGTGAAAGTCGTCGCAACCGAGCGGAATTCGTTGACGGCTGAAAAGCTCTGACACCGGTAGTGTGGCCAAGGAGTCACACTAACTTCGATGCGCAACTAATGGATTCACAAACGTAATTGTCTGTGCTAGGNTGAGAGTAACACCGGCGTNAATGATCGGTAACTTGAGGCAGACATTATGAAATCTTACTTAAGCGCCCTGCTATTGGGCCTTTCTATTTGTGNGNTGCCGCTTGCGGCGCAGGCNCAGGAAAACNGTATCTACAAGCCGGCAATCTGGATNGACCCTGACGGGTGTGAGCACTGGGTGCTTGATCTTGGTGTCGAGGGTATGATGTCGCCGCATCTGGATCGCGAGGGCAATCCGGTCTGTAACCGCAATCCTAACATCTGCATGGAATTCCCCGGGGATATGCTGTTCGATGTCAACAAGGCGGTTCTGTCGGGCGACGCGATCGGTAAGTTGCGCGGGTATTTCACAGAGCAAATTCTGGACGGTCAGTCGGCTTTCCTTATCGTCGGCCATACGGATAGTAGCGGTTCGATCTACGATAACTTTGATCTGGCATGGGCGCGCGCTGACGCGGTTGCTATGGTCGCGCGCCAAACCGGTGCTGTTATCCGCACCGATGCTTACGGCGAAATGCAGCCAATTGCCACAAACGACACCGACGACGGCCGCCGCCGGAATCGCCGCGTCGAAATATTTTGCGAATAGGGGACGGCATGTCAGGTAAATATACATTTTGGACATTGATGGCCGTCAGCGCATTTGCATTGACCGCCTGTGACAACCGGCCAACAGATCAGGATTACGGTGTTGATGGTACACTTCTCGAAGATCGTGCGGCAGGTATCTGGGTCGATGGAAATGGTTGCGATCATTGGATAATCGATGACGGCTTTGAGGGGTATATGTCGCCTCGCCTGACCGATGAAGGCAAGCCTGTTTGTCGCGTTGGCTCGGTTCCGTTCACTACAGTGAATTTCGATCGTTCGACTTTCGGCGAATAACGCGGATTTCCTCTTGCCCCGTTTCGCGGCATGTTGCACCATGTTTCCAGATATTACTCTGGCACATGGATGGTGAACTTTGGCGACAACCGCGCTGACTGACGCAGTAACCGACGCTAACTCGACAGAAACTTCGCTCGAATTTCCGGATAACCGGCTGCTGATTGAATTATGCGGTGAGCTAAATTCGAATCTCTCAAAAATCGAGACTGCCACGGGGGTGGAGATCGCCCATCGTGGTAATGTCCTGTCGCTTTCCGGTGATGACGAGCAACGCAAGCATGCCGAAACAATCCTGCGCGCGATTTATTCCCGATTGGAACAGCGCCGTCCGTTAGAGGCCGGCGACGTGGATGCGGCGATCAGGATGCCGAACGAAGTGTTCGATGCTCCACGCGCCAGCGACCAGATCGAGATGTTTAAGGGCGACCACGTCGAAATCCGCACTCGTAAACGGATTGTCGAACCGCGCACGCCGACCCAGAAGGCCTATGTAAAAGCGCTATTCGACAATGAGTTGGTTTTCGGGCTTGGGCCTGCCGGAACGGGCAAAACCTATCTGGCGGTGGCAGCTGCGGTTTCAAATTACATCGAAGGCCATGTGGACCGGATTATTTTAAGTCGTCCTGCGGTGGAGGCTGGCGAGCGTTTAGGGTTTTTGCCGGGTGACATGAAGGAAAAAGTCGATCCATATATGCAACCGCTTTACGATGCGCTGAACGCATTTCTGCCTGCCAAACAGGTGTTGCGGATGATCGAGGATAAGCAGATCGAGATCGCGCCGCTTGCCTTTATGCGCGGCCGGACATTGTCCAATGCCTACGTTATTCTGGACGAGGCGCAGAACGCGACCACGATGCAGATGAAGATGTTCCTGACCCGTTTGGGCGAAGGTAGCCGCATGGTTATCACTGGCGATATGAGCCAGATAGATTTGCCTAAAGGCGTGCCCTCAGGTCTGGTCGAGGCTGAACGCATTTTGCGAAATGTCAAAGGTATCGGGTTTACCCGTTTCACCTCGGTTGACGTTGTGCGCCATCCAATGGTCGGGCGGATAATTGATGCATATGACGCTGCGGCCAAACGGGATGCCTAACATTGTCGACATAATTATCGAGGACGACCGTTGGGACGATCTGGATATGGAAGAACTGAGCGTGCAGGCTGTGAGGGTCGCCTTGCAGGCAGCGGGGACAGGAACCGACGGTTATGAAGTTTGTGTGATGGGCTGCAATGATGCCCGTATTGCCGAGTTGAACAGCGAGTTCCGTGAAAAACCGGCAGCAACAAACGTTCTGTCATGGCCAGCGTTTGAACTGGCACCGGCGACAGAGGGTGGGCAACCCATTGCGCCGCCAAAACCGACCGGCCCCGAAGAAAGCCTTGGTGACATTGCGATCTCGTTCGAGACTTGTCAGCGCGAGGCAGGCGAAAAAGGTATAGAGATGTCGGCTCATGTCACACATTTGATCGTTCATGGATGCCTGCATTTACTTGGTTACGACCATGAAACCGACAAAGATGCCACAGTTATGGAGAATTTGGAGATCAAAGCCCTTGCCAGCATGGGGTTGGACAACCCATATTGAACAGACGGGCACAGCGGGTTGCCTACTAACGGAATTAAGGAGCCATGGGCGACACCAACGACGGGTCTTCTATCGCAGCGCAGAGCGCGCATGCTGACCTCGAAACTCCAACCCCGCGTGCGGGATTGTGGGGCCGATTGACGGGGCAAAAACCCGCAGTAACTTCTGAAAATAACGGTGAAACTGATCTGGATATGGCGTCCCCCGCGATAGCCCCGGATGATCTGTTGGTGAACATCCGGAAAATGCACGGCTTGCGAGTCGAGGATGTCGCAATTCCAACCGCAGATGTTGCCTCGGTTTCCGTTGACGCGACTTTGGAAGAAGTTGTGGCGGCCTTTAAGCATTCGACCAATAGCCGTTTGCCGGTTTATTCCGAGACTTTGGATAACCCGCTTGGGCTGGTTCACCTGAAAGATGTCGCATTGAAACATGGTTTCGGCGCGAAGGAATCTTTCGACCTGAGGGCCATACTCCGGCCATTGATATTTGTTCCACCCTCCATGCCGTTGAGCGTTCTATTGCAAAAAATGCAAAGCGAGCGGATGCATATGGCGTTGGTGATTGACGAATATGGCGGGGTCGAAGGGCTGGTGACGCTCGAGGATCTGATCGAAGAGATTGTCGGCGAGATCGAGGACGAGCACGACAAGGAAGAAGCGCAGCTTTGGACGGAGGAGGCTCCGTCTGTCTATGTCGCTCAGGCGCGTGCGCCATTGGAGGAGTTCGAGGAAGTTGCCGGTGTGGATCTGTTGCCGGACGATCTGGATGAAGAAGTCGAAACGCTTGGCGGGTTGGTCTTTATGCTAATCGGCCGTGTGCCATCGCGCGGTGAGTGTATCCGCGATGCGAACGGAAACGAATTCGAGGTTATCGATGCCGACGCCCGCCGGATCAAAAGCCTGCGCGTTCGTTTGAAAGCTAGCCAGGCGGCGGAATAGGCCGCGTGAATTTCCCTGACCGAATTGGTGGATTGACGGGCTGGCGCCAGCTCTTGTTGGCGGTTGCTACGGGTGCTGTCATGGGGTTGGCGCAAGCGCCGTGGTCGCTGCCGCTGGTGTTCATCTTAGCCTTGCCTGTTATTTACTGGCTGCACGCTGGCGCGCTCTCGGCACGTCGCGCGGCGTTGCTCGGTTGGCTCGTTGGCGTTGGGTATTTTGGCCTGACACTGGCGTGGATAGTCGAGCCCTTTTGGGTCGACATCGCCCGCCACGGATGGATGGCTCCGTTTGCGTTGTTCTTTATGGCGGCAGGGCTTGCCTCGTTCTGGGCGCTGGCCTTTGGATTGGCCGCGCGGCAACGAGCAATGGCTTTGGTGGTGCTATGGACCCTCGTTGAAATGGCGCGGTCCTATGTTTTTACCGGCTTCCCGTGGGGGCTGATCGGCTATGGCTGGGTGGAAACCCCGACAATTCAGACTGCATCCCTTGTCGGGGTGCATGGCTTGGGGTTCTTTACCTTAACCGCGATGGCTTTGCTGTCGCGTGCGAAGTTGGTGCCGCTTGTATCAGCCGCCGGTATCTTGGCGGTGATGTGGGGTTTTGGCACTTATCGCCTGTCGCAACATATGCAGCCACGCGCAGATGATTTTACGGTGCGTATCGTGCAGCCCAATGTTGAGCAGAAGCTTAAGTGGCTGCCCGAGTTTCAGAACATGTTTTTCCAGCGTTTGAAATCGTTGAGTTCAGGCGAGAAACCGATGGGCGTTGTCATCTGGCCCGAGGCCGCTATACCGTTCTTTCCGCGCGAACGCCCCGATCTTCTGCAGGAAATTTCCATCGCGGCACAAGGCTCAGAGGTTATTCTTGGGGCGCGACGGCGTGATGCGTCCGGAAACTGGTTTAATCAACTGGTGCTGCTGGATGGCGACGGTGTTTTGACCGAAAACTACGACAAACATCATTTGGTGCCGTTTGGCGAATATGTGCCGCTTAGCGGGCTTCTGTCGGCGGTCGGGCTTTCAGCGTTGACCGGCAATGGTTTTACGGCCGGTGACGGGCCGAAGGTGATGAGGCTGGGCGATACGCCGCCGTTTCTGCCGCTGATTTGTTACGAGGCAATTTTTCCACAACACGCCAAAGTTTCCGGCGAGCGTCCCGACTGGATTGTGCAGATCACCAACGACGCGTGGTTTGGCCAGTTTAGCGGCCCGTATCAACACCTCGCGCAGTCTCGTGTGAGGGCGATCGAGCAGGGGCTACCCTTGGCTCGTTCCGCGAATACAGGTGTGTCAGCGATGGTTGACCCGTACGGGCGGATCGTAGGTTCGGTGCCGCTAAACAAGATAGGATTCGTCGATGTCGGGCTGCCGGCACCTTTACCGGCGACTGTGTATTCGCGGCTTGGGGATTGGCCGGTGCTGGCAATGTTGCTGGCGTTAATATTTCTTCAACTTTTTGCCGGTAAAAGGCGGCAATCCTGAAAATCCTGTATATATTCGGATTACTGCATCGTGTGCGTCTATAAAGCAGCATCAGGGCATTGACGTCACGACTTAGCTTCATTTAGAGAAACGTACCCGCTAGCACCTTGCGATGGAGGCCACTTTGGCTCGACAAAATTATATGTTTACTTCGGAATCTGTTTCCGAAGGCCACCCCGATAAACTTTGCGACCGGATTTCCGATGCGGTCCTTGATGCCTTTTTGGCTGAAGACCCTGAAGCCCGGGTAGCGTGCGAAACTTTCGCGACCACAGACCGTGTTGTGGTAGGTGGCGAGGTTCGCGGCACGCAGCATGTTATTGATAGTGTCGAAGAAATCGCACGGGCATGTGTTAAAGATATCGGATACGAGCAGGAAGGGTTTCATTGGGAAACCTTCAAGATGAATAACTACCTGCACGAGCAGTCGAAAGACATTGCGCAAGGTGTGGATTCAGCAGATGACAAAGACGAGGGTGCAGGCGATCAGGGTATCATGTTCGGCTATGCTGTCGATGAAACTCCCGAGTTGATGCCGGCCCCGATCCATTATGCCCACTCGATTTTGGCGCGTTTGGCCGAGGTTCGCAAAAGCGGTGCGGAGCCGTCCTTGGGTCCGGATGCCAAAACCCAGCTGTCGCTGCGGTACGAAAATGGCAAACCGGTTTCGGCTGCCTCGATTGTCCTATCGACGCAGCATATGGACGAAAAGATGACGTCTGGCGATGTGCGCGACGTTGTTGAACCCTATATTCGCGATATTCTTCCCAAAAGCTGGATTAATTCGGAAACCGAATGGCATGTGAATCCCACAGGCAAGTTCGTGATCGGTGGGCCCGACGGTGACGCAGGGCTGACTGGCCGCAAGATTATCGTCGATACATATGGTGGTGCATCCCCTCACGGTGGCGGCGCGTTTTCGGGCAAGGATCCGACCAAGGTTGACCGCTCCGCCGCATATGCAGCGCGTTATCTGGCGAAAAACGTTGTGGCCTCCGGCATGGCGACGCGCTGTGTTATCCAGCTTTCCTACGCGATTGGCGTGGCTAAACCATTGTCGATTTACGCAGATACTTACGGCACCGGCACTGTCCATGAAACCGAGATTGAACGGGCTGTGGCTGAAGTCATGGACCTGACACCGCGCGGTATTCGCGAGCACCTTGGCCTGAACAAGCCAATCTATCAACGCACAGCTGCTTACGGTCACTTCGGGCGTGCGCCGGAAACCGATGGTGGTTTTAGCTGGGAAGAGATCGATTTGGTCGACGCATTGAAGCGCGCCGTTTAAGCCAGCGCATGTCCAAAGAGCCGAACATCAAACCAGCAGACGCGCCGCGCCGGAATTTCTATGGCCGGCGGCGCGGCAAGGCCTTGCGTAAAAACCAGATAAAACATCTGGATTCGACACTAGGTGCGATCTCGCCGAAAAACGTTTCGTTGGAGGATAATCCCGACCGCACACCAATTGATCTTGGTGAGGCGTTTGGA
>JGI24025J20009_10000204_pt1 | contig 46053 bp, 40 predicted proteins | sample Cruoilmetagenom3_FD_20009 | JGI IMG/M metagenome (IMG submission 20009)
TAGAAGAGAAGTGCACCGGGTGCAAGAAGTGTGTGCCCATCTGTCCTTTTTCTGCTATTGAGATAGAGAATAAAAAGGCAAAAATACTCTCCCATTGTAATCTTTGCGGTGCTTGTGTAGATGCTTGTCCTTATGAGGCTATTTTGATAGAAAAAAGAGAAGTAGAGGTAGACACCTCTTCTTATAGAGGTGTATGGGTGTTTGCTGAGCAGCGTGAAGGGAAAATAATGCCGGTAACCTATGAGCTTTTGGAAGCGGGGCGGAGATTAGCTGATATACTGGGGGAGGAACTCTCTGCTTTTCTTTTGGGAAATAATATGGAAAAAGAAGCTGATAAATTACTCTATTATAATGTAGATAGAGTTTATTTAGTAGAAGACCAGATGCTCGAGGTTTATAGAACTCTCCCTTATACACAGGCTATAGTAGATTTAGTGAAAAAAAACTTCCCCGAAATTATTCTTATGGGGGCTACGAGCATAGGGAGGGATCTTGCTCCCCGGGTGGCTACTCGCTTAAAAACTGGGTTGACAGCTGATTGCACAGGTTTGGATATAGATAAGAAAGAGAGAAATCTCATTCAAACTCGCCCTGCGTTTGGGGGCAATATTATGGCTACCATAGTTTCAGCTCACTCGCGCCCTCAAATAGCTACAGTAAGACCTAAGGTAATGAAGAAGCCAAAATCCCTCAACAGAAAAGGCAAGGGAAGGGTTATCAAAATTAAACCTTGCTTTACTCAAAAAGATAAAATTTTAAAGATTATTAAATTTATTAAAGAGGAAAGAGAAGTAAAAGATTTACAGGAAGCAGAAATAATTGTTTCTGGTGGTAGAGGTTTAGGAAAAGCGGAAAAATTTTCTCTTATAAGGGAATTAGCTGACCTTTTAGGAGGAGCGGTAGGAGCCTCACGGGCAGTAGTAGATGCGGGATGGATTCCTTCTTATCATCAGGTAGGACAGACAGGGAAAACAGTGCAGCCTAAATTATATATTGCTTGTGGTATTTCGGGGGCTATTCAACATCAGGTGGGAATGAGAACTTCTGAGGTTATTGTAGCTATAAATAAAGACCCTAATGCTCCTATCTTTAGCATTGCTACCTATGGAATTGTAGAGGACCTTCACAAGTTTCTTCCTTTATTAATAAAAAAGATAAGGGGGAAAAAAGATGTTTTCTCGTAACTTAACAGAAAAAGAGATAAAAATGATTAATCTTGTTGATAATTTTGTTAAAGACAAACACGCCAGGTGTTTAGGACATGATTACTCTCATGTGCTTGAAGTTACTGGCTATGCGATTAAAATTGCTCAGAGAGTTTCTTATCCCGTGGACCCTTTCATCCTTATTTGCGGAGCTCTTCTTCACGATTTAGGTAGGGTTGGCGTCCCTACAGGGATTATGCATGGATTAAGGGGGGCTACTTTGGCAGAGCAATTTCTTCAGGCAAGTTGGGAGGATAAAGAAGCAAACGAAAAGATATTAAAGATTATCACTCGTCATACCCCTACTTCACATATACCTCCAGAGTCTGTGGAGGAAAAAATAGTCTTTGATGCAGATACGCTGGATAGATTTGGTATAATTGGCATTTTAAGAGGAATAATGGGTAAAACCGGTTCTATTGAAGAAATTATAGAGGGAGTAATTGCTAAAAGGAGCAGAGATTACAATTCATTGATATTTGAGGAAAGTAAAGAAATAGGAAGAGAATCTTATGAAGATTCTTTATATTTGTTAAAGAAGTCAAGAGAATCTCTAAAGAAGCGGTGTAAAGAAGTGAGAGAGTTATCTCTTCCTGATGATTGTTGTAGAGATTTCACAGATAAAAGTCCAAATTACACAGATTAGATTTAATCAGAGAACTCTGGAGGTTTTTCAGAGGCCTTGTTGTGGGAAAAGTGATGAGGAGAAAGTAAAAAGTGAACAAAGAAGAGATTCTTAAAGAAGCGGAAGAATATATTTTTTCTACCGGCTTGAATGATAGCGGGAGCAAGCTATGCAAGGCTAATATGAAGTGGGGATTGGCTAAGATACATTATTTGCAGGAGATTTTGGGCATTTCTCCCAAAGCAACTTTCATTTCTACTCCTGATATGACGATTACTCGAAATACTTCCCGTTGGAAGAGTGGCTTTGGTTACGGAGGAAAGCTTAGCTGGGGAGAGGAAGAAGAAGAGCTTATTGTTTTGGATACCAAACCCAATGCCTGCGGAATGCTGGTGGGAGGATTAGAGAACTTTCCTGAGGAAGAGAAGGTTCTGGAGAGAACTAAGCTTTTTCAGGAAGAGAGACACTTTATTCAAAAAGTAGAAGTAAAATGGGATTTTAGCGAGGGTAATCATTTTATTGATGTTTTCTCCGTTAAACTGGGAAACGGCGTTAAATTACCTCCTTATATTTTTATTATTCATGGCTCTGCCGGAGAGCTGAAACAGGAGAGTCCTTTAGGATGGGGTCTTTATTATGATAAATCTCCCTCTCTTGAGAAAGAGGCAAAGATTGTGGATACTCCCTTTGGTCCTTTGCATATTTTAGAGGGGAAAAAAGCAAGAAAATATTTTGAGCTTTATCAATTTGCTGACCAATTTTCTAAAAAAAGGAGAGAATTAGTCGCAAAAAAGCTCTTTGAAAATTATCAGTTAATATTTAATGAAACTCATCAAGGTCTTTTAAATTATAATGAGATCTTGTTAGGGTCTCATGATATAGAATCGGAAGATAGGTTGTATCCATTGACTTTACGTGGTGATTTACCGGCTTATTTATTAAAAGGAAGAAAAAATTTAAGCTCGGAAAGCATTGAAAATTTAGGGTTTGAAAAAAGGGCTAAAAGATTAAAAGTGTATCATAGATTAAGAAAAGCTAATCTTATTCCTCATGGAGGAGGCTATACCTTTCCTCATCTTTTAAATGTAGATAAAATTTATGAAATAAAAGATAGAAGGTATTTTAAAGTGGATGCAGCTAATGATCGGGGAAAGCAGATTTTTTTTAGTGCTCGTGACATTCCCTATGTATATCGAGGAAGGGAAGTAGTTCTAAAGGTGCTGGAACTGGGATTGGGGGAAATAGCAGCAAAGCTTATCCCCTTATATGTATTAAAGGTATAAAATGAGTTTTATTGCTGATTTCCATATTCATTCTAAGTATAGTCGGGCCACCTCAAAAGATATGGATATCTCTCATATAGATGAGGCAGCAAGATTAAAAGGGATTGATCTTGTAGGAACAGGAGATTTTACCCATCCGCTTTGGTTAAATAATTTAAAAAACACTCTTATCCCCCAGGGGAATGGGCTTTATAAATGGGGGGCTACTTTTTTTATATTGACAACTGAGGTTAACAGTGTATTCTATAAAAAGGGAAGGCTCAGAAAGATACATAATATAATTTTTGCTCCTGATTTTGAGGCAGCAGAAAAGATAAATAAAAAAATAGGAAAATTTGGAGACTTATTCTCTGACGGTCGTCCTACTTTAAATATAGAAGCAAAATATCTTGTAGAGATAGTGCTGGAAGTTAGCGAAAAGGCTTTTCTTGTTCCTGCTCATATCTGGACACCCTGGTTTTCTCTGTTTGGGGCTAACTTTGGTTTTGATTCTATTGAAGAGTGCTTCGAGGATTGTACTAAATATATTTATGCTTTGGAAACAGGATTGAGTAGTGACCCGGCGATGAATTGGCGAGTTTCAAATTTAGATAAATTTACTCTTATCTCTAATTCTGATGCTCATTCTCCTTCTAAATTAGGGAGAGAGGCTAATGTTTTTTCTCAGAAGTTGAATTACAAAGAGATTAGAAGCATTCTTAAAGAAAAAGATAAAGATAAATTTATTTACACTATCGAATTCTTTCCTCAGGAGGGGAAATATCATTATGATGGTCATCGTCAATGTGGCCTCTCTCTTTCTCCTGAAGAAAGTAGAAAATATAGAAATCGTTGTCCCAGGTGTGGACGAGATTTAACTGTAGGCGTGATGCATAGAGTAGAGGATTTAGGGGATAGAGAGAGAGGATTCACTCCTCCCGGCGTTATTCCCTTTAAACATATTATTCCCTTGAAAGAGATAATTGCCGAAGTTTTAAATCAAGGTGTAGATACTAAAGGGGTAAAGGAGAAGTATAGGAAAATCACTCAGCAGTTTGGGGGAGAATTTCATGTACTTTTAGATGCTCCCTACGAAGAGTTAGCCCACTTTATTTCTCCTGAAATTGTTGAGGGAATAATACGCGTAAGAGAAGGGAAAGTAAAGATAAAGTGTGGTTATGATGGGGTTTACGGAGAGATTAATATTTTTAATAAAGAAGAGAAAAAAGAACAACTTAATCTATTTTAGAGGTAGCTATTTAGCTACAGATTCACACAGATTCACCCCGTGAAATACTCTATTTCATGGGGTAAACGCAGAAAAGAAGAATATCAACGTAAATCTGTGGCTGAATAGTTATGTTTTGAATTTAATAGCTCTAATGGGGATTTAATAGAAGATGCAAAATAGCGAGTTTTCTTTTATTTTAGAAAATATTGAGAGGGAAAGGGGACTTTCTTCTGAGATGCTATTAGAAAGCCTTAAACGAGCCATAGCCTCTGCCTATAAGAAAAAATACAATCAGATGCCTCAAGAGCTGCGGGTGGTTCTGGATGAAGAAAAGGGAGGGCTTAAAGCCTTCGTAAGTAAAGAAGTAGTAGAAAAGGTAAATAATCTTGGAGGAGAAATATCTTTAGAGGAAGCAAAAAAGATTAATAAAGAGGTAAAAATAGGTGAGGGGATAGAGGTAGAAGTAGACCCTCTTCATTTTAGTAGAATTGCTGCGAGCACAGGCAAATATGTGATGATGCAGCAAATTGCAGAAATGGAGAAAGACCTTATTTATGAGGAGTTTAAAAAAAAGGAAGGAGAAATAATCAGTGGGACAGTGCGTTATCGAACCAATTATTTTATCCTCGTTGATTTGGGCAAAATAGAGGGAGTGCTCCCTAAAAGGGAGCAGTTGCCTAATAGGGAATACAAACAGGGAGAGCGAGTAAGAGCTTATGTATTACGAGTTACTCGAGAGCTCAAGGGTCCTCGAATTATCCTTTCTCAAACGCATCCTAACTTTCTAAGAAGGCTTTTTGAGTTAGAGGTTCCGGAAATTGCAGAAGGAATTGTTAATATTAAACAGATAAGGCGGGATGCAGGTAAGAGGGCAAAGATAGTGGTAGAATCTAAAGAAGAAAAGGTGGATGCAGTGGGAGCATGTGTTGGTGTTAGGGGTTCTCGTATTAAAGCTATTTTGCGAGAACTTCAGAGAGAAAAAGTTGATATTATAAGATATAGTGATGATCCTGCTGGTTTTATAAAGAATTCTCTGAAGCCAGCACAAGTAAAAGAAGTTAAGCTTGAGGAGATTAAGAAAGAGGCAAAAGTTATCGTTTCCGATGACCAGCTCTCTTTAGCTATTGGGAGCGGCGGAGAGAATGTGAAATTAGCAGCGAAATTAACTGGATGGCAAATCGATGTACGGTCTGTTGGACAAATAGAAAAAGAAGCAGTTTTTTTAAAGAATCTTCCCGGTATAGGAGAAAAGATTTTAGTTTCTCTTAAGCAAGCCGGTTTCTTAACGGGTAAAGATATTTTGAGAGGAGAGGTTGAGGGATTGTGTGAGGTTCCAGGAATTGGCCCCAAGATAGCGGAGAAAATCATAAAAAAAGTTAGAGAAATGGAAGATAAATCTTAGGAAAGGAAAGGGAATGATACGGGTTTATCAATTAGCTAAAAAATTAAAGTTATCCAGTAAAGAGTTGCTTAAGGTTTCCCCAAAATTGGGAATTAAAGCTAAAAGTAATCTCAGCGGCCTTTCATCTGAGGAGGTCAAGAAAATAGAAGAGTTGATATTGACAAAAAGACCTTCTGTTAAAAAGAAAAAGGCATTTTCTCTCCGTGCTCCTGTAGTAACCTTTTTAGGGCATGTAGACCATGGAAAAACCTCTCTTTTGGATGCCATACGCAAGACAACGGTAGCTAAAGAAGAGATAGGAGAGATTACTCAAAGAATAGGAGCTTCGGAAATAGAATTTCAGGGCAAGAGGGTTGTATTTATTGATACTCCCGGGCATGAAGCTTTTACTGCTATGCGCGCTCATGGAGCTCGGGTTACCGATGTTGCTGTATTGGTAATAGCAGCGGATGACGGCGTTATGCCTCAAACTGTGGAGGCAATTAATCATGCCCGAGCAGCTAAAGTGCCTATTATAGTAGCTATAAATAAAATAGACAAGAGCGAAGCTAATCCAAAACGGGTAAAAAAACAGTTAACTAAATATGATTTAATTTCTGAAGAATGGGGAGGAGAAACTGTCTGTGTAGAAGTTTCTGCTTTGAGTAGGCAGGGATTGGATGATTTACTGGAAATGATTCTTTTGGAAGCGGAGATGCTGGAGCTAAAAAGCGATCCCGATGGAAAGTTCGAGGCAGTAGTAATAGAAGGAGAGCTAAATAAACAGAAAGGTCCTTCTTCTACTTTATTGATTCAAAAAGGGACACTTCATGTGGGGGATGTTTTGATAGGGGGACATATTTATGGTAAGGTGAGAGCTTTGATTAATTGGAAAAATGAGAGGTTGAAAAAAGCAGGACCTTCCACAGCAGTGAAAGTTTTTGGGCTTTCTGATGTAGGAAAACCAGGGGATATTTTTAGAAAGGTGGGAAACGAGAAAGAAGCGCGTAGATTAGCTGAAGAGGTTAAAGAAGAAGAACGGAAAAAGAGTTTGAGGAAAAGGAACATAGTGGATCTGGAAACTTTTTATAAACAGGAGATGGAGGAGAAAAAAGTATTGAATCTTATCCTGAAAGCAGATACTCAGGGCACTTTAAGGGCTGTTTCTGATGTATTAAAGAATTTAGAGAACAAGGATGTAAAGATAGTTATTCTTCATGAAGGAGTAGGAGAGGTAAAAAAATCGGATATTCTTTTAGCTTCTACTTCAAAGGGAATGATTATTGGCTTTAATGTGGAAATAAGCCCAGAAAATTTAGCCTTAGCTAAAGAAGAGGTTAGCATACGAAATTATCAAATTATATATGAGATTATAGATGATGTTAAAAAACTTCTCCAGGGTTTCCTCCAACCCGAATATGAAGAGGTAATCATAGGAAAAGTGGAAGTTAGAGATATTTTCAATATTCCTAAGGTAGGGGTAGTGGCTGGTTCTTATGTTACTGAGGGAAAAGTAACTAAAGGGAGTAAAGTGAAGATTTTAAGGGAAGATAAAGCTGTAGGCCAGGGAGTTATTGGTAGCCTTAAACGCTTTAATCAGGATGTAAATGAAGTTCGAGCAGGATTGGAATGCGGAATAAAGATAGAAGGATTCAGTGGAATAAAAAAGGGTGATATGATAGAGGTCTATGAGTTAAAGAAGATAGATTAAAAAATGGTTGCAGCTATTTTGGAGATAATATAAGGAAGAAGATGCTGAATGGTCTTTTATTGGTGGATAAGCCGAAAGGGATATCTTCTCATGATGTAGTGAATAAGCTTAGGGGAATTTTAGGGATAAAAAAAATAGGACATACAGGCACTCTTGATCTTTCAGCGACGGGTCTCATTTTAATATGTATAGGTAAAGCTACTAAATTAACTCCCTTTTTGCAGAATCTGGATAAGACTTATAGAGGTAGAACGCTCTTTGGAATTACTACTAACAGCCTGGATGGAGAAGGAGAGGTTTTAGAAGAAAAAGACGCTTCTTCCTTAAGTAGAGTCGATGTGGAGAAGTTATTTTCTCAGTTCGAAGGAGAGATAACTCAAGTTCCTCCCATGTTTTCCGCCCTCCATTGGAAAGGGAATCGATTATATAAATTAGCCAGGAAAGGGATAGAGATTAAGCTCCCTCCACGGAAAATTCAAGTTTATAAGCTTAAATTATTAAACTTTATTTCTGGTTATCATCCTCAGGCAGAATTTGAAGTAATGTGCTCGCGGGGAACCTATATTAGAAGTTTATGTTTCGATATAGGAAAAACTTCAGGATATGGGGCTTATCAGTCTTCTCTTTGCCGAATTGAGATCGGCTCTTTTCATTTAAATAATGCTAAGAGACTGGAAGATTTAGAAAAGGAAATAAGAGAAGGAAAGGTGGAAGGGACTCTTCTTCCCTTAGCGAGCGCTTTACCTCATTTCCCTATAGTTAAAGTAAAAAGAGGGGTGGAGAAGGGAATTAAAGAGGGTAGGCCTCTTTATTTAACTCACATAGGTTGCTTACCTCCTGTACTGGAGAAGGGAGATAAAGTTCGTTTGTGTAGCGAGAGTGGTCAGCTTTTGGCTATTGCTATAAGTTTACAAAATAGTAATCATTTTTGTAAATATGAAGTGGGCTTTAAATATCTCAGGGTATTAATTTAAGGGGGAGCAGCGCAGCGTTGAGGGGGAAATGTGAAGCATTGCCCCCTCAAGTATCTTTTAAATATCTCAGGGTGCTAATTTAATAATGGAAGTCAGTTATAATCTTTCCGAAGGTAAAAAATATAAAAATGTTGCTCTTACAGTCGGTTTTTATGATGGGGTTCATAAAGGTCATCAGAGAATTATCAAGGAATTAGTGAAAAGAGCGAAAATGATAAGAGGAAAAAGTTGTGTGGTCACCTTTACTCCTCATCCTTTAGAGCTTTTTTCTCATCAACCCTTTCATCTTTTAACTACTTTGGAGGAGAAAAAAGAGATTTTTGCTAAATTGAATGTAGATTTAGTAGTTGTTTTTGATTTTACTTCACAATTTGCCTCTCTTTCTCCCTATTCTTTCATAAAGAAGTTGAAGGAGAATATAGATATAAAAGAGATTATTGTAGGAAAGGATTTTGTTTTTGGAAGAGGACGAGAAGGAAATATTCAGTGGTTGAAAAGGTTTGAAGATATTTTGGGTTACAAACTCAGAGTAATTTCTCTTTTAAAAACAGAAGAAGAGAAAATTAGCAGTTCTTTAATTCGTAAATTGCTAAGAAAAGGAGAGATAAGTAAAGCTATTCAGTATTTAGGTCATCCCCCAACTATTATAGGGAAAATAGTCAAGGGCAGGAGAAGAGGTTATCTTTTAGGATATCCTACGGCTAACTTAAAGACCTATCCTTACAAAATTTTGCCTTTACCAGGAGTATACGCAGGTAAGGTCATTTTGAAAGAAAAAACCTATAAGGGTATTGTAAATGTAGGGGACAAACCTACTTTTAGAGATGCCTCTTTTGGTGTAGAGGTTCATATCATAGATTTCGAAGAGGAGATTTATGGAGAAACAATTAAAATTGAATTGATAGATAAAATGCGGAAGATAGAAGAATTTCCTTCTCCTCTCTATTTAAGTAAGAAGTTAAAGGAGGATAGAGAAAGAGCAGAGAAGATATTGAATAGTGTAGGGAAACAAAAATAGGAGAATGCACTGTGAAAGAGACACAGGATATGGTAGGGTTAAGAGAGCAAAAAATTGTGACAGAGAAAAGACTCTTTGGTAGGAAAGTTTATTCGTATACTCTGGTAGATTCTACAATGAAAATTGCCTATTCTCTTGCTAAAAAAGGAGCGGAGGAGGGGACAGTGGTGGTAGCTGAGGAACAAACTCAAGGTAAGGGGAGGGGAAACCGTTATTGGTTTTCCCCCCAGGGAGGACTCTGGTTTTCTCTTATTCTTCGACCTCAAATTGCTCTCTCAGATGTTACTCAGTTAAATATTCTGGGAGCAGTAGGAATAGTAGAAGCCGTAAGGAAGAATTTCTTTCTTTTGTCTCCTCAAATTCGTTGGCCTAACGATGCCCTAATAAGGAAAAAGAAAGTAGGGGGGGTATTATGTAGAGCAAAGAGTATAGGTAAAAACGTAGACTTTATTATTATGGGTATAGGTATTAACTTGAATATAGAAGAATTTCCTTCTCCTCTCTGTTTTACGGCGACTTCACTAAAAAGGGAGGTGGGACATTATATTTCTGAAGAGGTTTTCCTTTCAGGATTATTAAGAGAGCTGGAAAAGTTATATCTCTCTTCTAAGGAGAGCTTTTCTTTTGTTATAGAAAAGGCACGTCTTTTTTCTTCTTTATTGGGAAGACAGGTGAGAGTACGTATAGGAAAAGAAGAGTTTGTAGGTTTAGCTCAAGATTTAGATGAGAGGGGAGAGCTGATTATACGCCTGGAGAATGGGACATATAAAAAAGTTGATTCTCGAGAGGATTTTCTTATAAGGTAAAAAATGAATTTAGTTATAGATGTGGGTAATACTCTAACTAAAACGGGAATATTTGAAAAAGAGACTCTTCTTTTAAAGGGAGAATTGATGAGCAGAACTCAGAGGGAAGTTAGCGAATGGGGAGTTTTGCTCTGTGACTGGAAAAGTAGACTTAATAAGAGAGTTGAAATAAAAAAAGCGGTTATCTCATCCGTGGTTTCCTCTATCTCTCCTGTTCTAAAAGATACAATAAGAAAATATTTTAATTTAACACCTTTTGAGGTGAAAGCTGAAAATGTGAAAGTTCCTCTTCTTTGCGATAATCCTCAAGAGGTAGGTGCAGATAGAATAGCTAATGTGGTTGCTGTCTCTGAGTTGTATAAAACACCTGCCATAGTAGTAGATTTTGGAACAGCTACTACTTTTGATGTCATCTCGGAGAGGGGAGAATATTTGGGGGGAGTAATTGCTCCCGGAGTGAAGACTTCTATATCTAATCTCGCCGAGAAAGCAGAAGCTCTGTTTCCGGTAGAGTTTAAAAAACCGGATAAAGTTATTGGTAAGAATACCAGAGATAGCCTGATAGCGGGTGTTTTTTATCAATCTTTAGGAGGAGTGGAAAGGATATTAGAAAATATAGGTAAGGAATTGGGAAGAAAAGCCTATGTTATAGCTACAGGAGGGTTGGGAATTTTAATAGGAGAGGAGTGTAGAAGTATAGATGAGGTAAATCCAATTCTTACCTTGCAAGGTTTGAATTTTATAGCAGACAAATGGGGCTCAAACCGTGAACTGTAAACACAAAATGCGCCTGTAGCTCAGGAGGATAGAGCAGCGGTTTCCTAAACCGCGTGTCGCGGGTTCAAGTCCTGCCAGGCGCATTAGGAATAATATCTTTTTAAAATTACCCAGAGGTTACAAATCTGCCGTACATATACGAAGTCCAAGTTCAACGGTCTGATACTCTCCTAAAAAAGTCAACGAATGAGGTTGGAGCCGTCTACTTTTTCGTTGATTTTAATATATAAAACTTTTAAATGCTTTACATATTTATTTATACTTAATCTATTCTAACCTTTTAAAATACCTATTTTACTTCAATAATAACTTTTAAAAGCGTCAATTTATACTGAGGGAGGCCTCTGAAAAACCTCCAGAGTCCTCTGTAATCTGCGTAATCCGGATTTTTATCTGTGAAATCAGAGATTTCTGATTTTTTCAGAAATTTCTTGAGGATGTCTCGTTGAAAAATGATGGAGGAGGGATTGACTTGTAAGAAAAATTTAGTATAATTAAATAAATTTAGTTAAAATAATAAATAAATTTAGCAGAAGTGGAAAATGCCATTACAGAAAATTGGTGAAGCTATAAGAAAATTGAGGATGGCAAAGAAAATAAGCATTAAAGAAATAGCGCAGAAGACTAATTTGAGTAATAGTCTTATTAGTCAAGTAGAAAGAAATTTAATTACTCCTTCCCTTCCTACCTTAGTGAAAATTTCTAAAGTTTTAGAAGTTCCTATAGTCTCTTTTTTCCTCGAAGCTGGAGTTAGCAGTGATTGCGTAGTAAGAAAAAAAGATAGAAAAAAGCTTGTAATCTCTCCCTCTGGTGTTGTTTTCCAGTTACTCTCTCCAGACATAAATAGAAAAATTGAATTTTTGTTGGTGGAAATTAAAGGAAAAAGTGGAGACTATAAGGAGCTTGTATCTTACCGTGGAGAAAAATGTGGGTATGTAATTAAGGGAAAATTGGAAATTAAATTAGGGGATAATACTTATTACTTAGAGGAGGGTGATAGTATTTATTTTCAGAGTCGTATTCCCCATAGGTTTAAGAGTGCCGACGGAAAAAAAGTGGTTTCTATTTGGGCGATAACTCCTCCTTCTTTTTGATAAAATTTCTGTTGAGAACTTTATCCAATTTTTAATTCTTCCGCTGTCAGCTTAAGGTCATCTTATTTTTAGAGATCTCTCATAAGAGATATACTATAAATGTCAAATCTAAAAAAGATGGATGGGCCTGGACATTGTTACGGGGGTCCCCTTTGCAGCATAAAATCAGATACATATCCACTTTATACTGAATATCATACCAGGAGGTACCTATGACTTTCAAAATAATAAGTGTAGATGAGAAGAAGTGCGTTTCCTGTAAAATTTGTGAGATTGTGTGTTCGCTGGAAAAAGAGGGAGTTTTAAATCCGGCAAGGAGTAGAATGCGGGTGTATAGTTTATACCCCAGAGTAGATGTTCCTGTGGTATGCAGACAATGCAATGACTCACCCTGCAAAAATGCCTGTGAATATGATGCAATCTCAAGAAATGAAAAAAATAATAGTATAACAATAGATTCAATTAATTGCACCGGTTGTGGTTTGTGCATAGAAGCCTGTCCTTTTCAAGCCATGTTTTTGCATCCAGAAACTAACAAAGCAGTTACCTGTGATTTATGTGAAGGCGACCCCACTTGCGTTAAATATTGTCCTACAAAAGCTATTACTTATGTTCCGTGGGAAGAATCGTTGGAAGCGAAGAGAGGCTCTGAAAAGAGATTATATCAAGACTTAAATCTATTTGTTGATTGAGGAGGTTTAATTATGATAAATTTTGGTGGATATATGGGAAAGTTATTGCGAGTTAACTTAACAACAAGGAATGTTAAAGAAGAGAATTTAAACGAAGAGTGGATAAAGCAATATCTTGGCGGTAGGGGAATCGCCTCAAAAATATTAATAGATGAACTTGAGCCAGGAATTGACCCTCTTGGCCCCAAAAATAAGCTAATTTTTATCACAGGACCTTTAACGGGCACGGTGATACCTACAACGTCTAAAATTGGTATATCTACCAAGTCCCCTCTTACAAATCATATTGGTTGTGGATTTGGGGGAGGGTATTTCGGTCCTCAACTAAAATTTTCTGGTTACGATGGCATTATTATTGAAGGAAAGGCGGAAAAACCAGTTTATATATGGATAAATGAGGGAAAGGCAGAGATTAAAGAGGCTGCTCATTTATGGGGTAAAGATACTCAAGAAACGGAAGATTTGATAAAGAAAGAACTTAAAGATAAAAACGTTGAAATTGTCTGCATTGGGCAGGCAGGAGAAAATAAGGTCAGGTTTGCTGCGGCTATTCACGGGAAGCATTTTATTATAGGACGACGGGGTATCGGGGCTGTAATGGGCTCAAAGAATCTGAAAGCAGTGGCTGTTCGGGGAACGAAGTCTGTAAGTGTCGCTATAAATACAGAGAAAATATGGAAATTGTATGATGAAATATTAAAGATTATGAATAAAAATCCCGTGGTAGCCGGTTTTAAATTACATGGTACCGCTGCTTCTGTTGCCTTAGTTAACGAATTGGGGTTTATGCCCACTAAAAATTTTCAGGAAGGAGTATTTGATGGAATGGATAAGGTAGACGAGCAAGCCTATTTTAATCTTTCCATTAAGCCTTTTTCCTGTTGGGGATGCCCGGTATATTGTAGGAGAATATTAGAGATGAAAGATGGCTCATATGCAGGAACAATTACTGCAAGACCGGAACATCAAACAACATTTGCTTTAGGTTCTTGCGTAGGTCTTTCTGATACGGGAGCAGTATTAAAAGCCAATTTGCTTTGTGATGAATATGGATTGGATACTATCTCAACAGGTGTAGTTATAGCTTTTTCTATGGAATGTTATCAAAGAGGACTTATTAAGGAAAGCGATACGGGAGGGTTGAGTTTAAAATGGGGTGATGGTGAAGTAATAAACCAATTAATTAAAATGATCGCTTTTAGGGAAGGCTTCGGAGATATTTTAGCTGAGGGTTCAAAACGTGCGGCAGCTAAGATAGGGAAAGGATCCGAAAAGTATGCAATGCAAGTAAAAGGTTTAGAAATACCAGGATACGACCCTCGAGGAGCCAAAGGTATTGGTTTAAATTATGCCACGGCAACGAGAGGAGCAGACCATAATGATGGATGGACTATTGCGGAAGAGCTTTATAATGATAAAGTAGATAGACTTACTTTGGAAGGGAAGGGGAAATTAACGAAAGAGATACAGGATAAAGCTAAAACTATTGATTCAGCGATATTTTGTATGTTTGCTCTTGATTTTGGTTACACCCCTGAATTTATTTCAAAATCCCTAACTGCTATAACGGGGATACGCATAACACCAGAAAAGATATTTGAAATAGGTGAGCGCATATCTAACTTAGAAAGAATTTTTGCTTTAAGAGAAGGGTTTAGCGGAAAAGATGATATACTTCCAGAAAGATTCATTAAAGAGGAATTGCCTTTCGGCTCATCTAAGGGAGAAAAAGTAGATTTAAAAAGGTTATTGGGGGATTATTATAAAGTTAGAGATTGGGATAAAAATGGTTATCCGACGAAAGAGAAACTGAAGAGATTAAAACTCGGAGAGTATATTAAATATATAGATAAATGGATGAATGATAATTAGAGAATATAAATGTATCAAATAGACATAGAAGATTTGCGTTATTCTTATCCTACCTCAAAAGGTGATGTTTTGAAAGGAGTAAATCTAAAGGTAAAAAAGGGGGAGTTTCTTTCTGTAATGGGTCCTACGGGTGCAGGTAAAAGCACTTTATGTTTAACACTAAATGGAATCATACCTCATTCTTTAAATGGGAATTTAAGGGGAAAGGTGAAAGTTGCCGGAATGGATATAAATGACCACTCTGTACCAGAATTGACTCAAAAAGTGGGGATAATATTTCAAGAACCTGAAAGTCAGTTATTTTGCATGACCGTTGAGGAAGAAGTTGCTTTTGGGTCGGAAAATTTAGGGGTAGACCCCAGGGAGATTAGAGAAAGGGTAGATTGGGCATTAGGGGTAGTGAGGATGAGAGAATATAAGGATAAATCTCCCTTTAAGTTATCTGGAGGACAAAAACAGAGNGTTGCCATTGCAGCAGCTCTGGCTATGCTGCCCGAAATTTTAATATTGGATGAACCNACTTCAGGACTTGACCCTATTGGGAAAATGGAGGTTTTTTCCGTAGTTGATGATTTAAAAAAAGAACAGAATGTNACTNTTGTGATGGTAGAGCATGAAAGTGAAGAGATTGCCAGAGTTTCTGATAAANTTATTGTATTAGAGGAAGGTAAAATTGCTTTAGAAGGAGAACCAAGAGATGTTTTGGGTAAAGTGGATATGTTAAAAAATGCAAAGTTATGTCCTCCTCAAGTTTGTGAGGTAGCGAATATTTTGAACAAAAAAATGAATACTTCTTTTTCATTTTTAACTCTAAAAGAAGCAGAAAAATCTATAAAGGAGTTAATTTCTAAATTACCTGAAGTGGAAAAATCTTTTAAATCAAAAGCGAAAAAAACTTCTTTTTCGTATATTAAGCAAGAATGTCCTTCTCATCCTATGGTTTTAACTAAGAATTTATTTTATATTTATGAAGGTAGTGAAGTGGAAGTCCTGAAGAATATAAACTTTGAAATTAACCAGGGGGAGTTTATAGCGATTATTGGCCAAAATGGAGCTGGTAAGACAACTCTGGTAAAGCATTTTAACGGTGCACTAAAACCGACACGGGGAGAGGTATTTATCGAAGGAATAAATGCTAAAGAGAAGACAATTGCTGAATTGTCAAGGAAAGTGGGTTATATATATCAAAACCCGGATCATCAAATATTCTGTCCCACAGTAGAAGAAGAGATAGCTTTTGGCCCTAAAAATTTAGGCTTATCTGAAGAAGTGGTTAAACAAAGAGTGGAGGAAGCTCTAAAATTGATTGGTTTAGAAGAAATTAGAAAAGTCCCTCCTTCTGTTTTAGGATTGGGCGAAAGAAGGAAAGTTTCTCTTGCAGGCATAATGTCGATGAAACCACCTGTATTAATATTAGATGAACCTACTACAGGAGTCGATTGGCAAACATCTATAGACCTTATGAAGGCTGTAAAAGGACTTCATGAAAAAGGTCATACCATAATAATGATAACTCATAGTATGCGAATAGTAGCTCAATACGCAAAGAGGATAGTTGTATTATGTAAGGGGGAGGTACTCTTGGATGCTTCAACGAGGGAAGTCTTTTCTCAAACTGAAAAGTTAAAAACCACTTTTCTTGCGCCTCCTCAAATAACTCAATTAGGACAAACCCTTTCTGCATTAGGTATGTCCGAAGATATACTTTCCTCTGAAGAATTTTGTAATGAGCTTTTCCAATTGGGAGTAATAAAAATAGAAAAAACTGAGAGGTAAAATGGCTGTTATATACGATTTATATATGGACAAAAATTCGTTTTTGCATAGGTTAGACCCGAGAGTGAAATTTATCAGTGCAATAATTGGGATGATAATTTCATTTCTTTTTACTAATATATTATGGATTTTAGCCTATTACATATGTTTGGTGGCAATTCTCTTATCGGCCAAGGTAGGATGGGGAAAATACTTCTATGCAGTAAAACTGATGCTTCCCATTACTATCCTAGTAATTGTTTTGTGGCCAATTTTTTACCCTGCAGGAGAACCTGTCTTGTTTCAATTAGGTTTTTTAAGAATTTCTCTTCCCAGTTTAATTGATGGGATTACCCTGGCAATAAGACTTAATTGCCTGGCTCTGCTTGCTTATATATTTCTTTATACAACTACGCAAAGAGCATTGGTAAGAGGGCTTGTTAAAATGGGGCTTCCTTATAAATATGGATTGATGCTCTCGTTTTCTTTAAGATATATTCCTACATTTGGGGGAATAATTGCTATGATTGTGGAAGCACAAAAGGCGCGGGGCCTGGAATTAGATAAAGGCAATTTTTTCGGTAAATTAAAAAAGTATGTGGCTGTGATGACGCCGACTATAATTACCGCTTTGAGGATGGCTGATAACTTAGCTATAGCTCTGGATTCCCGTGCTTTCGATGCTCCTGTAAAAAGAACTTACCTGCTTGATTTAAAGACGGAGACAAAAGATATTATAATTTTGTTGTTGATGATATTTGTCTTAGCTTTNGTTCTTTTAATACGTTTCAAATATCAAATGAATGTTTAAGTAAAAATATCCCAGGCGAAATTGAAATTTCAAATAAATTTATTTAAGAGGAGATATTTATGGAAACTGCGGGAAGTAAGATAAGATATCTTATGACTCCGGGACCGGTGGAGATTTCTCCGGGAACGTTGAAGGCTTTATCTTTGCCAGTAATACATCATTATTCACCCGAATTTATCGAACTGTTTGAGAAAACTACGGAAAAAGTTAAAAAAGTGTTTCAAACAAAAAAGGATTTAATAATAATGCAGGGTGAAGCTGTAGTCGGACTGGAGGCATCAGTGGCAAATATTTTAGATGCTGGGGATAAAATTTTAGTTCTTGATAACGGTCCTTATGGAGCTTGGTTTGGTATCTATGTAGAAAATCATGGAGGGGTAGTAGTAAGATTAAAGGAGGATTACAATAAAGCAATAGATCCGGATAAAGTAAGAGCGGCATTGAAGGAAAATAAAGAGATAAAAGCTCTTACTGTTGTCCATATGGATACTCCTGTAGGCATTATCAATCCTATTAAGGAAATATGTAAAATAGCAAAAGAGTTTGGAGTATTGACAATAGTCGATTCTGTAGCAGCTTTGGGGGGTATAGATATACGTCCCGATGATTGGGATATAGACATATGTATTTGTGGGTCACAGAAGTGTTTATCCTGTCCTCCGGCGTTAGCACCTATATCTATTAGTGAAGAAGCATGGAAAGTGATGGATGAGAAGAAAACCCCTCTTAAGTTATCTTATCTTAGTATGACGGATTACAGAGAGACATGGATAAAAAATCGAAAATTTCCTTTTACGCCATTTGTGTCCGAAATATATGCACTTAATGCATCGACAACAGAGATCTTAGAAGAAGGTCTACCCAATGTTTTTGCCAGACATAAGAAAGTAGCTGAGGCAATAAGAGATGCGGTAGAGGCGATAGGTTTAGAACTTTGGCCCTCCTCGCAAAAAATTGCTTCCGATACTGTTACGGCCATTAAGGTACCTAACGGAATAGATGATGAAAAACTGAGAAGGATAATGGCTGAAAAGTACGGAGTGTTAATTGCTGGTGATGTTGCCGGTTTAGAAGGGAAAATTTTTAGAATCGGACATATGGGATACAGTGCCAGAATGGACAATGCTCTGGTAACCATAGCAGCTTTGGAAAGAACATTACAGGAAATGAAATTTCCGGTGGAAATAGGAAGTGGAGTAGAAGAAATTCTAAAATATTTTTAATCTTAAAAAGGAGGCTTGTAAATGCCAGAATTGAATGTAAATTTTGCCGGACTTAAGTTAAAGAATCCATTTATTGTTGCTTCTTCAGAGTTAACTAATACATTGGAGAGAGTTAAGCTGGCAGAGAAATACGGAGCGAGTGCAGTAAGCACCAAGCTTTGTTTTCTAAAGATACCTTTTTTTGCCAGACCGTATCATATTGTAGAGCACAAAGCTGGATTTTTTTCTCCTTCGGGAGACCGGCTTAGCGTAGAGCAAGCACAAATATTAATTGATGGCATCAAAAAGGAGACCAATCTTATGGTTATTGCTAATATGATGGGACCTGGGGATGACTTCAATGGTTGGGGTTTATTGGCTAAGAAATTAGAGAATGCTGGTGCCGATATGATTGAAATGAATATGTCCTGTCCCAATATAGGTTTAATGGCTAAACAATTAAATCTCAAGTCAGCACCGGAATTAGGAGCATCCTTAGGACAGAATCCAGATTTAGCTCGTGAGGTAACTCGAGCTACGGTAAAGGCGGTTAATATTCCGGTAATGGCTAAGATGACTCCGGAAGCCAATACTCCCTTAGTTGCCCAGGAGTGTGCTAAAGGAGGAGCGTCAGCAGTTTCTGCTATTAACTGCCCTATGTCTTTACCCAGCGTGGATATTTATCACGATGGAAGGCCGATATATCCAGGCACAAAAAATCAATCTTTTGCTGGTTTGTGCGGCCCCTGGATTAGACCATTAGCTTATCGCCATGTGGCTCAAATTAGGATGCGCTCTCCTCATTTACCTATCGCTGGTGGCGGAGGTTTAACTAATTGGCGTCATGTAGTGGAGATGATTATGTACGGAGCTACAGTAACAACTTTTTGTACTGCGATTTATTTAAAAGGATTTGAGATTCTTCCTCGTATTAAAGAGGACTTTCTTAAATATATGGAAGAAATGGGTTTTTCCAATTTAGAAGATTTTAGAGGAAAAGCTTTAAAATATATTGTTACTCCTGATAAAGTAGAATATATAGATAATGTTGTTCCTCAAATTGACGAAGAGAAATGTAATGGATGTAGTATATGTACACGGATAGGTCATTGTCCTGTTTTAACTTTAAATGAAAATAAGAAAGCAGAAGTAAGCAAACCCGAGCTTTGCTACGGCTGCGGAGTTTGCTATTGGTTATGTCCAAGGAAAGCTATTTCTATGATCAGTGCCAAAACTAAAGAGAAAATAGAGTTACCCAGTTTTTAATCTTAAGAAGAGGCGAAGAGGAGAAGGTTATGGCTTATCAAGACTTACGAGAGTATTTAAAGGTTTTAACAAATAAAGGTTTGATGAAATGGGTAGAGAAAGAAGTAGATAAAGATTGGGAAATTAGCTGTATTACCCGTAGAGTTCTTCAGAGAAAACCTGAGGAGCGATTTGCATTGGGATTCAAAAAAATAAAAGGATATACCTCTTCTGTAGTGGTAGGGACTATGGCTGCTTCTCGAGCAGTATATGCCACAGCCTTGGAGATAAGCCCAGATGTTAATCAAATTATTGATAAGTGGAATAATGCTTTAAGTAATCCTATACCAGCCGAGATGACAAAGGATGCTCTTTGTCAGGAGATAGTAATGGAAGGCGAGGAAGTCGATTTAAATCAGCTTCCCATTCCTGTTTGGACGCCTGGAAAAGATGTCGCCCCTTATTTCACTGCCCCTTGTATGATTACTAAGGACCCTGAAACAGGGGTTAGAAATGTAGGTATTTATCGGATGCAAGCGAAACCTCCAAATAAGACAGGAGTATTATGGGATTTGCCCAGCCAGCATGGAGCTATTCACTATGCCAGATACGAAGCTTTAAAAAAACCTATGCCGGTAGCAGTAGCAATAGGAGTGGACCCTACTATTCTTATGGCAGCAGCTTCTAAAGTCCCGCAGGGTGTGGATGAATTAACTGTAGCTGGTGGATTGAGAAGAGAGGCTATCCCTATAGCGAAATGCCACAGTATAGACCTTGAAGTTCCTGCTACTGCAGAAATCGTTCTTGAGGGGGAAATATTACCGGGAGAAAAAGAGATAGAAGGTCCTTTCGGTGAATATACTGGTTATATGGGAGGTCCTTATGAATTACCCCTCTTTCATATAAAATGTATCACTTGCAGAAAAAATCCTATTTTTCAAGCTTTACAGAGTCAGATGCCTCCCAGTGAGAGTAGTCTATTGCGCCAAATTCCAGAGGAAGCTCATATTTATAAACATCTGGTTCATGATTTAAAGATTCCTGGAATTATAGATGTTCATCTACCAGAATCTGGAGGTAGTTATGCTATACTGTGGATAAGAATGAAAGTAGTATATCCGGGTCAGGCTAAACAGGTATTATCGGCTGCCTGGACCCATCATCCAGCTTTGGCTAAATGGATTGTGGTTACCGATGAAGACATTGATATTAGGGACCCCTTTATGCGAGAATGGGCTCTTAGCTGGAGAGTGCGGCCCAAGGAAGATTCTTTCATTATTCCTGATGTCTCTTCTCTTTTGCTTGACCCCTCTTCAGGGAAAATAGATGTTCCTTTATGGAAGAAGCGTTTCTCATCAAAAATGTGTATTGATGCTACCAAAAAATGGAAATTTCCCCAGATAGCTCTGCCTTCCGAAGAGTACTTTAAAAAAGTAGACGAAAAATGGGAGGGTTATGGAATATAAATAATTTTGCAAGAGGGAGAAAGATGAATAAAAAAATATCAAAGGCGAAGGTTAATTCCATATCAAATATTAAAAAAATAGCTGTTATCGGAGCAGGAGTGATGGGTAGTGGTATTGCCCAGGTATTTGCTCAAGAAGGATTTTATGTTTTGTTAAACGATATTAAAGATGATTTTTTGCAAAAAGCATTAAAGAGAATTAAATTTAATTTAAAGGCTATGAAGAATGAAAAAGTATTAACAAAAGAAGCGGTTAATAGTGCAATAGAGAATTTGCATCTATCTACAGAATTATCAAAAGTAAGAGAAGTAGATTTTGCAATAGAAGCTATTACTGAAGAGTTAAATTTAAAACAGAAATTATTTCAGAATATAGAAAAATTTGTTTCTTCTGGAACTATTCTGGCAACTAACACTTCAGGAATTAGCATTACGGCAATTGCCTCTTTAACTCAATTTCCGGAAAGAATAATTGGAATGCATTGGTGGAATCCCCCTTATATTATTCCTGTTATTGAGATAATCCGTGGAGAGAAGACAGCGAATAAAGCAGTGAAACTTACCCGAGAGCTTGTCCTTAAATTAAAGAAAAAACCGGTGGTAGTTCAAAAAGACATACCAGGATTTTTGGGAAATCGAATGCAGTACGCCTTAATGCGAGAAGCAATTCATCTATTGGAAAGTGGAATAGCCAGTGCAGAAGATATTGATACTATGGTAAAAGCTGGTATTGGTTTTAAATATCCTGTTCTTGGCCCATTGGAAACTATAGATATGGCAGGAATGGATATTTTTTATAAGGTATCTAAGTATCTTTACAAAAATTTAGATGCGTCTTCCGAACCTCCTTCTTTAATTTGGGAGAAAGTAAGAGAAAAAAAATTAGGAATGAAAAGTAAGGAGGGTTTTTATAATTATCAAAATATAGATTTAGAAAATTTAAACAGAAAAAGGATGAAGCAATTTATTGCTTTACTGAAACAGTTTGGTTATTACTAATAAATACTAAACTAAACATATTATACAGGAGGCGTTACCATGAAGTCTATAGTTACTTTAACAAAAGGAGCACGGTTAGTTGTGGAGGATTGTATGAAAGTTGAGTCAGGCGATAATGTCCTTATTATTGCTGATTCTGAGCATTTTCTGGAAGCTCAGGCTTTAAGTGGGGCGGTGTACGCGATAGGAGGGCAACCAATTATTGCTGACGTTACGCCTCAAGTTACAGCAGCAATGGCTTCTATGAAAGTGTCTATGGAACCCCCAGCTAATCTGGCTGCAGCCATGGTTAAATCAGATATTATCTTAATTAAAGCAGTAATGGAATGGGCTAATCGATTTGCTCATGTTAATCCTGTTCGTCAGAGTTGCGAGGCAGGAGCTAAGATTGCTTCTGTAGAAGAAGGAATGGGGAAGTGGGATTTAACAAGAGAAGATATTGCTGAAATTGTTACTCGAACCGAGCGTATTATTAAAGCTATGGAGAAGGCAAAAAAGGTTCGCGTAACTTCGGCAAATGGGACTGATTTTCAACTTTCTCTTGAAGGAAGAATAGCTTTAAAAGTAGCTCCTGTTAAGGGTAAAGGAGAGATGATGGGACCTATTCCTTTATGGGGAGAGGTAGCTTATGCTCCCGTAGAAGATCGAACTGAGGGGAAAATTATTTTCGATGGGATTATGTTGGGTGTGGGAGTTCCCGGTTCCTTAAAAAATCCAATTGAACTTACTGTTAAGGGGGGCCGAGCAGTGGAGATTAAGGGGGGAGAGGAGGCTAAAAGATTAAAAGAGGTAGTTGAGGGATCCGATAAGAATGCAAATGTAATTGGAGAGTTTGCTATAGGAACCAGTGAAAAAGAAGTCTACGGTTCTCCTTCCGAGAAAGGAATGTTAGGGACAATACACTGTGCTTTAGGGGATAACTCTCACTGTTATCCTGGGGGGCAAAATGTGAGTAAACTTCACTTAGATGGAACAGTACGAGATGTAACTATAGAAGTTGATGGAAAACCAATTATGAAGTCGGGCAAACTTATTCTCTAATTAAAAAAGGGGGAAACTATGCAGGTTAAGGTAATTCAATTTAAAGAAGGAGAGAAAATTAATATTGGAAATGATAGCTGGAGTTGTCACTTATTGACAGCATCCTCAGTTGGTACTTCAAAAGTTATGCTGGGTGTATCTACTTTTTCCCCTGGAACAGATACCCTTCAAAAAATTCATACAGAAGAGGAGCTATGTTTTGTTTTAAAAGGTTGCGGAAGTATTACTGTAGGAGAAGAAGAAATCCACTACGGCCCTCAATCTGCCATTTATATTCCTCCCGGTGTGCCCCATGGAGTAAAGAATACAGGCAAAGAAGATGTAGTAATGGTTTATGTTTTTTCCAGTCCTCAGTATCCTCCTACAAAGGATAGTTAGGATAAGCTTTTTGTATCATTAATCATTGACTACTTTTGGTAAGAGACTAAATAAGACCGTAAAGGAGGTGAGAAAATAAAAAGCTATCACTTCGGGCAAAAGAAGGTTAGAGAGAGTGTTAAAAAATGTTTTCCCTTTTGAAAAACTTTGAGAGGAGGGAAAAGCATATTTATTAAAAGAGGAGGAAGATAAAAATGAAAAAATTGTTGGTGGTAATGGGGATAAGCTTATTTATGTTGGGAGTATTAGTCAGTTTAGGATTTGCACTTCCGCCATATCCAGCAGACAGACCCCTAAAAGTGGCAGTGGTTTTGCCAGCTAGTAGCACAGACCAGGGTTGGAATCAGCAGGGTGCCGAGTCTTTAGAGAAGCTAAAAGATAAGTGGAATTTAACTATAGAAATTGCTGAAAATCAGGGGTATGGTGATATTAAGCCAGTTGTCCGTGACCTCGCGAGAAAAAAATACGATCTTATTATTGCACATGCATCTGGATATCAGACATCTGCACCAGAAGTAGCGGAGGAGAAAGATGTAAGGGTAGCAGTTGTAGAGAATCCTGCTGCTATTAAACCAGGGCTAGTTTCCAGTTACGAAGGTGAAGCTCAGGAAGGTGCTTATTTAGCAGGAGTCCTTGCGGCAAAGATGACCAGGTCAAAGATTATTGGGTGCGTTGTCTCTGCTGAACCACCTGACTGGAACAGAATGACAGCAGGTTTTCTGGAAGGAATACATTCTGTGGACCCTAAAATTAAGTTCTTATACAATGTGATTGGTGCCAGAGCTTATGAGGATGCAGCCGGTGGAAAACGAAATACGGAGGCCCAAATTGCCGCTGGTGCTGATGTTATTTTCGGCATGGGTGATGGTGCTTCTTTTGGAATTATGCAGGCTTGTGCTGAAAGTAAGGCAAGAGACGGGGGGAAAGTCTGGTTTATTGATGTCATCGGTGATAAACAGAGTATCGATAACAAAGAGATACTTTTAGCCTCTGTGCTGTGGAAGTTTTCAGTTGCTTATGAACAGATGTTTATTGATATTTATAACGGTACTTTTGGCAAGGATTGTCGTTTAACAGTAAAAAACGGTGGTATCGAATTAGCGATTTTTAAAGACCTTCCTGCCCCGGTAACGGCAGCAGTGAAAGATGCAAAGAAGGGCATAGTGAGCGGAAAGATAAAAGTTTCTAATATTCCTGATGCAGAGGGAGTAAGAGCATTAAAGAAGAATCTTTTTAAATGAGAGATACTGTGTGGGGTGTTTTACTCTGGAGGAAAACACCCCACAAGTCTTATCTGTTTTTTAAGAGGTAGTAAATCTAAAGATGAACGTAATTGAAATGAAAGGCATTACAAAAAGGTTTAATGATTTAATTGCTAACGATAATATTTATTTTGATTTAGGTGAAAGTGAAATTCATACCTTGCTTGGAGAGAATGGTGCAGGCAAGACAACTTTAATGAACATACTTTCAGGAATGTATCAACCCGACGAGGGGAGAATTTATGTAAAGGGGAAAAAGGTTAATATTAGTTCTCCAGAAATATCTTTAAATCTGGGGATCGGAATGCTCTACCAACACTTTACCTTAGTCCCTACCCTCTCAGTTTTGGAAAATATTCTTTTAGGTACGAACAAAAAATTTTTTCTTCCTAAAAAAGAGGCTAAGAAAAAATTCAACGAGATTGCAAAACAGTATGGGCTGCATATGGATCCTGATGTGAAAGTATGGCAGTTATCATTGGGAGAACAACAAAAAGTTGAAATCATAAAATTATTCTATCAAGGTTTAGATGTTCTTATTCTTGATGAACCAACCTCAGTGTTAACGCCCTTAGAAATTGAAGATTTTTTTAGAATGTTAAAAAGTATGAAAGAATCTGGAAAATCGGTTATTTTTATTACCCATAAGCTGAAAGAAGCTTTTAGAATAAGCAATAAGATAACAGTTTTAAGGCGAGGAAAAAAGGTAGAAGAAGTTGATCTGGAGAATAAGACTGAAGGGAAAGGCAAAGATAAAATATTGAACCAAATTGTAGAGGTCATGTTTAAGGATGTTGAACCTATAGAAGAGGCTAAGGAAATACCGAAGAGAACCATGGGTGAAACAGTCTTATCTTTAGAAGAAGTAACTGTCAAAAATGATAAAGGATTAGAAGCACTGCATAAAGTCTCTTTTTCCTTGCGGAGAGGGGAAATATTAGGTATTGCTGGTGTGGACGGTAATGGCCAAAAAGAATTGGCTGAAGTTATTGCAGGGCAACGTAAAGTCTCCTCTGGAAGAATTAGTATTAATGGGACTGATATAACTAACAAGTCTGTTAAGTTTATTAATAACAAAGGAGTTTTTTATGTAACTGATGATAGAATGGGAGAGGGATGTGTGGGTAATCTAACTTTAGCTGAAAACGTCATTCTTCGTTGCTATAAGAAGGAACCTTTTTCTAACAAAGGAATAATCTTGAACTTGAAGGCTATTGAAGAATACGGGGAGGAGTTGATTAGAAGTTTTCGTGTTAAAGCACCAACAGCGAAGGCATTAGTAAAAACTTTATCGGGAGGAAATATTCAAAAAGCACTGTTGGCAAGAGAATTTTCTCAACAGCCAATAATTCTTATTTGTAGTAAACCGACCCATGGTCTGGACGTAATGACAGCTCAGTTTATTTTAAACGAAATAAAAATGCAGAGTAGTCGGGGAACATCAGTACTTTTGATCTCCTCCGATTTGGAGGAAATAAAAGAACTGAGCGATCGTATAGGAGTTATTTTTAAAGGAGAATTATTGGACATTTTATCTAATGAGAAAGCCACAAGAGAAGAAATTGGAAGATTAATGCTTGGATTAAAAAGGAAAGGGAAATAATGATAGTAAAAAAGATTATTCCAGCTATTGGACCGATATTTGCTATTCTTGCTGCATTGATTACGGGAGGAATAATACTGCTGGTTATTGGATTGGACCCCATTCGTGCATACTCTGAGTTATTCAAATTGGGCATGGGCACATATCTCGGTATTACTGAGTCGTTAAAGAGAATGGTTCCCCTTCTTATCATTAGCGCAGGGTTAATAATTGTGTTTAAAGCAGGGATCTGGAATATTGGCATTAATGGTCAATTTTTAATAGGTGCGATTCTTGTTGGTTGGCTTGCTCCATTATTGATAAATAGGACTCCTCTTTATTTATCTTTTTTAATATCGGGTCTAATAGGATTTCTTGGTGGTGCGATATGGGTAATTATTCCAGCAATGTTAAAAGCTAAATATGAAATTAATGAAATTATAGCAACAATGATGATGGATTTCGTTGCTTTTAATTTTACTTCTTATTTGGTCAAAGGACCATTAAATGCATACCCGGGGCGTTTTCCCCAGACAACAATTATCCATCTATCAAAAAGATTACCCCATATTCCTTTTACAGATATCCATATTGGACTAGTTGTTGGGTTACTTTTGATAATTGCAGCCCATTTTTTTGTTAGAAGGACAACATGGGGGTATGAATTCCGACTTTTAGGGGAAAATAAGAGAACAGCACTGCATGCCGGCATAAATGTTCAAAAGGTAATATTTGTCGGTATGCTGATAAGTGGGGGATTAGCGGGTTTAGCTGGCGCAAACGATGTCTTAGGAATTAAAGGTGCTTTTCAGGCAGAATGGAACCCTGGTTATTGTTTCGCAGCTGTCCCTCTTGTTTTCTTAGCCAGGTTTAACGGCATAGCTGTTATTCCTCTCGCGTATTTTTTTTCCTTTCTTATGGTAGGAGGGGAATTTATGTCCAGAGCAGCGAGTGTTCCTGTATATTTTGTTCACGTTATAGAAGCTCTGATGCTTCTATTTTTTAGTGTGATTGAATATATCCAAAAAAAGGAGAAACTATTTTGGAAATCCTAAGGACAATTTTTTCGGAACCTTTTTTTGTAACTCTTTTAGGGGGTAGTTTAACTGCTTCAACACCTATAATTCTTGCAGCTGTAGGGGAGAATTTTGTTGAATCGGGAGGAGTATTGAATTTAGGTTTGGAGGGGATGATGATAATAGGGGCTTTTGCAGCTTTTGTAGTTGCCCTAATTACAAAAAATGTTTATTGGGGTTTACTTTCAGGCATGTTTGCCTCTGTAAGCATTGCAGTAGCTTTTGGGTATTTAGTAATTTACTTAAAAGTCAATCAAATTGTTGCTGGTTTAGGTATTTATCTTTTTGGGATGGGTATTGCGAGTTTGTTATTTAGAATTATTTTCGGAAGGGAATTTCCAGTTGTTCAAGGAATTACTGCAAAAACGCCTATCCCTTACCTTTCAGAAATTCCTTACATCAGGTCGATTTTTAACCAACATATAATAACGTATATATCTTTATTTCTTCTTCCTGTTTCCTGGTGGATACTCTACAAAACCAGTTATGGTTTAAATGTGAGAGCAGTGGGAGAGAAACCCATTGCGGCAGATGCTCATGGAGTTAATGTTTACCGAACTAGATTTATTACCGTGATGTTAGGAGGTCTATTAGCTGGCTTAGGAGGAGCGTTTCTTTCCATCTGCGATTTATCTTTCTTCGTGGATAATATAACTCAGGGTCGTGGATTTATTGCTATTGCTATAGTAATGCTTGCTAAATGGAATCCTTCCAGGATATTTTATGGGGCTTTCTTATTTGGAATTTGTCAATCGCTCACTTTTGGATTACAGATTGTAGGGTTAGATGTCCCTCGTGAATTTATATTGATGCTTCCTTATGTTGCAGTAATAGCAATTCTGACTATTCTTGCAAGAAATACGCATCTTCCGGGGGCTTTTTGTATGCCTTACGAAAGAGAATAAAAGGCAGCTCATTTTAGAGATATAATAGCCGATATAATTTAGATCTTATGCTCATGTACAAAATTTAAAGGGAATGAATATTAACTTTTAAGGGAGGTAAATAGATGAACAGTAGATATGGAGGCTATACAGGTAAACTACTTCGGGTTGATTTAACTAATGGTTCTTACACTGTGGAAGAGCTTGATTTCGATTTATTACACGCGTTTATTGGAGGGAGAGGATTAGGAGCAGCTTTATTATATCGAGAACTTTCTCCTGGGGTAGACCCTTTAAGTCCGGATAATAAATTGATATTCTTAACTGGTCCTTTAGTGGGAACAATAACACCTTGTAGTGCTCGTTGGAGTATTAGCACTAAATCTCCCGAGACAGAGATTATTCTTTTTTCTATATGTTCGGGAATGTTTGGAACATCACTTAAAAAAGCAGGATACGATGTTATTATTATAGAAGGGAAAGCCTCACAGCCCTCCTTTTTATTAATCTCGGATGGAAAAGTTAGTATAAAAGATGCCTCAGATATATGGGGGATGACTACAGAAGAGACTGAGGAATCTATTCAAAAAAAGCTTTCCGGGAACGGTAGGTTTTCCGTTGTTTCCATTGGGCCAGCCGGAGAAAAGCAGATCAGGATAGCGGGCGTATTTAGTAATCGTCGAGCAGCTGGTCGGGGTGGGGCAGGAGCAGTAATGGGATCCAAGAATTTAAAAGCTATAGCTGCAAGGGGAACTCAAAAAATATCAATTTATGATGATGATGGGTTCCAAGCAGTAATAAAAGAGTTCAGGAAAAATATAAACGTTAATCCTTTTTTACAGAAAGCTCTTTCTAAGTACGGTTCAGCAAGCACCGTTAATGTTACCAGTGAATTTGGAGTAATGCCCGTTCGTAACTGGCAAAAAGGTACAATGAAAGGAATTGATGCTCTTCGTCCAGAGACTGTAAGGGAGAAATTTTTGGTTAAGGATAAAGCTTGTCCCACCTGTCCGGTTGGTTGTTCTAAGATTAACACTGTTTCTTCGGGTCCTTTTGCTGAAGCAAAGACAGAAGGCCCTGAATATGAGACTATTTATGCTTTTGGTTCCATTCTTGAGAATAGTAATTTTGAGTCTATTATTTATGCAGATATGCTGTGTGACCAATTAGGTATGGATACTATAGCTTCTGGAGTAACTATAGCTTTTGCTATGGAATGTTATGAGAAAGGAATTCTTACTAAAACAGATACAGAAGGGCTAAATCTTTCTTTCGGTAATGCTCAAGTTGTTCCTATTCTTTTAAAGAAAATGGCTAAAAGGGATGGCATAGGGGATTTGATGGCGGATGGAGTAAGAGAAATGGCAAAGCGCCTGGGTAAGGGTACAGAGAGATTTGCTATGCATGCAAAAGGAATGGAATTAGGTGGATACGACCCTCGAGGTATTAGAGCTCAAACGTTGGTTCTTGCTTGTGGACCTCGAGGTGGTTGCCATCATGGGGGTGGTTATGTAATTACAGATGAATTAGTTAGTGGTCGTTACGACCGATTTTCTGTAGAAAGTAAAGGAGCCTTGACTAAACGAGCAAGAGATTTCCGATTAATTATGGATTCTGCTTTGTATTGCGCTTTCGTAGGAGGAAGTGCCTGTAGTGTTGATATGGCTGCGCAAACGATTGCTGCAGCTACAGGTTTTAATGTAAATAGTGAAGAATTAATGATTGCAGGTGAGAGGGCAAGTAATGTAGAAAGAGCATATAATGTAAGAGAAGGATTACGGCGAGGCGATGATATTTTACCAGAGAGACTTTTGAAAGAACCTCTTCCAGATGGTCCTTCTAAAGACTCGATACTGGAGAAAGACTTTAATCAGTTGATAGACGATTTTTATGAGGTTTGTGGTTGGGATAAAGTCACCGGAATCCCAACCAAAGAGACCTTAAAGCGGTTGGGATTAATAGAGATGATGGGAAACATTACCGAATTATTTTGATATGAATAATAAGGGGGAAGCTATGGATGAATTTACAGTTTTTGGAAAATCGGTGCCAAGAGTGGACGCCCGGACCAAAGTTAGTGGAGAGCTAAAATATCTTGATGATGTTAAATTAGACGGGATGTTGTACGGAAAGATACTTCGTAGTCCCCATCCTCATGCAAGGATATTGGGCATTGATATTAGCAAGGCAAAAAAATTAGCTGGAGTAAGAGCAGTTATTACGGAAGAAGATACTCCAAAGATTAAGTTTAGTTTTGTTCAAGCTCAAGCCGATAAACTTCCTCTTTGTGATAGAGAGGTTTGCTATGTAGGCGATGAGGTAGCTGCTGTAGCAGCGGATAGTTTAGAAATAGCGGAAGAAGCAATTAACTTAATTGAGATAAAATATGAAGTTTTGCCAGCTGTTTTTGACCCTGAAGAAGCTATAAAACCTTCTTCTTCTCTTGTTCATGAAGATAAGAAGAATAATGTAGCTTTTGAGATACATAAAAAATTTGGGGATGCGGAGAAAGGTTTTAAAGAGTCTGATTATGTTTTTGAAGATAAGTTTGTTACTTCAAAAGTTACCCATTGTTGTATGGAGACACATGGATGTATTGCTTATTTTAACCATACAGGTAGATTGACTGTTTATTGCCCTTCTCAAGCACCTCATACAATTCGTCAAGAAATAGCCAGAATTTTAGATATGCCCCGTTCTAAAGTGCGAATAGTAAGTACTCCTGCAGGAGGAGGGTTTGGTCAGCGATTGGTTACGGATATGAAGCAGCCGATAGCAGCTATTCTTTCCCGTCTTACAGGAAGACCGGTAAAAATAGTTAATACTCGAGAAGAGGAATTTATGACTGCTCGCACCAGATATCCTTATACCGTTTATGTAAAAACAGGAGTGACCAAAGAGGGCAAAATTTTAGCCAGGCAAGTTAAAATTATTGTAGATAATGGTGCTTATAATGATAAAGGGGTAGCTACCCTTAATTATGCAGGAGAATGTTTTCTTGTGCTTTATAATATTCCTAATCTTCAGTATGATGGTTATGGAGTATATACTAATAAACAATTTGGAACAGCATTTAGAGGTTTCGGTAATCCTCAAGTGACTTTTGCTACCGAAACTCAGCTTGATGACATCGCTTCTAAGTTAAATATGGATCCTATAGAGTTAAAGTTGATGAACGTAAATAGAGCTGGAGATGTTACAGTATCTGGGACTAAAGTAATTAGCTCGGGACTTGTTGATTCTATTAATCAAGCGGTGGAAAAGTCGGGATGGAGGGAAAAAAGGAATAGACCAAGAAAAATAGGGGAAAATAGATATCGGGGAATTGGAGTGGCTATAATGGCTCACACTGGGTCTGGAGGGAGATTTTATGGTTATGCAGCTACAGATACTTTTATTAAGGTTTCAGAGGAAGGGCAGGTAACAGTAATTACTCCTGCTCCTGAAATTGGGCAGGGGACTACAACAGCTGTTGCTCAGATAGTAGCAGAAGTGATAGGAATAAATCTGGCGAATATCATTATTGTTAATAGCGACACAGATATTATTCCTTATGATCTGGGGGCCTGGGGAAGCAGGTCAGTTTTTGTCTGTGGAAATGCGGCTAAAGCTGCAGCAGAAAATTTAAAGAAGGAGATAATAGAGGCAGCTTCTAAAATGTTTGAGATAAGTCCTGAAAAAATAGAGATTAAAAATGGAGAAGCTTTTTTAAAAGAGAATCCCGAGAAAAAGGTCTTTTTCAGTGAAGTAGCGGAGTTTTCTGTCAATAGATTGGGGCATCCTTTGTCGGGTAGAGGGCGTTATTTTGACCCTTTGGCTTCCGAGGTGACTTTTTATAAACTTGCTGGTAAACAGATTCCTACCTTTACTTTTGGTTGTCAGATAGTAGAGGTTGAAGTAGATACCCTTACAGGAGAAGTAAAGATAATTAAAGTTATTGCTGCTCAGGATACCGGAAAGACTGTTAATCCTTATATGGCAGAAGGTCAGATGGAAGGAGCTATTCTTCAGGGATTGGGATACGCCATCTCTGAGGAATGTCTTTTAGATAAAGGTCGACCAATGAATCCAAATTTTACCGATTATAAGATATGGACTGCTCCTGATGTGCCTGACGAAGAGATTATATTAGTGGAAAGTAATGACCCTCTTGGCCCCTTTGGAGCAAAAGGGATAGGTGAGCCGGGATTCGTTCCTACAGCTGCGGCTGTGTCCAATGCTATTTATCATGCTACCAATGTACGAATGAAAAAGTTACCTATGAATCCTGAAAGAATATTCTATGCTTTGAAGAAAAGAGATAAGGATGAGAAGTAGAAAATTCTTTTTCAATAGATAGAAATCTATAATGAAGAAAACCAATATGTTTTTACGTATTCAACAGAAATCAAAAGCGTTAAAAGACCAATTGGTTGCTTGGCGTCATCAACTTCATCAACATCCAGAAATAGGTATGAAGTTGCCTTTCGCTCAAGGTATAGTGATCTCAAAGCTTAAAAAGATGGGTTTGGATCCTGTTCAAATAGATAGAAAGGGAGTAATAGTTAATTTTGAAGGTGGTAAATCTTTGCCGGCCCAAGGGTCAAGAGTAATAGCGATGAGAGTAGATATGGATGCTTTACCAGTTTATGAGGAGACAGGAGTTGCTTATAGTTCTAAAGTTAAAGGATATATGCATGCCTGCGGTCACGATGCTCATACTACTATAGGTTTAGGGGTAGCTAAGGTCTTATCGGAGATGGAAAATTTTTGGTCTGGACAAGTGAAGATAATTTTTCAACCTGGTGAGGAATGTTTAGAAGGAGCAAAGTTAATGATATCTCGAGGAGCTTTGGAAGCTCCAAATGTAGATATTATTTTGGGATTACATCTTGACCCTCAACTTCCGTTGGAAAGTGTAGGGTTAAGATCGGGTCAGTTGAATGCTTACGCTGACCAGTTTTGTGTAGAGATTAGAGGTAAATCCGGTCATGGAGCATATCCTCATTTAGCTAAGGACCCGGTGGTAGCGGCGGCTACATTGGTTCAGGCCCTCCAGACAGTTGTTTCTCGTGATCTTAAACCTACCGATGCCGGGGTGATTTCTATTGGCCAAATTCGGGGGGGAACAGCTCCTAATATTATTCCAGAGAAAGTGGTGCTTAACGGGACCATTCGCAGTTTAAATTCAAATACCAGAAGAGATATTTTTGACAGAATGAAATCAATAGTTGATGGATTAAAGAAAGCTTTTGGAGTGGATTGTTCCCTCTTGTTTGGGGAGGGTTCTCCTCCTGTAATTTGTGAGAAGAAGATAACAGAGTTTGTTCGTCAGGCCCTTACCGAAGTTTTGGGGAATGATTTGGTGGTGATACTTTCAGAACCTTCGATGGGTAGTGAGGATTTCGCTTTTTTTACTCAAAGAATTCCCTCTACTATGCTTAAGTTAGGATGTAGGAGTGAAGAAAAAGGATATATTTATCCTTTACATAGCTCTCAATTTAATTTTGATGAAGAAATATTGGTTTACGGAGTAACTATTTTTTCTTATTTAATTTTTCTTATTTTAGAAAGAGCTAATAGAATATAAAATTTAGCATAAAGAAACAGGGGAAAAGATTATGTTAAGAAAGATGAAGAAATTCGAATATTTTGAACCTTCCACTTTGGAAGAGGCCTTTTCTTTGCTAAATAAATATGATGGTGAAATAAAGGTATTGGGTGGAGGTACAGATTTATTAGTAGCGATGAAGGAGAGAGAATTAACACCTCCTTATATAATGAATATTAAGGGTATACCCGGCTTGGATTATATTAAATATGAAGAGAAAGGAGACTTAAGAATAGGTGCTTTAACTACTATTCGTACAATAGAGACTTCTAAGGTAATTCGCGAAAAGTTTTCTGTGCTTGCTCAAGCGGCGGGTTTGCTGGGCTCTATTCAGGTTAGAAATCGGGCTACTATAGGAGGCAATCTTTGTAATGCTGCTCCTTCGGCTGAGACTGCTCCGGCTTTAATTGGCTTAAAGGCTAAAATGAAATTAGTAAGTTCCAAAGGGGAAAGAGTTGTTCCTTTAGAAGAGTTTTTTGTGGGACCAGGGGTAACTGTTTTAAAAAAAGGGGAAATTCTTAGCGAGATTATTGTCCCTTTTTCCCCATCATACACTAAAGGAGTATATATAAAATATAGTCCAAGAAAAGCTATGGATATTGCTGTAGTGGGAGTAGCAGTAGTAGCTACTCTGAGTACAGAAGAAAAAGTATGGGAAGATGTGAATATAGTTTTGGGGGCAGTAGCTCCTACTCCTTTAAGAGCTCGAAAGGCAGAGGAGGCTTTGCGGGGCAAAAAAATAAGTGAGGATTTGGTAGAAAAAGCCGGCCAATTAGCTTATGAAGAAGTTTGTCCGATCTCGGATGTGCGTGCTTCGGATGATTATAGGAAAGAGATGGTTAAAGTATTGGTAGAAAAAGCTATAAGAGAAATTTCAGAATTAAAAGAGAGTTAGTAATAAATAGGAGAAGAAGTAAACTAAATGAAGTGCGATATTCACCCTTTTTATCCACGAAAATATTGCTGGGGATGTAAATATAAAGATATGTGCGAAATTTGTAGAGAGAAAAAATATACTCGAAGGATAAAAGCGGGAGAAGAAGGGGGAAAGTTAAGAAATAAAGAAGATATAGTAACGATAAACGTTTGTGAGAATTGTTACTCTTCTATATTCAGAGAAGAAAAAATAAAAAGTTACGACGGAAGATTATTCATTTTTACAGAGGCGAATAGTAAGAGAGGTAGATTTATTAAAATAAAAATGCTATATTAAAACAAAAGCGGAGGCAGAGGATAATGATTCAAAAGAGAATTCGGTTGAAGGTAAATGGAGAAGAATATGAATTAGAAGTAAAATCTAATGATACTTTATTAGATATAATAAGAGATAGACTTTCTCTTACGGGAACAAAGAGAGGTTGTGATACCGGTGATTGTGGGGCTTGTACAGTTCTTCTTGAAGGTAAACCTGTTAATTCTTGTTTAGTGTTAGCTATAGAGGTTGACGGTAAGGAGGTAGTTACTATAGAAGGACTGACAAAGGAAGGTAAGCTTAACTTAATTCAAGAAGCTTTTATTGAAGAAGGTGCTGTCCAATGCGGTTTTTGTACCCCAGGAATGATTTTATCTGCTAAAGCTCTATTGGATGAAAATCCTAATCCTACAGAAGGTGAAGTGAAAACTGCTATAGCAGGTAATTTGTGTAGGTGTACTGGATATGTTAAAATTATAAAAGCTATCTCTTCCGCAGCAGAGAAGATGAGAAGAAGTTGAATAGCAAATTAAATGAGCAATTGTTGTTAGTTATGCAAGAGAATGTTTAGCTTTCATTTAATGAGGTAAAAGAGAGGTAGTTCGTGAAATTAATTATTGGAATAAGCGGGGCAAGTGGTGTTATATACGGAATAAGACTTCTTGAGGAATTAAAAATTAAAAAAATAGAAACCCACCTTATCTTAACACCGACAGCGGAGAAAATATTAAAATATGAGACTGATTTTAAAAAAGAAGAATTAATAAAACTTGCAAGTTATTATTATGATATTGGTGATATGTTTGCTCCTATTGCCAGTGGTTCCTTCATAGCCGGAGGTTCTGTTATTGTTCCTTGTAGTATGAAAACAATAGCCGGGATAGCTTATGGATATTCTGAGAATCTTCTATTAAGAGTTGCTGATGTTACCTTGAAGGAAAAAAGGCCTTTAATCTTGGTGCCCAGAGAAACTCCTTTGAACATAATTCATTTGGAAAATATGCTACGCTTGGCACGTAGGGGAGCTAATATCTTACCTGCTATGCCCGCATTTTATCATAATCCGAAAACATTAAATGATAATATTGATTTTATAGTGGGTAAAATTTTGGATATTCTACAAATTGATAATAATTTATACTCAAGATGGACAGAGTATTAAGAGACTTGAAATCAAATAGGGCCAGGATTTCCTTTGCAGACTTTAAGTCATTATACAGGCTAAGGGAGAAAAAAAACCAACTTAGAAGATAGTTTAGTGGAGGTGATGAGATTATTCCTGCTCAGTGAAATACTGAACAGGGACGGATAAAGAATTTCCGAGAGAACTAAATAAATAAGAAGGGGGGTGAAGTTTTTAAAATTAAATAATTTTAAAAAGGAGAGGAAAAGAAAATGGATGAAAAAAAGAGTAAAAAGAAGGGGATGAGCACAAGAGACGTTGCCTTAGGCGGAGTGATGATTGCGGTTACGGCAGCGATGACACTTTTAGTCAGGATTCCTATTGCCCCTACCAGAGGTTACTTGAATTTAGGGGATGCTATGGTATTTTTTTCAGCTTTAGCTCTGGGTGCCAGAATTGGAGGAATAGCAGGAGGTGTGGGTTCAGCTATTGCTGATATTTTAGGTGGATATGCATATTTTGCTCCCATTACTCTTGTAGTAAAGGGAGTGGAAGGGTTAGTTGCTGGGATTGTAGGAAAAAAAGGTACATTAGCTGCGATGTTTGCAGGAACAGGTGCTGGAGGAGCTTGTATGTTAGCAGGGTATTTTATTGCAGAAACACTTATGTACGGAGTTGGTCCTGCGTTAGTTGAACTTCCCGCTAATGTTATTCAGGTAGTCGGAGGATTAGCAATAGCTATACCTCTTACAATTGCTGTTAGAAAGGCGTATCCGGGAATTAGAAGGAGATGAAGCTTTTGTAAAAGTTTGTTTAAAAAGAGTATCTCTTCAATAGCAGCTGACAGGTTAGAGGGAGGATTGCCAGGGCGTATTCTATGTAGAAATTAGCTTTTTGGCAAATTTAATAGCCTTTTCTTTAGTGTTGATTTTTCCTGCTACTTGAGCTTGATGGATTTTATTTAAAATATAAGCAACTTGAGGGCCAGCAGAAATTCCCAATAATTCCATCAACTCTTCTCCTTTAATTAGTCCGGAAGGATGCGGCAGCAAGGAGAATCTTTGAAAATATTCCTGGAGAAGAGAGAGAGCAAATTTTTGAGAGGGAGGACGCTCAAAATTTACTGTTAAAAAGAGTAATAAAGTTTCTACTGTTTCTTTGCCTGCCTCTATTAAGAACTGAGCTACCAGTAGAGGGTTCCTCTGTTGGTCTTTCATAATTTTTTTTAGATGTGGGTAAACTTTTTCTACTTTTTTCATTATTTTTATCTGTTTGCGAGTTAACTTTAACTGTTTTCCCCCGGAAGATAAAGAGGTTTTCTCTTCCGGGGAAAAAAGTAAAGCAATAAGTTTTAATAGATTCTTCCGACTTTTTTTACCCTGGCTATTCTCCTTTAAATGAAGTAAAACTCTCTTTTTAATCTCTCCGGGAATTATTTTATTAGAGGAGAGTAACTCCTCCAGTCTTTTTAGGTTTTCTATATTTAGGTTTTGCCCAAGTATCTGCTTTAATAATGTTTTTGCAGAGAGATTATCTATATATTTATAAGAAAGAGGGGATTCAAGGAGAAGAAAAATTTCTTCTCTTACTCGTTCCGTAGAGACATTTTTAATGAGGATGGATTTTTGCTGAATAAGGGAAGGTATATTCTCTTCTATACTGAAGTTAAGTTGCGCAGATAAACGGAAAGCTCGCAGCATACGAAGGGGGTCTTCATCTATTGATTCTTTTCTTATTAGCTTAATCTTCTTATTTATTAAATCCTCTAAGCCTGTAGAAGGGTCTATAAGGAAGAAAGAAGGTAATTCAAGCCGTTCCACATCCAGAGATAGAGCATTAATGGTAAAGTCACGTTTGATTAGATTTGTTTGTATTTGTGCAGACTTTTTAAGAGTGAAGTCGATAGTAATCCCTTCGGGAAGGGTAATTATTCTTAAGGTGGGACGTAGAATAATCAAGCTTCTTTTTATATGTTGTGCAAAGATTTGAGCAGCTTTAAAATCAGGGTCTTCTACTATTAAATCCAGATCTTTCTTCTCTTTCCCCAGGAGGAGATTCCTAAGGCATCCTCCCACTAACCAAATTTTTTCTTCCCCTTTTACTTCAATTAGCTTTTTAAGGTAGAGGTCTTTTTTTAAGGACTCTTTTAAATAAGTCCATCTTAAAGAACTATTTGGCCCTCTTTCTTTGCTGATTTTATCCAGTATTCCATTAACAAATTTTCCCGAGTCAGCTGTTCCGTAACGTTTGGCTATTTCTACAGCTTCATTTATACTTACTACGGGAGGTATATCGTCGAGAAGAAGAAGCTCGTAGGTAGATAGACGCAAGATATTTCGGTCTACCGTAGCCATTCTCTCGAGGGTCCAATTTTTAGCGTATTTTTTAATTAAAGAATTAATGGGGGAAAGAAATTGATAGCTCCCTAAAACTAACTTTCGAGCAAATTTTTTTATTTCTGGCTTAAATCTATAACGAGAAAAGGTGGTTTCTAAAACTTTCTCTACCGAGATTTTTCTTACATCTACCTCGTAGAGAATTTGTAGAGCAGTCTCTCTGGCTCTGCGACGATTTTTCATCCTTTAAAAAAATCCTTAGCTACTTTGTTTAATTGTCAATATTCTGACCTTAAATTAGTATATTTTATATCTTTGTCAAGAGAATGAGTGGAGGCCTCTGAAAAACCCCCAGAGCCCTCTGATCTAATCTGTATAATCTGGATTTTTATCTGTGAAATCAGAGATTTCTGAATTTTTCAGAAATCTCAAAGAGGCTGATTTGACAGATTTTTTGAAATGTGTTATAGTTCAATGGTTAATAGTTGAACTTTGTAGTCTTCTATTAAAGCCCTTTTTAGGGAGTGATATTCAAAATTTGATAAGGAGGTGAGACAGGTGAACAAAGCTGAATTAGTGGAGGAGGTATCTTCTGAGGTAGGTTTAACTAAGAAGGATGTTAATAATGTGGTGGATGCTATAACTTCAGCAATTACTAACTCATTGGCCCGGAAGGAAAGAGTTACCCTGGTCGGTTTTGGAACTTTCCAGGTGCAGAAAAGAAAGGCGAGACAGGGTGTAAATCCTCAAACTAAGGCTAAGATAAGAATTCCAGCCAAAGAGGTACCTAAATTCAAGCCAGGGAAAAACTTACGGGAAGCAGTAGGATAGAAAGAATTGTTAAAAGAGGCTAAGGGGTGAAGAGATAAACTCCTTAGCCTTCCTTTTATAGTAAACCCTGTTAGATGTTTACTATCTAACGGGGTAAAGGGTATGAAATGATAAATTCTTATAAATTTGGATATATTGTTGTTGACGGGAAAAGTTATACTTCAGATGTTATTATCTATCCACAAAAAATAAATGCTCATTGGTGGCGAGAAGAGGGGCATCTTCTCCTTCCTCAGGATATAAAGGAAATCCTACTAAAGGAAAAACCCGAAGTTCTTATTATAGGCACAGGAGATTTTGGGCTAATGAAAGTCCCCCCCGAAACCCTGAAGTATATTAAATCAAAGGGAATTGAAGTAAAAGTTGAACCTACAAAGTTAGCATGTCAGCTCTACAACAAAATTTATAATTCCCGGAAAACAATCGCTGCTCTACATTTAACTTGTTAAAAAAGTACAAAATTTTTTATCGGTGTAATCATTTTTAAGAATCTGTGTAATTAAAGGCTTTTTTTGTAAATTTGACTAATCAATCCCTTATGCTATCTTAAATTGAGGAGGAGGATATGGTAGAAAAAGGTGATCTCAGGTTAACAGATCTAAAGGAAAAAATAGATAAATTAAGAGGGTATCTTTGAAGTAGATAAAATAAAAAAGGAGATTAAAAAATTAGAAAAGGAGGCTTCATTAAATTCCTGGAAGGAAGCTGATAGAAAAATAGAGATATTACAAGAATTACACCATCTAAAGAAAAAAGAGGAAGAATGGAATAAAGTAATGGCTTTATACGAGGAGATACTTACTTTAGAGCAACTTCTGAAAGAGGAGAAAGATGAGACTCTGGAAGAGGAGAGGGGAGAGAAGCTGCTCTTTTTGCAAAAAAAGATAAAAGAGTACGAGGTAAAGTCTTTACTAAAAGGGAAGAACGATCAGGCTAATGCTATCTTATCAATTCATCCCGGAGCAGGAGGTACAGATTCATGCGATTGGGCAGAAATTCTTCTTAGAATGTATTTAGGATGGGCAAATAAGAAAGGATATAGAGTGAGAGTGGTGGAACGAATAGATGGAGAGGAAGCGGGTATAAAGACAGCAGTGGTAGTAATTGAGGGGGAATTTGTCTACGGTTATCTTAAACAGGAGGTAGGAATCCACAGGTTAGTTCGCATCTCCCCTTTTGATGCTTCCCATCGCCGTCATACCTCTTTTGCTGCGGTGGATGTAATTCCTGAAGTTGATGAAGTGGAGATAGGAATTAAGGAGAGCGATCTTCATATTGACACTTTTAGAGCTAGTGGACCAGGGGGTCAACATGTTAATGTTACTGATTCTGCTGTGAGAGTTACCCATCTACCTACAGGAATAATTGTACAATGCCAGAATGAGCGTTCCCAGCATAAAAACAGGGCTACAGCGATGAGAATTCTTAAAGCTCGGTTATATAATTTTTATGAACTGGAGAAAGAAAAGGAATTAAAAAAAAGGCACAAAGAAAAAACAAGAATAGAATGGGGTAGCCAGGTGCGCTCTTATATTTTACATCCTTACACTCTGGTTAAAGACCACAGGACTAATATAGAAAGAAGCAGTGTGGAAAGAGTATTAGAGGGTGAAATTGATGCTTTTATAATTGCTTCTCTAAAAGAAAAAGTCTTACCCTCTCCTTGATTTTCTTATCTTTTATATTCTCTTAAAAAGAAGGTTTATTCATTATAAATAAGTAAGGAGGCTATAATGGGGGGGTTTTATATAGGGAAAGAAAGAAAAGCACGAAAAGCTTATGGACTTGATGAAGTTGCCTTGGTTCCAGGTAATAAGACCCTTGACCCTGAAGATGTTAACATAAAATGGAGAATAGGAGATATAACTTTTGATATTCCCATCATAGCTTCGGCGATGGATGGAGTTGTAGACACAAGTTTTGCTGTTCAGATGGGGAAATTGGGAGGATTAGCTGTTTTAAATTTGGAAGGTGTTCAGACCCGCTATGAACATCCAGTAAAGGTAATAGAGGAGATTGTAAACTCTTCCGATGAAGAAGCTGTAAAGATAATCCAAAAGATTTATAAAGAACCGATAAAAGAAGAGTTGATAGAAGAGAGAATTAAACAGATGAAAGAGAAAAAAGTTATCACTGCTGTTTCTTGTACTCCTCAACGAGCAGCTCACTTTGGCCCAATTGCTCAAAAAGTAGGGGTAGATATTTTCGTTGTTCAAGCTACAGTAGCTACAGTAGAGTATATATCTTCTAAAAAGGAAGGATTGAATCTTAAAAAGTTCTGCGAAGAGTTTTCTATCCCGGTTATTGCGGGAAATTGTGTTACTTATCAAGCTGCTTATGATCTTATGGAAACAGGGATAGATGCTCTCTTGGTAGGAGTAGGGCCGGGTGCTGCCTGCACTACTCGTGAGGTCTTAGGGATAGGTGTCCCTCAGGTTACTGCTACTATTGATGCTTCTGCTGCCCGGGATGATTATTTTAAGAAAAATGGTCGATATGTCTCCATTATTACTGATGGGGGTATGAGGATAGGAGGAGATATCTGTAAAGCCTTCGCCTCCGGAGCAGATGCAGTAATGATTGGTTCGGCTTTTGCTCGGGCTGAGGAAGCTCCAGGAAAAGGTTATCATTGGGGCATGGCTACCTCGGATGAAAATTTACCTCGGGGAGCAAGAGTAAGAGTAGGAACAACAGGAACATTAAAGGATATTCTTTGTGGCCCGGCTAAATTAGATGATGGTTCTCAAAATTTAGTCTGGGCGATAAAAACGTGTATGGGTTGCTGTGGGGTAAGCAATATAAAGGGAATGCATGAAGTTGAGATGGTAATTGCTCCCGCCATAAAAAGTGAAGGTAAATTTTTTCAACGTACCCAAAACCTTTTTTAAGCAAAGAAGAATAAACCCTGTTAGATAGAGAAGCTTATCTAACGGGTAAAGCGAGAATCAGGTTACCTTCTCTATTTTTCCTGCACGAATACAATGAGTGCAAACATAAGCTTTCTTTACCCGATTATTAATTTTTATTTTAATACGTTGAAGATTAGGGGACCAACCTCTTTTTGTTCTTATTCCAGATTTACTTAATCTATGTCCAACAGTTGCTCCTTTACCACATATCTCACATTTTTTTGCCATAATCAAACTCCTTATTTTTGTTTAACCCAGTTTTAAATTTAGCATATTTTAAAAAAATAACAAGTAATCTCTCATATTTGGCAGCTCCCGGGCTTTAGCCTGCATCCTCCCATCATCCCATTCACCCATCCACTCATCTACCCATCAACTCATTCACCCATTTCCCCATTTCCTTGACGATTTTGTTAGGAGTAGTAGAATAGAAGTAGGTAAAAAGAAGGAGTGAATAGATGAATTTGTATGAAAAGTGGGGGAAAGCTACTGAAGAGACAAGAATATTAAGGTTTCGCTTACCTAACCTTTTATCTTTCGAGGCTACTATTCTATCTTATATATCCCTGGCTGAATCGACAATCAATGCTGGAGATACAGTAGTGAGAAAGGGCAAGGTTGTGGTTCAGAAACCTCTACTTATTCTCCCCCCAAATCTCCCCCAATTTGAGGGATTTGAATTTGAAGACGATTATCAATTAAATAATGATGAAATCAGAAGGTTTTTATTAATGAGAGGAGTTTCCTTTCCTTCTTTAAAATATCGCAATGAGACCTATAATGTTGATGTTTATGAGGGTTGTTTAAACAAAGCAATAGAATACTTTTCTCTTCGGATGGAAAAAAGGGAGGATATTCACTCAGGATTAATAGCGGGTCCGGAAGACTGCTGGCAATTTTCCGTTTTAATTTATGTGGCAGCTCTTACTTCCAGATCGGCTCCCGAGGATTTCAGGAGAATTTTGAATAATTTGAGAAAAAAATATAAGTGAGATAGTATAAGAAGACTAATTTATCTCTTTGTAATACTTTATTTTTAAAGGATAAGCTCCTCTATCCAGAATTACTTTTATTTTCTTTTCCGAAACCACTTCTCCTGATTTTTTAATCTGGCCAAGGCATATCACAGTAAAGCAGTTAGAGCGAGTTGTAATTAAGTTAGAGAGGGAACGGAATAACATTTCTTTCTCGTCATCTTCGTCTATATATCCATCTTCATCATCGTCTTTTCCATTATAACCCAGTTTAGCTATGGTAAAAACCTCAAGGACTTCCCCTACTTCATTAAAAGGCCTTCTTTTACTGTCCCCATAATTTATTATAGCCCTGGTTAAGGAAGAGTCAATTCCAGGTAGACTTTCTAAAACCTGACGAGATGCAGTATTTATATTTATTCTTCCTTTTGTGATTTTCGCAGGAGGATTAACCACAGTAATTTTGTCCAGTATTTGCCAGTCTCCTCCCGCCTGGAGTTTTATTGTTTGCCACTCTTCTCCTTTATGGAGATATCCTACTTCTCCAATATTAGCAAAAGGCTTATTTTTAACATAGAAGCTGCTGTAGTCATTTTTGTCCTCCCCCTCACCTACAGTAGGCATCCAGAACCAGTTACAAAAGCCAGGGCTTCCTCCGGGAAGACTACTGACAAACTCTCTTATTCTGGGGTCATTTTTTTCAAAAGCATTCCAGGGAGCTCCATAATTTTTATAGGATACCCTGTCTACTATATTCCTTTGTGCATCTATTAAGGTTACCGTATCACTATTATTATCCAATAGCTCTTTACCTATGATTTTCCCCTCCATTTTTATAACCATATTGAATATGATTCTATATCCTCGAGCAGGTACTTTTCCCCATAATATCTTTCTTCCCGAGGAAGTTTTTATTTGCCATCCCCGTATCTTACAAGAAGTATTATAAGGGTTGAATAGCTCTATCCATTCCATTTCTATATCTATCTTCTTCTTTTCTGCTGCTTCAGCCCTTTTCTCTTTAAAAATTTTTAAAACTCTTCCTATTTTTTCTGCTGTTGCTTTATTATCTTCAAGCTCTTCAAGTATCCGTTTCAGGTTTTCCTCTTTATTTGAAGTATCTTTTTTTACTTCATTTTCTATTATTCTTGTAGTTTTCCCTCTTATCTTTTCTTCTAATTTTTCTCTTGTCTTCTCTTTTATCTTATCCTTAAGAAAGCTTATTCCCCCTTTTACTAAACCTTCTACTGCTGTGGTTACTGAGGAGGTAAAGTGAGGCATTACTTCGTTAATGTAGGGAGTTCTCTCAATCCCATATTTACCTTTATATTCCGTGCAGAAACTGTTTTCATCACGAAAGTCAACTATGTTTACAGCTATCTGATTGGCTTTATCTTGAGATATCCCTGTTTTTTGTAAGGCCTGGCTAATAATAGAGGGCGAGGAAGTATTAATATTAACCCTTAAATTTCCCTCTTTGTCTACATTTTTATCATAAGAATAAATAGTAATATAATCCTTTATTTTACTGAAGGTAGCCTCTCCTATTCTCCTAACAAGCCTTACTTCTTCTATAGTATCAAAGGGATTATCGTCTCCATAAGGCTTATCTGGACAAAACTCATCAGGTTCATCAACCCCTTCATCTTCTTCGTCTATTATGCCATCTCCATCGTTATCTATTCCGTCTGATTGAAGGATATCATTGTCTTTATCATCATCCACTCCTTTTTTACCTGGAGAGCCGTCTTTGCCATAACGATAATTTATGATTGCCTCTACCTCCTCATTATTAAGCCCGTTTAGCGCCCCTAAATTAACTTCATAGGAAGTCCACCCCTGGCTAAAATTTTTATTACCGGCTGTATTTAGATTAATCTTTGATGCCTCATCAAAGATACCCAGCTTCTCAATATTTTCCTCGCTTTTCTCTTCAATGCCTACATTATAGATTCCCTCTCCTAACTCTCCCTTAAAGCCCTTTGCCCAATTCTCATAGAAGTCGTCGTATTCATTGGTATCGTTTCTTAATTCAGCTATTGCTCTTTCTATTCCTGCTTGAGCAATATAATTTGCCTTAATGCTATCTCTGTAATTAAAGCTTGCTCTTTGTTCAATTCTCATCTTATAGAGAAAACTTATGGCCATTGTTCCAAGAATAGATAGAAGGAGTAGGGAGAGAATTAATCCCATCTGTCCCTTATTTTGTTTGCAAACGAAAAGCTTTATTTTAAATAAAATATTATCCATTTTTAAGGCTGTTTTTCAGAGTCTCCTTTTCAGTTTCTCTCATATAGCCATTGAGAAAGCGAATATACCCTCGTTTGCTTCCTTTTTTGTCTTTAAAGGAGATAACAAATTTTATGGTATTTTCTATAACCCCAATGATTTCTTCAGAAGAAAAGATTTTTCCTTTTTCTTTTAAGAATTTTTCCACATCCTTCCATAAATATTCTCCCAGGGAAATCCTACTCATCTCAGGCATAAAAATAGGGCTTGCCTTTCGTCTAAGAAAGCTTAAATCAGCAAGAACATCTTCATCTGTAGGATTAGTTTTATTTTTATAATATTGATAAATCTGAAATTCAATGAGACCCATAAGTTCTGCTAATTTTCTTTTTCCCTCATTTACGTAATTAGCATATCTTTCTAAATAGCGTCTTTTGTTTTCTATGGCTGATTTTTTCTCCTGGTATTTTTCATGGTTTTGAAAATAGAGGCAATCAGATGGGCAGTTAATCCTTATTCCT
>JGI24025J20009_10000205_pt1 | contig 45630 bp, 39 predicted proteins | sample Cruoilmetagenom3_FD_20009 | JGI IMG/M metagenome (IMG submission 20009)
TTTATTAAACGTTTCTCGATCTTACTTTTTATTTTTTTGTTTTTAATGTGCTACCGAAGGTGGACGCAGGATGAAAGGGTGCCCACCCTTCATTAATAGACGATGTTGAGGATCGAGACGACTGCACCGATCAAGACGGAGACGATGACGACCGCCTTTGGACTTATCTTTATAGAGGTATCTTCCGTGTCAAAATATCTCATCAAGCCGGCGCTCGATACCAGACCAGAAGATGATTTCTTTTTAGCCATTGAACCAACCTTTATGAACCTTAAGAAGTTACTACAATATATTAGTTATGCCTAAAGAGAAGATATTGAACGGCAGAATTCTGATAGGTGAAGATCTCGATCTGGTGGAGGGCAATCTGATCATCGAGGGTGAAAAGATTGTGGGAATAGAAGAAGAGACCGCCGGGAGCGATATCATAATTCCTGCCTTTATAAATGCTCATACGCACATAGGTGATTCCTTTGCTAAAGATATCCCATTTAAAGATCTAATAGAGATTGTAACTCCACCCAACGGAATCAAGCATAGATTACTGATGGAGACGCCGGAAGATGAAATTTTAGATTCGATGAGGATAGGTATTGGGGATATGGTGAGATGCGGAACCGTTCTATTTGCCGATTTTAGAGAGGGCGGGCCAAATGGTGTAGAACTTCTAAGATATGCGCTAAAAGATGCTGAACCGATCGAGGCAAAGATATTCGGGAGACCAGAAAAATCTGGGGATATCGGGGAGGTTTTGAAGGGGGCAGATGGGATCGGAATGAGCAGTACAAATGATCATGATTGGGATTTTTTGGTCGAATCTTTAGAAGAGACGCATAAAGCCGGGAAGAAATTTGCGATCCATGCCGGAGAGAGGGACGAGACCGATATTGAGGGTGCGATTGAGCTGGGAGCAGATATACTGGTTCACCTTACCCATGCGGATGAGAGGTATCTAAAGCGAATAAAAGACTTGGATATTGGAGTGGTCGTCTGCCCACGGTCAAACTTTGTTACAGGGGTAGGGAGACCAGATTTGAAGAAGATGCTCGATTTGGGCCTTAACGTCGCTATAGGAACCGATAATTTCATGCTCAACTCCCCAAACATCTTTTCAGAACTTGAATTTATCTCAAAAATTTTTTGCAAAGATAATGACAAAGAGGTTCTGAAGATGGCATGTAAAAACCCGTCCAAGATATTTGGATTAGATTTTGGGGAGATATCCGAGGGAAAAAGCGCAAATTTGATCGTTTTAGATGGAGAATCGTCCAACCTACACGGATGCAGAGATGTTATAAAAAGCGTCATTAGAAGGGCACGTCCAGACGACATAAAATGGGTTCTTTATGGAGGGAAATTCTCCTATTTCCATAAGAACCCACCTAACTAAACTAAAATTCACCCTTGCAAAACTATCTCTATGTGAATATCCTTCGGTATCTGTATCCTCATCAACCGCCTTAGCGCCCTCTCATCTGCATCCATATCGATCAACCTTTTGTGTATCCTCATCTCCCAGTGATCCCAAGTTTCAGAACCTTCGCCGTCCGGGCTCTTTCTGCAGGGAACAACCAACTTCTTGGTCGGCAGCGGAATGGGACCTCTTATGCCCACTCCGGCTTTATCGATCAGTTCCTTAATCTGAGCGCATAGCTTATCCAGCTCAACCGGAGACTTTCCGGATAGACGTATTCTCGCTTTCTGTTCCATAACATATCACTTTATTTCTTCTTCACATCAAGGCATATTCCAGCGGCGATGGTCATTCCCATGTCCCTCACCGCAAATCTTCCGAGTTGCGGTATGTCTTTAGCCCTCTCGATCACCAACGGTCTCGTGGGCCTTATCTTTACGATCGCCGCATCTCCACTCTTTAAAAATGTGGGATTCTCCTCTACGACTTGTCCGGTCTTTGGATCCAATTTCTTCTGCAATTCGATGAATGTACACGCCACTTGCGTTGTATAGCAATGGAATACCGGTGTATAACCCACAGTGACCGCCGTCGGGTGTTGTAATATCACGATCTGCGCGGTAAACTCCTCGGCGACTGTGGGCGGAGTGTCCAGGTGCCCACAAACGTCACCTCTCCTCAAATCTTTCCTAGCAACACCCCTAACATTGAAACCGATGTTGTCTCCGGGCAATGCCTCCGGCATCTCTTCATGATGCATCTCTATGGATTTTATCTCTCCCACGATATCTGCCGGCTGAAATATGACTTTGTCGCCCTTCTTCATCCTTCCGGTCTCTACCCTTCCCACCGGTACGGTTCCAACGCCGCTGATCGTATAGACATCTTGTATTGGCAACCGGAGAGGCAGATTCACAGGCATTCCAGGTTTTTCGATCGTATCCAATGCCTTTAGAATCGTTAGATCCTTGTACCATGGAGTATTATCGCTCAGCTTGACCATGTTATCTCCTTTATATGCAGACACAGGTATGAACGACATCTTATCGGTCTTATAACTCACCATCTTCAAGAGATCGCCTACTTCTTTCTTTACCTCATTGAACCTGTCCTTACTGTATTCCACGGAGTCCATCTTATTTATGGCTACGATCATCTGGTTGATACCCAGCGTCTTCGACAAAAATACGTGCTCCTTCGTCTGTGCCTGAACGCCATCCTTCGCGTCCACAACAAGGATCGCCGCATCCGCCTGGCTCGCCCCGGTGATCATGTTCTTTACAAAATCCCTATGCCCGGGACAATCCACGACCGTAAAATAGTATTTATTAGTATCAAACCTTCTGTGTGCCACGTCTATAGTGATACCCCTATCTCTTTCCTCTCTCAGACTATCCATCACCCATGCAAACTCGAACGTCCCCTTCCCCTTCGCTTCCGCCTCTTTTTTATATTTCTCTATCACGTGCTTCTCTATCGCTCCGGTATCGTGCAGCAACCTGCCGATGAGCGTTGATTTACCGTGGTCTATATGACCAACAACTGCCAGATTGATATGTGTTTTTTCAGCCATCTTCACTCCTCCAAAGTTAATTTATTTAGTCTACTCGAAGGTTTATAATCCTACTGTTATATATAGTCACTCGGTTCTGGTACCTTCTCCTTAAGCCCCTTCCTCCTCCTTATACCGAGGACAACATCGGCGCGAAGGCTCTGTGGCAACGCCTGAAATCCAACATTTTCTGTGTTCCAGAGGGCCCGCCCCTCCGTCGCAGATCTTATATCCCCGGCAAACCCAAACATCTCCGCGACCGGCGCCGTCCCCTTCACCACCACATCTCCTTCGGTCTGAATGTCAGATATTTGCCCCCTTCTCCCCTGTAACTCCCTTGTGACATTGCCCATATAGTCCTTTGGGGCACTTATAAATACCTTTTGGATAGGCTCGAGTAAGACCGGTTTTGCCATGAGAATGGCAGCGTATATGGCATTCCTCGCCGCCGGAATCACCTGTGCAGGGCCTCTGTGGATGGTATCTTCGTGTAATTTAACATCTACCAATTTTACTTTTATTCCCTGACAGGGCTCCTTCGCCAGAGGTCCACCACGTATAACTTCTTTGAATCCTTCCAGGATCAGTTCCATCGTCTCAGGCAGATATTGTATTCCCTTGGTCATATTCAAGAATAGATTACTTCTATACTCATCAACCACGGCCTTGGCACCTCCTTTATCAAATCCGGCGTCCATAAGAAGATTCCTCCTCTCTATCTCTGGAAGTCTCATCGAGAAAGAACCGGATTTTAGCAACTCAATGATCGGTTCCTGCAGTGGTTCGACCTCTATATAGAATCTATTATGCCTGTTGGGCGATACCCCCTCTGTCGGGCCTGCCTTAGATAAAACGCCTTCTCTATATACCACTATCGGCTCAGAAGTTATTATTGGAACTTTTTTCTCCTTCTCTATCTTGTGGGCGGTTACTTCTAAATGGAGCTCCCCCATACCGGAGACGAGGTGCTCTCCACTCTCCTCGTTGATCTCAACCTGAATCGTGGGATCTTCTTTCGAGATACGCCTCAAGACCTCGATGAGCTTTGGGAGATCTTTCATATTCTTCGCCTCTACAGCGACGGTAACGACGGGCTCGCTCACATGTTTTATCTCCTCGAAGGGAACTACGTCTTCAATATTAGAGACGGTTGATCCCACAATTGCATCTTTAAGTCCTGTGAGTGCCACAATATTTCCGGCGGGTATCTCCTCGACCTCTATCCTATCCGGCCCCATATATACACCGACCTGTTGGACTCTGTTTCTTCTGTTTATCCCAGATATGTTAAATTCCATCCCCCTTTTCAAGGTTCCACTGAACAATCTCCCCGTAGCTACCTCTCCTGCGTGTGGATCTGGTAAGATCTTGGTGACCATCAGCGCCACAGGCCCCGTCCTATCGCACTCGATCATGGACCTTGCCGCCTCGCTCTCCATATCACCGTGCCATATAGCAGGAAGCCTAATCTTTTGAGCCTCTAAAGGATTTGGAAGGTGTTCGATGACCATATCAAAGACTACTTCATGTAAAGGAGATCTTTCTGCCAACTCCTTCATCTTTCCGCTCTTGCAGTAGTCATAGACCTCATTAAATCCCACGCCCGTCTCATCCATCGTTGTGACACTTATCGCCCAGTTGTAGAGCGCAGATCCGAATGCCACCGATCCATCGGTAGGGTTTACCCTCCATCCCGACTCGTATTTATCCCTATTTATCTCCTTTATGAGATCATTTCCCTCTTCTATAACCTTGGCCAATCTCTTCTGCATATCTTTTTTGTCGATTTTAAGCTCGTTTATGAGTCTATCGACCTTGTTGACAAAGAAGAGAGGTTTTACATTCTCTTTCAAAGACTGTCTTAAAACGGTCTCTGTTTGTGGCATGACTCCCTCAACGGCATCTATAACTACGACTGATCCATCTACTGCTCTCATTGCCCTTGTGACGTCACCCCCAAAATCTACGTGCCCTGGGGTATCTATAAGATTGATGAGGTAATCTTCTCCGTTGTATTCATGAACCATCGAGACATTTGCCGCATTTATCGTGATCCCTCTCTCCTGCTCCTCCTCATCGTAATCCATGAAGAGCATTTTTCCAGCCAAGTCCTCAGAGATCATTCCTGCGCCTGCCAATAAATTATCGGTTAGCGTGGTTTTGCCGTGATCTATGTGTGCGACGATGCCTATGTTTCTGATCCTCTCCGTCTTATCCATCAATTTCTTGACCTTTTCCACCATCTCTCTTCTGCTGACCATAAATACCAACCTAATTCTCTGTAATCAAACTCTTCACCGTGCAGCCTTGGCGACCCTCTCTTTCTCCTCTTTCTTCGATATGGAGTAACACTTAATATCGTAATTTGCAGCGGCAATTATCTCCGATGCGAGACACTCCTCTACGGGCTTTTTATTCTTGAAAGAAGACGAAGACGTACCCTTAGTGATGAACATTAAAGCCTCATCGACCCTTCTCTGTGGAGACGTATCGACAGACTTGGGGACGGCCAGGCCCGCATATTTGAGATGAACAGTCTCCTCTCTTGGGCCTGCATTCCCTATAGCATTAATCAAGACTTGCATCGGGTTTTGCCCTGTTCTTTCATTTATTATCTCAAAAGATTTTTTAACGATATTATAAGCCCGAATCTTCTTTCCAGTATTCTTCTCAGTTCTCATAACTTTATTGATGAGTCTTTCTACGATATTCTCCTTGGATTTATCCTTACCCTTATGTCTCCCACAGGTGTGGGGCACAATGACCGGCTTTAAAGAAACGTAGTTCTTTATGCTTGGATCATTTATAACGATCTCGTCCAGTCTCCATTTATCAAAGAGGAGAAGATCGTCCAGAACATTTGAAGATATATCTTTTATCTTAGCTTCCTTTACCATCTCTTCGCCTTCCATCACTCCACCTCAACGTATGGGTTTCTCCTTTCTGCCCCTCACCATCTCTGAAAGAGGGGTATTATTGACTGCTATTACCTTGAACTTCACACCGGGAATGTCCCCCATCGATCCGCCCATTCTTCCACCGATTCTCTCCACCAAAACCTCATCATGCTCGTCTATAAATCCTATCGCACCATCCTTCGGGCAAAAAGCGGTTATCCTCTTGCCATTTGTCACCAGTTGAACCTTAACCGCCTTTCTGATGGCAGAATTGGGTTGTTTTGCCTCGATTCCCACCTTCTCTAAGACGATTCCGCGACACTGCGGTGCTCCCCTGAGTGGATCGACCTTGATACTTACATCTTTCATTCCCTTGTGGTGTTTCTTCTCTCTCAAACTAAATTTCTTCCTATCCGCTTTGAGCTTTCTAGCGCTGTACATGCCCCTTCCCATGATAACTTTTCCCCCCTCTCACCTTATGATTACATCATCTATGTCATGATGTCTTTGGGCCAGCCTCTTGGCTTTTTTGATTCTCCTGCCATTTTTCCCGATGGCTAACCCCCTATCCTCCATTGCAACTTCCACATGTGCTAATTTCTTATCTTTCTCGTTAAAAATCTTTATTTTTTTAACGGGAACAGGATAAAACGAATTTTGTATGAATTCTACCGCATCATCCGCGTATTCGACTATCTCTATGGGCTTACCAATTGATTTTTTTACCCTATTTATATTTATCCCTTTTTTTCCTATTGCCAACCCCATATCACCTTTTTTTACAACAAATATTACTTCTTTCTCATCCAAGATACAATCAATCGCTTCTGCACGGGTAAGATGCTCAAAAAGAGCCATATAACGGATTTCTTCGGTCGTTAACTTTATTTCCAAAGATAGTCACCTTTTACTTAGGGTTTGAGAGCAGACTTATGATATCCGATTCACCCTCATCCGCGATCGACAGAGAAGATATGATGAAGGACTTTCCGCATAAAATCCCAAGATCCTTTCCGTTACCGTCAAAAGGATATATCAACACGTCCTCGGATTTTTCCTCAATCTCTCTTCTATAGTTGTAAGGACAGTTTCTCGCAAGTATGATGAGTTCTGCTTCTCTCTCTTTTAAACTTTTCAACGTTTGCCTTGATCCAAATTGCACTTTCCCTGTTTTCACCGCCGTTCTCAAAGATTTGCCAATATCCATCATTCCACCTTCATCCTTTCTCTCTTTAACATCAATTCTACATCACCCGTTCCGATTCTTATTGGTGTTCCAACAATTATATTCTCGGCCACACCAGAAAGCTCATCAACCTCACCCCCAGAAGCGGCATTCAAGAGGTTGGTGGTCGTGAGCTCAAACGCAGCCCTAGATAAGACGCTCTTTTTCTCTCCAGCGACACCGTGCCTGCCTATCTGTTTTGCCTCTCCATTCATAGTCATAGCATCTGCCACGAGCATTATATGTCTTCTATCTACATCCAAACCTTGTTCACCAAGCGTCTCAACAATCTCAGCTATTATAGTGTTCCTAGCGGCCTCTATTCCTAAGACCTCTTCTATCTCTCTTATACTGTTCGTCTTTGTTCTGTGTGGATCCACTCCTTTCACCCGTATAATCGACTTTAGCGCCGAACCTTCGGTGTAGAGAACGTATTCCTCTCCTTCTTTTCTCACAACCACCCTTTTTATATCTTTTATCCCCTCTATGGTAACATTATTGAGCTTTTCTGCCACTTGGAGGATCTCCTTATAAGATCTTTCCGGCGGTCTAATTCTGAATACCAGACCATCTCTCACGATGTCAAACTTCTTCTCCAACTTTTTAAGGACGTCTTCAACACTTAAATCTCTCTGTTCAAGAGACTTCTCATCCAGCTCTACGATGATCTCCATCTCGTTTAGATCGGTTGAGATCGCTCCTATATCCAACATAGTCGTTCTCTCTATCTTTAGAGCCAATTTTCCCGCAAATTCTCTATCATCCGCATGCTCTTTTTCTATCCTTACCGTCATGAGGGGTGTGCTCGGTTTACTTCTCACATCCAATATCTCTATCAAGCGAGGAAGACCAAGAGTCACGTTTATCTCTGCCACCCCGGCGTAATGAAAGGTACGCATCGTATTATGCGTTATAATCCCATCAAAGGTAGCGAATGTTTCTAAACCATCGACAGAAATATCATAAACATAAGCCGATTTTGCATCTTCATAGGATATAGATTTTATTTCATCCCATACTACATCGCTATTCAACATTTGACGTAATATATCCATCTCGTTTTCAATATCAATCTCCTTCTCGTTTGCTATTCTTTCAAACTTCTTTATATACCGAGCCAGTGTTCTTCTCCCTATTCTTTGACGTTTTGTGAAATTATTTACCAACCTCTTTGGAAAATTTATTTTATCTGCTACTTTATTAAATATATCGCCAAAGTTAGGAATCATATCGACGACGTCATAGGATTTAAAATCTAATGAATTGAGTTCACACAATTTTTCTAACCTATCTTTTTTACTCTCTATATCAGAACCTATCTTTTTGAGGAATAAAGGAGCGTATCTGTAAGATATGCTCAATCCATATTCTTTTCCCCTGATTTTGTCATTGAATATGCCCATTCTATTTAAAAGTAGGGCAATACCATCAATCAATTCTTTAGAAGACGACGATATTCTAATAATCTTTCTTTGAATGCTTATGCTACCATCGCCGTCAAAATAACCTCTTAATAATCCGCATACAAATTTTTCATTTGCACCATACGCAAATTCTGGAAATTTCTTTTTTGATGCACCACTACTACATATATTCCTCATAAAATTTGACAAAAGTGATGAATTTATTCGAATATCATGACCTTTTGCAAATCCCCTCTCATTATCATATTCATTGTAGGTCAAGTTATATTTATCTGCAAACTTTCTTACTTTAGAGAGAAATTCTTCGTTTACATTAGAGATTGATATATAATATTTGGTTGAATTTCCTTCAGCGAGATATGCTCCAATAAACCATCCAGATAGATGATTCAATTCTATCTTTTCTGGAAGAGGTTTTCTAGAAGGATAGGGGTAGATCAATCCTTCTTTTATTACAGCATACTTCATCTGGTTGAAATCCAAAAAATTGCTCAAGTCCAGCGAATCAACACAATGAACTGGAAGTTTTTTGATAACGGGAATTCTTTCACCAATGCCGAGTTCTTTTCCGGAGACAGGAATAATGCGGTTTTCCTTTCTTATCACGAAAGAATGGGAATCTGTAGCAGTTATTTCTCTTCCAGAACGTGTTATGAGTTTGAGCAGTTTTTTTGGGCCTATATGCCTGCTGCAAGATATCACCCTCTTCCATTCGATCTTTTCGTCCTGATCTAAACTTGGCACAGATATACTTACCTTGTTGGGCAGATCACAAACGTCAGCTTCTCCAATTTTTTTATATTCAAATTTATCCATCAATCCATCAACAAATTTTCCTATCTCTCTTACTTTAATCTCATCTCCATACTTTATGATTATCTTTTCGTCTCCTGATAGAGACATCTGCGTCCCCGGTTCCCCCATGCTCTGTGCGGCAACCGTTCCCGCCGCCTCGTATGGATCGACCTTCACGCGCTCGTAAGCTTTTATAGTTTTCTCTATAATCTTATTCAGCTCGTCTTCACCGATATCCTTACCGATTAATGCCTCCTCAAGCTCTTCTATTATCTTCTTTGGCAACAGATCGGTTAATTTAGAGATTTTTTCCTCAAATATCTCTTTAGAGATCATATTCAATTTTAACATCTCATCGACTTCGTTGCTAAGCATCATTCTTCCCCCAACACGGAATCTACGATCTCCTCTACATCAACAGCTCTTCCATAATCACTCTTTGCGGGGTCCACTCCATCTTCCCCATATTTGAATTGTATAATCACCCCACTCATTCCCCTGACCGTCCCGTCATATTCAACCTTTAGATCTTGTAGAGCATTTATGAGTCTTCTCTGCAGGTATCCACTCTGGGACGTTCTCACCGCGGTATCGACGAGACCCTCTCTCCCTCCCATCGCATGGAAGAAGAATTCGGTTGGGGATAGGCCAGTTTTATAGCTTGATTTTACAAATCCCCTTGCTTCCGCACTTAAATCTCCTCTTTTAAAGTGAGATAAAGTTCTATCGGTGTATCCCCTTGATATCCTTTCTCCTCTCACAGATTGTTGCCCCACACATGCCGCCATCTGTGTGAGATTTAACATTGATCCTCTTGCACCAGATACGGCCATGATAACGCCAGAATTATCCAATCCAAGGTACCGTTCAGCTACACTGCCGGCGTCATCTCTCGCTTTACTCAAAACTTGCATTATTCTCATCTCCAATGTTTCTTCCAATGTTCTTCCAGGAAAAGGTTCTAATTCTCCATTTTCGCATGCAAGGATGAGTTTTTTAATTTTGTCATCCGTATCCATAGAGATCTCCTTTATCTGCCGATGTGCCTTTTCAGGAATATCCTCGTTGTTTATACCAAAACTGAATCCAAAATGCGTTATGCTATTTATCGCGAGGTGCGTCATCTTATTCAAAAATTTTTCGGCTCTTTCACCCCCATATTCTTTTATAATCCTGTCTAAGATCAGCCCCTTGAATGTTCCAATCCCTCGTTCATCTATGGTTCCTGCTAGAAGCTCTCCGTCCTTTACAACAACATAAGCATCGTTGGGGCAATCCATCTTCTTGCAGATATCGCAATTCTGGCATATTCCAGCTCTATATGTTAGACTTAGCCCTTCTGGCAGTATTATGCTAAAAACCTGTTTTCCGGTCCAGTATGGACCTTCTTCATCGCTACCGGCTGGTTCTGGCAGATTTTTAACGTTCAATCCTTTTAATAACGCCGCCACCTCCTCTTTTTTAAAGTTACCCCCCCTCGTCAAGATGAATAGACCGGATATGTGATCGTGAATCCCACCCATCACAGGGCCGCCGAATTTTGGAGAGATCATGTTATTCTGAACAGACATCAAGATCTTCGCCTCTGCTCTAGCCTCTTCCGTCTGAAGGACATGTAGATTCATCTCGTCTCCATCAAAATCCGCATTATAAGGCTGGCAAACGGCTGGATTTAATCTAAAGGTATTATATGGAAGAACTTTTACTCTGTGTGCCATCATACTAATTCTATGCAGGGATGGTTGCCTATTAAATATGATGATGTCTCCATCTTGAAGATGCCTCTCTACGACCCAATATACATCCAGTTCTTCTGCCAATTCTTCTTTGTTAATATCTGTAATTTTTATTCGTTCTCCGTTAGGTTTTTTGACATAACTTGATCCTGGATGGTCAGTTCCACGTCTGACATATTCTCTTGCCTTTTCAATATTTAATTCGTTGACTTCCATCGGAATCGTCAACTCTTTGGCAATCTTCAAGGGAACTCCCACCTCTGCTATCCCTAAATTTGGATCGGGTGAGATCACCGTTCTTGCAGAGAAATTCACCCTCTTTCCAGATAAATTTCCTCTAAATCTTCCTTCTTTCCCTTTTAGCCGCTGGGATAAAGTTTTTAAAGCCCTTCCACTTCTGTGGCGGGCAGGAGGAACGCCTGCAGTCTCGTTATTTAAAAAGGTCGTCACGTGATATTGTAAAAGCTCCCACAGATCCTCTATTATCAACTGGGGAGCACCAATCTCTCTATTCTCTTGAAATCTCTGATTTATTCTTATAATGTCGACGAGTTTATGAGTTAGATCATCCTCAGACCTCTGACTGCTTTCGAGTGTTATTGAGGGCCTAACCGTCACCGGTGGGACGGGAAGAACGGTTAAAATCATCCATTCGGGCCTTGCATTTCTTGGATCTATGCCCACCAATCTTACATCTTCGTCAGGTATTTTTTCAAATCTATCCCTCATCTCGGTTGGCACCAACCTATCTCCATCTTTAGTCTTATCTGTACTTTCCCGATAAATCGTCGGCTTTACAAATTTTATCACTCTCTGCTCTTCNCCGCAATGCGGACATATTTTAACCGTTGAAGATNTCTTAAAGACATCTTTTACGATGCCATCGGTCTTCTGCCCGGTTCTCTCATACTCTTCCATCCTCTCTAAAATTTTTTTCTTCTCGCCCTCATTCAAAAGGAGCCTGCCACACGACCTGCATGTACTCTTTAACAGTTGGAAGATCCGCTTATTGAACCCCACGTGCACCACAGGCGCCGTGAGTTCTATATGCCCAAAATGGCCCGGGCACTCTCCGACCCTCCCGCCACAGGTTTTGCATATCAACCCCGGATCTATGACCCCAAGGTGTTGATCCATCAAACCCATATCTATAGGGTAACCGTCTTCATCATACGTCTCCGCTGTTATGATCTTTACGGCACTCATCTTCCTTATCTCGGTGGGGGATAGAATGCCAAATTTAATCTGTCCAATCTTTTTTAATCCCATACTATCCACCTAAATTGCATCTTCCATCACCAGCTTAGGAGCAATCCCGAGAGATTTCATCTCGTCGAGGAGAAGTTTAAATGCGTAGCTCATCTCGATGGGATATATCTCAGAGGAACTTCCACAGATAGGACAGACGTTTACATTTCTCCTTTTATCATAGACGGCAATCATGCCACACTTTCCGCAGACGAGTTCTCTCACCTTATCCGATTCATCCAGAAGTCTCTCTTTCAGGACCAATGCACTTCCATAGCCAACAAGGACGTCCCTCTCCATCTCACCAAATCTCAAGCCACCATCTCTCGACCTGCCCTCCGTCGGTTGCCGGGTCAAGACCTGTACGGGCCCCCTCGATCTCGCGTGTATCTTCAGTCCACTCATGTGATATAGCCTCTGATAATAGATCACACCTGTAAAGATGTTCACCCCTATCTTCTTCCCAGTTATACCATCATACATCACTTCTTTTCCGGTATGGGCAAATCCGTGTTTTATCAGGATATTCCTCAAATCTCCCTCCTTCTCCCCAGAAAAGGCCGTTCCATCGACTTTTCTTCCCTCTAAACTTCCGACCTTCCCCCCAACCATCTCCAAGATATGTCCAACGGTCATCCTGCTCGGGATGGCATGGGGATTTATGATTAAATCCGGGACGATCCCCTCCGCCGTGAAAGGCATACTCTCCTGAGGAACTATTAAACCAACAACACCTTTCTGGCCGTGTCTGGAGGCAAATTTATCTCCCAGTTCTGGTATACATTGTTTTCTCACTTTTACCTTGGCTAATGTTGTTCCATTCACATTTTTCGTAATAAGAACCACATCTACTATACCCCCTTCATTGTGTCTAACCGTCACAGAGGATTCTCTTCTCTTTTGGGGGCCTATCTCTCCAAAATCGGTTGGCTCTTCTAAGAACCGTGGCGGGCTCGTTTTTCCCATTAAAACATCGTTTTCTGCCACATCTATCTCAGGAAAGATCAGTCCATCCTCATCCAGGTAAGAATAAGTTTCTCTCTCCCTTGCCCCCCTCACATCCGGATCTGGAACCTCAAACCTCTCTTCCTGCCCACCAGGATATCTCTTTTCTTCCCCGTTATAACTTCTGAAGAAGTCTAATCTTGACAAACCCCTATCTATTGAACCTTTGTTCAGCATAAGAGCGTCTTCTATGTTGTATCCACCGTAAGATAGAACAGCAACCACAAAATTCTGCCCTGCAGGCATATCGTCAAATTTTATAACATCGGAAGTTTGCGTCTTTACCAGAGGCGCTTGGGGATATTGCAGATAATACCCTCTCGTATCAAGCCTCAACTTGATGTTGGCGCACGGAAAACCTATCGATTGTTTCATCATCGCCGTTCCCATTGTATCACGGGGAGACGAGTTGTATTCTGGGAATGGAAGTGACCCTGCACATATACCCAGGATTAGAGAGGGGGCAACTTCTAAGTGAGTATGTTCCTTCGTTAAAGAGGCTTCATCTATTGCAACATAGCAATCGTCTTCTTCGTCTGCGTCCAAATATTCTATAGCACCTACTTTTACCAGATCCTCAAATCTTATCTTATTATTCTTTAATTTTTTGATATCTTTGTCTTTTACAAGTGGTCTTGCATCCTCTACTACGATTAAAGGCCGCCTAACCCTTCCACTATCTGTGTTTATAATAACTTCGCCCGTTTCTTTATCGAATGCAATGTTAACTTGATAAGAGATTTTATTTTGTCTTCTAAGTCCTCTAATTTTATTTACAAATTCTGTCGGGTTCTTATGAAATCCCACAACGGTACCGTCCAAGCATACACCAACCTTGCCCTTTTTGGATGAGGGATCTAACGATCTTAGGGGTATTAAACCCAATTCATATAGCGTAGATTTCAGCCCTTCTATATCTCCAACACCTGTCGATATTTCGGCCTCCTGGGAAAAATTCTTTACTAAACCACAATTTGGTCCTTCTGGAGTTTCAGAAGGACATATACGTCCCCAATGTGTGGAATGAAGATCTCTTGCCTCAAAATGAGGCTGTGATCTTGAGAGTGGAGATAGTGCCCTCCTTAGATGTGATATCGCCGACATATAATCCGTTCTATCTAAAAGCTGAGAGATTCCACTCCTGTTGCCCACCCAATTTCCGGTGGCCATCGGATGCAGCATCCTATCTGTTAAAACATCTGATCTTACAATCGTCATCACATTCAGCTCCCTTTTTCTCAGTTTAGTCCTCTCGAGCTGATATTTTATATCCTTCAAGAGACGAGAAAAAGAGACTCTAAAGAGATTCTCCATGAGGTCTCCAGCCAGCTTTAGCCGTTTGTTCGCATAGTGATCTTTATCATCCTTCCTTTTTTGGCCTATGGCAAGTTTAAAACACGATTCTCCCATTCTACCCAAAAAATAAGCTTTTTCCAGCCTATTTTCCGGTTTATCTCCTATATGAGGTAATAGATATCTATCTAAGATATAATTAGCCCTTTTTATTTGATATTCCTCCGACTGATTGGGGGAAACCCGTTTGCCGATCTCTTTAATCGCTTCTTCTGTCGTATTAACCCCTGCTTCGTCTAAGTTTTCGCCTACAAATTTCTCTATTTCTGGATCGTCAGACATTAAATTAGCGACGTCCTCATCCGTCTTCATGCCCAAGGCCCTGACAACGGTGACAAAGTCTATTTTTTTCGGCAAAGATCGAGATACTACATGTAAAATAGATTTTCTATCCTTCTCGACGATTACCCTAGATCTATAACCCCTATTTTGCGATATCACCTCTGCGAAATCAATTTTACCCCACGCTCTCTCCTGTTCCCCCATAAATATTTTGTTGGGCGCCAGATCTTCGAGAGTCATCAAGACACGTTCTGTGCCATTTGTGATGAAATATCCTCCCAAATCCATCGGATCTTCACTGCATTCTATCATCTCTTCATCCGTTAGACCGCTCAGGTTACATGCCTTCGATCTCAGCATTATCGGTAAGAATCCTATCTCAACCTCCTTTGTCTCCCTAGCGTCATCCCCCTCCACCAGAGTCATCTCCAAATATAGTGGGGCAGAATAGGAGACGCCTCTTATCCTGGCGTCATTTGGGTAAAGTTTGGTTACAACACCATCCGCCTCTTTTAAGATTGGTTTTCCTAACCGTATCTTACCCAGTCTCACGAAGAGCTCTTCTATATCTGTTTTGATCATTCCGAACTCATCAACAACATTTTGAAGCCCCTCATCCATGAACTTGTCAAAAGAGGCGATATGATGCTGGCATATCTTCTCGCGCGTAAAACAGGCGTTAAATAAGATGTCTCTGTCTAAAATGATTAAAACCCCCTCGACTATTCTATTACTATTCTATAAAACTCCGTTTCTCCTGCTGTATAACTCTCTCTTATAATTTTTATTATATCCCCCGGTTTTGCACCTATCTCCTTCGCCGCAGGATCGCTCTCCTTTATCTTCGGTAGCATCTCTCTCTCTATATCATACTTATTCAACAACTCTTCGGCCTCCTCTTCATTCAACAATATGTGCTTTGGAACGAGATCATGATCAAACAGGTTAAATTTGCCCAAAGAATACCTCCTCCATAAGATTACACGGGCTCGAGGGGAATCGAACCCCTGACCACCTGGTTAAAAGCCAGGTGCTCTGCCTGACTGAGCTACGAGCCCTCATCCTGATGAGATTGAATATCTGTGTCTCTCCTTCAGTTCTTGTTTCTTCGCCTCATTCCACCCGCTGACCGCCTGTAGGTAACCGGTAACCCTTGACCAATGCTCCAGATTCTTCCCCCCGCAGACCGGACAGGTATCGGCAATGCCACCAGTTATCGTATAATCGTCGAGACATATCGTCATATCTTTTGTGAAGGCAAAATATCCGATTGGCGTCTTTTTAGCTATATTCATCGTCAAATCGTGTAGAGCTTTTGGATTTGGTGCACCCTCTCCCAAAAATATGTGAAAGATGTTTCCTCCATCAACGATCGGAAAAAATTTTTCCTCTATTTTAATCTTTTCAAAGATATCTATGTTTGCATCCACCGGCACGTGTGTCCCATTCGTATAATAGATTGGGATATCTCTTTTTCCTTCATGAATACCTCTCAAGCCTGCTTTCAAATCTCCCTTGATAACCAATTTGGCATCTTCCCTATATTCCTCGTGTAAAAGATCTGATACCGCAAATCTCTGAACCGTAGTCTCTGCCGGTGTTCTGGCAAGGACTATCTCAAAACCGCACGCATCACTGAGCTTTCTGCAGTATGCCTTCATCTTATTCATCGTCAAGATCGCCAATCTTAATGCGTCTTTGGACTCGTGGAGCTGATAACCAATGTGATGCTGAACCATCTCATTTATGCCAACGACGCCGATCGTGCATACGAGCTTTTCTATCTCGACGGCCCTTTCTCCCTTCTTTCTTGTGATTGGATCCATGGGTCTCTGTGATGTAAAAGGCATTCTACCTCCTTTTACTATATCGGAAATCCACTCCCATTTGACCTTAAAGACCTCTGCTGCCGCATCCATCATCCTGTACAAATTTTCAGATAATAGATCATCATCTCCCCCTGCCCTATAGGAAGCTCTTGGACAATTCAAAGATACGACCTGAAGACTGCCAAGATTAAAGTGTTTTCCATCCTTAAAGTGAATTTTATCCTCAAAATCTGGATCGGTCTCTGCATTTGAACTGAATTGGTACGCGCAGCATTGATAACAGCTTATACCTTCTCCGGCACCCCTATATTCTGGCAACTGGTTATCAAAGTAAGGTGTTCCGTATTTGGCAGCTAAGTCAAAGGAGAGATCATAAAGTTCCTCGTAGTCAGGCAATTTTGGGTGTTTATCATCAAATTCGAGAACCCAAGAATCTGGTTCGATGAATTGGGGCTCGATAGAGATCTCCGGCTTTGGAAAGTTGAAGGGCTTTCCCCAATAATCGCCCTTTAACATGACGTTCATCAACGCAGAAAAACCCAACCTGACTTCACGCTCAAACTCTTTATATGTTCTTTCTTTCGGACCAGACCAAACCTTGCCCTTATAGACAACCGGGACATCTCTCCATATCTTTGGAACTCCAGGAGTAAGTTGCACGCTTGAAAAGACGAGCTGTCCTCCACGAGCGACCATCATCTGCGTCATCTCGTAGATGAACATCTGCATGAGTTGTTCGATCTCTCTATAATCCAAATTCTCGAAGTACGGAGCTAAAAACGTCAAAAAATTATAAAAGCCCTGTCCTCCGGCGAAGTTTGTCTGAGCAGATCCTAATGCCTTTACGGCGTGTAGAACTGCCACTTCTGGCCTTTTTGCCGGGCCTGCAACAGAAGATTTAGTCCCAGATCCGTCCGGCATAAGACCGTAATAGAAGAAGTACCTCAGATCCCAATCCTGGCAGAACGCTCTCGTTCCAAAATATTCTAAGTCATGAATATGAATATCCCCCTTTAGATGAAGATCTGAGAGCTCTCTCGGCAGTGATAAAAGATACTGCTCCTTACATATCTTGTCTGCCTTCTTCTTATGAGACGTCTCTGCATTCCCTTGCAAGTTCGCATTCTCCTTCGCCTCGAACCCTTCTCCAAGATCAATCTTGTGTGCATCGAATACCGGCATACCAACCCTGGTCAAGACGTTCCTCCATTCTGATCTGCCTCTCTCAAGGAGAATTACATTGACGAGTTCTCTTATTAAAGGGCCACTTAGAAACGTAATCCCCATCTTCTTGATCCTATCTTCGGTCTCCTTTGCTATCTCTTCTGCCTCTTTTCTGCCACAGGAAGGCAATCCATAAAACTGCTCCGCTAATTTTGTCTCTCTCAATAATTGCTCTATAATATACCTCTTATCCCATGCAAGGACGTGTCCATCGGTGGTTCTAACATCTAACATAAGATTCGATTTTTTTAGAACTTTATTCCCTTGTACGATTTCTGATTCTGATGAACCCCTCATTTTATTTTACCTTCCTACCCCTCCAGTGTGGGATAACACAAATCTTTGATTTTTTAACAATTTGATTATATTCTCACGTACATATTCCCCGTCGAAGAGCTCTCTATGAGTATAATATTTCCCATTTAGGAACAGAACAGGAGTAACATTTGTATAAATATCGTTCATCAGCAGTTCCGTTGCAGATTTAGGATCACTCATTGAGAGCTCTTCAAATTTTACCCCAATTTCTTCCATCTTATCCATCAACAGATGGCACTTTGGGCATACGGGCAACGTAAATATCTCTATCTTCATGCTCAAAAATCTTCGATTTTTGGCATGCGACGAATCTTCGATTCGTAGCACACGCTATTCTTCCGCCAGCATCTTGTCCACCATTATATAATCTTTGGCGGATTTTACCGCATTGAAAGAGATCAGCACAAAATTGCCATCCTTTCTATATCTCTTCGTATTTAACGAAGCGTCCGGTTTAACAACCAGATCCAAGAGATCACCCGTATCCAAGTCTGCTATTACGTTCTGGAGAACCCCAATAATAGTTCCATCCTGCCCCATTACTTCTTTATCCGAAAGCGATTTCGCAAGAAGATTCATCATCTCTCACCTCTCTAATCTTTAACGATACTTAACGATACCCTACATAAGCGGTATCCACTCTTCTCACCCCACTCTTAAACTTTTCCTTTATCTTCAAATAGTAATCCATCGTGTTCTCATCCACGCTCGGCCTCAGTTTTTCTAACGCTCCTAAAAAATGGCGCTTCTCCACCTCTTTCTCATTTATGTCTTCTCCATTGGAAAGAACATCTCTTATCGCTAGAATCGCCGCTTCTCTGCATATCGCCTCTATGTCTGCACCGACATAGTTCTCCGTAAATTCTGCAAGCTCTTTCAAATCTACGTCCTCTGAGAGCGGCATCATCCTCGTATGTATCTTGAATATCTCTAACCTCTCCTTTTTATCTGGGATATTGAGAAGGATTGATCTATCAAATCTCCCCGGTCTCAAGAGAGCAGGATCGACGAGGTGAGGCATATTCGTGGCGGCCATGACCACTACTTTCTCCATCTTCTCCATGCCGTCCAATTCAGTCAAGAGTTGATTTACCACCCTCTCGGAGACCCTATTATCCATCCCCATCCCCCTCATGGGAGCTATAGAATCTATCTCATCAAAAAATATCACACACGGTGCCACCTGTCTCGCCTTTCTGAATACCTCTCTCACGGCTCTTTCGCTCTCTCCAACCCACTTTGATAGCAGCTGGGGTCCTTTTACACAGATAAAATTTGCCCCCGACTCACTCGCAACTGCCTTTGCAATCAAGGTCTTGCCCGTGCCGGGAGGTCCATACAAAAATACATTCTTCAAAGGTTTTATCCCCATTATAGTGAATACCTCTGGATTTTCGAGTGGTAGCTCTACAATCTCTTTTATCTCTCTTTTGGCATCTGCCAACCCACCTACATCATCCCACTTCATATCCGGTAACTCTATAAGGACCTCTCTGAGCGCGCTAGGATCTATCTCCTTTAAAGCCTCTTTGAAGTCTTCAGAGGTGACTTTCATCTTCTCTAAAATTTCAGAGGGTATCTCTTCCTCTTCCATATTCATCTCCGGGAGATATCTCCTCAATGTTTTCATTGCCGCCTCTCTCGCGAAAGCGAGGATATCCGCCCCGACGAATCCGTGTGTCTGGTTGGAGAGGTCTTCCAACTCCACATTCTCCGCGAGCGGCATAGTTCTCGTATGTATCTTTAATATCTCATTTCTTCCTTCTCTATCCGGTACCCCGATCTCCACCTCCCTGTCAAATCTTCCTGGTCTCCTAAGGGCGGGATCTATCGCGTTTATCCTGTTCGTCGCCCCCATGACGACCACCTGACCCCTCTTCTCCAGACCATCCAACAGACTTAAAAGCTGGGCGACGACTCTTCTCTCGACCTCTCCAGTCAATTCTTCTCTTTTAGATGCGATCGAATCTAGCTCGTCTATGAATATTATGGAAGGGGCGTTCTTCTTTGCCTCTTCAAATATTCCCCTCAGTTGCTTCTCACTCTCCCCATAGTATTTGTTCATGATCTCCGGTCCGGCTATGTAGTGGAAATTTGCCCCGGACTCGTTTGCGACCGCCTTGGCAAGCAGCGTTTTCCCTGTCCCTGGGGGCCCGTATAAAAGCACGCCTTTTGGGGGCTCGATACCCAACGCATGAAATATCTCGGGGTGCCTCATCGGAAGTTCTATCATATCCCTAAGTTTCTGTATCTGCTCTTTTAAACCTCCGATGTCCTCATACGTTATTCCAGTCTCACCCACTGAGCCATAACCCTTTACTGTATTCCCACTAAGTTTTAATTTCGTATTTTGCACGATCAAGACAGCCCCAGATGGTTTTGTATCGATTACAATTAAAGGAACACTCTTTCCGCCGATCATCCAGCCGGGCCCCGCCATACCCACAGAGGAGATCATCACCGGGAGGAGATCTCCGCCCATCGCCGCCTTATTTATGAGTTGCCCCTTTATTATATCTATGGCATTTCCACCGAACTGGGTGTATGTTCCAGGTGGGGGGGAGAGAACGACTTCTTCTGCGTCCTTGGCCTCAGCTTTTCTGACAATGACCTTATCTCCAATACCCACACCCGCATTTTTTCGTAAGTATCCGTCCATCCGGATTATCCCTTTGTTCCAATCCTGACCAGCAAGCCTCCAAACTTTTGCAACGGTCTCTCTCTTTCCTATTATTTTTACTACGTCTCCCGGAATCAGACAGAGCTCATCGAGCACGTCTGGATCAAATCTAGCTATACCCCTGCCAGAATCATTCGAATATGCTTCTGATACCTCTAATTCTCTTTCTATCATTCTTCCACCAATATTCAACCATCAGTCTTTAAAATCCCTTTGATATTTGAGCACCGTAAAAAAGTTATTATATAGTTTGTTATTCTTCTTCCTTCTATAAAAGATTATTCTAAGAGATAAAATGAAGGTTGTCATATTCGATCCGTACGCCGGCGCTGCCGGGGATATGTTCATCGCTTCCCTGATAGATTTGGGGGCGGATAAAAGATATGTTAGAGATAGAATGGAAGAGATCGGAGACGAGCTGGGAGGGATCGATATCGAGATCCACGCCGAAGAGAGGAGAGGAATCTTTGGCACGAAGGTCAACGTTGCGAGCGAAGAGAGGGAGAGGAGTTATAGAGAGATAATCTCCATGATAGAATCCTCGTCACTAAATTTTGAGATGAAGAAGGATGTTTTAGATATACTGGACATCTTTATAGGGGCAGAGGCGAGTGTTCATTCTTTAAATAAGGAGGAGGTTTTTTTTCACAATTTAGGCTCGTCAGACACTATTGTGGATATTGTTGGTGCCGTAAGTGCTTTTTATAATCTCAAAATGAATGAAAAAACGGTTTTGTCTCTGCCCGTATCCATCGGTGGTGGAATCATTGAGATGGGGCATGGAAGGATGAGCGCTCCTGCTCCCGCGACGCTTGAGATATTGAGAAGGTTTAACGTTCCTATGAAATATGGCCCCGTTGAGTCTGAACTTCTTACCCCAACCGGGGCTTCTATCCTCTCTCACTTCGTAGACTCTTTTATCAGATACTATTCCAATTTTAGAGTGGAGAAGATCGGCTATGGCTTCGGCTCGAAGGATCTAGATGTGATAAATGCCCTCAAAGTCTTATCGGGAGAGCTGGAGGAAGATCTATTGATCGAGGAGATATGCCTCTTGGAGACAAACGTGGATGATGTAACCGGAGAACTGCTCGGATATCTCACAGGAGAACTCATCGAGGATGGGGCGATGGACGTCTCCATAATTCCGGCGATGATGAAGAAGGGGAGGATCGGAAGCATAATTAGGGTATTATGTAAGAAGGAAGATTCCCTAAATCTAATCCATAAGATAATGAGGGAGACAGGTTCTTTAGGCGTAAGATACCAACCATCCTTACACAGGGTCATCGCGAAGCGGAGCATCGAGAGAATTCCCGTAGAGGTTGGTGGAAGAATAAGAGAGGTGTCAGTGAAGGTGGCTACCGATGGGATAGGAAACGTTGTAAATGTCTCTTGCGAATTTGATGATGCAAAGAGAGTGGCAAAAGAATCTAATTTGCCCATCAAAGATGTGATTGCACTCGTTGATAATGAGGCGTTGAGAAGGTATAAGATAAAAAAGTGGTGATGGGTGATAAAAAAATATTCGAGCGGTTCTAAGCGGTTAGATGATTTTATAGGGGGCGGATTTGAGGTTGGCAGTCTAACCCAGATATATGGGGCGGGAGGAAGTGGTAAAACGAATATATGCCTCCTTATAGCTATAAATACAGTCAGGAGGGGTGAAAAAGTCGTATTTATCGATACAGAAGGTCTTTCTGCTGATAGATTTAGACAGATGGCGAGAGAGGATGCGGAAGATATAGCTAAGAAGATAATCGTATATGAACCGACGACCTTCAAAGAGCAACACTCCGCGATAAAGGATCTAAAAAAAGTAGTAAAGGGCGTAGGCGTCATAATAGTTGATTCTGCAACAGCTCTTTATAGAATTTCTTTGAAAGACGATAAATTAATGCCAATAAGATCATTGGGAGATCAGATGACGTTTCTTTTGGGGTTGGCTCGTAAGAATGAGATGAGTGTGGTGATAACTAACCAGGTCTATTTAGATATTGAAAGTGGAGAAGATAAGCCGATCGGGGGAAATATCCTGAATCACCTCTCAAAGACGATAATAAAACTCGAAAAATTAGATGGTGGCATCAGAAGTGCCACTCTAAAGAAACATAGGTCTCTACCAGAAGGTAGAAGTATAAAATTTAAGATAACGGAGGAGGGGATAGAATAATTACTCTGTTAAAATCCCAGATATAACCCCGTCTTGGCCAGGACGGCTCGTGACTCGCACCTTTCCGATATCCGTATCTAGGATCGCACCCTTAGTAATTATGTTTCTCCTGATAAAGTGAGGATCAGCCGAGTTCTCAAGCACAGTTTTTATCTTTGTGCCCTGTGCCTTTCCCGTCTGTGGATCAGTGACATTGACGATATCTCCTCCGAGGAGAATGACCTTTTGACCCCCACCACGGGTTCTAATTTTTTTCCTCTTAACCTGGCTCAAATGGGTTGGGATCGGATCTCTCCCCATCTCGTAGACCTTTTTTTTCCTATGTATCCGGTAACGTCCCCCCGTATGCTTCTTTCTTGATCTTCCCTGCCATCTCATCTGTAAAACCCTTTGTCCGATGGAGAATATCTTATACTATATAAAGATTTTTGTATTCATACAAAAGATATATAAAGAAAAGAATAAACCGCTTCGACCATCTCCAACTATGAGGTAAAAGAAGATGGCAAACGAGCTCCTCGGTTCTTTTAAAAAGATAGGATTAGTACCGCTTTACGATCTGGTTGCACAGGCAATTTTAGAGAAAATAGATAAAGTAACTCCTCAAGACATTCATGATTCTATAGACGAGTGGAAAGACCCGTGGGCGTATATTCCTGCTGAGATGAAAGAGATCCTATTTGAAGTGGTAAGGAGATATAAACAGCTTATCAAGAGGTATATCAACGTGATAACGCCGGAGATGATGATGGATCTGTTATTAAAGGCGAGAGGAGATTTGGCCGGAGCCATTATAGATCACAGAGACGGGGATAGGTGGTGGGAGTGGTGGATAGAGCATGCCAAAGAGAGAATATCGAAGGAGATATTGAAAGAATAACTTAAAGGGGTTGAATATCTGTGCACGAGACAGAGATCGTGAAAGAGTTGAGTCCGTTGTTCGATCCGAGATCGATCGCAGTGATCGGGGCTACAAACGACGTGAACAAGTGGGGTTTCCTTACTTTTTTAAGTATCGTCAGTGAATTTAAGGGAAAGGTTTATCCGGTGAATTGGAAGGAGGAGAAAGTACTCGGTTATCCGGCTTTTAAAAAGGTGACCGATATACCAGATCCCGTCGATCTCGCAGTTTTTGTCATTCCTGGCCCCAATGTTCCCGCGGTTATGGAGGAGTGTGTTGAAAAGGGTGTTAGATCAGCCGTCATCATCTCCGCCGGATTTGCAGAGATGGGTGGAGAAGGGAAGAGATTGGAGGAGGATCTCATCAGGGTGGCAAAAAAAGGTAAAATTCCCTTCGTTGGGCCAAATTGCATGGGTATGTGGAGCGCATCATCAAATTTGTCGGCTCTCATGTGGCCTACGCCTTTTAGGGATGGTCCATTTGCTCTCGTGTCGCAGGGGGGGAATCTGGGTGTTGCAATGGCAATGGACGCATATAAACGGGGAATCGGTTTTCACAGGTACGTGAGCTGTGGACGTTCCGTTGGCATACAGATCGAAGATTACATCGAGTACTTCGGAAAAGACCCCGAAGTAAAGGTGATCTTGGCTTATATAGAGGGTTTAGAAGATGGGAGAAGATTTATCGATAAGGTCAAAGAGGTATCGCAGAAGAAACCGGTCGTCGTGCTTAAGCCCGGGAAGAGTGAAGTTACGGAGAGGGCGATAAGGTCTCATTCGGGGGCGCTCTCTGGTTCTTATCAGACCTACGGGGAGGCATTCAAAAAGGCTGGAGCGCTCAGGGTGGATAACGCAGAGGAGCTTTTGGATGTAGCTACAGGGTTGCTATCTCAACCGCTTCCAAAGGGGAGAAACGTCGCCATTGTCACCCCTGGTGGAAGCTACGGTGTTATGTGTGCAGATTGTTGCGCTCCTCTAAATCTCAAAGTGGTTGATCTGCCCAAAGACGTTATCATCGAGTTCAACAAGATGTTTCCCCCCCGTTGGAGCCACGAAAATCCTATAGACCCGGCGGGAGATAGAAATTTTGTTGCCTATATAAAAGCGGTTGAAAGGGTATTAGAGCTGAAAGAGGTGGATTCATTGATTTTTATGGGTTTTGGAGGTTTTTCTGGCATTATGGAATGTAATTCATCAATAGTTAAGGGAATGACGAGATTCATGCCAGAGATCGTTACAGCAGTTCTTTCTGAAGTCGACCTTGGGAGGCTTGATATTCAGCAATTTTTACATGTGGGGGGCACGGTTGTAAAGAATCTGATCAAAAAGTTGATCGATCGCATGGTTGGGGGCGGGAAAAATATAAAAGAAGAACCCGTCACAGGGTTGATGGACTTTATCTTTGAAAAGAGTGACATTGCTGGGATGATCTCACCATTTTTATCTATAATTGCTCCTTTCATATCTGCTGGAGATAAGAAAAGTGCAGAAGACTTTAGTCCGTTGATTCTTCCAAAAATTGAGTCTAATAAAGCCGATATGATATCCATAGCTGAAGATGTCATCTCAAATATTCCATCGGCTATCAGGTCCTTCTTTATCTCTTGGCAGATAGACCCAAGCACAATTTTTCAAGTTATAGATTCAGTTCTCGGGGTAATCGTCTTTCATTGGATCAAAACCTATAAAAAACCGATAATTACAACCACATTTTCCGAGGCAACGACCCGCTTAATGACATTAGAGAGGGGATTCTACTTTGCATACCCTTCCCCCGAGAGGGCGACTAAGGTTCTTGCTAAATTGGTCGAATATAATGAATATCTGGATAAAGAATGTGTGCCCAACTGACCTTTGAGGGGATTTTCATGACAGACGTGGTGCTGTTGGCCGAAGGAACCAGTTTCTGGTCTATTCTATTGGAAGGAGCATTGAAGTGGTTATTCGGTATTATCTGTGGGGGTCTCTGCTGTGGTTGGTGTGTCTCCAAACCCATCGAGTGTTGTTTATTACCAACCACGATTATAGGCGTGCCCGGATTCGTAATCAATATCATTGCAAGAGTTTGTAGTTTCCCCTGTAGCATTCCTGGCAGGTGCGTCGGGAAAATTATTGGGGACGTTTTTAGCAAGTATATCTTTGGATTGGCCGGGAAAATATAAGGGGATCTGGCAATAAAACAAATTTTTTTGTTTATTCAAAGGGATAATAAAATTTATGGCTGAAAGAAGGAAGTTTCTTACATAGTAGAAGCCAAAAGGTTGGATGGAAGTTTCGAAAGATTCTTGAGACCTCGACCGACTACTATCACACTCATAAACTAAGCGATATTAGAAAAATTTATATCTACATATAAAACTCCACCAGTCAGGTGATTTGAATGAAAGATATTATGTTGTTGTTTGATACGGATAGATATGTGACGCCTTTTGATATTTTGATAGCGTATGACTCGGGGTTTGATATTGTTGTTCCCATTGCACAGGTTGAGGCAAAGAGCGTAACTGCACTCACCCAGGATGCCATGTTTCCAAGAGGGGTGAAAGGGGTAGGGCACACAACCATTTTTGTCGGTGGAAAAGATGTTGATGAGGCAAAGAAGATCTTGAAGAACGTTAAAAAGTCTATGTTCCCCCCGTTCGAGATATCCATAATTGTGGATCCGAGAGGGGGACACACGACTGCTTCTGCACTTGTGGCCAAGATAGATAATGTCTTATCTGAGAAAGGGTTTGAAGGTTTAAAGGGAAAAAAGGTAGTAATATTAGCTGGTACTGGTCAGGTAGGGCAGTTGGCTGCAACAATATGTGCTTGCGAGGGAGCAGATGTTATCATCACGTCCAGAAAGAAGTCTAGGGCAGAAGAGATAGCTTCAGAGATCGAGAAGGAGGAAGGAATCAAGATAAAGGGAATGCAAGGTGCGAACGATGACGAGATATTTGAGGCTGTGAAGGACGCCGACGTGATAATCACGGCAGGTAAGGCAGGAGTCTGTCTGGTCAATACGGAGATGTTGAAGAAAATGGATAAGTGCAAGGTAGTGGCGGACGTCAATGCTGTACCTCCCCTGGGGATAGAAGGATTAGAACTGTCAGACGATGGAAAAGAGATTTTACCGGGAGTGTTTGGTCTTGGTGCGCTTGCCACAGGCGATTTAAAATATAAAACAGAGATGGCTGTATTGAACGCAGCAAGAGAGGCGAAGAAAGGCGTCTTTGACTACAAGTTTGCATTTGAAAAGGCAAAGGAGCTCTTAAAGTAGGAAAAGAGAGTGTCTCAGATGTATGAGATTGTTGAAAAGGAGAATCTGGCCGATAATGTAAAGTTGTTTGGTATAGACGCTCCTTTAGTTGCAAAGAAGGCAAAACCTGGCAATTTTGTAGTTTTAAGGGTCGATGAACACGGTGAGAGGATACCGGTGACGATAACAGATTTTGACGCAAAAAAAGGCACGGTTACAATCGTGGTGCAGGAGGTAGGTAAGACTACCAAGAAATTGGGGCTTTTGACTGAAGGAGATGCTCTCCTCAACTTTGCCGGTCCTTTGGGGCACCCATCCGAAATAAAGAATTATGGGCACGTCGTCTGCATAGGAGGAGGTGTAGGAATAGCACTCATCTACCCGGAGGTGAGGGCGTTCAAGGAGGCAGGGAATACTGTCACATCTATTATCGGGGCAAGGACAGAGGATTTGCTGATATTTGAAGAAAAAATTTCAAAGTACAGCGATAAGTTCTACATCACCACTGATGACGGTTCTAAGGGAAGGAAAGGATTTGTTAGCGATGTCTTGAAGGAACTGATGGATGGTGAAGAGAAGATCGATCTCGTGATGGTTGTTGGGCCGGTCATAATGATGAAGATCATCGCTGAACTCACAAAACCCTACGGGATAAAAACCGTCGCAAGTCTAAATCCGATCATGGTAGACGGTACCGGGATGTGTGGGGGTTGTAGGGTTATAGTAGGCGGAGAGGCAAAATTTGCCTGCGTCGATGGACCGGAGTTCGACGCTCATCTGGTTGATTTCGATAATTTAATGGCGAGAAATCGAAGATTTTTGGATGAGGAAAGGATGGCCCTTGAGGGATGATCAAGATGGCAGAGGCGGAGAAGAAAAAGAAAAAAATTCCCAAGAAGACGCACGAGATGCCGGAGCAGGATCCTTTAGAAAGGATAAAAAACTTCGGCGAGGTCGCCTTGGGCTACGATTTTGAGACTGCAAAGGCCGAGGCGGAGAGGTGCCTCCAATGTGAGAGAAAAGAGGGTAAAGAGCTATGTATCGACGGCTGTCCCGTAGAAATTGACATACCCAAATTCATCAAGTGCATAAGTGAAGAGAGACTGGATGACGCCGTTGAGATACTTAAAGATAAAAATGACCTTCCCGCCATTTGTGGGCGGGTCTGTCCTCAAGAACAACAGTGTCAGAAGTATTGCACACTTGGAAAGGGCAAGGGCAGGGACCCCGTGGCCATCGGAAGACTCGAGAGGTTCGTGGCTGACTATGATATGGAGAAGGGGTATAGTGCCCCAGAATATATTACATCTCTCTCCAAGAAAGTGGCGATCGTCGGATCGGGGCCGGCGGGTCTCACCGCAGCAGGGGATCTGGCAAAACTCGGTTACGACGTAACGATCTATGAGGCTTTACATGGATCCGGCGGNGTTTTGAGATATGGGATACCTGAGTTCAGGCTTCCAAAGGCAATATTGGATAAAGAGGTCGGATATATTAAGAAACTCGGCGTTAAATTAGAAACGGACGTGGTCATCGGTAAAACGATCCTCGTGGATGAATTGCTGGAGGAATTCGATGCGGTCTTCATAGGTACCGGCGCAGGCGCCCCAATGTTTATGAGGATTCCCGGTGAGAACTTAAACGGGATTTATTCGGCGAACGAGTTTTTAACGAGGATAAACCTCATGAAGGCATACAAATTTCCGGAATATGACACGCCAATAAAAGTGGGTGAAAAAGTTGCGATCATCGGCGGCGGAAACGTCACGATGGATTCTGCGAGGTGCGCGCTGAGGCTCGGCGCGAAAGAATCTACCGTCGTCTATAGAAGGTCGGAAGAGGAGATGCCAGCTCGAAGAGAAGAGGTGGAGCACGCGAAAGAAGAAGGTGTTGTATTCAAACTGCTCACAAACCCGGTGAGATATTTGGGCGAAGACGGAAACGTCAAGCAGATGGAATGTATAGAGATGAAACTTGGAGAACCCGATGCGTCGGGGAGGAGAAGACCAATACCAATAGAGGGCTCCGAGTTTCTGATGGACGTGGACACGGTAGTCGTGGCCATAGGCAATACTCCAAATCCTCTGGTACCGAGCACCACGGAGGGGCTGGAGACGACCAAGAGGGGTACGATAGTCGTAAATGAAGATGGAAAAGCCTCGATAGATGGTGTATATGCGGGCGGAGATATAACAACCGGGGCTGCAACCGTTATATCAGCGATGGGTGCCGGCAAGAGGGCTGCAAGGGCAATAGATGAATATCTAAAGGCTAAGTGATGATATTTTTGGATTGAATGATAAAAAAAAAGAGTGATAAAAGATGGGTGAAGAAGAAGCGCTCCTACAAGAAATGTTGGACACCGATAAGCTGAAGTACTGCTATGACTGTGGAACCTGCACCGCGAGCTGTCCCATCTCGGAGTTGCTTCCCGGTCGTTATAGCCCGAGAGGTATCCTCCAAAAGATCTCATTTGACTTCGAGCGGGTTTTGGAGGAGGAGGAGATTTGGCTATGTGCGGGGTGTCATCGATGTTACAAGATGTGCCCACAGAGAATAAAGATACCTGAGATAATAATCTTGATGAGAGATATGGCGGCAAAGAGAGACTACCTGGAGGGGTTTATAGAGGCACTAAAGACAATCAAAAGAGATATACCTCTACCTGCCGTCTGTTCTTATATATGTTTTAATCCTCTTTGTGGTGAGGTTGACAAAGAGAAAATCTCTGAAAAATTTGAGCAATTTATTGCTGAATATAAACGTGATGCGGATAAAGTGGAGGGCATACNANAGATCTATAATGAGAGGATAGCCATCGTAGGATCTGGTCCGGCAGGACTTACAGCAGCACAAGATCTGGCCAGGATGGGGTANCCTGTCACGATCTTTGAGTCGATGGCGAAAGCCGGCGGGATGCTCAGAAAATGTATACCGGAATATCGGTTGCCNAAAGATGTAGTTGATGCCGAGGTTGAACGCACAAAGAGATTGGGGGTTGATATTAAAACCGATGTGACGATTGGAAGTTTGGATGATTTAAGCGAATATGACGCAATATTTGTTGCCATCGGAGCACACAAAAGCAGAAAGCTCGGTATAGAGGGAGAGGATCTAAATGGTGTCATTCCCGCTACTACATTCCTATGGAAGGCAAATAAAGGCGAGAAGATGGAACTTGGAGATAAAGTTGCGATTGTGGGGGGAGGCAATTCTGCCATAGATGCCGCTAGAACCGCGGTCAAGCGTGGAATCAAAGAGGTGTATGTGTTATACCGAAGATCCAAAGATGAGATGCCGGCAAGCCCAATTGAAATAAAAGAAGCAGAAGATGAGGGGGTTAAGATAAGATATTTGGTTGCGCCAAGTAAGATATTGGGCAAAGAAGGACGAGCAGTAGCGATGGAATGCATTAAAATGGAGTTGGGCGAGTTAGATGATAGCGGGAGAAGAAGGCCGATACCCATCAAGGAGAGTGAGTTTAATCTTGATCTTGATACTATAATACCCGCCATAGGAGAGATGTCAGATCTCTCCTCTCTACCGAAGGAGATCACCGGTAGAAATACCATAACAGCCGATCCATTCACGCAGGAAACAGATATACCCGGGGTATATGCCGGGGGCGATGTAGTATCCGGACCAGCAACCGCTATAGAAGCAATAATAGCAGGAAGAAATGCCGCTATTTCGATTGACCGGTGCCTGCGAAAGAAATATGGAACAGAAGAGAAGATCAAGGAAGAAGCCAGTTGAATAGAGAAAGGAGGTCATTTTAATGTCAGAAGATATAGCAAAAGTGGCAGAGGAAGGCGCGGGTGCAAAAGTTGTGCCTGCCAAACCGGAAGAGCTCAGAATAGGCGTCTTCGTCTGCCATTGCGGATTGAATATAGCAGGATCCGTCGATGTCAAGGATGTTACCAAGTTTGCGGCAACACTTCCACACGTCGCGTACGCGGAGGATAACCGATACACCTGTTCAGATCCGGGACAGGACTCGCTCAAGAAGGCTGTAAAAGAATACAACCTAAATCGTGTGGTCGTAGCGTCATGTTCGCCCCGTATGCATGAACCAACATTTAGAACCGCCTGTGAAGAGGCAGGATTGAACAAATACCTCTTTGAGATGGCAAACATCAGGGATCAGTGCAGCTGGGTGCACCTGTATGAGAAAGAGGAGGGCACGGAGAAGGCAAAAGATCTCGTCAAGATGGCGGTTGCAAAGGCGGCTTTACTTAAACCGGCAAAAGAACTTGAGGTTCCAATCATAAGAAAGGCCTTGGTCGTTGGAGGTGGAGTTGCGGGTATCCAGGCGGCGTTGGATCTGGGAGATGCAGGTTTTAAGACGTACATTGTGGAGAAGGAACCGAGCATTGGCGGGAGAATGGCGCAGATAGATAAAACATTCCCCACCGTAGATTGCTCTATATGTATCTTAGGACCAAAGATGTCGGATGCAGGCAGACATCCAAATATCGAGCTGTTGACGTATAGCGAGATAACGGATGTGCATGGCTATATCGGTAATTTCGCCGTAACGGTCAAGAAGAGACCAAGGTATGTCTTAGAGGATCTTTGCAACGGTTGCAGTGAATGTTTCAGCGTCTGTCCTGTGGAGGCCCCAAACGCGTTTGACGACAACGTGGCCCCCAGACATGCCATATACATGCCGTTCCCACAAGCAGTACCCTCTTTAGCCACAATCGACATAGATCATTGTATAAAGTGCTACAGGTGTGCAGAGATCTGCGGCCGTGATGCGATAGATTTNACACAGGAAGAAGAGGAAGTAATTTTGGAGGTCGGTACGATAATTATTGCAACAGGGGTTGATGCGTATGATCCCACACCTTTAAAGAGGTANGGATACGCTGAATGTCCAAATGTGATAACTTCTTTAGAATTTGAACGGCTGATAAACGCCGGTGGACCGTCAAAGGGTCATCTTCTCCGACCCAGCGACAAGGAGATCCCAAAATCGGTAGCATTTATACAATGCGTTGGTTCCCGCTCGGAGGTGAGTGGACACCGTTATTGCAGCAATATATGCTGTATGAACACGCTCAAGGACAGCCTCCTGATCAAGGAACACTGGCCCGATACGAAAATATACGTCTTTTATATTGATATAAGGGCATTTGGGAAGGGGTTTGAGGATCTGTATAAGAATGTGACAGGAAGAGGCGTGACATTCATACGTAGTCTGCCCTCTCAAATATTCGAAGACAAAAAAACACACAATTTACGTCTTGTGGGAGAAAATACGTTACTCAGCGAGCCATACAAACTTGAGACAGAGATGGTGATCCTCTCGGTTGGCATCCAACCAAGAAAAGATAGCGGTGTAATTCAGAGGCTTTTTAACCTATCCAAGACGTCTGATGGTTTCTTCATGGAGTCCAATCCGATACTAAAACCTGTTGATGCACCAACAGGGGGTGTCTTCTTCGCAGGATGCGCCGAGGGTCCAAAAGACATTAAGACCAGCGTGATGGAGGCGGGTGCGGCAGCATCTCACGCGGCTATCCTGATGGGTAAAGGAAAGGTTACCGTAGAGGCGATCACTCCAGAGATCATTGAAGATATGTGCATTGGCTGCGGACTATGCGAAAAAGTCTGTCCGTTCAATGCGATCTTTGTGAACGAGGAGACAAAGAAAGCAGAGGTGATCGAGGCGGCATGTTCAGGGTGTGGTACTTGTGGTGCTGAATGTCCGCAAGGCGCTATAATATCTCGTCATTTTACTGATGATCAGATTTATGCCCAGATTGATGCGGCAACAGATACAAATGCGGATAAAAAGATCGTGGCGTTCTGTTGCAACTGGTGTTCTTATGCCGGAGCTGATAACGCGGGTGTTAGCAGGATACAGTACCCAACGAGTGTGCGTATCATCAGGACGATGTGTTCTGGCCGGATAAGACCACAGTTCATTGAGCATGCATTCAAACGGGGAGTCGCCGCGGTGCTCGTTGCCGGTTGCCACCTTGGCGACTGCCACTATATAGACGCCAACTACCAGACGGAGAAGAGGGTCAATAGGTTATGGAAGAAGATGGAGAAACAGGGACTTGACAAGGAGCGCCTGCAACTAGTCTGGGTGAGTGCNGCAGAGGGTGAGAAGTTTGCAGAGAAGATAAGGGAGATGCAAAAGATTATAGATAACGTTAGCAAGGAGGCGATAGAAAAGGCAAAAGCGGTCTTTTCTAAGAAGAAAAAGAAGAAAGNGCAAAAGAAGAAAGTTGATGAGATCGCTACCGCCTGATAAAGCCTCGAGAGGGATTTGAACCCTCGACCTGCTGATTACAAGTCAGCCGCTCTGCCAACTGAGCCATCGAGGCGATTTTTAAATTTTTCTTTTGATCTTTTGAGTGCTTCCACGCCCGGAAGCTCTTCTCCGGCAAGAAAAGCTATGCTTGCTCCCCCTCCCGTACTTATGTGCCTAACCTTTCCCTCTAGTTGTAACCTGCGGGCGACCGATGCTGTGTGCCCTCCTCCTATCAGGGCACATTTGGATCTTATGGACGCCTTTAATATCTCGTACGTCCCGAGTGAAAATTCCTCCTCCTCAAATATTCCGGCAGGGCCATTAATGACTACTGCTTTCGCATTCTCGACCACATTTGAAAATTTTACAAGGGTCTCGATGCCTATATCACATATGGGATACTCCACCGGGAAATCCTTCACATTGACGTCTATTCTCTCCCCCTCTTTCTTGATCGCAAGATCCTTGGGTAAAACTATCTTATCTTTGGATCCTTTTAATATCCTTTTTGCTTCCTCTATCTGCTTAACGTATCCTTCTCTCTCAACAAATCCTAAATTTTTCTTCCCAATATCTACACCATCTGCGGCGAGAAAAACATTTGCCACGAGTCCTGCAAGAAGGATCTTATCCACCTTTCCCCGTTTCAAGACATTTTTTATCACTTTTATCGTATCATCTACTTTACTTCCACCAAAGACAAATGTCACAGGGTGAGAGTTCTCTGTGATCACCCGCCCAAGCCCATTTAACTCTTTTTCCATCAACCTTCCGGCACAAGACGGCATCACGAGCGGAAAGCCCACAATACTCGGTTGTGCTCTATGAGATGTGGCGAAGGCATCGTTTATATAAAAATCCGCTAACCCGGAGAGTCTCTCAACCAAAAGCGTTCTTCCCATCTCTTCAGGCTTCATCTCTGACATCTCTTCGGATAGGATTCTTAGGTTTTCCAGTAGAATGATATCTCCTCGCCTCATCTCTCTTATCTTCTCTCTCGCATATCTCCCGATGACATCCTCGACGTACTCTACGGGTCTATTGAGTATCTCCTGAAATTTCTTCCCGTGTGCCTCGAGCGTTGTAAAGTCTTTCTTCGTGGGTCTGCTTTGATGTGCCAATATGACCACTTTTGCATCTTTAAGCTCGGATATCGTCCTTGTGTGGCTTCTAAACCTTGTGTCATCGAGGATCACCTCACTCTCCGGATCCAGAGGAGAATTTACATCGACCCTCAGTAGAACGGTTCTGCCGTAGAAATCGAGATCATCCATCGTATAATATTGCTTTCCAGCGTCGGAAGAATTCAAATGATCACCTTATCTGTATAGGGTGTCTGGCACATTTTTCCTCTTTTTCTCCCCCAGTTCCTCTAAAGCACAATTCAAATACTCTGTTTTAACCTCTTTTTCATCGTCTAAGATCGCCCTGTGAAGTGCCACCTTCAAAATTTTGTCCGTCAGATCCCTTCCAGAAAATCCCTCGGTGCTATCTGCGATCTTCTCCAGATCGACATCTTTTGAGAGTGAGATCGGATATTTCTTCGCATAAACTTCCAAGATCTCGAGTCTCTCTTTGCGGTCTGGAAGCCTAAACTCGATCTCTTCTTCAAATCTGCTTTTTATCGCCGAATCAAGCATATCTGCCATATTTGTTGCAGCTATTAAACAGACCCCTCTTCTATCCGTGATGCCATCCATCTCCGTAATCAGGGCATTCACAATCTCTGAAACGTCCCCTCTCAACTCCTGATATCTTCTATCAAGGGCTATCGCATCTATCTCGTCTATAAAAATTATACATGGGGCATCTTTCTCAGCGTAATCATAGAGTCGATGGATATTAGCAGAACCTTCTCCCACGTGTTCCCCGATTAAATTAGTCGCGTTTATACCTATTAAATTAACATTGGTTTCAGATACCAGCGCCTTTGCCATCATGGTCTTTCCCGTTCCAGCAGGGCCATAAAAAAGAACGTTTCTGGGCTCCCAACCCCTAAATTTCTCTGGTTCGTCCAAAAATTTTTTTATGAGTTTGCACTTTTTCTTGGCAAGATCCTGCCCTATCACATCTTTAAACTGGATGTCATATTCTCTCCTTTGGATACCCACCTCCTTCTCTTCCTCAAGGGTATCATCCTCTAATAAGATCGTCGTCTCTTCGTCTATCATGGAATTTTCGGGTTCTGCGATGACCACCTCAAATGCAAAACCCGGATACATCCGTCCATCGAAGAGATAATCTCCTTTCTTGATCTTTAAACCGATCCATTGTTCCCTCATATACCTCTCAAAGACTTTTTTATTCTTTACGATCGGATATTCCTCCTCTCCTGATGTCATCGGAAATCCTGCAGGTTGGAGTATGAGGAACCTGACCTTTTTATCCTGCTTTCTCTGTTTTTTATCATCGAGTGGTTGCACGCCAGATCACCATTTATATTTAGCATAACTTTTTTGGGTGGCAAATATTAAATCTTTTCGATGGAGGTCAGAGATGATTGCAAATCTTTGATTTGCAAACTTGAAAATCGGAGATTTTCAAATGATTAGGACATTTATAGCGATCGATCTACCTGAAGAGATGAAAGATGAGCTATCTAAGATCACGGATAGACTGGATTTGAAGGGAATAAAGAGCGTTGAGAGAGACAATTTTCATATCACGCTCAAGTTTTTAGGGGAGATGAGAGAAGATGAGATCGAGAAGATCGTTAAAAAGCTCTATGAGATCGATTTTGATCCATTCAACCTAAAGGTGTGTGGTTCTGGAGTCTTTCCATCTCCAAAGAGGGCGAGAATAGTTTGGATCGGTGTAAAAGGCGATCTTCCAAGATTGGTTGAGATCATCGAAGAAAAGATGGCGGAAATAGGATTTGAGAGGGAGAAGAGATTTCATTCGCATATAACAGTAGCGAGGGTCAAGAGATCCGATGGAGAAATTAAGGAGAGGATAAATAAATTTTTAAGGGAATACAAGAATATAAACATTGGAGAGATAAAGATAGATAATTTTAGACTTAAGAAGTCTACATTGACAAAAAAAGGCCCCGTATATGAGACAATTCAAGAATTCACATTCAAATAAACCGAGATCAATTCCGGTGGATGAAATAAGGAAGATAAAAAAGAGAGTTCTAAATGATATAAAACCAAAAAGAGAAGATATAAAGGCGATAAATGATATTTCAGATGAGATAATAGGAATGCTAAGGAAAAAGGCGGATGAGATGAATTTAGAAGCTGACGTAATACTTGTAGGTTCTGCATCGAGGGATACCTGGGTTTCAAACGGAGAAAAGAGAGATATAGATATATTTGCCCTATTTCCAGAAAAGTTCGATGAAGATTTTTTGGAGGAGACGGGTCTTTTCCTGATAGAAGAGGCGATGCAAGGATGGATGCTTGAGAAGAGGTATGCCGAACACCCTTACATCCACGCCTTCTTAGAAAAGGAGGTGAATGGAGAAGAGATGAGTTTTGAGATCGATTTGGTTCCATGCTTTGATGTAAAAGACCCGTCTGAGATAAAATCTGCCGTAGATAGGACGCCATACCACAATAGATACGTTAAACGTAATATCAAAGGGAAAGAGGACGAAGTGCGCATCTTAAAAAAATTCTTGGAGATATTAGGAGTATATGGTTCAGACACTAAGACGCACGGGTTCTCTGGCTACCTCTGCGAGCTTTTGATAATTAAATATGGAAAATTTGAGGATCTTCTCATAGAGGCATCCCGATGGAAACCAGAGACATACATAGACCTCGAGGGTCACGGGAGATACGAGAGGAAAGAACCGTTGATCGTTATAGACCCTGTCGATCCGAAGAGAAACGTTGCCGCGGCACTATCTCTAAACAATCTGTCTATCTTTATTAACGCGGCGAGAGAGTTTTTAAAGAGACCGGATGAGTCATATTTCCAGAAGAGAGAGGTCGAGATCAGATCTGAAGAAGAACTACTTAAGATATTTTCAGAGAGGGGAACACATTTAAACGCCCTTTCTTTTAAGAGACCTCTCTTCGTCGAAGACATAATTTATTCACAACTCGAGAGGACTACCGAGGGTATCAGAAGAAAATTGGAGGAACTCGGTTTTAAGGTCATGAACGCGTATATCTATGCGGATTCTAAAGACGTCTTACTTCTCTTCGAGTTTGAGGTCTGGGCGTTGCCGAGAACGAAGAAACATCTCGGTCCAAAAGTCTTTGATTGGAAAGGTGGAGAGAGTTTTAAGAGAAAGAATAGAGATTTTAAGATATATATAGAAGGTGGAAGATACGTGGCGGATAAACCGAGAAAATTTACCACTCCCAGGGAATTTTTGGAAAAAGACGTATTAAAATGCGCGTTGGGTAAAAACGTTCGGGAGAGTATAAAAGGAGGATATGAGCTACTTGATCTGGATGAGATACTAAAAAGGGAGAGGATGAGGAGGTTTCTCTTAAGGTATCTATTAGAAGTTTAAGAAGTGCGATAGATTTAAACGTAATAACGAAATTTCAAGATAGATTAACGATGGGCCCGTGGTCTAGCTGGTCATGACGTTGCCTTTACGAGGCAAAGGTCCCCGGTTCAAATCCGGGCGGGCCCATGGGCCCGTAGCTTAGTCTGGATAGGGCACCGGCCTTCTAAGCCGGAGATCGAGGGTTCGAATCCCCCCGGGTCCGTCATTTATATTGGAGAAGAGACAAGATAACGGGAGAAATAGTATTAATACTACTGAAATGATTGAGAAATTTGGGAGATTCTGTAAAATAAAGTTACAACTTGCTGATAGAACAGTAGAAGGTCATATTCAACACATCAAATGTTTTTTAAATTCTGTAGATATGGATCCAAATGCAATATCAAAGAGAATAATCTCAACGATCTTTGCAGAGACAGGAAGAAAGGTTTGGATCCATATTACTCCTTAGCTTCTTTATCGCTTATTCCCACACGTTTTACAATATTTATTAATCTAAAGTAATCCTTTACGACTTCCTTTGAGCACGTAGTTAAAGGAACCATAAAAACAGGAAAACCGAAGAAAAAAAGAAAAAAGGAGTGGTGGCCGAAATGTTTCACTTCGCCTGACCTTTCAAATATTTCAAACTTTTTAGTGAACCGCCCTGCTCCTTTTTATGCTCAATATATCCTCGACAATACCATTATTTTCACCTTTTCCTCGACAATACCATTATTTTCACCTTTCCGTATCCTGCAACATTCCCTGAAGAGTCTTTTTTGACAGCTTCTATAAAACCGATCGTTCCGTCACCAACATCTGGTACCTTCAACATTACTCGACCGCGTTCATCAGTTATTCCTTCGTCCATGATGGACTGTACGTCCCATTCATCGGTTAATACTAAACGCACTTCCACTCCAGGCATCCGTCTGGCGGTTGGACGAGAATAATCCCACACCGTTACTACAAATGTGGCACCCCCATATACTATGCCTGGAGTTTCTGGATACAGAGGCTCCGGCTTAGAAGTCATTTGTGCCATGCCCGATGGCGCTACGCATATTCCAATGAGTAATACAGCCAAAGCAGCAAATATGCCTATGTTTTTCATATCTATGTTGCCTCCCGATACATTAATCACCTACTGTCTAATAAATGTTATGGAAGTGGAGCCAAACGATGAAGACCAAGATCGGCGATTTCGTAGAGGGGCACTTTTTAGAGTCGGTAGAAATTTATTAAAAATAATATAACCTGCAAGAATTTATAAGTATTCAAAGAGATCTTTTTTAGGCTCTCTATATGGTGTATAATGGACCTATACACCAATCCTCAGGATATTTTCAACCCGATTCCTATAGAACTATCTCAGAGATTGGGAAGAAAGGTAGAAATATCTTTATAGAGAATGATATGTGCCTCTTCCCTAAAAACTACGCGGCAGGCGTGATCCAGATCACCATCTAAATAAATATAATCGCCGCAACGCATGCCCCATAATGATCTAAGGGTATATGCAGTTCTTCTACAACATAAAAAATCTCTTTTACCTCTTTATCTCTTCTTCTTGCCATCTCCTCGATCTCCCTATCTAAGAGATCCTTTGCATCCTCTTTCTTTATATGCCCGTGTACCTCGGCGACGTAGCCTCCGCCTTCTTCATTGAACGTATAAGATAGTCCAGCAGAGATGGTTTTTTCCTCCCCTCCTCTCATTTGAGAGAGGATGCAGTGGGTTATCGCGCCCATCGGTATCTCTACAGGATCTGTCTTTTCTATGCCCACTGGAAGTATGGACGAGACTGGGACGAGATTTTGATCTCCTATCCTCGCATTTAAGAGTGCCTTGTCGAACGCATTTAATTCTGAGATCGCATTTATAGCCTTTCCACAGGTAACAAAGAACTTTTTAGGAACCATTAGCTCATACAACTTATATCCTCCTCTTTCATAAATTTAATTCACCTTTCACAAGGCAGAATAATGCCAAAGATAAGATATATCTTTCTATTATTGGGGGGAGAGGCGATCTAATCAATCTGATAGAAGTAAATCGAAAAGTTTATAAGGTAAATAATAATGATTCCCGTCTGGGTGAATTTAATGTATGTATCTAAAAAATTGAACAATATATGGATATGTAGAAACTGTGGAGCGATAAATCATATTTATAGAACGGCGTGTCATCTGTGTGGGAATAGGAAGCCGATCCACTCATAATAAACAGCTTTTTTCTTTTTTTAATTGTTTATCTTTATCTTTAAAGTATCACCAAGCTTATATTTTAAGAGGATTACCCCAACCTCGATGGGTGGAGATTTTGAGATAATAAAGAAAGATGTTATGGGAAGGATTGGTATCCTGAGGACCAGAAGCGGTAAAATTGAGACGCCCACCATCCTACCGGTCATAAACCCAAAAAATATCGTAGTCAGTCCTAAAGAGATGAAGAAGATCGGGGCAGATGCGGTCATAACAAATTCTTACATAATCTATTCCAGTCAGAAGTTGAGAGGGAGGGCAAGGAGAGAAGGACTTCACAAGATGCTCCAATTTGACGGTCCGATAATGACAGACTCCGGCTCTTTCCAACTCTCGGTATATGGGGATATAGATGTAGAGAATAAGAATATTCTAAGATTTCAGAAAGATATCGGCTCGGATATTTGCATTCCCATCGATATTCCGACGAAACCTGATGAGAGATGGGATAAAGCAAAAAAAGATGTGGAAATAACGCTGGAAAGATTGAGGGAGATGAAGGAGATAAAGAGAGAATTTGAAGATCTCTCTCTGGTTGCACCGATACAGGGTTCGACACATAAAGATCTGAGGGAGATGAGTGCGAGGGAAGCGGGAAAGCTCGATTTTGATATATATGCCATAGGTGCGGTCGTTCCTTTACTGGAAGAATACAGGTATAGAGATCTGGTGGACGTCGTTCTCCACTCAAAGTTCAATCTCCCCATTAATCGCCCCGTGCATCTCTTCGGTGCAGGTCATCCGATGACCTTCTCCCTGGCCGTTTTGATGGGGTGCGATCTCTTCGATTCTGCTGCATATGTTTTATACGCAATGGATAAAAGATATCTCACCGTAAACGGGACTCACAAATTATCTGAATTAAGATATTTTCCGTGCAACTGCCCGGTCTGCTCAGAATACAGCCCAAGAGAGGTCATGGAATCGGGTGAAGATAAACGCACGAGACTTTTAGCGCTTCACAACCTCTATGAAAGTTTTTCGGAGATTAAAAGGATAAAACAGGCGATAGTTGATGGAAGATTATGGGAGCTTGTCCAGATAAGATGCAGAAGCCATCCGAGACTTTTGGATGCTTTGAGAAACTTGATCAGGTATTCGGGAGAGATGGAGAGATTCGATCCATCCACCAAATCCGCGTTCTTCTACGGCGGCATCGAGAGCAACGAGAGGACGGAGGTTCTGAGGTACAGAAGAAAATTGGAAGCTATGGAGATTAAAAAAACGCCCGCTTTGATAACCACGTTGAACAGGGAATTGGAAGATTTCGAGGAGGTTTATTACCTCAAACCCCCCTTTGGCCCGCTCCCAAAAGAGCTCGAAGAAACTTATCCCTTCAACTGCGAGACCCCCGATATATTTGATGAGGAGATGGTCAAAACAGCACTTGGGAACGTGATCATCCTAATCGAGAATGAGAAGAATCGAGGAAAAGAGATCCTCTTTGAATACGATGAGAGATACGACCATCCACTGATCGAAGAGGTTAAGAGGTGTACGGAGGTTAAGAAAGGCAGATGCGATTTGAAGTGCTGAGACGCGATGGGACGGCGAGGCTGGGAAAATTTGAGATTGGCGGGAAGACTATAAGAACCCCCGGTTTGATAGGCAAAGACGAACTCGAAACGATGAAGATAGAACCACACAGGTTCATCCCTCGCCTGAACGAAGATATCATCGAGGAACTAAACCCCTGCACCGCTCAAGGGGATGAGGAATACGATGCGAGGGTGATATACTATCCTATTCTTCCAACCAAGAATGCCTTTCTCTATATCTTGGCGTCTGCCAATCAATATTTGGGCGATTATCGAACACTCTCCGAAGCTTTGATGAAGATAGGGGATACTATTCCGCCGGATTCTGCCCTCTTTCTTCCGGCAATCGCCTCGCCCGAGAATGTCTCAATTTTTCTCTTTTATGGGGTTGATCTCTTCGATGATATATACGGAAAAATTTCGGCTTTGCGTGGGGTATATCTGACTACGGAGGGGGAATTTAGGCTCGAAGATCTGAGAGAGTTTCCATGCAACTGCCCAGAATGTTTCGAAAGATCTCCTGAAGATGTGAAAAGATTTAGCAAGAGAGAAAGAATAGACTTTCTCAAATCACACAACCGTTATGCATTGGAAGCCGAGATCAAAAAGGTGAGGATTCTCCTTGCAAAGGAAAATATCAGAGAGTACGTAGAAAAGCAGTGTAGAAGTTCTCCTTGGCTTACCGCATTGTTAAGACTCGTTCGGGATGATTTCGCCGAGAAGAGGTCCCCTCTCTTTAGAAAGACGTACCTTTATGCGAATACGTTCGAGAGTTTGGATAGGATTGAGATCAAAAATTTTAATAGACGAGTGATGGAGAGATACGAAAAACCAGATTTGGATACACTTTTGATCCTTCCCTGCTCGGCAAGGAAGCCATACTCCCTCTCGCCCTCTCATAAAAAAATTCTCGACGTATTATCAAAGTATAGGAGATACATACATGAGGTGATCTTGACCTCTCCTCTTGGCATCGTCCCGAGGGAACTCGAGATAGTTTATCCTGCTTTTCACTATGATATTCCTGTGACCGGAAGGTGGGCTGAAGAGGAGAAAGATTGGGCAAAAGACTGTTCGAAGAGATATCTGGAGAAAAATTTGTATGAATCTGTGATAGCACACGTTGACGGCGTCTATGAACAGGTTTGCAAGGAAATTGAGAGAGATATCGGTTTAGAGTTCATCTATACGTGTGAAGATGGGGTAACAGGGAAAAGATCACTCGAAAATCTGGGCGAGGTAATTTCTGGAGTAAAAAAAGATAGAGCAATGACATCAAAAGAGCGTAAACTCTTCTCTATCAGATCTATGGCATCCTATCAATTTGGGGGGAAGATTGCAGAAGATCTTTTATCTGGGGATGTAAAAGTAAGGGGCAGATATCCGAAGATGGCCGCTTTTGAGGGGGAAAATCAAATTTTAAAGGTTAATAGATCCTATGGATCATTGGATTTGACGATTGACGGAGCAAAAAAGATAAAGATAAAGAGAAAGAGAAAGAGAAAGAGAAACTCAGACGATTACAGCGTCGAGATAGACGATTTTGTTCCAACAGGAGACGTATTTGCGGTGGGCGTTTTAGATGCGAATGAAGGGATAAGGCCTAATGATATCGTCATCTTCGAGGGTAAGAGATCTTTCGGCACCGGAAGGGCAAAGATGGCGGGATGGGAGATGATCCGGGCTAAGAGAGGATCGGCGATTAAGGTAGAGTCGGTGAAGATGAAATGATTGCAAATGTTCCATTTGCAAAAATCGGAGATTTTTAAATGGAGAAAGCGATGAAGAGGCTTGACAGACCCGTAGCGGTGTGGACGGGAGAAGATAATATAGAGGGGATATTACCGACGCTCACGATGATATTGAGGACGAAAGGCTGTTTTTGGGCAAAAAAGAGCGGCTGTTATATGTGCGGCTTTTTCGCGGATTCCTCTAAAGATGTGGAAGAGGAAGATATATTGAAACAGTTCGATTTTGCAATGAATAATGCAAAGACAAAAGATAAAGAGATAGAGGCTGTTAAGATATACACTTCCGGAAGTTTTTTGGATAAAAGAGAAATTTCGAGAAATGTTAGAGAAAAGATCGTGAAGGAACTCTCGGATCGGTCGATAAAAAAGGTGATCGTGGAGAGCAGACCCGAGTTCATAACGGAAGAGAATCTTTCCTCTCTTGAAGAGAAATTCATCGTCGCAATTGGACTTGAAACGTCAAACGATTACATAAGAGATAAATTCATAAATAAAGGAACTAAATTTGAAGATTACGTAAAATCCTGTGATCTCATACATTCATTTGGACTTCAGGTGAAGACTTATCTGCTCTTGAAACCTCTATTCTTGACGGAAAGAGATGCGATCCTCGATACGATAAATTCTGCATCTGACTGTGAAAGTTATTCTGATTACATCTCAATAAATCCGTGCGACGTGCAGAGAAACACCTTTTTGGAGAAGATCTGGTTTAAGAGGGGGTACAGACCACCATGGCTATGGAGCTGTATCGAGGTTTTAAGAGAGTTGTCGAATAAGTTAAAAAAACCTGTGCAGATGGACCCTGTCGGCGCCGGAAATAGAAGGGGGCCTCACAACTGTGGGAGATGTGATCGGAAGATCGCAAGGGCGATAAAGGATTTCTCTCTTCATCAAGATTCGAGTCTTCTTGAAGATTTGGACTGCGATTGTAAAGAGGTGTGGCGGGAGGTATTGGAGATCGAGGAATATACGTTTGGATCTCCNATAATTATGTGATATTTTGGTTTAAGTGAAGATGGAGAAGTTCGACCAGAGGGATGNCCATGCGAAATAANTTTGGATATCTTATGTTAGATGTAATGCCCGACATAACAAAGAGTTATTTTACAATAAGAAAGCAGGTATATGAATNTATGATGAAGAAGATTATAGCATGAGAGTTACTGCATTTATTGGAAGCGCAAGGATAAAACATACATATAATGCTACTGAACAATTCTTACAAAAATTACAAGCACTTGGAGATGTAGAATATGAAATAGTACGGTTAAGTGATTATAAATTGGAAACATGTAAAGGATGCAAATTATGCCTGGACAAAGGTGAAGAACTCTGTCCATTAAAAGACAACAGAGACAAACTGATTGATAGAATGATCAATTCAGACGGTGTAATATTTGCATCTCCAAATTATTCCTTTCAGGTATCAGCATTAATGAAAATATTTCTTGATAGGCTGGGGTTCCTTTTCCATCGCCCTCGGTTTTTTGGGAAAACATTCACTAGTATAGTTTCACAGGGAATATACGGAGGAAAAGATATTGTAAAATATTTCAATTTCATTGGCAATGCGCTCGGCTTCAATGTTATTAAAGGTTCTTGTATAACAACACGTGAACCGATGATAGAAAAAGAACAGAAAAAATCTGAAGGTAATATGGGGTAAATTGGAGAGGAATGTGCCGATTATCGGTACGATTCGGACGGTAGTAGCTAATTCGACATCTAAGTTGGGAACTTTTTATGTGTCCACACAATAGTTAATTTTAAGTGTCAGTGTTGATAATGAATTGGGGGACAGCCTCTGCCTTATCTAAAACCTCCTTTGTTACCTTATATACCTGATCCAGAAAGTTATCCTTTGACTCAGCGCCCGGGGTCATGGCAACATCTACAATCCCTACTCGAGTGGCCATAATAAAACCTCCTTTTGCTTTTAAATTACCTGCCTATAATATACCTGTATGGATCAACCTCTTCCCTGAGGATACGAAGCTCTTTATCTGTGGGTGGCTTGGTATCTGCAATCTTGGGTGCCTTAAGGAGCTCAAACCCAC
>JGI24025J20009_10000208_pt1 | contig 45179 bp, 43 predicted proteins | sample Cruoilmetagenom3_FD_20009 | JGI IMG/M metagenome (IMG submission 20009)
GGCGTGGAATTTCACAAGCCGGTGAAGGTGGGGGACGAAGTCTCCGTCTATGCCGAGATTACGCGGGTCGGCAAAACCAGCATGGTGATCGCCACCGATGCCTACCGGCGCGAACGCCATTCGGAGGAGGATGAAAAAGTCACCTCGGCCAAATTCACATTCGTAGCGATTGACGGGAACGGGCAGCCGCGTCTGGTGGACCGGGAATAACGGTCATGTCCTACTCACTCACAATCGGGCCAGCGATCCGGCATGACATTGCTCTATCGCCCGCTTGGAACACCGATTTTCAACCCGCTTGGGAACCGGCCGGAGTTTCTGCTCCAGGACAGTGCTCCAAGTGCTCCACATTACAAGCAAAGTATTGAAAACAGGACACCACATGGCAGATAGCAATTACGACGTCATCGTTCTCGGTTCCGGCCCCGGCGGCTATGTCGCGGCAATCCGCTGTGCGCAGTTGGGTTTGAAGACCGCCATTGTTGAACGCGAAAACCTCGGCGGCATCTGTCTCAATTGGGGCTGCATCCCGACCAAGGCGCTGCTGCGCTCGGCAGAGATCCTGCATTACGCGCAGCACGCGCAGGATTACGGTCTCAAGATCGCAGGCACGATTGAGGCCGATCTGGAAGCTGTGGTGAAGCGCAGCCGCGGCGTTGCCAAGCAGCTCAGCTCGGGCATCGCGCATCTGATGAAGAAGAACAAGATCACGGTGCATATGGGAGAGGGCGCGCTGACCGGCCCGACCAGCCTGACCGTCAAAGGCGACAAGGGTGAGGAAAAACTCACCGCCAAACATGTGATCGTCGCCACCGGCGCGCGCGCCCGTGATCTGCCTTTTGCCAAGGCTGACGGCAAAAAGGTGTGGACCTATCGCACAGCGATGACTCCGCCCGAAATGCCCAAGAAGCTGCTGGTCATCGGCTCGGGGGCGATCGGCATTGAATTTGCCAGCTTCTACAATGACATGGGCTGCGATGTTACCGTCGTCGAAATGCTCGACCGGGTGGTGCCCGTGGAGGACAAGGACGTGTCCGCCTTCCTCGAAAAGAGCCTGACCAAGCAGGGCATGACGATCATGACCGGCGCTGGGGTTGAAGACATCAAAGTCACCGACAAGGGCGTGACTGCGAAGATCAAGGCCAAGGATGGCAAGGTCGCATCCAGCGAGTTCAGCCACTGCATCACCGCCATCGGCATTATGCCCAACACCGAGAATATTGGCGCGGACAAGCTCGTCGAGATGGATCGCGGTTTCATCCAGATCGACCCCTATGGCCGCACCAAGTCCAAGGGATTGTGGGCTATTGGCGATTGCACACCCGGCCCGTGGTTGGCGCATAAGGCGAGCCATGAAGGCGTGACCTGCGCCGAAGCTATCGCGCAGGAAATGGGCAATAAGGACGTTCACCCGCACCCGCTCAACCGCGATGCCATCCCCGGCTGCACCTATTGCCACCCGCAAATCGCCAGCGTCGGCATGACCGAAGCCAAGGCGAAAGAGGCGGGTCACGAGGTGAAGGTCGGCATGTTCCCCTTCATCGGTAACGGCAAAGCCATTGCTCTGGGCGAGGCGGAAGGCTTCACCAAGACGGTGTTTGACGCGAAGACGGGCGAACTGCTCGGCGCGCATATGGTCGGCGCGGAAGTGACCGAGATGATCCAGGGCTACACGATCGGCAAAACGCTGGAGACGACTGAGGCTGAGCTGATGCAGACCGTGTTCCCGCATCCCACAATCTCGGAATCGATGCACGAAAGCGTGCTCGCCGCCTACGGCCGCGCGCTGCATATTTGATCTTGTGGAGGGGCAGGGCACTCACAGCTACATTCCCGATCCGCGCAATGCGGACATACTGATCGATGTAGGCGGCACGCATTTCCCGCGTGATGAGGCGAAGGTCAGCGTCTTCGACAGCGGCTTCATGCTCGGTGACGGCGTATGGGGGGGCGCATTGGTATGACAAGGTCAATGCCTCGACCGGATTTGGCGAACCACTTGGCGAACTGCCCGCACTTGAAGGCGAATATGCTGAGGTCGCAGAGGTCTGCCGGGATGACTGCGAAGCCCTGGCTCTCCACGCGCTTTGAGCGTTGCTGGCGGATGGGGTGGGATTCGAACCCACGGTAGGCTTGCACCCACGCTAGTTTTCAAGACTAGTGCATTCGACCACTCTGCCACCCATCCGACCGAGCGCGTGCCAGCTAGCGCGAAATTATTGCCATGTCACCTGCAACATATCGCCGTGATACAGAATCCATTCACCGCACTTCCGCGAAACAGGGGATTCCACCTGCGCGCACATTGGCTTAAGAGAAAAATATGACATTTGCCCCCCTCCGCCAAATTGGCCTTGCCTTCGCCGCTTCTCTCCTCGTCGTCAGTCCGGCGAGTGCCCAGAACCAGACCTTCAACGCTTATCTCGAGACAGTCGCGGAGCAGGCCCGTTCAGAGGGTGTGAGCCAAGCGACAATCAACCGCGTGTTCTCCGGCCTGACGCCGAACAACCGCGTGCTGGAGCTTGACCGGGAGCAGGCCACTTCACGTGGCAATCTAAACCCGGCAACCGGCTTTGCGTGGATGCGCAGCTACATATCGCGCCACAACACCCAATCGCGCATAAGTGGCGGGCACAGCACGCTTCGCCGGATCGGCTCACTCGCAAGTGAGGTTGAGCGCGAATACGGCGTGCCTGCCGAAATCGTCGTCGCCATCTGGGGGCATGAGACGGCCTACGGACGGGTCATGGGTGGTTTTGACTTACCACGCTCTCTCGCCACGCTGGCTTGGGACGGGCGCCGACGTGACCTGTTTGAGCGTGAATTGATCGATGTGTTGAAGATGGTCGACCAAGGCGTTCCCCGCTCGCAGCTTGAAGGCAGCTGGGCCGGGGCCTTCGGGAATGGTCAATTCCTGCCGAGCGTCTATCTGCGCCTCGCCGTTGATGGCGATGGTGATGGTGACCGCGACGTTTGGAATTCCGATGCTGACACGGTGCATTCCATCGCCAATTATTTCCGCGATGCCGGGTGGCGAACGGGCGAGCCTTGGGCGGTGCGCGCCTTCGTCCCCAATTCCGCTGACCGATCGGGAATCGAGAACAATGTGACCGCACCGGTATGTCCGCGTGTCCACGCTCGCCATAGCCGCTGGCTCACCGTGCGTGAATGGCGCGAAAGAGGCATCACACCGCGCGGAAATATCAGCGATGACACGATGGCTTCGCTGTTTGAACCCGATGGCCCAGCCTATCCCGCATATCTCTTAACCCAGAATTATAGGGTTATCCTCGAATATAACTGCTCGAATTACTACGCCATGAGTGTGGGGTTGCTTGCAGATGAAATTTCCCGATGATGTCCGTTTCCCCGCGCTAACTCGCGCTGGATTAACCGTTTTCTTTGTTGCTGGCCTCTCGGCATGTGCGACTGCTGGAGGCGGCGCAGGCGATTCGGGTCTCGCCAGTGTCGAAGCGCCAGCGCAAGCTGCGAACGGTCCGGCGGCTGATTATCCGATTGTCGTCGGCACGCCATACTACGTGGGCGACGTGGAATATGTCCCCAACGACACGCTGAATTACGATCACGTCGGCTATGGCGCAGTCGATCAGGGCGCGATGGGCTATTCAGGCGCGCATCACACGCTGCCTTTGCCGAGCTATGTCGAGGTGACCTCGCTGGAAACCGGACGCACCGTACTCGTGCGTTTGGAGCGGCGCGGTCCAATGGTATCGAACCATCTGCTCGCACTATCGCCCGCTGCGATGGCTCAACTTGGCGCGGACGAGGAGACACCGGTGCGTGTGCGTCGGGTCAATCCGCCTGAAGCTGAGCGCTTTGCGCTGCGAGGGGGCAATGCGGCTCCGCTACGCATGGACACGCCCCAATCACTGCTGACCGTGCTCCAGCGGCGACTGCCCGCACATGGCGCAGCATCTCTACGTGCTGCGAATTCAGCCGCTCCGCAGCCTGTCGATGAAGTCATCGAAACCGTCGAGCTGGCGGCTTCCGAAGCAGAACCGGCTGCACTGCCTGTTGCAGACGCCATTCCTGAATTGCCCCCTGTTGCAGAGGCCGTCCCCGCTGCTTCGCCTGTCGTGGCCAATGCGTCACCACCTCCGCTTCCGCCGATTGAAGCTACCGCCAACGCGCCTGAAGCAGCAGCTGACGAAACCTTCGCCGAGGCTTTTCACACCACCACAGAACCAGCGGCCGCGCCAGATACCACTCCTGCAGCGGAGGGCGATTTCGTTGTCCAAGCCGCCGCATTTTCGACAATGGAACGCGCCCAGCGCGTAGCGAATGTAATTGGCGGACGCGTGACACAGGCCGGTCGTTTCTACCGTGTTCGCACCGGTCCCTTCACCACCCGTGGAGAAGCCGAGGCCTCGCTCGCCAATGTCCGCCGCGCGGGGTATAGCGACGCACGAATCTATACCAGCGGCTGACCGGCATTGATGCCCGTCTGCTGCTCAAAGTGGCGGAGTGGGCGTGAAGCACAAGGCAGCGATGGTTCTGGCGGCAGCGGCGCTCATCTGGCCGGGCGCGCCTGCAATCCCTGCCGATGCGCCCGTTCCGGATGAGATACCCGTCGCACTCCTGGTCGATCTGTCCAGCGGTCAGGTGCTCTACGAGCGAGAGGCTGATCGCCGCTTCGTTCCCGCATCGGTCACCAAAGTCATGACGGCCTACACCGCCTTCAAACTGGTCGATGAAGGCGCTTTGCGGCTCGATATGCCCTATCTCTACAGCGCGCAGCTGGAGGATGAGTGGTATGGCGAAGGGTCCAACATGTTCTTGCGCGCAGGGGAGCGGCCGACAATCGCGCAGCTCTTGCTCGGTATCACCACGGTTTCTGGCAATGATGCCAGCGCGGCCATCGCAATGGCCTCAACCGGATCACTCGATGAATGGCTTGCCCTGATGAACGCCAATGCGCGAGAATTGGGGATGCGCGATACGCATTTCGGTTCGCCCAATGGCTATCCCGATGGTGGGCAGACCTACACCACCGCAAATGACCTCACGCTTCTGGGCGAGGCGATAACGCAACGCTATCCAGACCTTTATCGAAGTTTTTTCGGCCACCGCGGTTTTCGCTGGCGTAACATCGCGCAAGACAATCATGACCCGGTGACAGGGCGTGTTGAAGGCGCGGATGGGATGAAGACGGGCTACACCAATGAGGCTGGTTTCACCTTCCTCGGGTCGGCGGAGCGCGATGGACGAAGGATAATCATGGTCCTGGCAGGCGCGCCCGCCGAGCGGCTGCGTGATGAGGCATCGCGCGAATTCCTCGAATGGGGCTTCACCGGCTTTGTTCGCCGCACCTTGCTGGAGGAAGGCGCAGCGGTCGGCATGGCACAGGTACAGGACGGTGCGAGCCGACAAGTCGGACTGCGCCTTGCGGAAGACTTTACCGTAGCGTTGCCCCAAGATGCGGACGCCAGGCAGTGGGAAGTAGAAATCATCTATCGCGGCCCGGTTCCGGCACCAATCACAGCCGGAGACACCGTAGCGCGGCTGCGCCTTTCCATCGGCGAGGAAACGGTACTCGAGACACCACTCGAAGCTACCGAAGACATTGCGCGCGCCAATCCGCTGCAACGCATCACTAACGCATTCTCACGGTGGTTCGGATGAGCAGCGGGCGGTTCATAACCTTTGAGGGCGGCGAAGGCGTAGGGAAATCGACACAGGCGCGCATGTTGGCGGATGTTCTGTCGGGGCGCGGACTTGGCGTAGTTTTAACGCGTGAACCTGGCGGTACGCCGGGTGCGGAATCCATCCGGGAGTTGCTGCTCGACAAGCGTCATGATTGGGATGTGCGGGCCGAAGCACTGCTGTTTGCCGCCGCGCGCTCCGATCATGTCGAACATGCCATCGGTCCGGCGCTCAATCGGGGCGACTGGGTTGTTTGCGACCGTTTCATCGATTCCTCGCGCGCCTATCAGGCCGGAGGAGACGATCTGTCGGACGACGCAATTCTCTCCCTCCACACCATCGGTTCCTACGCGCTGATGCCCGATGTCACTTTCTTGCTCTATGCTGACCCCGAGGCAGTCGCTGCCCGCCTCGCAGAGCGCGATGGCGGCAATTCTGACAGGATCGGTGGACGCCCTGCGCCCTATCACGCGCGCGTTGCCCAGCGCTTCCGCGATCTCGCTGCGATGGACCCTGAACGCTTCGTCCTGATCGATGCCTCGGGAACGCCCGAGGCCGTCCACGAACGTGTGCTGCGCGCCATGGCCCCGCTGCTAGGTGAAGGCGGGTGAGCCTGCCGCCCGCCGACTATATCGGCCATGAGGAGGCGTGGAGCGAATGGCGCCGTGCGCTTGGCGGCGACCGGATGCATCATGGCTGGATTTTGTCCGGCCGCAAAGGTGTTGGAAAATCCGCCTTCGCTTTGGCCGCGGCGCGAGAACTGGTCGCCGAANCCGGAGTGCCTCAGCCAACAGGCAATCACCCCGACATTCTCTACCTGTCGCATCCGCCCAAGAACGATAAGGAAGCGAAGAATGCGGCGGAAGGAAAGCCGTTCGAGCGCGCGCGCAACATCAAGATCGACCAGATCCGCAAGCTGCAACAGCGCCTCACCACACGCCCGACCGTGGGTTCGCGCCGCGCGGTTATTATCGACCCGGCAGATGATCTTGAGCCTGGTGGCGCCAACGCTCTGCTCAAAAGCCTTGAGGAACCGCCGCAAGGTACGTTCTTCATCCTGATTGCCCATCGCATCGGTCGCTTGTTGCCGACCATTCGCTCGCGTTGCCGTGTGCTGAATTTCCCGCGCGTGTCTGATGCGGATATGGACGCTGTACTGGCACGCGAGGCTCCGCAGGCCACCGGAGAAATGCGCGCTGCGGCGATTGCGGCTGCTAGCGGCTCACCCGGCGCCGCGATTGATTTCGTCGAGCTTGATCTCGGCAAGATCCACACCCTGATGCAGCAGATNGCCGCCGAGGGNGACCCCGATTTCGGACTGCGCGGACGCATGGCTGGTGCAATGGGCGCGCGACCTTCGCGTGANAAGCAACTCGCCGCCATCGAACTCGCCCGCGCAGTCGTGGCAGGNCGGATGCANGGCGTCTCGCAGAATGAAATCCCCGACATGGTCGAAACGCACGGCGCGCTGGTGCGGCTCTCTGCGCAGGCACCCACGGCCAATTTCGATCCCGGCCTGCTCATCATGGAAGTCGGCACGCTGCTCTCCAGCCTTGCGGCTTCCCGAGGCGCGCCCTAGGGATGCGGCCATAATGGCAGACCCCTTCTATCTCACCACCGCGATTCATTATCCCAACGGCAAGCCGCATATCGGCCATGCCTATGAGACGATTGCAGCCGACGTGCTGGCGCGTTTCCACCGACAAATGGGCCGCGAGGTGCGGTTCCAAACCGGGACCGACGAGCATGGGTTGAAAATGGCGCAGAAAGCGCGCGATCTGGGCACGACACCGCGCGCGCTGGCGGATGAGATGTCCGGCTATTTCCGTGAGTTGTTTGACGCGCTTGATATTTCCTATGACCGTTTCATCCGCACGAGTGAGGACGAGCATCACCGCGCCAGCCAGGCAATCTGGCAGGCGATGGAGGCCAAGGGCGACCTCTATCTTGATCGTTATGAGGGCTGGTACTCGATCCGTGACGAAGCCTATTACGATGAAAGCGAGCTTGTCGAAGGGGAGGGGGGCGAGAAGCTCTCACCCCAAGGCACGCCTGTCGAATGGACCGTGGAAGAAAGCTGGTTCTTCCGCCTGTCGGCCTATCAGGACAGGCTGCTGGCGCTTTTTAACGAGCAGCCCGGTTTCATTCGTCCCGAAAGCCGCCGCAATGAAGTCATGCGCTTCGTCGAGGGCGGATTGCGCGATCTCTCGATCAGCCGCACCAGCTTTGATTGGGGTGTGAAGGTACCGGGAGCCGAAGACCATGTGATGTATGTGTGGGTCGATGCGCTCACCAATTACCTCACCGGCCTTGGCTATCCCGATCAGACCGATGACATGGCGAAATTCTGGCCTGCTGACCTGCACCTGATCGGCAAGGACATCACCCGCTTTCACGCCGTCTATTGGCCCGCTTTCCTGATGAGCGCCGATATCGCGCTGCCCAAACAGGTTTTTGCGCATGGCTTCCTGCTTAATCGCGGGCAAAAGGAGAGCAAATCGGTCGGCAATGTCACCGATCCTGCCGAGCTGGCCGATCTGTATGGCGTCGACGTGCTGCGCTATTTCCTTCTGCGTGAATTCAGCTTCGGGCAGGATGGCAGCTATTCGCGGGAAGCGATTATAAATAGGTCAAATTCTGAGCTGGCAAACAGTTTCGGAAACTTGGCGCAGCGCACGCTTTCGCTTATCTTCAAGAATTGCGACGGCGCGCTTCCTCCGATTAATGGCCATACCGATGCNGACAATGCNCTGTTTGAGCATGTCGGGCGCGTCGTGCGCGAGGATGTGCCTGCCGCTTTCACCGATCTCGCTTTTGCGCAGGGGCTGGAAGCGTGGATGGGGGCGGTATTCGCCTGTAACGCCTATGTCGATTCCGAAGCGCCATGGGCGCTTAAGAAGACCGATCCTGAGCGGATGAAGACTGTTCTGGCCACGCTCTATATCTGCATCGCCCAACTCGCGGTCGCGGTGATCCCGGTAATGCCAAGCTCGATGGCGAAGCTGCTCGATGCCATGGGTGTCGCGGCGGAGTTGCGGACGCCCGAGAATATCGGGTCGCACTGGTATTCTCCATTGGCGGAGAGCGGATTTGCACTTGAAAAGCCGCAGGGCCTGTTCCCGCGCCTCGAATTGCCTGCATCCACCGAGGGGGAGGGCGTTTAGGTGCTGATCGACAGCCATTGCCACCTCAATTACGAAGGCTTGGTCGAGCGCCAGAACGAAGTACTCGCCAATGCCCGCGCGGCGGGTGTGCGCGGCTTTCTCAATATTTCCACGCGAGAGCGCGAATGGCGCGATGTGGTTGCCACGGCTGAGCGAGAGGCAGATGTCTGGGCCACGGTGGGCATTCATCCTCACGAAGCCGACGAGCACGCCGATCTCGGGCGTGATATTTTGCTGGAAGCGAGCCATCTCGCACGCGTCATTGGCCTCGGCGAAAGCGGGCTCGATTATTATTACGACAAGTCCGACCGCGCCGTGCAGCGGGACCTCTTCCGGATGCATATTGGCGTAGCGCGCGAGACAGGGCTGCCGCTGGTTATCCATACGCGCGATGCCGAGCAGGACACGGGCGACATTCTGGAAGATGAATTGGGGAAGGGCGCCTTCCCGGCGCTGATCCACTGTTTCACTGCCTCAGCCGCGTTCGGACAGCGCGTGCTCGACATGGGACTCACAGTATCGATTTCAGGCATTGTCACCTTCAAAAATGCCCGTGAAATACAGGAATTCGTCAAAGAAATTCCCGATGACCGCCTGCTGGTCGAAACCGACAGCCCCTTCCTCGCGCCTGTCCCGCATCGCGGCAAACCCTGCGAACCGGCCTTCGTGCGCAATACAGCCGAATTCGTCGCAGACCTGCGCGAAACGGACATAAAAGCTTTGGGCGAGACAACCACGGACAACTTCTTCAACCTGTTCTCCAAAGCAGACAGGCAGGCTGCCGCGTGAAATTGCTGGTACTGGGCTGTGGCACGTCAACAGGCGTGCCGCGTATCGGCAATGACTGGGGCGCGTGCGACCCTGACAATCCGAAGAACCGCCGCACACGGGTCTCAATCATTGTAGAAAGCGATGCTGGAAAGCGCCTGCTGGTCGACACATCTACCGACCTGCGCCAACAGCTACTCACGAACAATATTGGCTCCGTCGACGGAGTATTCTGGACCCATGATCATGCAGATCATTGCCACGGCATCGACGATCTGCGGCCCATGCGCTTCGGTCGGAGCGCTGCAATTCCCGGTTTCGCATCGAAAGTGACAGCGCAGCGGCTGCGCAAGCGCTTCGATTATGTGTTCGCAGGCCAATATGGCTATCCCACAATTGTCGAGCTTGAGGAGTTGGGACCCAAGCACATGCACGCAGGTTTCGGCCTGGAGTGGATGGAAATGCCGCATGGGCCGATCACTACAACCGCATTTCGGTTTGATTCTGACGGAAAATCAATCGGCTATGCGACAGACTTTAGTGAATTGACCGATGAAATGGTCGATTTCTTCGATGATATCGACATCCTCGTGACCGATTGCCTGCGCCGTCAACCACATCCAACGCATGCTCATCTGGGCATGGCTCTGGAGATGGCCAAGCGGACCAATGCCGGTATCACTGTGCTGTCACATCTCGACAAGAGCATGGACTATGATGCACTTAGTTCGGAAGTTCCGGATAATGTGCTGGTCGGCTATGACGGCATGGAATTGGTAGCGTGAGGATAGGCTGACATGGGTAATTTCGGCGAAGGACAATGGGTATCGATTGTCGCGTTGCTTGGCTGGCTCATCCTGGTTGCCGGCGCGTACCGATCTTACCAGATCGATACCAGTAAGACGATCCGCATGGCGTTGATCTGGTGCGCGATTTTTGCAGCCGTGGCGTTCGTTTTCAGCGTTATTTCCTAGGAATTGGCGCTTGATGGCCCATGCGATGCCAATCCTAAATTTAACATAATATATATTATCACTCCAATTCTTTGCTGGAAGCGAGGAATTCCCAAGCTTCACCTCCTCTGGCTTGATGCTCGATAAAGCCGCAACCCTATTGCGCGGTTGAAACAGCTTTGATCACGCCGCGTATCTCAGCCAGTCCTTTCATCCTGCCAATTCCAGAATAGCCGGGATTGGATGTCCGGTTCACATCACGCCCATCACACTGCCGGCAACGCCCACCGTCAATGCCACGATGAAGAAGATCCCCACCGCTGGATGGATATGCTTGCGGAAGGCTTGCAGCGCCGTCTCTCCGGTAACCAGAGTGAAACGTCCATAGGCGGTGATCATGACATAGGTAGCGGCGCAGGAAATGAGCACGGTCCACAACAGCGCCATGCCATAGCTCGCGCCCGCCTTGGCCATTGTAGTGACGCTGCCAGTGCCGATATTGAAGCCAAGCAGGAATATGCCCGGCAGGAAAAGCGCGAGCTTTTGCTTCAACGCGCTGGGGTTGCCGGATGCCATTGTGTGTTTCCTCTCCCTCGCTCTCCTGTGTGCCAGACTGTGTGCGAGCGGGAAAGCCACAGATTGTGCATATTCCAGCTTCATACTGGCCCGCATCAGGCGGAATTGGTAATCGCGAGCATCATCCGCTGTCTTAAGAAAGCCGCCCTCCCCTCATGCCCGATCAAATGAGCCGACTTCTCAGCATCATGACCCGCCTGCGCGATCCGGATCACGGGTGCGAATGGGATGTCGCGCAGAGTTTCGAGACCATTGCGCCCTACACTATCGAAGAGGCCTACGAAGTCGCCGATGCAATCGAGCGGGCGGATATGAAGGACTTGCGCGGTGAGCTTGGCGACCTGTTGCTGCAAGTCGTGTTTCACGCGCGCATGGCTGAGGAGGCCGGACATTTCGCCTTCGAAGATGTCGCGCGATCAATCTCCGACAAAATGGAAGCACGCCACCCGCATATCTTCGGTGATGAAAGTGGCGAGATGGACGGCGCGAGGTGGGAAGATTTGAAAGCCGCTGAACGCGCTTCAAATGGGTCTGAAAGTTCTATGGATGGGGTCGCACGAGCCTTACCGGCACTGTTGCGGTCGCAAAAGCTGCAAAAGCGCGCCGCCCGTGATGGCTTCGACTGGCCTGACACCCAAGGCCCGGCGGACAAGCTGGCCGAAGAAGCAGAGGAATTGCGCGAAGCCTCGCCGGACAACAAGTTCGAGGAGGCTGGTGACCTGCTGTTTGCCGCAGTCAATCTGGTGCGCGCCTACGGCATAGCTCCTGAAGAAGCTCTGCGCGCGGCCAATGCCAAATTCGAACGACGTTATCGCGGGATGGAGAAATTTGCTGATGGTGAGTTCGCAAAGCTCGATCTGGATGCGCAAGAAGCCCTATGGCAGCGCGTCAAGAAATCTGAGACCTAGCTTTCAAGCGATTCAAATCGGCCATATTCCTTGTCAGTCAGGCGTACTTCAACGCGCCTAAGCGGACCGCCCTCACCGTCATCAGCATCAACTTCTTGCAGCACTTCTCCATGGGCGTGTAGCCATGCAATGCGCGCACCATCGCTGGCCGGCAGGAGGAGCGAATAGGTTCGCGCGCCTTGCGTCAGCACCGCGCCAAGCTGCTGTGCCAGCGCGTCTACACCTTCGCCTGTTATCGCCGAAATCGGCAGGACTGAATCGTCTGCCTCTGCGAAGGCGGCCAATTCGTTCCGATCCTCATCCGCCAACAGATCCCACTTGTTCCAGACTTCGAGGAGGGGAGCGTCCACCCCCTCCCCCGCCTCGTCTACCACGCCCAAATCTTCGAGCACTGCAAGAACCTGACGTTTTTGCTGAGCGGTATCAGGGTTGGCGATGTCGCGCACATGCAGCACGATATCGGCAGCCGTAACTTCTTCTAGGGTAGCACGGAACGCAGCGACCAGCTGGGTCGGTAGATCGGAAATGAAGCCGACGGTGTCCGATAGAATCGCTTTTTCTACCCCCGGCAATCCGATCGCCCGCATCGTCGGATCGAGCGTTGCGAAGAGCAGGTCTTCCGCCATCACTTCAGCGCCGGTCATACGGTTGAACAGGGTGGATTTCCCGGCATTGGTATAGCCGACCAGCGCGACAATCGGCCATGGTGCCCTGCCCCGCCGCTTGCGATGCAATTCGCGTGTCTTGCGGACCTGTTCCAATTCCCGGCGCAGTTTGCCCATGCGCTCGCGGATCATGCGGCGATCGGCCTCGATCTGCGTTTCACCGGGACCGCCGAGGAAACCGAAACCGCCGCGCTGACGTTCAAGGTGAGTCCAGCTGCGCACAAGGCGGCTTTGCTGGTAGTCGAGATGCGCCAGTTCGACCTGCAACCGGCCTTCCGCCGTTGCTGCACGTTCGCCAAATATCTCGAGAATCAGCCCGGTGCGGTCGATGACCTTGCGGCCAATCTTCTCTTCCAGATTGCGCTGCTGGATCGGCGATAGCGCGCCGTCGATAATGACCAGCTCCGCTTCATGCAGTTCGCAATCTGCTGCAATGCGCTGCACCTGCCCTTCACCAAACAGNGTGTTGGGCCGCACGTCACGGATATTGAGCACATAGCTTTCGGCAATGACGATTCCGATNGCAAGCGCAAGGCCCCGCGCTTCTTCCAGACGNGCCTCNGGGTCTTCACCGCTGCGCTGGCCGCGAATCTCCGGACACACGACGAGCGCTCGTGCGCCGCGCGTTACCTCGCCTTCAATGTCATCATCGACTATCAGGCGTCTTCGCCTTCATCATCGCCGTCCATGCCATCAGTCAGGTCGACCGGACTGGCGGGCTGGATCGTGGACACGGCATGCTTGTAGGCCAGCTGCACATAGCCATCGCGTTCGAGCAACATGCAGAACAGGTCATAGGCCGCAATGCGGCCCTGCAGCATGACGCCGTTCACAAGGAACATGGTCACCTGAACTCCCGCATCGCGTACCCGGCTGAGGAAGATATCCTGCAACAGGCGTTGCTTACGATTGCCGTCAAAACCAGTGTCAAAGCTGTCCGCATTTACAGGGTCACCTGGCATAATCGTAGAAATCGCATGCTTGTAGACAAGTTGCGATTGCCCGTCCCGCCGCAGCAGGATCGAGAAATTGTCGAACCAGGTGACGATGCCTTGTAATTTCACGCCCTTGACCAAGAACATGGTCACGGGAGTTTTCTCACGCCGGAGGTGATTGAGGAACAAGTCCTGCAAATTGCCGCCACTCGCCGACTGGCCAGCAGATTTCGCTGGTTTCCCAGCTACTCCGGATGCGTCTTCCGCCTTCGTGAAAGGCTTCGCTGAGAGCGTGCCCTTGGTCATTGTTCTGACTCCATTTTATTGGTCACCCGGCATGCGAGTGACATTCTGGCTGCCATTATCGCGCACATTTCCCACAGGCAGCCGACCTTGTGTGCAGATGCAACATGGCACTGGTTGAAGTCATTTTCGAGGTAAAGTTGTGATTATTTTTCAAACTACGTCCTGAAGGAGGTAGTTATTCCTTTTCACCGTCGCTGTTGCGCTCATTCATACCCAATAGCTTGAGTTTACGGTGCAATGCAGAGCGTTCCATTCCGATAAAGCCGGCCGTCTTTGAAATGTTTCCTGAAAAACGGCGGATCTGGATGCGCAAATACTCGCGTTCAAAACTCTCGCGCGCTTCGCGCAGCGGCACGCCCATCAAATTGGTCATACCTGTTCCGCTGTCGGATGAGCTGCCAGTAATCTCTTCGGGCAACATGTCGGGCGTGATCGTCTCGAAATCCTCGCGCGGAGCGAGAATCACCGTGCGCTCAATTACATTACGGAATTGGCGCACATTTCCCGGCCAGTCATAAGCCTGCAACGCCGCCATCGCCTCTGGAGTCACGGAAGGTGGACTGAGACCTTGCTCGCGCGCGTAGCGGGTGAAGAAGTGTTCTGCCAACGCCGGAATATCGTCACGCCGATCAGCCAGCGGTGGAATCTCGATGGGCACGACATTCAGGCGATAAAACAGGTCTTCGCGGAAATTCTTTTCTTCAATCTCCGCAAGAAGATCACGNGCGGAAGATGACACTACGCGCACATCAACACCAACCTGACGGTTGCCACCAACCCGNACAAAGCTCTGATCGGTCAGCACACGCAGGATTCGGGCCTGCGTGTTTTCAGGCATGTCGGCNACTTCGTCGAGATACAGTGTGCCGCCGTCAGCCAGTTCCAAGAGACCNGGCCGCACAAGCTTGCCGTCAGCCTCTTCACCAAACAATTCATGTTCAAAGCGGTCAGGAGTAATTCGCGCGGAATTGACGGTGACAAAGGCTTTGTCTGCGCGCGGGCTCCATGCGTGGAGAAGCCGCGCAGCAACTTCCTTACCCGCCCCTGCAGGGCCGCTTACCAGCACCCGGCTGCCGGTATTCGCAACGCGTTTCAAGGTGGCGCGCACCTGATTGATGATCGAGGAATTGCCGGTGAATTCATCGGGTGCGGTCAAGCCTTCGCGCAACCGCTCATTTTCGCGCCGCAAGCGTTCGGTTTCGGTTGCCCGTTCGACCAGGTGGAGCAATTTGCCAGCTTCAAACGGTTTTTCGATGAAGTCCATTGCCCCGCGACTGACAGCGGAGACTGCGGTGTCGATATTGCCGTGGCCGGAAAAGATAATGACTGGCAGCCCCGGCTCTCGCGTCTTGATCTCATCGAGCACTTCCAAACCGTCGCGCGGGCTTCCGTGCAGCCAGACATCCAGTAGCACGAGGCTGGGCCGACGTTCATCGACCATCGCAATGGCGCTCTCGCTGTCACCGCAGGTGCGGCATTCATAGCCCTCGTCGCTCAGGACGCCCGCGACCAGATCGCGAATGTCTCGCTCGTCATCGACTACCAGGATGTCGAGTGCCATGTCAGAATTTCCTTTTCATGTTCATTCGTCCCCGTCCGCGGTGTCGAGAGATGCTGCGGGATCCATCGCGAAGCGCAGGCTGGCGCGAGTGCCGCCTTCGTCCGTCTGTGTGAAAGCGATTTCACCACCATGCTCCTCGACAATCTTCTTGACGATGGCGAGGCCAAGCCCGGTGCCCTTCTCGCGGGTCGTGACGTAAGGCTCGATCACGTTCACGCCGCCGTCGGGCAGGCCGACGCCATTGTCCGTCACTTCAACCTGAATGAACTCGCCATCAACGGTGACGCTGACTGCGATCCGCCCGCGCCAATCAAGCTCGGCGTCTTTTCCTAGCGTTTCGACCGCTTCGGCAGCGTTCTTCAGCACATTGGTCATTGCCTGCCCGAACTGGTGCCGGTCGCAGGCGATTTCCGGCACATCTTCGTCGGTTGAAAAACCGTAAGCGATGTCGGGATGCGCGACTTCCTGCAGGAACAGAGACTGACGGACGAGATCGACCGGGTCTTCCTGACGGAAAATTGGCTTGGGCAGGCGCGCAAAGCTGGAAAATTCGTCCACCATGGCGCGCAAAGCAGCCACTTGTCGCACGATCGTGCCCGTCAGTTCATCGAACAGTTCGGCATCTTTCTCGATCTGCTTGCCATAGCGCCGCTTGAGCCGTTCGGTTGCGAGCTGGATCGGCGTGAGCGGGTTCTTGATTTCATGCGCAATACGCCGCGCGACATCGGACCATGCCGCCTGTCGCTGGTCGACCAGTTGGCGCGTGATGTCCTCGAAAGTGATGACCAGACCTTCAGTGGCAGGAGATATCTTGACGGCCAGCGTCAGCAGATCACCGCCACGGTTAAACTGCATGATTTCGCTGGAGGAGCCTTCCTGTAGCAGCCGCCCGAATTCCGGCGCGATCTCTTCGAGCTGCTGCCCGATCACAGTATCGTCTGGGGCCTCCAGCAGCAGGTTCTGGGCTGAGCTGTTCATCAGCAGGATGCGCCCTTCCCCGTCGAGCGAGACGATACCCGCAGTGATCGATTCCAGCACTGCCTCCATGAACGCGCGCCGATCTGCGAGCTGGGCATTGGCGCCGAGCAGAGCGTCAGTCTGCCGCTCAATTTGCGAGCTCATGCGGTTGAAGGCGCGGTTGAGGAGGCCGATCTCGTCCGGCCCAGTTCGGCCCGCGACACGCATGGCATAATTGCCGCTACCGATTTCTCCAGCTGCATCGGCTAGCTCTGCCAAGGGTTTCACCTGCCGGTCGGCAAAACGCAGTGCAGCGTAAACTGCTACGCCGACGAGCGCGAGTGAGACAAGGAACAACGCTACGTTGAACTGGAGTTGGAGCACACGGGCGCGTTGGGTGAGGTCCGAATATGAACTCACGACGTTTTGCGCTTGTTGATACAACCGCCCTGCAGCGACATCACCATCGCGGGCCGTATAAAGGTAAATCTCGAGTTCACGGTCAAGCAGCGCCACGGCTTCAGTTCGCTCTGGAGTTGCAGCAACGATGAAAGGCTGGCCCTCGAGCAACGGGGCAATGTCCGCCGCGCTAATGCGTTGTCGTTCCCGGTCATCCGCTGGATCGGCAAGCGCGATTAGTCTGAAATCGCCAGCATCAGACCGACGCAGAATTGCGCCCTCGCTAAGTTCGCGAGAAAAGATTTGTAGAAAAAACTGATCACGAAACTCCTGACTGGCTACCGGTAATTCCTGCATGATGAAACGCATGTCCCCTGCCATTGCAACGGCTTCACCGCCGACCGCCCGCAGGTTTTCATCGTAATATCCTTCAGCCAAATCGTTCGCATTCTCCATGATTCCGCGCGAATTGTCGGAGAACCAGAATTCCACGCCTGACTGGAACAGGATGGACGCGAAGACGGCCACGAATAGCGTGGGGATGGCAGCGATTAGCGAGAAAAAGAACACCAAGTCCACATGCAGTCGCGAAGTGATGCTTGCCGTGCGACGTTTTGCCATGCGGCGCCCCCACAGCACCACCATGCCTAGCGCCGGGATCAGCGTACCAAGCAGCAGCGCAGCAGCTTGCTCTGACGGCATCAAATCATTGCTGTTGGCGCGTGCAGCGATGGTGAAATAGGCCGTGACCAGCATTACCACCAGAGTAATGGCACACAGAACTTCGAGCCACAGAAAGAGGTTCATCCGGCGCGCTGCGACTTGCGCGCGCCGCCACCAGCGCGATCGCCTTTGTGCGGTGTTTCTCGCTGCAAGAACCGGCGTACTGGCCATGTTGCAGGGTTACAACGGTCCTGTTGCCAATTTGCAAGTGCTTTTTGTCACNCCGAGATCAACCGGGACTAAAATCCTCGGGATCAATGTCCAGATCAGCCAAGCGCTTGCGCAAGGTATTNCGATTGATGCCAAGCATTCGTGCGGCCTTGAGTTGGTTGCCCGCCGTCAGTCCGAGGGCGTGCCGGAAGACCGGCCCTTCCAACTCGGCCAGCGCGGCGTGGTAAAGCGAGCCCTCTGCGAAACGCTGTGCGCTCAGCCACTGCGCAACAACCTCACTGATATTACCTGCCGCACCTTCTGACCCGGCGTCAGGCCGCTCATCCAGCACATCTGCGATTGTGTCTGCGTCGATCACATCATCGCGCGCCAGCAGAGCCGCACGGTAGACCAAGTTCTGCAGTTCACGCACATTCCCCCGCCAGCTCTGTTGATCGAGCAGCCGCGCGGCGTCGACAGACAGGCTGCGCTGCGGCAAGCCATCTTTCACAGCACAGCCAAGGAAGTGGCGGGCGAGCGGCTCGACATCACCATCCCGCTCNCGCAGCGGCGGCAGTTTGATGGGCACGACGTTGAGGCGGTAGTACAGGTCTTCTCGGAANGCGCCTGTATCAATCAATGGAGCCAGATCACGATTGGTCGCGGCGATGATNCGCACGTTCACCGCGATCTCCTCGCTCCCGCCAACGCGCCTGATCCGTCCAGATTGAAGCGCNCGNAAAAGCCGCGTCTGCGCCTCGGCGGGCATGTCGCCGATTTCGTCGAGGAACAACGTGCCGCCATCAGCTTCCTCAAACTTGCCGATATTGCGCGCCGTCGCGCCGGTGAACGCACCCTTTTCGTGACCGAATAGTTCGCTCTCGATCAGTTCGCTCGGAATCGCAGCAGTGTTCACGGCAACAAAAGGCCCAGATTTCCGGCTCCCCAGCTCATGAATGGCTTCGGCCACCAATTCCTTGCCGGTCCCGCTCTCGCCGAGCACCAAGACGGAAAGATCATTGTGCAGCACGCGGGTAATCAGGCGGTACACCTCCTGCATCGGTTTGCTGCGGCCGATCAGCGGCAGGCCATCGGGATCTTCGCCAGTCTCTATCACACCCTTCGCGCCGCCATCCGCAGCCTGTCTTGCCGCGCGGACAACGTCATCCAGATCAAACGGTTTGGGGAAATATTCAAAAGCACCGCGATCAATTGCACGGACCGCTGTGTCGAGCGTGTTCTGCGCCGACAGAATGATGATCGGCATGTCCGGGAAAGCATCGCGCACTTTGCCGAGCGTTTCGATCCCGTCGCCATCGGTCAGCATGACATCGGTGAGCATGACGTCATAGCGGCTGCCCGTCAGCGCCGCATCACGCCCGACTACGCTTTCTTGCACATCCACAGCGAAGCCTTCGCCTTCCAGACCCACTGTCAGGACGGTGGCAATTGCGGTGTCGTCTTCAACAAGTAATGCCCGACGGTTCATAATCCGAAATCCTTCATCATACGCTACCGCGCCATTGGCAGATGGATGCGGAAATGCGTCCATCCGCCAGCTTCATCACGTTCGTGGCTGACCCTGCCATCCATGTCGCGCATCAGTTTTTGAACCAGCGCCAGGCCAAGGCCCTGCCCCTGCTGTTTACTGGAAACGAACGGCTCAAAAATGTGGTCGCGCAGGGACGGGTCTATGCCTGCGCCATTGTCGCTGATCTGCACTTCAATGGGCAGTTTGAGCGGCCGGCCAAGACGCATGACATTCATCACGACACCGCTGACAAAGCGTGTGCGGATTATCACTTGCGGCGCAGGATCATCGCTCGCTGCATCGCGCGCATTGGACATCAGATTGACGAGCACCTGCACCAGCGCGCCGTCATTGCCCAGTACCGGTGGCAGCGATGGATCGAATTCTTCTGACCACATCAGGGCATCGGAACCACCCAGCGTGACCGTTTCAAGCGCGCGGCGGATCGAGTGATGCAGATTGATCGGAGAGACAGGCTCAGACTGCTCTCGTCCAAGGCGCTGCATCCGGTCGATAAGCTGCGCGATACGGTCCACCTCGTCAGTGATAAGGCCGGTCAGCTTACGCTCGCCCTCCCCCAACTTGCGACCAAGCAATTGCGCGGCCCCGCGGATGGCGGCGAGTGGATTCTTGATTTCGTGCGCCAGCACCGCCGGTCCGCGCAGCGCAGGTCGCCGATCCTGCTCCTCGAACCGTTCACCCTGGCTGGCATCTGACAAAGTAAGGACACGCCAGCCCGAATGGCTGCTGATGGGAGAAACCGTCAGATTTATGCGGAGCTTCTGTTCGTCCACCGTCAGATCAATTCCGCGCGCAATCATCTGCGCGTCTTCTTCGGTCAGCCCGTCACCGATCCTGCGCTGACCGAATTGCAGAACTTCGAGAAGCTGTTGCCCTTCGAACCGCGATGCGCTGGCCCCAAGCAAGACTTCTGCTGCCGGGTTTACTTCAGCAATCGAATGGTCAGGCGCGATCAGCAATAGGGCGAAAGACAGGCCACCAATCTGGTCGCGCGGTTTCGGGACCCGGCCTTGCGCCTCGGCAAAGCTCACGCGGCGCGTCGCCTCAGGAATGGTTCGTAGAAGCGTTCAAGTTCGCCCAGCACCTGTTTTGCATCGTCGATGAAATTCACCTTGTTGCGGAAGTCGGCGCTGCCGTGCAGCCCCTTGGTGTACCAACCCAGATGCTTGCGCGCGATCTTAACGCCGACATCTTCGCCGTAATGCTCCAGCATGCCTGCATAATGTTCGAGAAGCGTTTCATATTGTTCGTCAAAGCTCGGGCTTTCCAGTTTCTCGCCGGTCTTCCACCAATGCATCACCTGACCCAGCAGCCAAGGCTTGCCGTAAGCGCCACGACCGATCATCAGCCCGTCCGCGCCAGATTGGTCGAGCGCCTTGGCCGCATCCTCAATGGTGCAGATATCGCCGTTCACGATGACAGGAATCGAGACCGCATCTTTCACCGAACTGATGAACGACCAGTCGGCGCTGCCTTTATACATCTGGTTGCGGGTGCGGCCATGGACTGTCACCAGCTTCACGCCCAAATCCTCGGCAATATGCGCGAGTTCAGGTGCATTAAGGCTGGCATGGTCCCAGCCCATGCGCATCTTGACGGTGACAGGCACCTTCACCGCCTTGACCGTCGCTTCCATCAGCTTGCGGGCCAAAGGCACTTCACGCATCAGTGCACTGCCAGCAAACTGACCTGTCACCTTGCGCACGGGGCAACCGAAATTGATGTCGATAATCGCCGCGCCCTGATCTTCGCTGAGCCGTGCCGCATCGGACATGCTTTCCGGATCACAGCCGACCAGCTGCATCGAGACCGGGTCTTCGCTCTCGTGCCAACGGGCTTTCTGGATAGACTGACGGGTCTCGCGAATCGCGGCCTCGCTCGCGATCATTTCGGTGACATTGAGACCCGAGCCATAGCGCCGCACCAGTTGGCGAAACGGCATATCTGTCACACCTGTCATCGGCGCGAGCACGACCGGACAATCAATCCGCACGGGACCGATTTCGATGGGCGTGATCGCCGGAGGAGATGGATTTACGCTATCATTCATGTCTCGTGCCTAAAATATAGGCAGGCGCATAGAAGATTGCGACCCGCGGCTCAAGCAGGTAGCGCGCGAGGCCGAAATGACTACTTCGTCCACCCAACCCGCCAGTTTCGCCGCGATCATCGTCGCTGCGGGCAAAGGCCTGCGCGCCGGACAACCGCTGCCCAAGCAATTTGCGCTGTGGCGCGGCAAGCCGGTGGTGCGCCACTCGGCGCAGGCCTTGGCCGATGCGGGTGCAGAGCAGATCGTGGTCGCCATACCCGAAGGTGCCGACAGCGTGGCTGAGGCAGCGCTCGGCGGGATTGAAGGCGTGCAACTGACTACTGGCGGCGCGACACGGCAGGAGAGTGTCCGGCTGGCGCTGGAAACGCTCGCCGGCAATCCACCGGCAAATGTGCTGATCCACGACGCCGCACGACCAGATTTGCCAGACGCGGCCGTCGAACGCTTGATCGACGCGCTGGATCAGCACTGCGGAGCAATCCCGGTGCTCCCCGTCGTCGATAGCCTCGTAACCGCCGAAAGCGACGTCATGTCAGGCACCGCGCCTCGCGAACACATGCGCCGCGTGCAGACACCGCAAGCCTTTCGCTTCGCCGAAATTCTTGTCGCCCACCGCGCTTGGGAAGGCGCACCAACCGCCGGAGATGATGCGCAGGTGCTGCGCGCCGCCGGACACGATATCGCGCTGGTTGATGGCGACGAACGGCTCCACAAACTCACTTTCGCCGAGGATTTCATGGACCACCACGCCCCGCCACTTCCGGCAATNCGAGTCGGCACTGGCTTCGACGTTCATCGCCTTGCTGCGGGTGAGGATTTGTGGCTGTGCGGTGTGAAAATCGACCACCACAAGGGTCTCGCTGGACATAGCGATGCCGATGTCGGACTTCATGCCGTGGTGGATGCTATTCTGGGAGCTTGTGCGCAAGGCGATATCGGCGATCACTTCCCGCCCAGCGATCCGCAATGGAAAGGTGTGCCGTCTTCCCGTTTCGTCGAACATGCAGTCAAACTGGCCGCTGAATCAGGGTGGAGCGTGGGCAATGTCGACCTCACCCTGATCTGTGAAGCGCCCAAGATTGGGCCGCACCGTGATACGATGCGCGCGACCCTTGCCGAAATGCTTGGCGTTTCGGTACAATCGGTCAGCGTAAAGGCGACAACAACTGAGAAACTCGGCTTCACCGGACGCGGCGAAGGGATCGCCGCGCAGGCGGTGGCAACATTGATCGCAAAGGCAGGCTCTTGATGAGCGACTCCATACTACCCGACGATATCGTGCAATTTGCGCAGCGCGTGGTTGACGAGAACGCTGCGGCAGGTCGCAAGATCGTATTGGCAGAAAGCTGCACCGGGGGGCTGGTNGCGGCTGCTTTGACCGAAATTGCTGGCTGTTCAGAGGTGCTCGATCGCGGCTTCGTCACCTATTCCAACGAATCCAAGCAGACAGAACTGGGTGTGCCGCTCGACATTATCGACGCTTTCGGCGCGGTTTCGATCGCCTGCGCATTCGCCATGGCGCAAGGCGCGCTCGATCACAGCGATGCAGATGTTGCTGTTGCGGTCAGCGGCATTGCCGGGCCAGGTGGTGGAACCGATCTCAAGCCCGTCGGGACAGTGGTTTTTGCCCGGGCCATTCGCGGCGAGCATGAACCGTTGGCCGACGAACGCCTGTTCGAAGGCGAAAGCCGTGCTGGAGTGCGCCGTCAGGCGACGCTTTGCGCGCTGGAGCTATTGCTGCCGTAGAGTTCTTCGGCGCGTGTTTCAAAAGCAGATACCATCTTGCGAAAGGCACGGTCTATATATTGGCCCGCCAGTGTTTCGAACATCAGGTTCTTGAACGCAAAATCGACACAGAAATCGATCTCGCAGGCGCCCTCTCCCACGTCACGGAACGTCCAATTGTTGTCGAGGTCGCGCAGCGGACCGTCGATGTAGTGGACGTTGATGGTATGTGGGTGCTCTTTCACTACCTTGGAAGTGAACTTTTCGCGCAAGGCCTTGAAGCCAACGAGCATGTCTGCCGTCATCTCGGTATCGCTGTCCCGGCGTACGCGCGTGGCGACCACCCAGGGCAGGAATTCGGGATAACTGTCGACATCGGCGACGAGGTCGAACATTTGCTCCGCGCTATAGGGGAGACGCCGGGTTTCGCGGATCGACGGCATCAGGCCCCTTTCGCAGCAGCCTTGGCCAGTTTTGCCTCTCGCGCGGTGCGCATTTCGGCAAAGTCATCGCCTGCGTGATAGCTTGAGCGGGTCAGCGGTGTGGAGGCGACCTGCAGGAAGCCCTTGGCCCGCGCGATCGCGCCATAAGCGCTGAAGGCCTTGGGTGTCACGAATTCCTCTACATTGGCGTGTTTCGGAGTGGGCTGGAGATACTGCCCCATCGTCATGAAATCGACATCCGCGCTTCGCATATCGTCCATCACCTGATGCACCTCCAGCCTCTGTTCACCCAATCCCAGCATGATGCCGGATTTGGTGAAAATCATCGGGTCGTGGCTCTTCACTTCTTCCAGCAAACGCAGCGAGGCATAGTACCGCGCGCCGGGCCGGATCGTCGGATAAAGACGCGGCACCGTTTCAAGGTTGTGATTATAAACATCTGGCCCAGCTTCACAAATTGCCTCAACTGCGGGGCGCATCTTNCCCCGGAAATCAGGCGTGAGAATCTCGATGGTCGTGNTCGGCGTCTCGCGGCGAAGCGCCTTGATCACCTTGACGAATTGACTGGCGCCGCCATCGGGAAGATCATCCCGGTCAACGCTGGTGATGACGATGTGCTCCAGGCCCATTTTGCCCGCAGCTACCGCTGTGTTTTCCGGCTCCATCGGATCAACGATGCGCGGCATCCCGGTCTTGACGTTGCAGAAGGCGCAGGCGCGTGTGCAGACATCGCCAAGGATCATTACTGTCGCGTGCTTCTTCGTCCAGCATTCGCCGATGTTCGGGCACGCCGCTTCCTCGCACACGGTGTTAAGGTTGAGATCGCGCATCAGCTTGCGCGTTTCATGATACCCCTTGGAAACGGGCGCTTTCACGCGAATCCAGTCGGGCTTGCGTTGGCGTTGCGGGCGATCACCGTCGGGTGCAGGTGCGTTGGATAGATCGGTCATTTCGAGGACCATTTAGGGAAGCCTCTTGCCAGTGGCAATGCTGCGCGGCAGGAGAACACGCATGCAGACAGATTCCTCCGCCATGAGCGCCCTTCTCGACGGCTATCACCGCTTTCGTGAAACTGGATATTCAGCCGAGCATGAACGCTGGGAACAGCTCGCCAACGGCCAATCTCCCAAGACGATGGTGATTTCCTGTTCTGACAGCCGCGTCGACCCAGCACAGATCTTCGATGTGGCTCCGGGCGAGCTATTCGTCGTGCGCAATGTCGCCGCGCTGGTCCCGCCGTTCGAAACAACGCCAGGGCGACATGGTGTCTCTGCAGCGCTGGAATTTGCCATACAATTCCTGAAAGTGGAGCAAGTTGTCGTGCTCGGCCACGGGATGTGCGGCGGCTGCCAAGCGGCGCTGACGCAGAATTTGCATGGCAATGCGCCCGGGGAAGGTGGCTTCGTCGCCAAGTGGATCGACATGCTCGACGAAGTGCGCGATCCGATTGCAACTGCGCATGGCACAACCGGAAGGGTGGCAGAACGCGCGATGGAACTCGCCGCCGTCAAAGTCAGCCTCCAGAACCTGCGGACCTTTCCCTGTGTGCAAGAGAAGGAAGCGCAAGGCGATCTGACATTACGCGGTGCCTATTTCGCCATCTCCGACGGCGTGTTGCACCTGCTTGATGAAGATAGCGGAGATTTCGGCCCCGCGTGACAATGCGCGCCTTGCACAGCCCTGCCCGCTCCTCCATCTAACCGTCATGCCTCAAACTGAACTCAAGAACATCGCCCTGCTCATCGACGCAGACAATGCCAGCCACGCAGGGATTGACCCCGTGCTGACCGTCCTCGCCGAGCTGGGGCAAGTCAATATCCGCCGGGCCTATGGCAATTGGGCCAAGCCTGCGCTGTCCAACTGGAACAAGATTACGCACCGCTTTGGCATCCAGCCAATGCAGCAATTCGATCTGACCAAGGGCAAGAATGCGACGGACATCGCAATGGCGATCGACGCGATCGATCTGCTGAATGCTGGCAAAGTCGATGGCTTTGGCATCATGAGCAGCGACAGCGATTTTACGCCGCTCGTCACCCGGCTGCGGCAGGACGGGATGATCGTCTATGGCTTTGGCCAGAGCAAGGCGCCCGAGGCGTTCAAGTCCGCCTGTACACGCTATATCGATGTCGATCAGCTGATCCGCACGAACTCGGCTGACGAAAAGAATAGCGGCGATGCTGCACCATTGGATCAGGAATTGGTCGAGCTGCTAGGCGACGCATGGAAAGCCGCCAGCCGCGATGACGAAGGCTTCGCGCGGCTCCACGAGGTTGGCCAGATCGCTGGCAATCGCTCCAGTTTCGACGTGCGCAACCACGGGTTCAAGCGTCTGTCCGATCTGATGCGGGCCGCCAGCGACAATTTCAAAATGGAGCGGCGCGACGACAATCAACTCTATGTGAAGCGCTTGCGATGACAGGTTTGCGGTTCGCGCTAAGCTAAACCCTGCGCCTGGCTAGACTCCGCAGACGGCGGTGCCAGTGCCGGTATAGACTACCCGGTCCCAACGGTCATACAGCCACAGGGTGCCTTCGTAGGAGGTATCCTCGATCTCGCCCTCGGCAACAATGTCGTCGATGGCGAGGCGCAAGGCATATTGGCGACTGTTGTATAGCGTCCGGCTATTGGCCGGCAATTCGCGCGATCCGGGATCGGCTGCAAAACGCATCAGTTCGCCATCAATCTTCATATAGGCATCGGTTTCGCGAGCGATCACCCGCACCCCCATGCTGGTGCCCGGCGCATAGGAGCAGGCGAGGCCGAGCAGGTCATTGGCTTCCATATCGGGATAGCCGATCGTTTCCGGCACAACCTCAGCCAGTGGAGGCTCTGCATCATTGGCTTCGCGCACACGTTCTACCACCGCCGCATCATAGCTTTCCTGCTCCGCATCCAGCGGCGCCTCACCACAAGCTGCAGTGAGCAAAATCACGGTAGAAATCGCAATACGCAGCATCAATGCCTCCCGAACAGCTTCTCGACATCATCCATCGACAGTTTGACCCATGTCGGACGGCCATGATTGCACTGACCTGAGCGCGGTGTCGATTCCATTTCGCGCAGCAGCGCGTTCATCTCCGCTACGTTGAGCACTCGCCCTGCTCGCACCGACCCGTGGCAGGCCATGGTAGCGAGAACGTGCTCGATCTTCTCGGTCAGGAGCAGCGATGCACCATGTTGGGCAATATCGTCCGCCAGATCGCGCAGCAGTGGGTGCGGGTCACCACCCTTGAGCGCGCCCGGCATGGCGCGCACCAGCATGGCGTCGGGACCGAACCGCTCGATCATCAGGCCAAGGGCGGCAAAATGCTCAACCTGTTCCTCAAGCCGGTCGCAGCTTGGCTCATCCAGTTCGACAACTTCGGGCATCAGCAGCGCCTGACTGGCCGCCACCTTGTCCCCCGCGCCAGCTTCCCGAAGCCGTTCAAGCACAATGCGTTCATGCGCGGCGTGTTGGTCCACCAGCACCAACCCGTCAGCCGCTTCGGCAACGATATAGGTGTTGGCGACTTGCCCGCGCGCGATGCCCAGCGGATAGTTCTCAGCATTGCCGGGCAGAGCATCAGCTTCCGCGGCCCTGCCCTGCGGCAGTGCTGCATCGTGATCGAGCGCGACAGTGCCCGCGTCCCAACCAGCTGGCGCCTCGGCAACGCGGGCTTGGGATCCGCCAGACCAGTCACGCCCGGCGAATATGGAACGCAAGGCGGGTGAAGGCTCGTCACGCAGCGGCTCGGCCTGCCACCGTGCCATCGCGCCACTGTCAGGAGCCTGAGCGCTGCGACGGTCGCCGGTCGAAAGCGCCTGCCGCAACCCGCTCACGATAAAGCCACGCACCGCCGCAGCATCGCGAAAGCGCACTTCGGTCTTGGCCGGATGCACATTCACATCGACATCGGCAAAGGGGATATCCAGGAACAGTGCCAGCACCGCATGGCGATCACGCGCCAGCATTTCGGCATAGGCCCCGCGCACCGCGCCCGTCAGCAATCGGTCTTTCACCGGGCGACCATTGACGAACAGATATTGGTGATCGGCCACGCCGCGATTGTATGTTGGCAAACCGGCGACCCCGGTCAGCCGCATCACGCCCTCCCCGCTCGGGCGCTCAAGGTCGATCTCAACGGCATTGTCGGCCAGTTCGCGTGCTACGATCTGGGCGACCCGCGCGCTGGCATCCTGCCCTTCCTGCACTGCAAAGATGCGTCGCTCGCCATGTTCAAAGGTGAACGCGACATCGGGTCGGGCCATTGCAAGGCGGCGCACAACATCATTGCACGCGGCATATTCGCTGCGCGGCGTGCGCAGGAATTTGCGCCGTGCCGGGATCTTGGCGAAGAGGTTTTCGACCCGCACCCTCGTCCCCGGCGGCAAAGCCACTGGGCCTTCATCCACCAGTGCGCCATGATCGACCACTCTGCGCCAGCCCTGCTCGCTGCTGCGGGGGCGGCTCTCGATAGTCAGCTTGGCCACACTACCGATTGAAGGCAGCGCCTCGCCACGAAAGCCCAGCGTGGCGACTTGCTCAATAGCTTCATTGGGCAATTTCGACGTCGCGTGGCGTTCAAGCGCCAATGCCATTTCGTCCGCGGACATTCCGCACCCGTCATCGGTCACTTCAATCGCGCCCAGCCCGCCTTCAACAATCGACACGGTGATCCGACGGGCTCCTGAGTCGAGTGCATTCTCGATCAATTCCTTGAGCGCAGATGCCGGACGCTCCACCACTTCGCCAGCGGCAATGCGGTTTACAAGCGTTTCGGGAAGGCGGCGAATATGCGGCATTTTGGCTTCCTATAGACCAAGCGGCGCTTTTTCGAGCCGAACCGGGGCAAAACTGTTCTGTTTTCGACAAATTTTTTGGCGTTTCTCGCGCCAGCGCGTTAAGGGGCGTGACCTTCCGCAGCGCAGAGATGTCTCATCGCGGGTTCTCGCGGGTTTGGCGGCAATTCAAATAACGGGTTATTCGATGGGTTCTTTTTTCTCCAATCTCTTCAAATTCGGTTCGCAGAACATGGCCATCGACCTTGGTACGGCCAATACGCTTGTTTACGTGCAGGACCGCGGAATCGTGCTCAATGAATCTTCGGTCGTCGCGATTGAGACGATCAATGGCGTGAAGCGGGTGAAGGCCGTGGGCGATGATGCGAAGCTGATGATGGGCAAGACGCCCGACAGCATCGAAGCGATCCGTCCTTTGCGTGACGGTGTCATCGCCGACATTGAAATCGCCGAAGAGATGATCAAGCACTTCATTCGCAAGGTTCATGGCAAGCGCACATTGCTTCGCTATCCTGAAATCGTGATCTGCGTGCCATCGGGTTCAACCTCGGTCGAACGTCGCGCCATCCGCGACGCGGCGAGCAATGCGGGCGCCTCCGAAGTGTTCTTGATCCTTGAACCCATGGCTGCGGCGATTGGCGCAGACATGCCGGTGACGGAACCTGTTGGTTCGATGGTTGTCGACATTGGTGGCGGCACGACAGAAGTCGCTGTGCTCTCGCTGCGCGGTCTTGCCTATACGACATCGGTACGCACAGGCGGCGACAAGATGGACGAAGCCATCGTTTCGTACGTCCGCCGTCACCATAATTTGCTGATCGGTGACTCCACCGCAGAGCGGATCAAGAAGGATTACGGCGTCGCTACCGTGCCCGATGATGGCGTGGGCGAAACCATCGTCATCAAGGGCCGCGATCTGGTGAATGGCGTGCCTAAGGAAATCAATATCAACCAAGCGCATGTGGCAGAGGCATTGTCCGAGCCGATCGGCGCGATTGTGGAAGGCGTGCGGATAGCGCTGGAGAACACCGCACCCGAACTCGCCGCTGATATCGTTGACCAGGGCATCGTTCTCACAGGCGGCGGCTCGTTGATCCGCGGACTGGACGATCACATCAGAGAAGAAACCGGCCTGCCGGTCAGCATTGCCGAAGACCCGCTTACCTGTGTGGCAGTGGGCACTGGCAAGGCAATGGAGGACCCGATCTACCGCGGCGTCCTGATGACGGCTTAGGCCTTAACACCAACAGGGGGAGCGGGCCGCAATGGCACCGCCTTCGGCGCAAACATCGGGTTCTAACAAGAAGGCGCAGCTGGGCCGCTTTGCCGGCTATGTCTTTGCGAGCGCTGGCGCCGTGATCGGGGCCTTGTTGCTGATCGTCTCGCTATGGCGTCCTGATGCCTTCTACGGCTTGCGCAGCATGGCAACCGACGCGGCATCTCCCGTCGGTGAGGCCGGTGCGGCAACACGGACAGGATCGCGAAGCTTCTTCGAAGCGATTGCAGGCTATTACGATGCCGGCAACAAGAATGCCGAACTTGAGCGCGAGAATGAAATTGCCCGCGTTAGGCTGGCAGAAATGCGTGCGCTGGAGCAGGAAAACGCACGGCTGAAAGCGCTGTTAGATCTGACGGAAGGCGAGATCGAAGCCATCGCCACCGGACGCCTGATCGGCTCAAGCTCGGCCAGCACCCGGCGTTTTGGCTACCTTTCTGCCGGTAGCAATGATGGTGTCGCTGTTGGGATGCCCGTCACTTCCCCCATGGGGCTAGTCGGACGCATCCTTGAAGCCGGAGGCTCTACCTCACGCGTCTTGCTGCTGACCGACCCTGAAAGCATCGTTCCGGTCCGCCGAGCAACCGATGACGTGGTCGCTTTTGCGGAGGGGCGCGCGGATGGCTCCTTGCGTATCAGGCTGATCAATCTTGGCATCAATCCGCTCGAGCTTGGTGATATTTTCGTAACCTCCGGAGCGGGCGGGCTGTTCCGTCCCGGCGTAGCGGTGGCGATGGTGACAGAAATCACCGACGATGGTGCGATTGGGCAATTGCTCAGCAATCCCGCAGCCACCGATTTCGTGGTGATCGAACCGATTTTCGAGCCGGAAGCGGTCGAGGCCTTCGACACACCCCTGCTGACCGATCAGGCCGCTGAAGGCAACGACAGTGAGCCTGCGCCCGGTGATGCGGACTGATGGAGCGTCTTAATCCCAGCGCGCGGCGCGATCAGTTCGGCAGCAAGATCAACCGCGATCACTCTCCGGTACTCGCATATGGCATTCCCTGGCTGATAATCCTCTTCGCATCACTTTCACCGATGCTGCCGATTATCGCACCGGTGCCTATCTTGCCGCCGTTGGGCTATCTTTTCCTGCTCGCATGGCGAGTATTGCGTCCGGGTCTCTTGCCGATGTGGGCAGGCCTTCCGCTCGGCTTCTTCGATGATCTGTTTTCCGGTCAACCACTCGGATCGGGCATCCTGCTCTTTTCGGTAACAATGATCGCGCTTGATCTGATTGAGCAGCGGTTTCCGTGGCGCGGCTTCTGGCAGGACTGGGGCATCGCAACGGTATTCGTGAGCCTGTACCTTGTCCTGACAACGCTGTTCTCCGGTGCCGGATTGCCGCTGGTTCAGTATCCTCTCATCTTGCCGCAGCTAGCCTTGTCCATCCTGCTATTCCCGGTGGTGGCGCAGATTGTATCGCTGCTTGACCGCTTCCGGCTGACGCGCGTGCGCAAAATCGGCTGACTTCATGAATCGCAAGCTCACATCCAACTCACTCAAACAGACATTCGACCGGCGCAGCTTTGTCGTTGGCGCAGTACAAGGCGGGATTGGGTGCCTGCTGGCCGCGCGCATGGGCTATATTGCGGTCGCCGAGAATGAAAAATACGAAATGGAGGCGGAGAGCAATCGGGTGAACCTCACCCTGATACCGCCGCGCCGTGGCTGGATTCTTGACCGTGACGGATCGCCACTTGCCTCCAATCGCGCCGACTTCCGTGTCGACATCATTCCTGAACGGCTGCACGATCCCGAACACACGGTGGAACTGCTGGGAGAACTGCTCGAATTCACCGAAGTCGAGAAGATCGACCTACTCGAACGCGTCGAGCAGTCGCGCGGCTTTGCGGCGGTGCCTGTCGCCAGCGGGCTCGAATTCGACAAATTTGCCGCTGTCAGTGTGCGCCTGCCGGAATTGCCCGGAGTGGTGCCGCAACGCGGATTTTCCCGCTTCTATCCCACGGGAGCGTCAGTCGGCCACCTGATCGGTTATGTCGGCGCACCCAGCCGCGAGGAATACGAGGAAGAGCCGCAACCGCTGCTGCTCACTCCCGGCTTCAAGATGGGCAAAGATGGTCTGGAACAGCAGTTCGAGCAGACTTTGCGCGGAATTCCGGGTGCGCGGCGGGTGGAAGTGACCGCATCGGGCCGCATCGTGCGCGATCTCGAAACGCGCGAGGATGTGCAGGGCCAAGCTGTCCGCCTCACCATCGACGGCCCGTTGCAGGATTACGCGGCGCGGCGACTTGGGCTCGAATCAGGCTCGGTGGTCGTGATGGACTGCGTAACCGGCGATCTCTTGTGCATGGCGTCCATGCCCAGTTTCGACCCGAACAGCTTTTCGGATGGAATTGGGCGCCTCGAATACTCAATGCTGAGCGAGAATGACCGCGTTCCTCTCCGCAACAAGGTGCTGCAGGGCCTTTATCCGCCCGGCTCCACAGTCAAGCCAACGGTTGGCATGGCGCTGCTTGGCGAAGGCATCGATCCAGACGAAACCGTATCCTGTAGCGGCGGACTTCGCGTCGGTGATCGCGTGTTCCGTTGCTGGAACCGCCGCGGGCACGGCCAGACCAATCTGGCCAAGGCGATCTATCAAAGCTGCGATGTCTATTTCTATTCGATGGCCCAGCGCATTGGCATGTGGCCGATTGCAGACGCCTGCAAACGTTACGGCATGCAGCAGCAATTCGATCTGCCGGTAGTAAGCCAGTTTTATGGCACCGTGCCCGATCCCGATTGGAAACAGGAGAAATATGGCCGCGAGTGGCAGGCATTTGACACGGTCAATGCGACCATCGGTCAAGGCTACATGCTCGCCAGCCCACTGCAATTGGCAGTGATGGCGTCGCGGCTTGCAACTTCTGAAATAGTTACGCCGCGCCTGCAGTTCAGCAACACTGTACCGCAATTTTCCGGGATGGGCGTGAGCAACGAATACAAGAACTACATCCGCCAAGCGATGAGCGATGTGGTCAATGGACCGGGCACAGCGGGCCGCGCGCGCTTGCCGGTGGATGATGTGCTGATGGCCGGAAAGACCGGNACGGCGCAGGTTGTTGGCCTCAACATNTCGGATGGCCGCTCAGGNCCATGGCGCTACCGTGACCACGGTCTNTTCATCTTCTTCGCACCGTTTGACAATCCGCGCTACGCGGGCGCAGTCGTGATCGAGCATGGCGGCGGGTCNGGCTCGGCCTATCCNGTCGCNCGCGATGTGATGACCTTCCTTTTCGATCCGCAAAGAGGCCTCGACGCGCTGCATAATCTGGAGCGGCAATGGGGCGGCACCGCGCAACAACGGCTCGACCGGCAATATGCCGAATATGCCAGCGCCGCCGGTGTCGATCTCCCGCCCGCTCCGCCTCCTGTTACACTGGCCCGGCAGGTCGATGCCGAGGCTCGTGCAGCAGCAGCAGAGCCACGCGAGGCTGATACCAATGCGTTTACTCCACGCGATGAAGCCAATCCCCGTGGAGACGGTACGTCGACATGAAAGGGACCGTCGCCCTCCCCGCTCCAATCGCAGAATTTCCATGGCGGGTTGTCCTCCCGCTAACCCTGCTCGTCGCATTCGGAGCGGCAGTCCTCCATTCAGCGGCAGGCGGCTCGATGAGCCCATACGCCTCCTCCCACCTCATCCGTTACGGCGTGTTCCTGATCGTGGCACTGGTGATTTCCTATTTCCCGCAGGATTGGGCGCGGTTTGCCGCCCTTCCCGGCTATATCGCGGTGGTCCTTTTGCTCGTCGCGGTAGAGGCCATGGGTCAGATGGGCGGAGGCAGTCAACGCTGGCTCGAACTGGGTTTCATGAGGCTTCAGCCATCCGAAGTGATGAAGCCGGGAATCGTCCTGATTCTGGCGGCATTTTTCCACACCCTGCCGGTTGGCATGATCAATTCATGGCGCGCGCTGCTGGTGCCGCTTGGTCTGATCGCAATTCCGATGGCTCTCGTATTGCTGCAACCCGATCTCGGAACCTCGCTGGCCATCGCCTTTGGCGGGGTCGTGGTGATGTTTCTCGCGGGGATACCGCAGAAATGGTTCATCGGCGGCGGTATCGCAGCGATTGTGGCCGTTCCGCTCGCCTATATGTTCGCACTCAAGCCATACCAGCAGCAGCGCGTGCTGACCTTCCTTGATCCGGCAAGCGATCCGCAGGGTAGCGGGTATCATATTATCCAGTCTCAAATTGCCATCGGATCAGGCGGCATCAGCGGCAAGGGATTTGGCGAAGGATCGCAAAGCCAGCTCGATTACCTGCCCGAACCGCACACCGATTTCGTCTTCGCCACCATGGCGGAGGAATGGGGATTGCTCGGCGGGCTGCTCGTCCTGCTGATCTTCGGCATCGTATTGCGCTGGGGCCTGATCGTGGCGCGCGATGCGCAGGACCGCTTCTCTCGCCTGCTTGCTGGCGGATTGACGGCCACGATATTCTTCTATGTCGCAGTCAATCTCATGATGGTGATGGGGCTTGCGCCGGTGGTCGGGATTCCCCTTCCTTTCATGAGCCATGGTGGTTCTTCGATGATGACAAATATGCTCTGCGTCGGCGGGATTATGATGGTCGAGCGGTGGAACCGGCGGAACCGCCAGAGCAATTTGTAAGCTGCCCAAGCAAACTTGCCCTTTTCACAGCGCGAACAGCCGCTATATGAGCGCCTCCCGACGATTCGCCACGCGGCCCATCGCAGGGAACACCAGCCTTTTCGTTGGTACGGACGCATAGCTCAGTTGGTAGAGCAGCTGACTCTTAATCAGCGGGTCCTTGGTTCGAGCCCAAGTGCGTCCACCATATCTTTTCTCTCATCATCGGCGCACGATCTTCAGGCATGGAGCGGTAAGACTTTGTGCCGCACCTTGCGTAATGCACTACGGCAACGCAATGTGAGACAATGATTTTCCGCTTCCTCACGCTCGTTGCGATTGTCCTTTCGTTCGGAGTGAATAACCGGGCATTTGCGCAGGAAAGTGCGGCATGGTCTGCGCTTGAGCGGGAAGATGTTCGCCTGGCGCGTATCGCCGACCGGGTGATGGTGGCCAATGCTGCGCTCTGCAACACACTGATGCCCGCGACGGGAATGATCCTGCACAGCGCCGACCAGTACCGGGATGGAATCGCCGACACGCGCTTTGCCGGTGGTCCGGTGGCACTGTCGGGCATTGTGCCGCATTCACCCGCAGCTCGCGCCGGGTTGCAGCGTGACGACACCCTCTTGGCGATTGGCGGGCGGGAAATATCCACCCTCACCGCTCCCGAGGACGGAAACCTGCGCGAGGCCGCATTTGCCGTGCTCGCAAGCCAGCCCGTCGGTGCGCCGGTGGCCCTGAGCATTCTTCGAGACGGGGCGCCGCAGACCGTCATCGTCGACGCACCTGCGGGATGTCGGTCGCTGGTGGAAATTTTGGTGGGTGATGGGCCGCGCGCGCGCTCGGATGGGCGGGTTATCCAATTGCAATATGCTTTTGCCGCGCAGCTTGATGACAATCAGGTGGCCGTGGTCCTCGCACATGAACTGGCGCACACCGTGCTTGAGCATAGGCGGCGCAAGGAAGAAGCTGGCATCGACAACGGCCTGTTCGCGGAGTTTGGCCGCAACCAGCAGGCCAACAGACAAGCCGAAGTGGAGGCGGACCGGCTCTCCATCCACCTGCTTGCCAACGCCGACTTCGATCCGGCAATCGTTCCACAATTTTGGCGATCAGAAATTGGCCGCAGCCTTGGCGGAGCGATGCCCAGCTTCATCTATCCATCACAGGAAGCGCGTGCCGCATTGGTCGAACGTGAGATCGAATTTTATCTTCCACTGGGGCGCGGGCCGAGCTGGCCGGGACATTTGCTGGCGATGCGCGAACGCAGCTTCACCGCTGATTGATCCGCAGCCTAGCGCTTTCGTTCGGGTGCCGCGCTGATGTCGATGTAATTCCGATCGAAATAGGTCAGCGGTGTCGCGTCTTCGCGGTGATTAGCCGCAATCAGCTCGCCAATAAAGATCGTGTGGGTCCCGAATTCGTGTCTGTCGGCGACCGTGCAAATCAGGCTCGATTGGGCATTGGCAAGCACCGGAACGCCGTGATGCTCCTCCCATTCGCCGACTGCAAAGCGTTCTGGCTTGGGAATCATAAAGTGCTCGGCGACATCGTGGTTGTTGACGCCAAGGATGTTGACGCAGAACGTCCCGGCCTGGACGAGCGGATCATGCAGTGACGAATCCCGATTGATGCAGGCGAGCAGCGAGGGCGGATCGAAGCTGAGCGAACTGACCGCAGTGGCCAGTATGCCGTAGCTGCGACCTTCATGCGTGGTCGTCACCGCATAGACTGTCGCCGCGACGTGACGCATCGCTTCACGAAAGGATTGGCCGAGTGCGAATTCGCTCTTTCCTACAGGGTCCATAGGCATTCATTGGCGATCTCTGGCTTTGGGCGCAAGATCGAATTACGACGGGCAATGTGATGTTCGCCACTTGCGATCACATTAAAATGTGATATGGCTGTTTTATGAGCGAAAACACCGTCGAAAAAGTCCGCAAAATCGTCTCCGAAGGTCTCATGACCCGCGCCGGTCTCGCCCGCGCTGCCGGGCTTCACGCCAACACCTTACGCGATTGCGCGGAGGACGGCTGGAATCCCACCACGGAGACATTGAGCAAGCTCGATCATTTCCTGACCGAGAATGACGAGACCCCAGTGCTCGTCGGGATCGAGGAGATCATCGAGGAAGCGCGCAACGGGCGCATGTATATTCTGGTGGATGATGAGGACCGCGAGAACGAAGGCGATCTCATTATCCCTGCGCAAATGGCCACACCTTCTGCAATCAATTTCATGGCGACGCATGGACGCGGCCTGATCTGCCTTTCGCTCGACAGCAATAGGGTCAACCAACTCGGTCTCGAACCCATGAGCCGCAACAATCGTGAATCTATGCAGACAGCTTTCACGATCTCTATCGAGGCAAAGGAAGGCGTGACGACCGGCATTTCTGCGGCTGACCGTGCGCGGACCGTCTCGGTGGCGATCGACAGCAGCAAGGGTCCGGACGATATCGTGACGCCGGGGCATGTTTTCCCCCTCACCGCGCGCGATGGCGGCGTGCTGGTGCGCGCTGGGCATACCGAAGCTGCGGTCGATATCTCACGCCTCGCTGGTCTCAATCCCTCGGGCGTAATCTGCGAGATCATGAATGAAGACGGGACAATGGCCCGGCTTGAAGATCTGTATGCATTTGCTCGCAAGCATGACCTCAAGATCGGAACGATCCGCGATTTGATCGCCTATCGGATGCGCAATGACCACCTTGTCGAACGCATTGATGAACGCGCTTTTGAATCCGACTACGGCGGGCAATGGCGCATGATCACCTACCGCAACAAAGTCTCAAACAACGAAGCCTATGTCCTGCAAAAGGGACATGTAGTGCCGGATGAACCCACCCTCGCCCGCGTCCATCCGATCTCGGTATTCGATGATCTTCTTGGCCAGCCCGGCCCCCGCAAACGCACACTCCAGCGCGCGATGCAGGCGGTTGGCGAGCATGGCTCTGGCGTGATCGTGATCCTGACCGGCCGTGTCGGTTCAAGCAGCGCCTGGTCCACTGAAGAAGAGCTGCGCAACGTCGGGATCGGGTCACAAATCCTCGCCGATATGGGCGTCGATGACATGATCCTGCTGACCAATTCGCAACCCAACGTCGTCGCAATCGAAGGCTACGGCCTGGACATTGTCGGCCACCACCCCATTCCGGAGTAAATCATGGCGCACTTCCTGATAGTCGAAGCCCGTTTCTACAGCCAATTCAATGACATGCTTATCGCTGGAGCCAAGGCGGCGCTGGAAGCTGGAGGCCACACAAGCGAAGTGGTGACCGTGCCGGGCGCTCTCGAAATACCGGGAGCGATCGCGCTGGCTGCCGAGAGCGACAAATACGATGGTTTCGTCGCCATCGGTGTCGTCATTCGCGGTGAGACATATCACTTTGAAATCGTCGCCGGTGAAAGTGCGCGCGCAATCATGGCCCTGACCATGGATGGCATCCCCATCGGCAACGGCATCCTCACCACCGAGAACGAGGAGCAAACGCTGGTCCGCGCCGACCCGGCTCAGAAGAACAAGGGTGGCGAGGCAGCGCAGGCGGCTATGCGGATGCTCGAACTGCAGAGCCACTTTGCCTGATCACATCGGATCACATTACGCTGTGATGCGGTAGGACATTTGTCCGGGAATGCGCGGCTTTGAAAGGGGTCTAGCGGGGCCTTAGCCGGTTCCGCTATCTCCTGGCCCTCAGCCAAGCTTGCCGAAACAGCCCTTCCCCGCATAGCTTGCCGAGCTGCCCAGCTCTTCCTCAATGCGGATGAGCTGGTTGTATTTCGCCAGCCTGTCTGACCGTGCGAGCGAACCGGTTTTGATCTGCCCGCAATTGGTGGCAACCGCGAGATCGGCGATGGTCGCATCTTCAGTCTCACCCGAGCGGTGGCTCATTACCGAAGTATAACCAGCACGGTGCGCGATATCGACGGCCTGCAAAGTCTCGGTCAACGTGCCGATCTGGTTGACCTTCACCAGCAGCGAATTGGCGAGGCCCTGCTCGATCCCCATGCGCAGCCGCTCTGGATTGGTGACGAACAGATCATCGCCGACCAGCTGCACCTTGTCCCCAATGGCGTCGGTAAGCGCCTTCCAGCCTTCGAAATCATCTTCGTCCATCCCATCTTCGATCGACAGGATCGGGTAATCGCTGGCCAGCTTGGCGAGATAATCAGCCATCTCATGCGGAGAGAGTGACAGACCCTCGCCCGAAATCTCATACTTGCCGTCGCGGAAAAATTCGGTCGCTGCGCAATCGAGTGCCAGCACCACATCCTCGCCCGGTGTGAAGCCCGCTTTCTCGACCGACGCCATGATGAAATCTAGCGCCGCGCGGCTGCTGGCCAGATCAGGCGCAAAGCCGCCTTCATCGCCAACAGACGTCGACAGACCCTTTTCCGCCAGCCCCTTTTTCAGTGTGTGAAAAATCTCTGAGCCCCAGCGAACCGCTTCCGCCAAAGTTGGTGCGCCTACCGGCATCACCATGAATTCCTGCACATCGATGGGATTGTCGGCATGTTCGCCGCCATTGACGATATTCATCATCGGGACCGGCAGCATATGGGCCGATACGCCGCCGAGATAGGCCCACAGCGGCATACCGCGCGCATTGGCCGCCGCCTTGGCAACCGCCATGCTGGCGCCCAGAATGGCGTTCGCGCCGAGAGTGGCCTTATTGCTCGTCCCGTCGAGCGAGATCATGGCCATGTCGATGTCGCGCTGGTCTTCGGCATCCAGTTCACGCAGCAAATCCGCGATTGGGCCGTTTACAGCTTCAACCGCCTTGGTCACGCCCTTGCCGAGATAACGATCCTTGTCGCCATCGCGCAATTCTACCGCTTCATGCGCGCCTGTCGATGCGCCAGACGGCACTGCGGCCCGCCCCATGCTGCCATCTTCCAGCAGGACATCGACTTCGACCGTGGGATTGCCTCGGGAATCCAGAATTTCGCGGCCGTGGACGTCGATGATGGCAGTCATGTATAGGCTCCTGTAATAGTGTTTGTTGGCGTCCTATAAGCCGGAACCTTGCACTGCAACATGCGTTAGTTACTTGAAGCCCGGTGTGTTATACCCATAACACATTATGCGGGACACGCTTTAGGGAGGCTAACAGCTTCCGGAATGGAAAGGGAAACAGCCATGGCTGCCAAGAAGAAGACACAAGCCGAGACTGCCACAGAGAATGTGACAGAAACTGGTGCCGCTGCAGAAACGGCCGCAACTGACAACACGTCTGAAGCAAAGACGCGTTTCAATGCTGCACTCGACGAAGCAAAGGCTGGCGCAGTGGCTCTGGGTGACGAGGCCAAGGCTCGTGCCGACAAGGCCCGTGGAGAAGCACTGGCGCGCGGTGAAGACTGGTCCGTCGAAGCCCGATCCAAGGCTGGTGAACTGGCCGAAGAAGGCAAGCACAAAGCCAGCGAAGCACTGACCGGCCTCTCGCGCGTTATCGACGAGAACGCCCCCACACTCGATGAGAAGCTCGGGGCGAAATATGGTGATTATGCCCGCAGTGCCTCGCAGAGCTTGCAGGACAATGCCCGCAAGCTGGACGAAAAGAGCCTCGACGAACTGGCTGAAGATTCGCGCGAAGCCATTCGCAAGAGCCCCGCAACGGCTGTTGGCCTCGCTGCGATTGTCGGCTTCTTCTTCGCCCGCCTGTTCCGCTAATCAGCGGTGCCAGCGCGCGAGGACGACGCCCTCGTNCCTTCACAGGCCATGACNGAAGTTGATGGCGCGGACTTGGCAGGCGCGGAACCTGAATCCGAGCCAGCNGCGCAGCGGTCTCTCTATGATGATCTGGAAGCACTGCTTTCAGACGCGCGGACNTATGTCGATGCCGAGCTCACCTATCAGAAAAGCCGCGCGGGCTTTGTCGCGAATCGGTTCAAGGTCGTCGTCGTCTTCGGAATCGTCGCGGCGTTTCTTGCGGTGCTCGCGTTGATTGGCCTCACAATGGGCATGATTATCGCGCTCACCCCCTTGATCACCGCCTGGGGTGCCACGGCAGTGGTGGTGCTGACGCTGTTGCTAATCGCCTATCTGTTAGTTTGGCGCGCCGGAAAGGCATGGAATGAACTGACGGGAGCAATGACGCCACCAGCTGATGAGCCCGCCGCCGAGCCTGACGAGGAGCAAGCGGGCAATGGCTGATATGAAGGCCCGCCTCGAACAAGACCTGACCACGCGCAATGTCGCCAAGCAGATGGTGACCGACGGTCTGCAACATTTGCGCGGCGACGTGGAGGACAAAGGCGTAGGCGCACGCTTTGCAGATCGCATGCGCGACGGTGCCGATGGCCTTGTTGATGACGGCGTCGAATTTGTGCGTGAGAACCCCGGCAGAGTGGGCAGCGGCGCGGCATTCGGGTTTGGCCTTCTGTTCGCCTGGCTTTTCCGCGATCAAATCTCGGGCTTGGTAGAGCGAATTTCGTACCATGCGGANGAAATCGCTGATCCGGGCTCCAACGACGACGAATNAGCGTTCGAACCAAATTGCGCTTGGAACCCAAGCCCCCTGCACCCCGTTCTATATTCATAGCCAAATTCATTGGAGACCTCCCATGACCGACACAACTGACCAGACCGATGCCAAGCGCGAAGAAATCATGGCCCGCATCGCCGCAGCTGAAGAGCGCGAAGCTATCCGTGGCGCACCCAGCCTGACAACGACGGCTTCCGAAACAGCATCCGATGCCGCCGATGCTTTCACCAGTTTCGTGAAGGAACACCCGCTTGCCGCCGCCGCAGGTGGTGTTGCATTGGGCATCCTGGTTGCCAGCATGTTCAAAGCCCCGCGACAGGCCGCCGTGCGCGGAGGAACCAAGGCGATTGGTCTCGCAACGATCGGTGCAGAAATCGCCAGCGGCTTTGCCGCGCAATTGATGGATGACGCCGGCGATCTTGGCCGTGAAGGCGCGCGCCGGGTTGAGGACATGTCCGATGTTGCCGGTGACAAAGCGCGTTCGATTGGACGCAAGGCCAACCACAAGGTGAGCGATGTCGCCGATGCGGCCCGTATCGCGCGGCGCGAGACCGGCAAGGCCATTGCCCGCGCGGTTGGCCGGAAATGACCCTGAATTGGCAATTGCATCAGATTAGCTCTTGCGCGCCCAGCGCGAATTTCTAACAGAGCGCGCAATCGCACATTTTCAGGGGAATTTTCATGTCAGATGCACCGCAGCTCCTTCACCTTGTCATAGGTGGCCGGGTCACAGACCCGCGCGGAACCGAATTTCAGGATTTGAAAGACATTCACACAGTCGGCTTCTTCCCTGACTTTGAAAGCGCGGAAGAGGCATGGCGCGGCTGGGCGCAGCGCACTGTGGACGATGCGGAGATGAAATACGTGATCGTCCACTTGCACAAGCTGTTGGAGCCTGACCTCCCCGGCGCCTAATCTGGCACAGGACACAAACAAAAAAGCCCCGCTTCGGCGGGGCTTTTCGTGTCCATTGTCGGACCAATCAGATAAATTCGATCTTCTTGATGAGGTAGAACTTCTCGCCCGACGGCACAGTCACTTCCACTTCGTCACCCTCGCTTTTCCCGATCAGCGCACGTGCGAGCGGGCTTTCATAGGAAACACGGCCGATCTTGGCGTCGCTCTCTGCCTGGCCGACAATCTGGTATTTCAGAGGTTTGTCATCCTCGTCCAACACCGTCACCGTCGCGCCAAACACCACCCGGTCACCTGAGAGCGACTTCGGATCGATGATTTGTGCGCGGCTGGTCTTGTCTTCCAGATCAGAGATATACGCTTCGACCTGACCCTGCCGTTCCTTGGCAGCGTGATATTCAGCATTTTCCGAAAGATCGCCATGCGCGCGCGCTTCCTCGATCGCATCCACGATCTTGGGGCGCTCTTCACGCAATGCCTTGAGGTCTGCGGCCAGCTTTTCATAGCCTTCCGCGAGCATCGGCACTTTTTGCATCTCGTTCCCTGTCTTCGTCTGTTTCGCCCGTCAAAACGACCCTGCCCCACCGAAATGGCGGATGGCGCGGATCAAAATGAGAGGGAATTGGTGTTTTCGTGCTACTTATAATAGTCCTGCAGGCTGCGAACTGCAAGATCACCCACCGAAACCGTAACAATTGCCTCTGCCACAGCCGCCGATGCGGCCGCCGTAGTGTAGTAAGGAATCTTCATTTCCAGCGCCGATGCACGGATGGATTGGCTGTCCTTGTGGCTCTGCCAACCTTCGGTCGTGTTGAATACCAACGCAATTTCGCCGTCGCTGATCTTGTCGACGATATGCGGGCGCCCCTCGGCCACTTTGTTGATCCGTTCCACAGGCAAGCCTTGCTCGGTCAGATAGGCTTGCGTCCCACCCGTCGCCACGACCGTAAAGCCGTGATCGAGCAATTGCCGCACCGGCTCCACAATCTGCACCTTGTCGCCATCCTTGACCGACACGAAAACGGTGCCGCTTTCGGGCAGCTTAGATCCTTCGCCCAATTGCGCCTTGATGAAGGCCGTGGGGAAATCTTTATCAATTCCCATGACTTCGCCGGTAGACTTCATTTCCGGTGTAAGGACTGGGTCAGAACCGGGGAAGCGGGCGAAGGGGAACACCGCCTCTTTCACCGCGACATAATCCATCTCGCGGCGGATTTTCGGCAGATCGGCGAGCATTTCGCCCGCCATCACGCGTGAGGCGATCTTGGCGACCTGCGATCCGGTTGCCTTGGCGACGAAAGGCACGGTGCGGCTGGCGCGTGGATTCACCTCGATCAGGTAAACCTCGCCATCCTTGATCGCGAACTGCACATTCATCAGCCCGCGCACTTTGAGCGCGCGCGCCAGTGCTTCGGATTGGCGTTCCATTTCCTCGATGATTTCGCCGGGCAGGCTGTAGGGCGGGAGCGAACATGCGCTGTCGCCCGAATGCACGCCGGCTTCTTCAATGTGCTGCATAACGCCGGCAACAACCACGTCTTCACCATCGCACAGCACATCGACATCGCATTCGATGGCGTCGCGCAAATATTGGTCGACCAGCACGGGGCTTTCGCCCGACACGTTCACGGCGGTGGCGATGTAATCATCGAGCTGGGCATCGGAATCGACGATCTCCATCGCGCGTCCGCCGAGTACGTAGCTGGGGCGCAGCAGCACCGGGTAACCGATGTAATGCGCGCGCGCCAAAGCCTCATCGCGGCTGTAGGCGATCCCGTTTTCCGGCTGCTTGAGTTTGAGTTGATTGACCAGTTTGGCGAAGCGTTCGCGGTCTTCGGCAAGGTCGATAGCGTCGGGCGTAGTGCCAAGGATCGGGATGCCCGCTTCCTCCAACGCGCTCGCCAGTTTGAGCGGGGTCTGTCCGCCAAACTGCACGATTACGCCCTTCAGCGTGCCCGTAGATTGCTCGACCCGCAGGATTTCGANCACATCCTCTGCGGTCAACGGCTCAAAATACAGGCGGTCGGAAGTNTCATAGTCGGTCGAAACCGTTTCCGGATTGCAATTGACCATGATCGTTTCNTANCCCGCCGCGCTCAGCGCGAAGCAGGCGTGGACGCAGCAATAGTCGAANTCGATGCCCTGGCCGATGCGGTTGGGACCNCCNCCAAGGATGACGATTTTTTCGCGCTCGGATGGCCACGCCTCATTCTCCGCTTCNCCAAAGCTGGGCGCTTCGTAGGTTGAGTACATATAGGGCGTGATCGCCTCGAACTCAGCGGCGCAGCTGTCAATGCGCTTGTAGACAGGCAGCACGCCCAGCTTCTGGCGCAATTCGCGCACTTCGTCCTCGCTGGTGGCACCGGCCATGGCGCGCAATGCGTCGTGGAGCAGGCCGGAACGCTTGGCCTGCGTTTCGCCCATGCCGCCCGCAACTCCCACAGAGCGCACAGCCAGCGTGGCGAGGCGTTTGTCGGAAAAACCCATCGCTTTCAGGCGGCGCAGCGCGTCCGCGTCATTGGGCAGGCCTTCCCGCCTGATCATGCCCTCCTCAAAGATGATTTCCTCGATATGGCGCAGGAACCACGGGTCGTAATGCGTGATCGCCTGCACTTCCTCCATCGTGAAGCCTTCGCGGAAAGCCTGTGCGATGTTGAGGATGCGGTCGGGCGTAGCGCGGCTGAGCGCGGCAACGATAACCTCGCGGCTAACACCTTCCAATTCAGGCACGCGGTTGAACCCGTCAAGATCGGTTTCCAGCCCGCGCAGGGCCTTTTGCATCGATTCCTTGAAATTGCGCCCGATGGCCATGACCTCGCCGACCGANTTCATCGCGGTGGACAGCAGATTATCCGCGCCTTTGAATTTCTCGAAAGCGAAGCGCGGGATCTTGGTGACGACGTAATCCAGCGTCGGTTCAAAACTGGCGGGCGTTGCGCCGGTGATTTCGTTGGTGATCTCATCCAACGTGTAGCCCACTGCCAGCTTTGCCGCGACGCGCGCGATGGGGAAGCCGGTGGCCTTGGAGGCAAGCGCGGATGAGCGCGAAACGCGCGGGTTCATCTCGATCACGATGAGCCGGCCATCCTTAGGATTGACTGCGAACTGGACGTTCGAACCCCCTGTTTCTACGCCAATTTCACGCAAGCAAGCGATGCTCGCATTGCGCATGATCTGGTATTCCTTGTCGGTCAGCGTCAGCGCTGGCGCGACTGTGATGGAATCGCCGGTGTGAACGCCCATCGGATCGACGTTTTCGATGGAGCAGACGATGATGCAATTGTCCGCTCTGTCGCGCACAACTTCCATCTCAAACTCTTTCCAGCCGAGCAGCGATTCCTCGATCAGAACTTCAGTCGTGGGGCTGGCGTCGAGGCCGGTGCGCACGATGTGTTCAAATTCCGCCTTGTTATAGGCGATGCCGCCGCCGGTGCCGCCCATGGTGAAGCTGGGACGGATGATCGATGGCAGGCCAGTGCGCTCAAGCACCTCCAGCGCCTCGTCCAGATTATGCGCGGTGCCGCTGCGCGCGCTTTCAAGGCCGATCTTGTCCATCGCATCGCGGAAGCGCAGGCGGTTTTCGGCCTTGTCGATCACATCGGCTTTCGCGCCAATCATCTC
>JGI24025J20009_10000209_pt1 | contig 45087 bp, 48 predicted proteins | sample Cruoilmetagenom3_FD_20009 | JGI IMG/M metagenome (IMG submission 20009)
GGTGATCGGGTGGCCACGGAAAACTTTCAACAGCACGCGGAACATTATTTGCGGTTGCTGGGCGAAGCGCAAAAAGAGATGGACGCCAAGCGCGAAGAGCAGGAGCGCCACAATCGTGAGCGCCAGGCCGAGCGCGACCGCGAGCGTGCACAACGCCAGGAGCGTGAAGCAAACAGCGGCGGCGGCGGTGGTGGAGGCGAATCAGCTGAGCCGACAAAGGGCGGCGATCTGGCCGATGCACCACAACCGGATGTGATGCCCGCCTCGGTTGGAGACAGTGAAAGTGGTCTGGTGGAAACACCCGAAAGCCAACCCCCAAAGCCCAAACGCCAGCGCAAACCGCGCAAACCCGCGCAAGAGGCGCCCAAGCCCGTTACAAACGACGAGCCGGGACCAGCGGAAGCCGCTGAGTAATCAATTCTGTTAGATTGTTATCGAAAAGCGCGGGGGAAACCTCGCGCTTTTCATGTTGGCAAGGCGTTCTTCCACCCGACTGGGTGGTCTCACGTCAGGTGGTCTCACGTCAGCTGGCCATCAGCCGTGCCAAGGCGCAGAACTGCTCAAGGGCGACAGTTTCAGCCCGGTCCGTGGGTTTGATGCCCGCTGCAATCAACCGATCCTCGATATCAGGCGCCATGCCTTTGAGAGCGGCGCGCAGCATCTTGCGGCGCTGGTTGAATGCTTTGGCCACGACATGCTCCAACAGTTTTGGATCAGCGGGGTATCGTGGTTCGGGCAGGGCCGTCAGATGCACCACCGCAGAGGACACTTTGGGCGGCGGTGTGAACGCTTCGGGGGGCAAAGACATCACGATGCGCGCATCCGCCCGCCACTGTGCCAGCAGCGCCAACCGCCCATAGGCCTTGGAGCCGGGCTGCGCCACGATACGTTCGGCCACTTCGCGTTGAAACATCAATGTCAGACTGTCCCAGAAGGGCGGCCATTGGGCCGGGGTCAGCCAGCGCACCAACAGTTCGGTGCCCACATTATAAGGCAGGTTGGCGACGACACGGATGGGGGGCGTCAGATGCGCAAGTGGATCAATGGCCAGCGCATCTGCGTTCAATACACTCAGTTGGCCGGGATAGGCGCGCGAGATCTCCTCAAGCGCTGGCAGGCAGCGTTGATCCTTTTCAATGGCCACAACCCGCCGCGCCCCCTCGGCCAGCAATCCGCGGGTCAGCCCACCGGGGCCGGGGCCGATCTCCAGCACGTCGCAGCCGGTCAAATCCCCCGCCTGACGCGCAATTTTGGCCGTTAGATTGAGATCCAGCAAAAAGTTCTGCCCCATTGATTTGCGCGCTGACAAGTCGTGATCGGCAATCACCTGGCGCAGAGGGGGGAGGGTGTCGATTGTGCTCATGCTGTGTCTTGTCAGCTCCGGGCTGCGGCCATACGGGCGGCCATTTTCAGGGCTTCAATCAGGGACGTGGGATTGGCGATGCCGCGCCCTGCGATGTCAAATGCAGTGCCGTGATCGGGCGAGGTGCGCACAAACGGCAGGCCCAAGTGTGACATTCACCCCCCGGTCGAAATCCAGCGTCTTGATCGGGATCAGGGCCTGATCGTGATACATGCAAATGGCGGCGTCATAGGTTTCACGCGCACGGGCATGGAACATTGTATCGCCCGAAAGCGGGCCGCTGAGCGCCATGCCTTCAGACCTGAGTCGCTCAAGCACCGGAGTGATCAAAGTGATTTCCTCATGCCCCATTTTGCCACCCTCACCAGCATGGGGGTTCAGCCCGGCAATGGCCAAGCGTGGCGTGGCAAGGCCGAAATCCCGGATCAGACCGGCATGGGTGATGCGAATGGTGTGTTCCAACACCTCGGGTGTCAGGGCCTTTGGTACGTCTGATAATGGGATGTGGATGGTGGCGGGCACCACACGCAGCTGATCAGAGGCCAGCATCATCACCACATGATCAACGCCCGCCAAGGCGGCCAGATATTCAGTGTGGCCGGGATAGGCAAACCCAGCCCCTTCCTGAAGGGCGCGCTTGTGAATGGGGGCGGTGCATAGCGCTGACGCCGCGCCCGATTGCACCAGATCAACGCCTCGGGCGATCACGTCAATCACGCCCTGCGCATGGGCCGCATGGGGTGTTCCCGGCGTGTGCGGGCCATCAAAGTGGTGCGCAAGTACGGGCAGGGCAGTGGCACTGGCAGCACTGGCCTGCGCAGGGTCATCAATGAGGGTCACAGGGGTGCCAGCGGGCAGATGCGCCGGATCGCCAATCAAAAAGAACGGCAACGTATCACGCAGATTTTGCCAGGCCGCGGCTGCCAGTTCGGGGCCGATGCCCGCTGGTTCACCACAGCTCAGCGCAACGGGCCGGGTCATTCCAGGATGACGATGCGGGCCTCGGCCTTCAGCTCTTCGAGATAGCCGTTTGCATAGCTGTCGAGCCGCCGGTTGGTGATGAACGCAGTCAAATCCTGATCGGTCGGGCCTTCACCCTCAAGCAGGGCAGAACGGCCACACAGCATCAACACCATCAACGTCTGCCCGTTTGAGCGGGTCAGCGAAGTGGATATTTCGCCGTCGTCCAGTTTTGCCAGCTCAATAGCAATGTCCTGAGGCAGATCAGCAGGTGCGGCCGCTGTGCGTTCAAGCACCTCTTGGGGTTGACCATATGCAATGCCATAAAGATCATCGCAGGTGTCTGTGTTGTCCTCAATCTGGCGCGCTGTGGCCAGAGCCGCATCAGAGCGCCCGCCGGGTATATAATAGGCGGCATATTCAATGGCCGAATACTCAGGTGCGGGGACATCCAACTCTTCAATGTCGCGCAATTGGAACAGCGCGATAGCGCCTTCCAATGGCAGGGGATCGGTCACTTCACCGGGGGCCAAAGCCAGAATAATGGTGCGCAGCTGAGGCGGCAGCTGTGTCAGCGGCACCCAATCCATACGCCCGCCACGGCCACGGGTGCGCGAAGCAGAGTAGCGCCGCGCATTGGCCGAAAACTCGGCCTCGGTCGTGACCTGAGAAATACGCGCCGCACGTTCCTGCACCGCCAGGGCCTGACTGGGCTGTGCTGGCATGATGATTTCGCTGAGCAGGACACGCACATTTGAAGTGTTGCCGGATATCGCAGCCTTGGCGCGGTCCAGATCATCCTCGGTCACAGAAACCCTTGAAGCAAAGCGGGCGCGGTTCACTTCGCGCCAGGTGATGCCAACACGCACGAAATCACGCAGAGAACTTTCGCCAACGCCGGCACCTGCCAATGCGCGCAACATCTGTTCGCCGTCCATATTGGCGCGCCCGGCAAATTCTTCGACCCCGACCTGGACGTCTTCTTCGGACAGCACCACCCCATTGGCGCGCGCTGCATCCATTTTCAAACGGTCTTGGATCAGCTGTTCGCGCGCGACAACCGGCAGATCGCCGACGGCGCGGAACAGTTGTAACATGCGCGCTCGTTGGGCGATCTCATAGCGGGTGATGGCCTGATCATTGACCTTGATCACCGCTTCAAACTGGTTTTGTGCCTGCGCGCTGTCAGGCATCAGACCAACAATTGACGTGGTGGCCATAATAGCCAGAGACCAAAGGAGTGTGCTGAAGCGTGATGTCATTCGTCTTAATTCCTGCATGTGCGGACGTAGCTTTTATCCTGATTTTTGACCGAGAAACCGCGTAAGGCCACAGTCAAAGACAAATCCGTCGATGGTTCCAGAATAGTGGAAGAGGTGAAGCGGCGCGAGGCCGAAAGTTTCGCCTCGACACATTCATTTGTGTAAGTCAGTCCGATCCCCGCTGTCACATTCCGGTCACTGGCCACGTCATACCGCCAATTGGCGCTGCCCGTCCAGTGGCGTGACATGCGATAACTGCCGTCAACGGACCATTCCGAGATGGTATTAGGCCGATTTTCCGCAATATCGCCGCGCAGCCAGATGTAGGTGGCGCCAAAATCGGCCCGATCGTTTTGCCAACTTGCCCGGGCCGAGGCCTTGGTGGTGTCATAGCCATCATCAAAAAGTCCACGCGCGGTCAGGGACAGCCCGTTGGGGGTTTGTAGCTGGCCTGCCAGCAGAAAATCCGAATGCCGGTTTTGCAAGCCTGAAACATTGCTGAAACTGCTCACCCCATTGAGTTCAATCAGCTTTTCCTCGCGCACCACTTGCCCCATCACCAAAGCCGAGCGCCAGCCGCGTGGATCAATCCGGGTCCAGCTCAGCCCATAGGCTGCGGAAAATCCGTATTCGCGCCGGTCGGGTTCGGGAAAGCGCGAGAGGGTCATCAGATTGCCCTCGTCAAATTCCACCAGGGTGCTTTCATCATTGGGCAGGTTCACCGCATCCCCGCCCGACCAGGCCAATTGCACCATAGGTTCAATCACATGTGTCGCGTGGCGCTTGGTCTGTTTCAACAAGGGCCAGCGCAGTTGCAGTGACGTCGAAGGCGTCACATTGGTGTCGCGCGAGGCAGAGGTCAGCCCGGCCTGATCCACAAAGAAGCTGTCGATGGCCACTCCGGTTTGCACACGGGTATGCACGCCGCCGGGCAATATCCAGCTGCGGAACCAATCGACCTCGGTGGTAAAGCGGGTCATGTCGACACCGTCGGCATAGGGGTCAAAATCAGCGCCATCGGTGGTCTGATCGGATGAGCGATGATGGGAATGCGCGGCGGCAGAAAACACCAGCTCGCCCCCGGTACGGGTGGGAAAGAAGCGGCGTTCGTAATCCACATCAGCCGAGAGCGTGGGCAGGGTGGTGTCCTGTTCACCGGTGCGCAAGGATCGGAAGTGAGTGATTGCGGCACGGATGTATTCATCACGGCGCACACGTTCCACGGCCAGTTGGCTGTCCAGCCGGTCTTTGTTGGAATAGCCATAATCCAGCAAATACGTGTCGTCGTTCACGGCCTCGATATCAAAGGTCAGTTTGAAATCATGCTTAAGATCAAACGCCCCTTCACCAAAAATATAGGAGCGAACCGAGCGCACGCCCTGATCGTCATCCGAAAACGCGCCTTCAAATTCGATGTCACCGGTGCGGAAAGCCTGGCGATACCGATATTCCAGCGTGGCCGTTTTGGTGGCCAGAAATGGTGTTAACGTCAGATCAGCATGATCGCCCAGCCGGATAAAGTAGGGCACCTTTATGCCTGTGCCCAGGGTTGAGGAATTATAGACCGATGGGATCAAAAACCCGCTGGCGCGTTTCAGCGTGGGGTCAGGCAGGCGCAGACGCGGCAGATAGAAGATGGGTGTGTCCAGCACCCGAAACTGTGCATCGTCAAAGTAGAGCTGGCGTTCTTGTTGATCATGGATCACCCGTTTGGCCCGGATTTGCCAGAGAGGTGGGCGGCCGTTTTCACACACACGGCAAGAGGTGACGGCGGCTTTGTAAAGTTGTGAGTAGCGCCCGTTCACCCGGTTCATCTCATGTGCGGCCAATTGGAGCTGATCATCCATCACCACGCGCGCGCCCGTCAGAATGCCGTTTTCCATGGCCCGATCCAGCTGCGCTGTATCCGCAAGGATCAAGATGCCGCCATCGGGGTCTTGCAGGGTGATTGGGCCGACTATCAACAGGGTTTCGGTGGTGCGATCATAGGTGATGCTTTTGGCCTTAAGGCGACGGCCATCAAAAAGGGCTTCGACATTGCCGGTGGCCACCAATGCTGTTTCGCCGTCCAGAAACACATCATCGGCAATCAGCACGGCGGGCTGTGGCGGCGCGGATTGTGCCCGCACCGGCCCGGCCAGTACTGATAGGCCAACCAGAAGAAGGAAGAGAAACCTCATCCGTCCTCCATATGCAATAATATGCCAATGGCCAGCAGGAAAGACGCCACAGGCGGGGCCCAGGCTGCCAGCATGATGGGAATTTGACCACTTTCCCCCAATATTTGCGCAAAGTTACGAATGTAATACAGCCCAAAGCCCAGCATGATCGCAGTCAGAACCGACATTGAGGTGTTGCTAAGCCGCGCATGGCGCATGGTAAAGGCGGCTGCGATCAACACCAATGCGACCAAAAACAGCGGGCGCGATAGCTCCATTTGATACCAGACCGCATAGCGGCGGGCGGAAAACCCGGCTTGTTCCAGTTGCGCGATGAAATCCGGCAGATCCCACAGTGAGATATGTTCAGGCTTGCCAAAGCTGTCGATGATCCGGTCTTGCGTCAGGGCCGACGGCAACGACAAAACGTCCAGCAGTTCGGCCGATGCCTCGGGGTTGGCACGGCCTGACAGGGTCCACTTTTTGACGTTCTTCAACAGCCATTCACCGTCTTTCAACTCGGCTGTTTCGGCCACGATGCGGTGTAGCGGTGTGCCATCAGGGGCGAAGGAAATGAATGTCGCGGTGAACAAAATACCCACATCCGAGCTGGCGCGCACAGCGTGGATCACGGTTTGACCATCCGGGCTGCCCTGGCGCAGCCAAAGCCCCTCAGATGCGATGGCCAGCACATTGGCCCCGCCACCGCGATACCCCGCGACCAGATCATTATAGCGTTTGGACGTGGCCGCAACGATAGGGTTCAGCAACGTGATGGTAACAATTCCGATCAGGGCAGCCACCATCACCGGCGCGAACAACGCCCGCCAGGCCGAGCGCCCGGCAGCCCGCACAACAACCAGTTCAGACGAGCGCGCCAAACGCAAAAACAGAGCAACTGTGGACAGGATCATCACCAAGGGCAGAATTTCGTAATTCGCACTGGGGGCATTCAGAAATACGATTTCCAGAATGGCGGAGAAGGGCAGTTCGGGGAAATCCTGCACTTCGTCGGCAATATCCACCAGCAGCAGGATGATCACAAAAACCAGCATGATCAGGGTAAATGTCCAAAAGAACTTGCGTGCGAAATAGAGGTGCAGAATCATGACCCACCCCCCTGAGCGCTGCGCCGCCTGCGCCGGAACAATCCGGGATTGGCCGCGATGTGCAGTAAAATCACCGTCAGCACCACGCCCCCGACAGCGGGTATATACATGAGGGGCCACATCGCCGCATTGGCCAGAACCGGGCCAGAAACGATGCCCTCAACCATCTTGATCCCCACCAGCAATACAAAGGCAGCGATGATTTGCCACCAAACGCCAAAGCGGCTGTGCGTGCCCAGCAAAAGCGTGGCAAACCCCACCAGAGCCGCCACGATGCACAGCAGGGCCTGATTAATCCGGTTGTGCCCTTCATAGGCAATCTGACCCAGCGTGGCCCTTGTGCGCACGGCCACCTCGCCGGGTCTGAGCAGTAAATCTGGCGTCGAGGCGAAGGTGACATGGTTAAGCGATACCTCATCCTTGGAAATCAGACTGGAGATGTCATAGGAAAAATCATCAAAATGCGTGGTGAACAGCCGATTTCCGTTTGTGCGCAGGGTTTGTGACAGCCCATCCAGCATCACCAGCTTGGTGCCACCACCTTCACGCACCAGATAGGCGCGTGAGGAGGTATAGGTCACGGGGCTGTTTTGATTGCGCCGGTCTGACAGGAACACATCCCGCAACTCGCCTTCGGGGGTGATATCGCGGATATAAAAGGTGATGCCGGATGCAGGGTGCAAAAACTCGCCCTCGGTCAAGAATTTGGCGGTGATGTTTTTGCTGACCTCGGATTTGCGCAAATGTAGCTGGCTCAGGCTGACCGGAATCAACAGGTTTGTCAGCACGGACATCATGATCGCAATCAATATGCCATAAATGATCACGGGCCGGACCAGCCGCCAGGGCGAATACCCCGTGGCCTGCATCACGGTCAGCTCGCTTTCGGTGGTCAGCCGGTTGGTGACATAAACCGTCCCCGCAAAGGCGGCGATGGGCAAAACCACGCCAATGACGCTGGGCAGGGTCAAAGCGGTGAATTCAAGGAACACCCATGCCGGCTGCCCGTCGCCAATCAGACGATCAAACATACGCACCGCTTTGTTGATCCAGAAGATCGACACAAGGACCAGCGCGAAAAAGCCGAAAAGCACCATGAATTGCGACAGCATGTATCTGTCGAATCTGGTCACTCTGTATCCCTCCGAACACTCAATCTGGTGGTCAGCCTATCGGAAATCCATAGGGGGGAAAACTGCTAATGCGCCTTTAGGGCGTGATGAGCGGGAGTTTGTCACCTGCCACCACGGGTGGCTGTCTTCTGCGGCCCCGATCCGAGGCTTCCCATCCCCGTCCAGCCGCGCTAGGTCTAGGGGAAATCCACTCTGGGAGCTATGAACATGACCACGCCAGTTACCATTACTTTTGCCGATATTGACCTTGACCAGATCGCCCTCGCAACCGGGCGGGTGGCGGTGTTTTTGCCCGCCGATGGCAAGTTGGATCTGGCGGCGCGGCGGGTCAACCGCCTGACCAAAGGTGCCTTGGCGCGAATGGTGGAAAGTGGCGCCGTTGAGAAGATGAAATCAGGGCAGGTAAGCACGCTCAACTGGCCCGCCGGTATGGCGGCCAAAGCGCTGGATGTGGTCTGCCTTGAGCGCAATGCCAAGCCCGATGATGCTCGCAAAGCCGGGGCTGCCCTGGGCAAAGCCAAAGGCACCGACGCGCTGACGGTTCTGGCGGGTCAAGTTCGCCGCCCGGCGGATCTGGCACAGGGCATTGCGCTGCGGGCTTATGAGTTTACCGCCCATAAAACGGCCGAGGATAAACCGGGTGAGGGCGTGAGCATCATGGTTTCCAAACCCGATGAAACGCGCACCGATGCCGCCCCGTTGCTGGCTGTGGCCGAAGGCGTGTTCTTCACCCGTGATCTTGTGGCGGAACCTGCCAACCACCTGACCACAACTGAATTTGCGGCGCGTATTGACGCGATGAAATCGCTTGGTTTGAAAGTGACTGTGCTTGAGGAAGACAAGCTTGAAAAACTGGGCATGGGGTGTTTGCTGTCTGTCGGGCTTGGCTCTGCCAGCCCCTCCAAGGTGGCTATCATGGAGTGGAACGGGGGCACCAAGGGGGATGCCCCGCTGGCATTGATCGGCAAAGGTGTGGTGTTTGATACAGGCGGTATCAGCCTGAAACCTGCGGCAGGCATGGAAGATATGACCATGGACATGGGCGGGGCAGGGGTCGTCGCCGGCGTAATGCGCGCCTTGGCCCTGCGCAAGGCAAAGGCCAATGTGGTGGGCATCGTCGGGCTGGTGGAAAACATGCCCTCAGAGCGCGCCACGCGCCCCGGCGATGTGGTGACCTCCATGAAGGGTGACACGGTTGAGGTGATCAACACCGATGCTGAGGGTCGGTTGGTTCTCTCGGACATCATGTGGTACGCGCAGGAAACCTATAAACCTGCCGCGATGATTGATCTGGCCACCTTGACGGGGGCCATCATCATCGGGCTGGGCCATGAAAAGGCCGGGGTATTCTCAAACAATGACGATTTCTGCAAATCCTTCCTGAAGGCCGCAGATACGATGGGCGAGGGCGCATGGCGCATGCCATTGGGGCAGGCCTATGACGATCAGTTGAAAAGCAACATTGCGGATATGAAAAACGTGGGCGGCAAGCCTGCGGGATCAATCACCGCAGCGCAATTTCTGCAACGCTTTGTGCAGGATGGCACGCCTTGGATCCATCTGGATATTGCCGGCGTGGCCTCAGTGAAAACGGAAACGGCCTATGCCCCGAAAGGCGCCACCGGCTGGGGTGTGATGGCGCTGAACCAACTGGTTGCACAGGCTTACGAGCCAAACTGATGGGGGCTGCCTACTTCTATCACCTGACACGTCAGCCGCTTGAGGCGACCTTGCCGCTTTTGCTGGGCAAGGCCCTTGGTGCGGGGTGGCGTGTGGTGGTGCGTGGGCAGGCCGAGGACCGTATGGATTGGCTGGACGCCAAACTGTGGCTTGGCCATGAAGACGGGTTTTTGCCCCATGGCCGTGCCGGGCGCGCGCATGAGGGCGATCAGCCGATTTTGCTGAGCACATCTGATGCCCTGCCCAATGCGGCTGCCTGTGTGATGTGCATTGACGGGGCAGACATCACGCCCACGCAGGTGAACGCGCTTGAGCGCACATGCATTTTGTTTGATGGCCATGATGATCAAGCCGTGCAAACCGCCCGCAATCAGTGGAAGATTCTGAGCGATGCAGGCTGTGCGGCGCAATATTGGTCTGAGGAATCCGGGCGCTGGGAGAAGAAGGCAGAAAGCTGAACTGGCGTTGCGCTGCTTGGGCTTAGCGCCTGAGTATCAGCTTGCCGCCGGAAATCTCGACCGATGAAAACCGGTCCAGATAATCCATCCCCAAAAGCGATTTATCCAACGCCCCTTCGTTGACAAATGCCCGGATCCTGGTGTCCTCAACCGGGCCAATGCGCAGGCTGTCCAGCACAACGGGGGCTGTGCGCACCTCGCCATTGGCGGTGGTGGCACGCCCATAATAATCGAGCGTTTCAGGATCGAGACCAATCAATGTGGCGTCCTCTTGGGACAGCACAATGCCCGAGGCGCCTGTATCCACCACAAAGGTGACAGGGGCACCGTTCACATCTGCGCTCAGGTAATAATGGCCATCGGGCGCGCGGGGCAGCTCTATGCGATCGCCATCAGAAAACACGGCCTGACTCGGCACAACCGTGTTGCGAATGTCACCCCACAAGCCCACAGCGGCGATCACGCCCACAAAGATCAGCCCCCAGATCAGGGCCTGTTGCGTGACTTTGCCCAGGCTTTCACGGTTTTGCGCAAAAAACCAAAGCACCACAGCGCTGCCCAGCAGCACAAGATAAATCAGGCGGGCGGTGTCAAAATCATCCATCAGACAGATATAGGTACGCCCAGGGCGATTGGCCAGATCACGCCAGAAACCCAAAATCGCGCAGGCCATCAAGCACGAACTGCACGGCCAATGCCGCCAGCAACATCCCCAGCAGGCGTGTGGTCACGTTGATTCCGGTTTTACCCAGCGCATGTTCAACGAAACTGGCCGACAGAAAGGAGATGAACACAAGCGTCAGCGCCGCCAACATCAGGCCCATCACCCAGGCAAAGCCAAACCAGTCAGGCCGCGCCGCCACCAACAGGATGACCGTGGTAATGGCGCCGGGCCCGGCCAGCAAAGGAATGGCCAGTGGAAAGACCGATGGATCGTCATGGTCATCATCCCCGGCCTCGGTTGAGCGTTCACGGCGCTTTTGGGTGCGCTTGTCCGACAACATATCAAGGGCAGTCAGAAACAAAAGAATGCCCCCTGCGATGCGAAAGGCCGACATGGAAATACCGATGAAATCCAGCAGCGCCTCGCCCAGCAGGGCAAAGATGATCAAAATACCGGCCGCCGTCAGGCACGCACGCACCGCAATGATACGGCGACGGCGCTGATCAATGCCTTGCGTGATCGCAATAAACATCGGTGTCAGGGCAAGCGGATCAATCACAACCAGCAAAGTGACGAAAGTGGTGATCAAAAAAGCGCTGTCCATGGCTTAATCTTCGCCTCGTGCCAGCGCTTTGTCCAGTTTGGTCTCGGCCTTGACCCACAAGGCCTCGGCGCGCTCCAATCCATCCATCACTTCTGAGTATTTCTTTTGCAATACAGTGGCTTGCACAACATTGTCTTCGGCATACATTTTGGGATCAGCCAGTTTTGAGGCGATCTTGTCACGCATCTCATTCAGCTTTTCCAACCGCACTTCGCAGGTGCGCACATCCTGGCGCAATGCAAGGATCTGATCGCGCGTGGCACGTTTCGGCTTGGGCTTTTCCTTGGCCGCTTTGGCGGGTTTATCGGTTGACAACAAAGCCGTTCGATAGCCCTCAAGATCACCTTCATAAGGGGCGACACGCCCATCTTTGATCAACCAAAGCCGGTCCGCCACAAGGCTGAGCAAATGCATATCGTGGCTGACTAGGATCACCGCGCCGCTATAGGCGGTGAGGGCCTCAACCAAAGCCTCGCGGCTTTCGATATCAAGGTGGTTGGTCGGCTCATCCAGGATGAGCATATGAGGCGCGTCTATCGTGGCCAGCATCAGGCTCAACCGTGCTTTTTGCCCGCCCGACAGCTTGCCCACCAGCGTCTCGGCCTGTTCTGCACCGATGCCAAAGCCCCCAAGGCGCGCGCGCAACCTGGCCGGGGTTTCACCGGGACGCAGACGGCGAATGTGATCAATCGGGGTTTCATCGACATGCAATTCATCTACCTGATGCTGCGCAAAATACCCTACCCGGAATTTTGAGGCGGTTGTCATACGCCCCGTCATCGGTTTAAGTTTGCCCGCTAACATCTTGGAAAGAGTAGATTTACCTTGGCCGTTTTTGCCAAGAAGCGCGATGCGATCATCCTGATCAATGCGCAGGTCCAGCTGCGACAGGATGGCCTTGCCATCATAGCCCACCGAGGCGCCCTCAATGGCGATGATCGGTGGTGACAACTCCTCAGGTGAGGGAAAGGTGAACTTTTTCAGCGCGGCCTCTTGCGGGGTTGTGATCGGGGTCATCTTCTCAATCATTTTGAGGCGTGACTGCGCCTGAACCGCCTTTGAGGCCTTGGCGCGGAAGCGATCGACAAAGCTCTGCAAGTGGGCGCGGCGGGCATCTTGCTTTTTCGCCTCGGATTGGGCGGCGGCCAGACGGGCGGCGCGGGTGCGCGCGAAAGTATCGTAATTGCCCTGATAAAGCGTGAGTTTGCGATCTTCCAAATGCAGGATTGACCCAACTGCGCGGTTCAGCAATCCGCGGTCATGGCTGACGATCAGCACAGTATGGGGATAGCGCGCCAGATAGGTCTCAAGCCAGACAGCGCCCTCCAGATCAAGATAGTTGGTCGGCTCGTCCAAGAGCAACAGATCGGGCTGGGAAAACAGCACTGCGGCCAAGGCCACACGCATGCGCCACCCCCCGGAAAAATCTGAGCAGGGCTGCAATTGTTCCGCACTGCTAAATCCCAAGCCACGCAGAATAGTTGCGGCGCGTGCTTCGGCAGACCAGGCATCAATGTCAGCCAGACGCATCTGTATGTCTGAAATGCGCGTGGCATCGGTGGCCGTTTCGGCCTCCTCAAGCAAAGCTGTGCGTTCGGTATCGGCGGCCAACACGGTGTTGATCAGCGACACTTCGTTGCTGGGCACTTCCTGGGCCACACCGCCAATGCGTGCGCGTTGGGGCAGGGTGATGCTGCCGGTTTCCAGCACCAGCTCGCCCCGGATCAGGCGAAACAGCGTGGTCTTGCCGGTGCCATTACGCCCGACAATGCCCACTTTGTGGCCATCCGGAATGGTGGCCGAGGCGTTTTCAATCAGCGGGCGGCCCGCAACGGAATAGGTGATATCATCAATGCGCAACATGAGGTGCGGTGTCGCCGATTGTGGCCTGCGCGTCAATCGCAGCTTTTCAATGGTCAAACCTCATGCTATCGGGGCCGCGATTAACAAGGCGCGGGCGATGAGCCTTGCGCGTAACCCCTGAGATAAAAGAGGCTGACATGGCTGTTGAACGCACGCTGAGTATCATCAAACCCGACGCAACAAAACGTAACCTGACCGGCAAAATCAATGCCAAGTTCGAAGACGCGGGTCTGCGCATCGTTGCGCAAAAGCGCATTCAGCTGACCATGGCGCAAGCCGGGCAGTTTTATTCGGTTCACGCAGAGCGCCCGTTTTACGGCGAGCTGTGCGAATTCATGGCCTCTGAGCCGGTTGTTGTTCAGGTTTTGGAAGGCGAAGGCGCCATTGCCAAAAACCGCGAAGTGATGGGGGCCACCAACCCCGCCGATGCGGCACCCGGCACTGTACGCGCTGAATTTGCTGAATCAGTTGGCGAAAACTCGGTTCACGGCTCGGACGCCCCAGAAACCGCCGCAGAAGAAATCGCTTACTTCTTTTCCGGTCTGGAGTTGGTGGGCTAAGCCACTTTCTTTGAATTCAAGACTTTAGGGCGGCGCTGTCAAAGGGCAGGGCCGCCTTTTGTTGTTCTGGGGGATGTGTGGCATGGTGCGCCCTACATCTGAAAATGCACTGGGTTGATCGTTTGGGCGCGGGCTGTGCGTTTGGCCAGATTCGTCTCTAGCAGGGCATAGTTGCGCAGGTTGGCATTGTAGAGGATATCAAACGCATCACCGATAATCGGGATGGATCCGATGGTTAAATCGAGCACCAGATTGCCAGCCATCACCACCTGAGCGCCAGGCGTGGCCCCCAATTGGCGCGCACGCCACACCAGCCAAGCGGCGGGCACAAAGGCCGCAATATCCCCAACCACAGGCAAAAACCCAAGGATGTTGTCCAGCCCGATGTTGATACGCGTACCGGGAATGGTGAACAACGCATCAAGCCGTGTGGCCAGGGTGCGCAAGCGGGAAAGCTCAGTTTCTAAGTCTTGCTGTGAATGTATGTTCATCTGATTAACATAGGCGTTCAGAGCGCCAAATTTAAGGTTTGGGGCAATGAGCACTCAAAATAGTTGGATACTTGTTGTGCAATAGCATATTAATTACAAAGAGATATAAGTGATACTTAATCTTAAATAGGTGAAAATACCTATCGCTCAGATCGAGGCGAAATCGGTAAAAACCTGTTTTGAAATGATCCGCGGCTGATTGGGAAGCATCGCCGGTTTAGGCTGAGGCTTGCCCGAATTGCTTGCGGGGGTCTGGGGTAGGGAATAGGCCATAGTCTGCTCCTTCGTTTTTATAGCAGCCCTGCCAGATCGCGCCTGACGGGCGCTTTTTTTGATTATCCATGACAGATAACAGTTTATAAGGAGGATCGTTGGCCTGAAATGTGACTTAAATAAGGCAGCGATTTGCGCCTTGGAAACAGCCAGGAGCAATGTGGCGGATTGGCCACGAAACGCGCAGTAATGTGCCAGCTTAATTCAGGAATTAGCGGTGTTTTCGGCGATCATTGAGATCATTTCAAACATAACGGCCGCAGCCGTCAGGGCTGTGATGTTGTTGGGGCTGTCCTTGGTTGGCATCATGCAGACCACATCTCCGCCAATTATGTTGAGGCCCCGCGCTGCGCGCAAAATGCCGACCGCCTCGTCTATATCAAAGCCTTTTTCACCCGGTTCCAGATTGGACACCGCAGGGGCGACGGTGGGATCAAGGCAATCAAGATCGAAGGTGATATAAACCGGGCGATCGCCCAGCACGTCGCGGGTTTGGGCCACCACATCCTCAAGCCCACGTTTGCGAAATTCCTTCATAGTTACAACGTTATAGCCGTAGTCATACGAGGGTTGCAGCCAATCCAGCGAGCGTGGATGACCGCGCAATCCGATCTGCATGGAGCGCGTCGGGTCCACCTGGCCCTGATCCGCCAGATAAGCCCCCCAATGGGCAGCGGATTTCTTGGCACCCAGGAAATGATCCACCTTGGTGAACACATCCGTATGCGCATCAAGATGTAGAAAGCTGATCGGCTCGCCGCCTGCAATCTGGCCGCCGCCCAATGCCTGCACAATGCCGCCGGTGATCGAATGATCGCCGCCGATGGACACAGGGCGCGCGCCGGCCGCATCAATGCCTTTGTAGAATTCAGTGATCCGGGCGATGCAATCTTCGTTATCATTGGCACGCGCAAACGGCACATCGCCCACATCGGCGATCTTGGCCGAATTCCACGGGTCTACCTGAAACTCCATATGTACGCGGCGCTGCACGGCTGAGACATTGCGCAGGGCGCGCGGGCCAAGGTGCTGATCACGTTCCGTGGTGCCGTTGCCTGTGGAATGGGGCACGCCGACAAGGGCGATGTCCATGCCCTCGGGGCCTTGGTGGGGCGCGCGGAACATGGTGGGGATGCCCCACCAATACAGATTGTCCATCATGGATTTTTGATAGCGATCGGTCATCGAATTGGTCCTCGCGCCTGTGGGTGTCATGCGATTTAAGTATTTTGGGAAAGATGAAGCAAGGGGCCCGGCATAAATGACATGCGCCGGGCCGTTTGATTAGTTCTTTTGGTCGTCACGCCGGAACGCGCCTTGAACGATCCGGTCCATCACCATGGCCAGGAAGAGGATCGCAAAGCCGCCCAGCAGGCCGGGGCCTTTGGCGGCATATTGCAGCGCTTCGAGGATTTCCTTGCCCAGACCGCCACCACCGATGAGCGAGATGATCACCACCATCGACAGGCACATCAGGATGGTCTGGTTTACCCCGGTCATGATTGAGGGCAGGGCGAGCGGGATTTCCACGTCCTTCAGTAATTGCCATTTGGAGGCGCCAAAGGCCACGGCGGCCTCTTTGATGGTGTCGGGCACGCCCTTCATGCCCAGCGCAGTCAGGCGGATCACCGGGGGCATACCAAAGATGATCGTGGCCAGAATGCCGGGCGGATTGCCGGTGCCGAAGAAGGCGATGATCGGGATCAGGTAGACAAAGGCGGGCAGGGTCTGCATCAGGTCCAGCACCGGTTCGGCCATGCGATATGCCCGGCGCGATTTGCCAAACCANATGCCCAGCGGGATGCCCATGACAACGCATAGGATGACCGAGGCACCAACAAGGGCGACGGTCTCCATNGCCACGGCCCAATAGCCCAGCAGCGCAATATAGGCCATGGACGCCATGGTAAAGATCGCCACCCGCGCGCCAGCGGCCCGCCAAGCGGTGACGGCGATCACCAGCATCACCACAGGCCATGGCGAGCCGTTGAGCGCCAGCGTAAGCCCATCCAGAACCCCGCGCACACCTGCGACGATGCCATCAAATACATCGCCCCCGGCGGCAGCAGCGGCGTCAATACGCGCCTCCATCCAACTGGCCAGGGTTGAAAAAAGCGTGCCGCTGTCTGCCCCCAAAATCAGCTCGGACACGCGCTGTTCGGGGAACTCATCCAGCAGTGCCATTGAGGCATTAACGGTGAACTTATAGACAATCAGTGGCCCGGTGGCCGCAATCAGGATGGCACCCAGCACGATGTTGGGTGTTTTGCGCCCACTTTCGGTGCTGTCGGGGGCAATCCGCCAGTTGGAGTACTGCTTTTCGTAGGCTTGGTTGGCGTAGACCCCCTGAACCGCTTTGAAAATCAACAACAACACCAGACCCGTCAACAAGATGCTGAGGGATTCTGCCTGTGCGGCATCGGCCTTGGCCATGCTTTTGCTCGCAGTGGCTTGCAGGTTTGTGGCCAGTTTTTCAAATCTGTCGATATCGGCCTGTTCGGTGGCGGCGGCTGCCTTGTCCAGCATGTCTTGTGCACGCGAGGCTTGGCGGGCCGAGCGTTCGGCCATGTCTGCGCCGGGGTTGCCCCACCAGCCGCGGCCAATTTGCACCCAGGCGATTACCTCTAGTATCAGGAATGTCCAGAACATGCCCCAGATGGCGCGTGACGCTGACCAAAATGGCCCCAAGATAGCCGCCCAAAGGTTGAATGTGCGGGGCAACAGGCCGATGGTGTCATGTATCTTGTGGAACGATTTGACATAATAGCCGCCATTTGGCCCTGCGAATGCTTTGATCGAGGCGTCCAGCGCATCGGTGTCCACCTCAATGTCTGAGGCGGCCGTGACCTTCATTTCTGTGGTTGTATCACTCATCTTTGCCCCCTTGGATGCCGCGCAGCAGGCGCGGTTTGGTCACGATACCAACGTCACTGCCGTTTTCGGTGATGACCACCGGCAGGTCTGTGCCAACGGCCAGATCAATCAGTTGATCGAGGTCAGCGCCGTGATCGGCACGCGGCGCGCCCTCAAGGCTGCCTTTGTGTTTGTCCAGCGGTTGCATGATGGAATGCGCCTTGACCAGTTTCAGCTTTGAGATGCCTTGCACAAATTCGCGCACATAGTCATCGGCCGGGTTCATCACGATGTCTTCGGGCGTGCCGATTTGCACGATCACGCCGTCCTTCATAATGGCGATGCGATGGCCGATGCGGATAGCCTCATCGAGGTCATGGGTGATGAACAGAGTGGTTTTCTGCAGTTGTGCCACTAGTGCCTTGAACTGATCCTGCAATTGCAGCCGGATCAGCGGATCAAGCGCCGAGAACGGCTCGTCCATCAGCAGGATTTCGGGATCAGAGGCCAAAGCGCGGGCGATGCCGACACGTTGCTGCATCCCACCTGACAATTCTTTGGGCAGGCGGTCTTCATAGCCGGTCAGATCCACCAGGCTGAGCGCATGATCGGAAATGGCCCAGCGTTTGGACTTGGGCACTTTGCGGATTTCCAGCGGGTAGGCCACGTTGTCGCGCACCGAGCGGTGCGGCATCAGGGCCATGTGCTGAAACACCATGCCAATCTGCTGCGCGCGCACGCGGCGCAGCTCAGCCTCGGACATGGCCTGTACGTCATTGCCCAGAATTTCAATGGAGCCGGCAGTGGGTTCAATCAGCCGGTTCACATGGCGCACCAATGTGGATTTACCGGACCCCGACAGCCCCATGATGCAGAATATCTCACCACGCGGCACCTCAAAGCTGGCGCCTTGCACCCCCACGACACATCCGAAGCGCTCAAGCACCTCGGGCTTGCCGATGCCTTCGGCTTTGACGGCGGCCATGGCTTCATCGGCGCGGGTGCCAAAGATTTTCCACACGTCCGTCAGTTTGACGACTGTTTCGCTCATTTCTGTCCCCGTCATTGTGAAACAGGCCGCCGGTTTGCCCCGACGGCCTGCAGCTTTAGTGGTGCGTCACGGCGCAGATCACTCGGCCATCCAGCCCAGCACGGCATCTTCGTTGGCCGCGACCCATTCTTCGGCATAGGCCAGGGGCTCTTTCCCGTCGATCACCAGGGCAAAAGTCATGTCAGACACCTGATCGGTTGTCAGCGAGACATTGGACAACATGTTGGCCACATCGGGGTGCGATTCTTCCAGTGCCTTGGCATAATGCACATGAAGATATGCCAGATCCCATGCCACGCCGGCGTCCGATTTTTCCAGCCACTCGGGATCATCGGTGGGCTGTGTCACATTCCACTTGGCCGCATCATAAGCCGGTTCTTCCAGAATCTGCATCTCATGCAGGGCAAACACATAGTGGGGCGTGTAGCAAAAGCCGACCCAAGGATCGCCTGCTTTGATCGCGTTGTCGAGGTTGGCATAGGCCACGGTTTCGTCGATCTCGGTCAATTCCATGGTCTGATCATAGCCATAGGATTTGGCGCGGATCTTTTCGATATTGGTTGAGGCCCAGCCGGGTGCACCGATCCACAATTCGCCCTGACCATCACCATTGCTGTCAAAAATAGCGGCGATGTCGGGGTTGGTCAGGTCGGAAATGGCGGTGATGCCATGCTCATCCGCTGTTTTCTGATCTACGCACATACCCTGGAACGCAGCGACGCCATTGGGGTTCATCACCACGGTGCCGTTGTCCTTGACGAATGTGTCGTGCAGGTTCTGCTGGTTTGGCATCCACACTTCGGGGTGCACATGCATGGCACCACTGTCCATTGCCTCAAACACAATCGGGTTGGTTGCATTTTGCAGCTCGACCTCAAGACCCAGATTTTGTTCAATGGCCACTTTCAGGATGTGGGCCGTGGCGTTTACGGACGGCCAGTTTGGCACGCCAATCACAATATCGGCAGCCATGGCTGGTGTTGCCAGTGCCAATACGGTGGTGCCCATGAGGGCGGTAAACTTGTTCATATCGTTTCTCCTTGTTGGGGCGCCCGTTTGAACGGGTCAGTTTATTGGATCGGCTTGTCGCAGACGTGTTGGCAATGTAGCGATAAAAACTTGTGTCTGGTTTGGCTCCCTTGCCGCATGACTTGGTGTCGTTTTTTGCGATCTTGTTTGGCGGCGCATACCGCTCAGGGATATGTGAGCATATCAAAACCCGCGCTGGCAAGGGCGACATATGGCCAAAACATCAAAATCACGGTTTTCCCGTGTTACCTAGCCAACTAATTAAGCAGATCAAAATGTAGCTTCGGGAAACCTGAAGTTAGCCCTGCAGTTTGGCCACTAATGGCATGAACCAAGCCCAGTTGCGGGATGCAGAATCATTGGCTACCAGATTGCGCTTGCGCTGAAACTTCGGGGCTCCGTCCAGAATATGCAACCGGCCCGATGCCAGATGCCCTGCCGCCAATGCCCGCGGAAGATAGGCGGACCCGCCGTGATCCAACAAAAATTCCAGCCCCCAGCGCGCGGTGTCGAAATTGACCCGGGCAATGCCCGCATCATGATAGGTCTCGTCATGTTGGCGGCGATAGTCAGCCCCGTAATCAATGAAAATATAGGTGTCACTGTTTTTGGTTGGCGTGTCAGGCGCGTCTGAACACAGCACCAACTCCTCTGCTGGCAGGGCATGGGCGGTTTGCGGGCCACGCAGCCGGGTATCATAGGTCAGGATCACATCAACCATGCCCTGATCCAGCCACTCCTCAAGGTCGCGTCCATTGCCCTGATGGACCGACACCGCCATATCAGCATTGCCATCAATCATACCATCAAAGACGGCCTTGCCGGTGCCCTCCCATAGCTCTGTATGGCAGCCAAATGTACACAGCGAGCTGAGCCCCGCAGGCAGCCCCGTTTCAAACCGTGCCTGACGCCAAAGCCCCACCATAGTGCGCGCATAGCGCAGCAGTTTGGTGCCCGCAGGGGTCAATGTGGTGCCCGATTTGGAACGGTTCAGCAGTTGCTGGCCCAGGCCTTCTTCCAGGGTTTTCAGCCGGGCGGTGACGGTTGATTGGGTGACGTTCATCTTATGCGAGGCGCGCACCAGACTGCCGGTTTCAACAATCGCCAGAAAGGTTTGCAAAGATATGATGTTCATGGCGGCGCCTTCAATTCGAATATTCTGCACTTATGCAGCAAAACAATTCAATTTCAAGAATTGAGATAATGTGGCAGCTTGTCGCAAAGCCGGAGCATGTGTCGNCCGGNNGGGGAGATATGCAATGCAACACTACCAGATGCTTATTGGCGGTGACTGGGTGGCTGCCAGCGATGGAGGCACGTTTGAAACCTCCAATCCTGCCAACGGCAAGGTCTGGGCCACCGCGCCCGAGGCCACAGCCGACGATATCGACCGTGCCGTGAAAGCCGCCCACGCCGCGTGTTATGAGGGGCCATGGGCCAGCTTTACACCCACGCAACGCGGGGCATGCCTGCGCCGTTTGGCTGATCTGATGGCTGAGAAATCCGAAGAGATGGGCGCGATTGAAACCCGCGACAGTGGCAAGATGTTTGCCGAGACCCGCTGGCAGGCAAAATACATCTCAGAATTTCTGATGTTTTATGCTGGTGCCGCCGACAAGATCAGCGGCGATACTCTGCCCATCGACAAGCCTGATATGTTTGCCTTTACCAACCGCGAACCTCTGGGCGTGGTTGCCGCTGTGGTGCCCTGGAACAGCCAGCTTTTTCTGACGGCAGTCAAGATCGGCCCGGCACTGGCGGCCGGTAATTCGGTGGTTCTGAAAACGTCGGAACACGCGCCCGCTGTGATCCTTGAGTTTGGCAAACTGATCGCCGAGGCCGGCATTCCCGATGGTGTGGTCAATATCGTAACAGGCCACGGTGATCCTTGTGGCAAGGCGTTAACCTCGCATCCGCTGGTGGCGCGCATTTCCTTTACCGGCGGGCCAATGGCGGCGCGTCATGTGGTGATGAATTCCACCAACAACTTTGCCGAAGTCAGCCTGGAACTGGGCGGTAAATCGCCGTTCATTGTGTTTGACGATGCGGATATCGAAAGTGCGGTGAATGGATCCGTTGCCGGGATATTTGGCGCCTCGGGGCAATCTTGTGTCGCGGGCAGCCGCTTGATCGTGCACGAGGATGTGGCCGATGCGTTTCTGGCGCGGATGGTTGACATCGCCCAAAGCATCCGCATCGGTGATCCGATGGCAGACGACACCCAGATGGGGCCTTTGTGCACCATGGGGCAGATCGAAAATATTGAACGTGAAGTGGCCCGCGCCGTGCACGAAGGCGGCACAGTTCTGACAGGTGGCAAACGCGCCGATGCGGGCAGCGATCAGTTTTATGAGCCCACGATCATAGATTGCCCCAGCCCGGATTTGCACATCGTCGACACCGAGCTGTTTGGCCCGGTTCTGAGCGTGCTGCGCTTTCGCACCGAGGCCGAGGCATTGGCATTGGCCAATGACACCGAACATGGGCTGGCAGCGGGTATATTTACCACCAATAACGCGCGCGCCTTACGCATGAGCCGCGCCGTGCGTGCCGGTATTGTGTGGGTCAACACCTACCGTGTGATCAGCCCCGTGGCGGAATTTGGCGGTATGAAATCCAGCGGTTATGGCCGCGAAAGCGGGTTTCAGGCGGTCTATGACTACACGCGCCCCAAAACCGTGTGGATGAACACCTCGGATGCGCCGATTGGCAATCCGTTTCAGATGCGTTGAAAAGGAGCAATTCGCATGAAATTTCATCTGGCAATCAACCTTGAGCGCATGACCCCGGATGTCGACATGAAAGCTGTGCGCGATCACACGCTGGACATGGTGAAAATGGCTGACGCCGCCGGGTTTGAAATTGCCTGGGCCGCCGAACATCACGCCATGGAGATGACCATCGCGCCCAATCCGTTTCAAATTCTGGGCTGGTGGGCCGAGCACACCAAAGACATCCGCCTGGGAGTGGGCGTGGTGAACGCCGCCTATTGGCATCCGATCAATCTGGCAGGCGAGGCCGCGTTCCTTGATCTTGTCAGCGACGGGCGGTTGGAATTTGGCATTGGATCAGGGGCTTACCAGCGAGAGTTCGACCGGATGAAGCCGGGATTGGATCAGCGTGACAGCTGGCGTTATATGCAGGAAATGCTGCCAGTGGTCGAGGCGCTGTGGAAGGGCGATTATGCACATGACGGTGAATTCTGGACATTTCCAATAGCCACATCCTGCCCGAAACCGGTGCAGGATGACGTCCCGATCTGGGTCGCGGCGCGCGCGCCGATCACCTTTGATTATGCAATCGAACATGATTGCAATATCCTTAGCTGGCCCCTTACCATGCCCATGAGCGAGGCCGAGACCTATCGCGCGCGTCTGGATGACGCGATTGCCAAGAATGGTGGCAATTGGAACGGGCGCTGGTCCGTGATGCGCCATACGGCGGTTTATGAAACCGAAGAAGACCGCCAGAGTGCAATCGATTGTGTTCGGGTGTGTTTGGGGCAATGGGGCAACCTGATGATGAAATCGGGCGAGGTGATCAACGGCTTTCCCGATCAGGTGCCTCTGGACAGCCTGGAGGGCAACGCCCGTGTCGATCCTGAAATGATCGAACAAAACCTGGCCTTCGGCACCCCTGCGCAGGTGATCGAAAAACTGAAGGCATATGAAAAACTTGGGGTTGATGCCTTCCTTTATTATGCCTCCATGGGGATGGATATGGACCAGCAAAAACGCAGCTTGCAGCTGTTTATTGATCAGGTCATGCCGGCGTTTGCCGGGAAGGAGGTCGCCCATGCCGATTGAAATCAGGCGCACATTGCTACAAGTCCAGATCACCCATGTTGAGGGCTGGAAAAAGGTGGCTGTGCCCACCAAATTGATCACCGCCATGGCGATCATTCGCAACCCTTGGTTTGGCCGTGGCCATGTCGAGGACCTCAGCCCCGAAATTCGAGACCATGGCCCGGTGTTGGGCAAGCTGCTGACCGATATGATCCTGGATGTCACGGGTGACGCTCTGGAAGGCTACGGCAAGGCGAGCGTGGTTGGTATGGGCGGCGAGCAGGAGCACGGGCAGGGGCTGACCCATACGCTGTGGTTTGGCAATCAATACCGCGAGGCGGTAGATGCCAAAAGCTATCTGGTGTTTTCCAACACACGCGGCGGGGCAGGCACATCTTTGGTGATCCCGCTGTTGGACAAGGATGATGGCGGCCGGCGTTCGCATTATCAGACCATCCATGTGCAGGTGCCTGACGCGCCTGGCGAAGACGAGATCATCATCGCCCTTGGCGCCTCTATGGGTGGTCATCCCAACCACCGGATTGGGGATCGTTATAAAGACCTCAGGGAAATGGGCCACGACGTTGATAACCCGGCGGGCGTATAATGGCGCTTTCAAAGGCAGGCACGGCCTATGATCTGAACGGGCCGCAGGATGCCCCGGTGGTGGTTTTGATCCACGGACTGGGCCTGACCCGAGACAGCACATGGAAACCGATCATCCGCTGGCTGGCCGGGCGGTTCCGGGTGCTGAGTTATGATCTGCCGGGCCACGGCGAAAGCGCCTTGCCCACGGGGGATGTCAGCCTGACGGCCCTGTCCGAGCAGTTGATGACATTGCTGGATGAACTGGAGATTGCATCGGCCGCCTTGGTCGGCTTTTCGCTGGGGGGCATGATCAACCGGCGCGTGGCGATGGATCATCCTGACCGGGTGAGCGCGCTGGTGGTGCTGAACTCTCCGCATGAGCGGGGCGATGAACAGCAGGCTCTGGTTGAAGCCCGCGCACGCGACAGTGCGGCAGACGGGCCGGGCGCCAATATAGACACCACGCTGAAACGCTGGTACACGCCAGAATATATGCTTGATAACAGCGCATTGGTGGGTGAAGTTCGCGCAGTTGTTTTGGCTAATGAGCCCAAAAACTATGCGGCCCACAGGTTGGTTCTGGCCCAGGGCGTGATCGAGTTGATCCGGCCCGTCCCGCCGATCACACAGCCAACATTGGTGATCACCTGTGCGCATGACAGTGGCTCTACCCCGGCCATGAGCGAGGCGATTGGCGCTGAGATCGCCGGGTCTGAAGTACATATCATACCGGGGCTGCAACATCTGGGCCTGATCGAGCGCCCGTTGTTGTTTGGCAAGCGCCTTGAGACGTTTTTGGAGACCACATTGACATGAGCAATCTGACTGGCGGCCAAGCGGCAGTTGAGGCGTTGAAAGCCGAGGGCACAACCCATGTGTTCGGCCTGATCGGGTCGGCCACGATGGAGATGTTTGACGCGCTTTATGATGCGCCTGAAATCAAGTTTATCGGCGTGCATGATGAACGTACCGGTGCCCATATGGCCGATGGGTTTGCCCGGATGAGCGGGCAGGCGGGTGTCATACTGGCGGGGCAAAACGGGCCCGGAGCAACCAACCTTGTGACTGGCCTTGCACAGGCCAAGGCGGCTTATTCAGCGGTGGTCTCAATTGCGGGCGCGCTGGCCAGCGGGCACCTGTATCGAGATGCGTTTCAGGAGGTGGATCAGGACGCCTTGTTCAAACCGGTGACCAAGAAGGTCTGGACAGCCACCAGCACAGGTCGCGTGCCGGAAATGTTTCGAGAGGCATTCCGCGAAGCTCTTGCACCGCGCCAAGGCCCGGTGCAGTTGAACCTGCCGCGTGATGTATTGGCGGGACAGGCCGAATTTGAGCCGTTCCAAACCCGCGAGCAATATCGGCCCTTCATCGCCCCTGCTGGGGCGCCTCAGGCGATTGCAGCGGCGGTCGAATTGTTGAGCGGTGCTAAAAAGCCGGTGATCATCGCCGGTGGCGGGATCAAAAACACAGGTGGCGGCGATCAATGTATGGCACTGGCCGAGGCGTTGCACTGTCCGGTTGTCACGTCGCCGGGGCATGGTGATGCGGTGCCATTTGGCCATCCGCTGAATGCGGGGCAAATGGGGCCAAGGGGCAATGTTGTGGCCTCGCGCCTGGTAAAAGAGGCGGATGTGATCCTGGCGCTTGGCACACGCATTGGGTTTAACGCCACCTTCTATACCTATGATAACATTAATAAAGACGCCAAAATAATCCATGTGGAAATGGAGCCGACGGCGATTGGGCGCTATTTTCCGGCTGAAATCGGGATTATGGGTGACGCCCCACCGTGGCCATTCAGTTGCGCGATGTGGTTGAGAAAAACGCCAAGCGCGGACAAGCTGAAAACTGGACTGAGGCCTTCAAAACCGAACGCGCTGCTTTTCTGGCCAAGCGCGATGCAGATGCGGATGTGAACGCTTTGCCGATCCAGCCCTCGGGCCTGTTCAAAACCCTGCGCGATGTGCTGCCACGAGATGCTGCTGTCACAATGGACGCCGGTACGCTGTGCCTTCAGGCCACCGATGCTCTGAATTACTGGCAGCCCAAGAGCCTGTTCACACCGCTTGATTTCGGGTTGGTCGGGTTTTCCTTTGCAGCTGGATTGGGCATCAAACTGGCCGCGCCCGAGCGCCCGGTGATCAGCCTGATGGGCGATGGCGGGTTTGGCATGACTGTGTCTGAGCTGTCGACAGCGGTGGATCATGGCATCAACACGGTCACGGTGGTGATGAACAACCGCTGTTGGGGGGCCGAAAAGGCGTATCAGAGGGATTTCTTTGCTGAGCGCTATATTGGTGCTGACATCTCAAGCCCGCCATTTGATAAGCTGGCTGAGCTATATGGGGCAAAGGGGTACAAAGCCACAACACTGGATGAAATGGCACAAGCGATCGAAGCGGCTCTGGTGTGCGGCAAACCTGCCGTTATTGACACAGACGTGGACCCAAGCGCGCTGTATTCTTTCCGAAGGGACAGCTTTAAGCACCGCGCAGGATAACCCATAAAGCCGCTGAAAATCACAGCGGCGATACGGTGTCGGGCAATTGCTGCACCCTGCATTGCGCGGTCGCGGATTATCTGCGGGCCCATCACTGCGTGAACCATATCACGGCGCTAAAGGACCGCCGCGCGGGCCGAGGAACTGGAAGAAAATGCAGCCCAAAGGTGGTGCACCATGAACCTCACCTTGCAATTCCCGGTGGGGTTTTTATCCTACGGCAAGGCAGAAGGAGTAAGCAACACCATGGCCGCGTCAAAACTGAGCCAGGATCCACATAGCCCAAAAGAGCCGCGTGAGAATAACCTCGAATTGGCCATCGGTCGGGAGCTGCGCGAGTTTCGTCACAAAAAGGAAATGACGGTTGCTGATCTGGCACGGGCCACGGGCCTGTCAGTGGGCATGCTGTCAAAGATCGAAAACGGCGTGACCTCGCCCAGCCTGACCACGTTGCAATCCTTGTCATCGGCGCTAAGTGTACCCGTCACCGCCTTTTTTCGCCGATTTGAAGAAAGCCGTGAGGCGGTGCATGTCAAAGCCGGCGAAGCGGTTGAGATCGAGCGCGCGGGCACCCGTGCGGGCCATCAATATCGGTTGCTTGGCCATCTTGGCGCCAATTCTTCGGGTGTGATCGTAGAGCCATACCTGATCACCCTGACGGCCCAGTCTGATGTGTTTCCCACGTTTCAACATGACGGTATTGAGCTGCTTTATATGCTCGAAGGTGAGGTGGGGTATCGCTATGGCGACAAGAGCTTTCACCTCAAGCCGGGTGACAGCCTGTTTTTTGATGCCGATGCGCCCCATGGCCCGGATGAATTGATCCAACTGCCAGCGCGATATATTTCGATTATCTCCTATCCTCAGCCAAGTCATTCCTGAGGGGTGGCATATTCCTGTGGGGAATAAATAATTCTTTTCTTGAATTTTATGCCGAACCACATAATGTTCCCTTAACAAAGTCTTTGATTCTATGGAGGCGCATATGTGCGGGATCGTCGGATTGTTTTTGAAAGACAAATCGCTTGAGCCGAAGCTTGGCGAGATGCTGACTGAAATGTTGATCACCATGACGGACCGTGGGCCTGATAGCGCGGGCATTGCTGTTTATGGCGCAGATCACGATGGGCGCGCCAAGCTGACCATTCAATCCCCACCCCTGAGGCCAGCTATGCCGGGCTTGAAAAAAACTGTCGGGCCGTATCGGTGCAGAGGTCTCACTCCGGGTGAAAGATACCCATGCGGTCATCGACCTGCCTGAGGGTAAAATGCAGGAGGCACGCGCAGCCCTGAAAGAGATGCGCCCTGAAACCCGAGTGATGAGTGCCGGGGAAGCCATTGAGATATATAAGGAAGTCGGCCTTCCGGGTGACGTCGCTGAGAGGTTTGACATCCCGCAACTGACCGGAAGCCACGGCATCGGCCACACCCGCATGGCCACGGAAAGTGCCGTCACCACGCTGGGGGCGCACCCGTTTTCAACCGGTGCTGATCAATGTCTGGTCCACAATGGCTCGCTTTCCAATCACAACTCATTGCGCCGGACATTGGCGCGCGAAGGGGTGATGACCGAAACCGAGAATGACACCGAAGTTGCCGCCGCTTATCTGACCTGGAAAATGCAGAACGGCCATTCATTGGGCGAGGCGCTGGAGGCGGGCATTGACGATCTGGACGGGTTTTACACCTTCGTGGTTGGCACCAAGGACGGGTTCGGCGTGGTGCGTGACCCGATCGCCTGCAAGCCTGCCGTAATGGCCGAAACGGACCAATATGTGGCCTTTGGCAGCGAATACCGCGCTCTGGTCAGCCTGCCGGGGATCGAGGCCGCGCGCGTCTGGGAACCCGAACCCGCAACCGTTTATTTTTGGAAGCACTGATATGCAGACATTTGATTTGGGAGAAAAGGGCCTGCGCGCCATGCACGAGGAGCTGCATGCGCAAACCCAGAGCACCAACGAAACCGCATGGGAAATCGTGAACCCCAAAGGCAGCCACGCCATAGCTGTGGGTCTGGATGCCCCGATTGAAGTGACCGTGCGTGGGTCAACCGGCTATTATTGTGGCGGTATGAACAAACAGGCGACAATCAATATTGATGGCTCGGCCGGGCCCGGCACGGGCGAAAACATGATGTCGGGCAAGATCATCATTGAAGGCGACGCCAGCCAGTATCTGGGCGCCACGGCCCACGGCGGGCTGATTGTGGTCAAGGGCAATGCCGCCTCGCGTTGCGGGATTTCCATGAAGGGCGTTGATATCGTCGTGCATGGCAATGTCGGCCATATGTCGGCCTTTATGGGCCAATCCGGTAATCTGGTTGTCTGTGGTGACGCAGGCGAGGCCCTGGGCGACAGTTGCTATGAGGCGCGGTTTTTTGTGCGCGGTGAGGTAAAAAGTCTCGGCGCTGATTGCGAAAAGAAAGAGATGCGCCCGGAGCATATCGAGTTGCTCAAAGGGTTGCTTGAAGAGGCCGGTTGTGATGCCAGGCCCGAGGACTTCACGCGCTATGGCTCGGCTCGGCAGCTCTATAATTTTGATATTGATAACGCTGGCGCGTATTGAGGGGATAAGATCATGACAGACCAGAAAATCCCGCACACAACACCACGTCAGTCAGCGACGTTTTCGCAGGATGTGAACAGTGACATTCGCCGCGCGGCGGCCACGGGCATTTATGATATTCGCGGCGGCGGGGCCAAGCGCCGTGTGCCCAACTTTGACGACCTGTTGTTTATGGGGGCGTCTATCTCGCGCTATCCGCTGGAGGGGTATCGTGAGAAATGTGAGACCTCAGTGACCATCGGCGGGCTGCATGCCTCAAACCCGATTGAGCTGGATATTCCGATCACAATTGCCGGCATGAGCTTTGGCTCACTCAGTGGTCCCGCCAAAGAAGCACTGGGGCGGGGCGCGTCCATGGCAGGCACCTCGACCACAACCGGTGACGGCGGCATGACCCAAGAAGAGCGCGGCCATTCCACAAAACTGGTCTATCAATATCTGCCATCACGCTATGGGATGAACCCCGATGACCTGCGCCGCGCCGATGCGATTGAGGTCGTCGTGGGGCAGGGGGCCAAACCGGGCGGTGGCGGTATGCTGCTGGGGCAAAAAATCTCGGATCGAGTGGCCGAGATGCGCAATCTGCCCAAAGGTATTGATCAACGCTCGGCCTGTCGCCACCCCGATTGGACCGGCCCTGATGACCTTGAGATCAAGATACTTGAACTGCGCGAGATCACCGGCTGGAAAGTCCCGATCTATGTGAAAGTAGCCGGTGCGCGGCCCTATTATGACATCACGCTGGCCATCAAAGCGGGGGCAGATGCCATCGTTTTGGATGGGATGCAGGGCGGTACCGCCGCGACGCAGGATGTGTTCATTGAACATGTGGGGCAGCCAACTTTGGCCATCATCCGCCCTGCGGTTCAGGCACTGCAGGACCTGGGAATGCACCGCAAGGTTCAGTTGATCCTGTCGGGTGGCATCCGCTCGGGTGCAGATGTGGCCAAGGCGATGGCCTTGGGGGCAGATGCGGTCTCAATTGGGACGGCCGCGATGATAGCCATCGGTGACAATGACCCAAAATGGGAGGCCGAGTACAACAAGCTGGGCACCACGGCGGGCGCCTATGACGACTGGCACGAAGGCCAGGACCCCGCTGGTATCACCACCCAAGACCCCGAGTTGATGGCACGCCTTGACCCGATTGAGGGAGGGCGGCGCCTGCGCAATTATCTGAAGGTGATGACACTGGAGGCGCAGACCATCGCCCGCGCCTGTGGCAAGAACCATCTGCACAATCTGGAGCCAGAAGACCTTGTTGCCCTGACGATGGAGGCCGCCGCGATGGCGCAGGTGCCACTGTCGGGCACCGATTGGTATCCGGGCAAGCCGGGCACAGGTTTCTAAGATATTGACAGAGGGGGTGGCAAGGCTGCCCCTTTTTCCATTGACGACAGGGAGACAAGAACGATGACAACAGACCTCGCCGCATTTGCCGCTGAGAACGGCGTGAAATACTTCATGATTTCCTTTACGGATCTGTTTGGTGGGCAGCGGGCCAAACTGGTGCCCGCCCAGGCCATCGCAGATATGCAGGAAGAAGGTGCAGGCTTTGCCGGCTTTGCCACCTATCTGGACCTGACCCCGGCACACCCTGATATGCTGGCAGTGCCTGACCCCGCATCAGTGATCCAACTGCCATGGCAGCCTGATGTGGCCTGGGTCGCCGCCGATCCGGTGATGGAAGGGGCACCTGTCGATCAGGCCCCACGCAATGTGCTCAAACGCCTTATTGCTCAAGCCGCCGAAGAAGGCATGCACGTCAAAACCGGGATTGAGGCCGAGTATTTCCTGCTCACACCCGATGGCTCGGCCCTGTCGGATGAATATGATACCGCCGCCAAGCCCTGCTATGATCAGCAGGCGGTGATGCGCCGCTATGACGTGGTGCGCGAGATTTGCGACTATATGCTGGATCTGGGCTGGGGGCCGTATCAAAACGACCATGAGGATGCCAATGGCCAGTTTGAGATGAACTGGGAATTTGACGATGCTCTGCGCACGGCGGACAAACACAGCTTCTTTAAGTTCATGACCAAATCCGTGGCCGAAAAACATGGGTTCAGGGCAACGTTCATGCCCAAACCTGTTGAGGGTCTGACGGGCAATGGGTGTCATGCGCATATTTCTGTGTGGGATGCGCCCGGCGACAAGGCCAGGACCAACGTCTTTGCCACGGACACCACCACGGGCAGTCAGACGGCCGAACTGGGCCTGTCCGAGCAGGGATCGTATTTCCTGGGCGGGATCATGAAACACGCCAGTGCCCTGGCCGCGATCACCAATCCGACGGTCAACAGCTATAAGCGTATCAACGCGCCGCGCACCATGTCAGGGGCCACATGGGCACCCAACACGGTGACGTGGACCGGTAACAATCGCACACATATGGTGCGGGTGCCGGGGCCGGGCCGCTTTGAATTGCGCCTGCCGGATGGCGCGGTGAATCCCTATCTGTTGCAAGCGGTGATCATCGCTGCTGGCCTGTCTGGTGTGCGCTCAAAAGCTGACCCCGGCAAGCGTTATGACATTGATATGTATGCCGACGGTCACAAAGTGCGCGGTGCGCCCAAGCTGCCGCTGAACATGCTGGATGCGCTTCGTTTTTACGACAAAGACAAAGAGCTGAAGGCGATGATGGGCGAGGAGTTTTCCGCCGCCTATCTGAAGATGCGGCATCAGGAGTGGACCTCGTTCGTGACCCATTTCACTCAATGGGAAAAAGACAACACGCTGGACGTCTGAGTGATAAGCCATGGAATACAAAAGAGGGCGTGGCAAGTTGTTGCTGCGCCCTTTTGATTGAATGTCTGGTGAGCGGACAAAGTTACCATCTGGCTTCGATATAGGAATGGCCGCTTTGAAGAAACGGTACTAGCCCCGGACAGTCTCAGAATATATAGGGCTTCAAACACAGTATGAGTGGTGGACGACGTGACAAAGGCAAGGGCAACACTATTGGGTTTTGGGGCTGTGCTCATGTGGGCACTGCTTGCACTTTTGACAGTCAAAACTGTTCCGATCCCCCCCCTTCAATTGACGTCCATGTCATTCGTGATCGGTGGATCGCTTGGTCTGTGCTGGGTTATATTCGCGGGAGAGGCGCAGTCTCTCAAAACGGTCAGTTGGAAGATTTATGCCTTCGGGACCGTTGGTTTGTTTGGGTATCACTTCTTGTACTTTTCTGCTTTGCGCCTCGCTCCTGCCGCAGAAGCTGGGCTTATTGCTTACCTTTGGCCACTCTTGATTGTTCTATTGTCAGGTATTCTCCCTGAGGAACGGCTAAAATCTGGGCATGTCCTTGGTGGCTTAGTTGGTTTTGCAGGTGCCGCACTCATTGTGACCCAAGGTCAAACCAGCTTTGAAACTGACGCCATTTTAGGATACTGTTTAGCCCTTTTATGTGCCGTCACCTGGTCAAGTTATTCGGTCATATCGCGCAGACTGGGCCAGACACCGACCTCAAGCGTCGTCGTGTTCTGCCTTGGAACGGCGATCTTATCAGCCATCGCCCATCTTGGTCTTGAGACGACTGTTTGGCCGGATCAAATCAGCGTTTGGCTGGCTGTCATAGGGTTGGGTGTCGGACCAGTTGGGTTGGCCTTTTTTGTGTGGGATGTCGGCGTAAAGCGGGGTGACATTCAACTATTAGGCGTTGCCTCTTACGCCGCCCCGCTCCTTTCCACCTTTGTGCTGGTCGCCGCAGGTATAGCCGACCTCACGTGGACATTGTTTGCGGCAAGCGTTCTTGTAACACTTGGAGCTGTCTTTGCAGCGCGTGCGAGCCAGTCAACAACATAGCAATATCGTCAAATTCCAGACATTCGCCATGCCGCAGAATTTCGGAAGAAGGGCTCCAAGCAGACATTCCCCGTCAGCTTCACAGTAAAGTAAAGGAGCTACCGGCAGGCCCGGCTCGTTTCACGGCTGTTCAACCCGGTTTCCACCAGCAAGCACTGTTTCTTGGCCTCATAATAGTAGCCATGTGCGTACCACATTACAGCGGCATCCATATCGCCGTCCGAGACCATCCACGCACCTTTGAGGTATTTGACGGCCCATGTTAGGTTGGTTTCGGCGTCCAGCAAAGCCGAGTTTGGGCCGGAGAACCCCATACCACGCGCCGTGGCGGGCAGGATCTGCATCATGCCCCAATACGGGCCGTTGCGCGCCCGCGGGCGGTAATCGCTTTCACGTTGGATGACCTTATGCACCAAGGCGCGGGGCACGTCGTAATGATCAGCCGTTTGGTTGACCAGCGCGCGTATTTCCGGCGTTTCATTGGGATATAGCGGGACATCTGCAGGCCCTGCGGTGGGGGGCTGTGATGTAGAACACGCAGCAAGGAAGCTAAAAACGATCACAGACAGAAAACGCAGAAACATGGGGAAGGGGCCTTTGGTTTGGTCACACCCAAAGGCCAGATCAAAGCGATAAGCGCAAGGGCTGATCACCCTGATCGGCAGGTCTTTGCGCGTCAGGTAAATATTGGATTTAGGTACATGAACCAGAAAAAAGCCCGGCGTCCCGTATCGGGCACCGGGCTTTTTCACAAGTTTATGGTGCGGATCAGGCGGCCAGCATTTTCTTTACTACCGGACCAAAGGACGACGGCGTGGGCACAATCGCAACGCCGGCTTCTTTTAGAATTTCGACCTTCTCCTGCGCGCTTTCACCGAAGGCTGAAACGATCGCTCCGGCGTGGCCCATTGTGCGCCCCTTGGGGGCAGACAGCCCGGCAATGTAAGCCGCCACAGGTTTTTTCATGTGATCGCCGATATAGGCCGCAGCTTGCGCTTCTTGTGGGCCGCCAATTTCGCCAACCAGCACCACGGCATCGGTGTCCTCGTCGTTCTCAAACAGTTCCAGAATGTCACGAAACGAAGACCCGTTGACAGGATCACCGCCAATGCCAATGGAAGACGAAACCCCGATACCCACTTCCTTCATCTGGCTTGCTGCCTCGTAGCCCAATGTGCCCGAGCGCCCGATGATACCCACACGACCCGGCAGATAAATATGGGGTGGCATGAGGCCTGCAAAGGCCTGCCCCGGCGTGATGATGCCTGCACAGTTGGGCCCGATCAGGCGCATCCGGTTTTGCGATTTGTAACGGCGCATATAGCGCTTCACGCGGATCATATCCTGCGCCGGTATGCCATCGGCAATACACACGCAGGTTTTGATCCCCGCATCTGCCGCTTCCATAATGCTGTCGGCCGCAAAGGGCGGGGGCACAAAGGCAATCACCATATCGGCGTCAGTTTCTGCCACGGCACCTTTGACGGTGTTAAACACCGGCAGGCCATTGTGCATGGTGCCACCTTTGCCGGGGGTTACTCCGCCCACGACATTGGTGCCATATTCACGCATCTCTTCGGCGTGAAAGCTGCCGATGCGCCCGGTCAGCCCTGTGACCAGTACTTTGCTGTCTTTGTTGATCAGAATGGACATATCTGGCTCTCCTCAGTTGGCTCGGGCCGATTTCCAGGCACCCACCACCAATTCTGCGGCATCGGCCAGGGTCTCGGCTGTTTGGATATTCAGACCGCTTTCAGCAATCAGTTTGCGGCCTTCATCCACATTGGTGCCCGACAGGCGCACCACCAAAGGCATGGTCAGTTCCAGCTCTTTCACCGCACGGATCACCCCTTCGGCAATCCAATCGCAGCGGTTAATGCCGGCAAAAATATTCACCAGAATGGCCTCAACGTTCTTGTCGTTCAGCACCGCCTTGAAGGACATCAACACACGATCAGGCGAAGCCCCACCACCCACATCCAAAAAGTTAGCAGGGTCGCCACCGGCCATTTTGATCATGTCGAGTGTGGCCATGGCGAGGCCCGCCCCATTGACGATACACCCGATTTCACCATCCAGACCGATGTAGTTCAAGCCGCGATCCCCGGCGAAAGTTTCGCGTGGGTCTTCTTGGGATTTGTCGCGTAGCTCGGAAATTTCTGGGTGCCGGAACAATGCGTTATCATCAAAACTGAGCTTGCCATCCAGCGCGACAATTTCACCCGAAGCGGTCACAACCAGCGGATTGATTTCAACCATGTTGGCGTCCATTTCCTCCATGAGTTTGTAACATCCGGTGATGGTTTTAACAGCCTGTGGAATAAGCGCCGGATCAAGCCCCAGTGAAAAAGCAATTTCGCGTGCCTGGAAGGCTTGCATGCCGACAGCCGGGTCGACCACGGAGCGGATGATCGAATCTGGTTCATTGGCGGAAATATCTTCGATCTCCATGCCACCTTGGGCCGAGGCCACCACCATCACACGTTCTTCGGTACGATCCATCACAAAGGCGAGGTAAATTTCCTGGGCAATGGTTGTGGCTTCTTCGATGTACAGACGGCTGACAAGTTTGCCCTGCGGTCCGGTTTGATGGGTGACAAGTTTGCGCCCCAGCATCCAGGAGGCGGCCTCGGATAGTTCTTCCTCGGATGAGCAGATGCGCACACCGCCGGCCTTGCCTCGCGCCCCGGAATGGATTTGCGCCTTCACGACCCATTTCTCGCCAGACAATTCCGAGGCGCGATACACCGCCTGCTCGGGGCTGTAGGCAATTCCGCCGCGTGGGATGTTAACCCCAAAACGGGTCAGCAGTTCTTTGGCCTGATATTCATGGATATCCATTGGGTGGTCTCCTCTAGCCTTTGGCGGCGATGGCGTCAGCCACCGTCAAAACATTGTTGGCCATGCGCTCGGAGGCGGCGTCGATCAGCTTGCCATCAAGCGAGGCGGCCCCTTTGCCTGTGGCCTCGGCTTTGCGCAGCTCTTCGATGATGCGGCGCGCACGGGTGACCTCGGATTCAGTGGGTGAAAACACTTGGTTTGCCAGTTCGATCTGGCTGGGATGGATCGCCCATTTGCCTTCGATACCCAAAGCGGCCCCCCGTTTGGCAGCAAGAACGAAGCTGTCGGGATTAGAGAAATCACCAAACGGCCCGTCGATGGCGCGAAGGCCGTAGGCGCGGCAGGCCACGGTCATGCGGCTAAGCGCAAAGTGCCACTGATCGCCAGGGTAATCCGGGTTCAACCCGCCGATCACAACTGTGCGCGCACGGTTTGACGCGGCATAATCAGCCACACCGAAATGCATCGCTTCAAGGCGTCCGGGTGCGGCGGCAATCGCCTCGACATTGGCCATGCCCAGGGCGGTTTCAATCAGGGCTTCCATGCCGATTTGATGGGTGAAGCCCATGGCCTCTTCGATTTGGCTGATCATGGTTTCAACGGTATAGAGATCAGCTGGAACACCCACTTTTGGCACAAGAATGGTATCAAGGTGCTGACCTGCTTGTTCAACGATTTCAACAACATCTCGGTACATATAATGCGTGTCGAGCCCGTTGATACGGATCGACATGGTTTTACCTTTGGCCTTCCAGTCAATGTCATTGAGCGCCTGAATGATGTTCGAGCGCGCCTGCACTTTCTCGGGTGGGGCAACGGCATCTTCCAAATCGAGGAAGATGTAATCCACATCAGAATCCGCTGCTTTGTCGATCATCGTGGGATTAGATCCAGGCACAGCCAGTTCCGAGCGTTGTAGTCGTTGTTTTTTGAGGGGGTGCAGGGTGTAACTCATGTTGTGTGGTCCTTTGCCAGACGCGTGAATGCGGGTTTCATTCAGCTTCGCGCGAAATGGCGATACGAGATACTTTCCCACGGGTAAGAACGGATGATTGGGGTTAAATAGCGAGCCTGATCGGGTAGGGTGCGGCTACCCGGTAGGCTTGGTTTGGATACCGCGGAACACAGAGGCTGCGGAGAGTGGAGCGTAAGGAAAACAATTGTTTACAATAGGAAACGTATGTGGTGCGTGCTGCGGAATTCATATGAATTCCGTGTCCTGAAAACATGTGTTTTCAGTTTGGCAGTCAAGAAGAGCGCGCTACAGAATCACCCGAATCGGTTCTTGATTGCAAAAGATGACCATCTGACCTGAGTTTTCAACGGCATGCCAACCGCGGCGTGAAAGTTCTGCCATAAAACGTTCACGCCCCACAAATCTGTCAATATGGGCCAGCTTGCGCCGGATGACGTGGCCATCGCGCACGGCCTTGGCGGAAAACACGTTTGCCATCCACTGGTCTGCTGCAAAGGGTGAATCTATGTTCAACATGGCTCACTCTTTCATGTTTGTGGTTAACGGCGCCTTAAATCATGAAGAATCCGCCAGAGACACGAGGTTTCCGGCGGCTGTCTGGAAGAGTTTTGAAACAGGTTAACTGACCAGATCGCTAGGAGTCTGCCCAGTCAGAAAAGCCGTTAGATTGTCGATTGCCCGGTGACCCATCGCAGCGCGGGTGCCATTAGTGGCACTGCCCAGATGTGGTGCCAAAACCAAGTTTTCGTAGGATTGAAACCTTTGGTCCAAGGCAGGTTCATTATGATAAACATCCAGCCCCGCAGCTGCCAGATGGCCACTATCAAGTGCTGCAAACAACGCGTCTTCGTCAATCACATCACCGCGTGCAGAGTTCACAAGGATCGAGCCGGGTTTCATCGCCGCAAACACATCTGCGTTGATCATCTTGTAGGTATCTGCGCCGCCGGGGCAATGCAGTGACAGGAAATCGCAGGCCGCCGCAACCTCAGGCATCGAGCCCAGCTGAGTGGCGTTGCCACTGGCAGCTTTGATGTCATCGGGCACCGTCCAGGCATCCTGGAACACCACTTTCATGCCAAATCCGAAATGCGCACGTTTGGCCATGGCCTGGCCAATACGGCCAAACCCGATGATGCCCAACGTGGCCCCTGTGACCTTCTTGCCAATCATATGTGTCGGGCGCCAGCCGATCCACTTGCCGGCGCGCAATTCGCGCTCGCCTTCACCAATGCGCCGCGCTGCCGTCAGCATCAGACCCATCGCCAGATCAGCGGTGCAATCGGTTAAAACATCGGGCGTGTTGGTGACAGCAATGCCTGCATCACGCGCCGCATCAATGTCGATATGATTAAACCCAACGCCGTAATTGGCCATGACCTGCACCTTGCCTGCCGCCGCTGGGTAAAACTCGGCCGGGATTTTATCAGACACGGTGGGCATGATCACCTCATAGCGCTTTGCGGCTTCCATCCACTCTTTATGGGTCATCGGGGTATCGGGATGGCGCAGGGTAACCTCGCCCAACGCTTGGGATATCAGGCGGTTTTCGGCCTCTTTCGGCCAAGCGCGAGAAACAAGAATGTTGATCATAACTGCCTCCCTTACATGCCGGTGGGGGTGGTGGCGCGGTAATGCTCTTGTGCGGCCGCCACGCCTGAACCGGCTTCGATTTTGGCACCTGCATCTATCAGGGCCATTTCCGCAGCCGAGATTGCGCCACACAACATCACCGGGTTCAATGACCCCAGATGGCCGATGCGAAAGGCTTTGCCCATCAGCTTGTTCAACCCAGTGCCAAGCGAGGTCTGGTATTTGTAATAGGCCCCCCAGATCACGTCGCGCGCATCCACGCCTTGGGGCGTATAAATAGCCGAGACCGTATCAGAGGCCCATTCAGGCCCGCGTGATACCAGCTCGCAGCCATCCCAGGCGGCAACAGCCCGGCGTACCCCTTCGGCCAAACGATTGTGGCGCTCCCAAACGGTCTGCATCCCGGCCCCCAGCAACATATCCAGCGAACAGCGCAAACCGCGCAGCAGTTGAGTGGCGGGAGTATAGGGAAAATAACCAGTGTCATTCAGCTTGATCATATCCTCAAAGCTGAAATAGCAGCGGCCCATGCCGGCATTATCCACGGCTTTGTTGGCCTCAAGCGCCTTATCCGACACACCCAAAATGCCCAAGCCCGCGGGCAACATAAACCCTTTTTGCGAGCCGGACACCGCCAGATCGACACCCCATTTCTCCATCTCAAATTCGATTGAGGCGATGGAGCTGACGCCGTCGACAAACAGCATTGCCGGGTGGCCAACCTCGTCCAGGGCAGCGCGCACCGCGGCAATATCAGAGGTCACACCCGTGGCTGTTTCGTTCTGCGTACAAAACACAGCGCGGATTTCATGTTTGGTATCTGCCGCCAGCTTGGCCTTATAGTCTTCGACAGGAACACCTTTTCCCCATTCGACCTCGGACATATCCACGTTCAGGCCCAAGCGTTCGGCCATATCGACCCAAAGTAATGAAAACTGCCCGAACCGCGACATCAGAACTTTGTCGCCAATGTTCAGCGTGTTCTGAATGGCCGATTCCCAAGCGCCTGTACCAGACGATGGAAACACAAATACCCGGCCGCCTTCCATGCGGAAGGCCTTCTTGAGATCACACAGAAGCCTTTGCACAAAATCGGGAAAATCCGGTGCGCGCATATCCTCCATAGGAATATTCATCGATTGGCGTACCGGTTCGGGAACATTGGTTGGGCCCGGAATAAATAGATGTTGAGTGCCGTTCATGGTGTCTCTCCTGGGGGTTTTTCCTACCTTAGGCGGGTGACTATTGCAATCGTAACGCCCGGATGAATGGGGCAAAAAACCTGAGGCAGAGCAGGACCAACAATCGGGTAGCCAACACCCACCCGGTTGAGTGCCCGCGCTGCCTGGATGCTTTCGGCATGCAGCGGCATACAAAATAATCGTGCAATTACATCGGTTTCCGGCGCTCTTTTGTCGCGATAAGCGTGATAGCAGAGTACAAATTTTGCTGTACACTGGTCCGGATACGAAAAGGGCCCCGGCACATAACATGAGCATTGATCCCATCCCTGAACTGCCGCGGGTCTTTGTGGCCGACCGTCATGTGATTGTTTGTCAGGGTATTGGCTCGCTTGTGTCGCAAATCCCCGAAGTGCAACTGGCCGAGTTTGCAACAGACACGACAAGCCTGTCGCGTATTCTGGAGGCGTCAGAAGGCAAGAGGATCCTGATTCTGGGGGTGAGGCTCAGTGATGCGGATCTGAGCCATGTTCTGGCGATGCTGCACAAAGATCACCCTGAGGTGATGGTTGTGGTGGTGGCTGAGGACACGGAGTTCGCCTTTATCCGCACTGCCATTAAATCCGGTGCCAATTCTGTTTGTATGATGAATCAAATCCTGACCAGCCTGCCCAAGATACTTGGCAAGCTGGTAGAGGGGCATTCCATCGTGCCGACAGATATTTTGCGCAAGCTCACGTCCGAAAATGCTGATGTGCTCTCACGCCGCGAGCATGAGATATTGGCATTGTTGGTGAACGACCTCACCAATTTTCAAATTTCAGCCCGTTTGGGACTAAGCGAAAACACGGTGAAATATTATCTTAAGGCGATCTATCAAAAGCTTGACGTCAGCTCTCGTGGTGGCGCAATTGCGAAATATGTGGCGGGGAATTACTGAACGCAAGCTTCTTAAAAGCAGCCGATCATTGCGGTATTAAACGCCGGTCGGGATTGATGCTGAAGTGGTCTATGCAGAAACTGGCAATCCGTCGGGGTGAGTAGGCCTGGCAAACCGGTGCAATAGGTGACCCGAAGGCCAACTCAGATCACAGCGAGGGTGAAAACAGCGCTGAACGCCGAATGGGTCACGCAGGCGAAAAGCCAAGGATTTGTTAATCCTGATGGGCTTTCCGCTGTGTTGAGGGGCCTGGAAAGCGCTACAAAATTGTGCGCTTTCCAGTTTGTCTTTGTTACGTCGCTATCACATGCCGAACACTTGAATCAGCGGCACCAAGCCACATGGTGTATTGGCGCATGCGCCGAGCGTATCGCTTAAAGAAGAAGTTCGAACTCGTCTTCTTCCACATCTGAGGCTTGCTCTGCTTCGGCCTCGTCGACCTCTTCCATGCTAATCGCAGCAATGAGATCTTCACCATCATAGCTCTGGGAGACGTCATCGACATTACCGCCGTTTGCATCAGCTTCATTATCAATCGTCTGCACTGATGTTTGGGGATCTTCATAGCCGGATATTGCATCATCATAGGCTGCCAACACTTCTTCGGCATCCTGAAAGCCTCCATCAGGCGCGTCAATTTGGAACAGTTCTTCGGGATTCCCTTCGTCATTGGTTCCATAAAAGACAATGGATTCAATCGAGCTCAAATCGCCACCAACCTCATCCGACAGGAAGTAGTCGAGATAGTTTTCAAAAGTGGGTTCGGTACCCTCGGGAAGCGCAACATTGTTGTAAGTGTTCGGGTCGGGCTCTTCATCAAGAATAAAAGTTCCGCCCAAGAGATCACCGGATTCCGAAAACTCTTCTCCAAAGAAGACCTTTTCGAAAATGGGCTCTTCTGGCTCTTCGGGTTCCTCTGGGTCTCCGGTGACGGCTTTGATAGACCCTTCTTCCGTCGTTGTTGATGTTGCGCGAATGCCAAAGACATCAATCTCATCGAGACTGTCAATATCCAATGAGAGTGTCAGCGTATCCCCACTTGTAAGGTAGGTATCCTTGTCTTCGCCTTCCGGGCCGAGGCCGGGATTGCTAAGCGCAACGGCATTGTCCCACTGCACATCTTCTTCGCCATGATGAGCGCCCTTCATATTGAGAGGCCCCTTCAGCATTTCGCTCTTGCCAGAAAAATCATCGTCGCCAAAATAGACGGCGTTTACGTCCATGGCCCCGTCGATTACAGTAATATCTGCAAAGAATTCACCACCTTCTTCATACATCGTAACGGAATAAGAAAGCCCGTCTTCTTCATATGTGAAGACTTTTGAATGATCAGCCATCAAGTTTCCCATCTCTTTTTATGACCAGAATAATTTTGTGACCAGAATAATTGCGTCGCCTGCTGGCCACCCCGCACGGTCAACGCTTGGGCCAGTAAATTACTTATAATTACCTGCTTTAACAGAATAAAAGTAAACTTAACTAGAAACACTCTGTTTCAGCCGCCTGTGCCAAACAGTTGCGTCCAACACATCTGAGCCTTTAAAATGGATTGGGCTGCGGTGCGTGGACTCCACACAAATCCGGAGATGTTTGGGGGCGCAGGCCACAAGGAATATTCACCTAAAGAGAAGATCCGTATAATTCTGGATGGCCTACGCGGTCTTGTCAGTCTGGGCCACGAGTATTCCGTTAAGCACGATTTGACTGAATTTCTCACCTATTTCCTCGGCTGACATTTCGCCGTCTGGAAAGTACCATCGGTGACTCCAGTTGCACATGCCAATGATGGCCAATGAAATCATTTTGGCGCTCAACCCTGCGCCGCCAAACATCCCTTCGGCGACACCTTCCTCGATAATTTCTATCATCGCGGCATCAAAGCGTTCCGAAAGGCTCTTCATTTCCCGGGCCCATACGCTGTCTTTGTTTGCGACACGCGCCATGTCTTCCTGGACGTACAGATAAAGATAGGGAAAATGCCGCCCATAAGATTTCATCAGCTCGACAATAAAGGATTCCATCTTAACTTTGGGATTAAGATTGCTACTTCTTATTTCCTCAACCATGGCGACATTCCCGCGGACCGCCATGTGAACAAGTTGCTGGAATAATTCTTCTTTTCCGGAAATGTAGTAATAAATCGAAGCCCGGTCTATGCCAATTGCCTGCGCGAAATCATTCATGCTGGCCCCGCCAAAGCCTTTCTGGCGAAATATTTCGCCGGCCACTTCGAATAATTGATTTCGCCGCTTATGATACTCCGGATCACCGGATTCCAACGCCTGACGGCGCCGCATCTCAATATTGCTTTTTCCGGTGGTGGGTTTACGCATTTTCACAAGTCTCAAGCGGTTTTCGGGCTTATAGGCATTCAAACCACCCAGCGCAACTTTGCCGTCTGTCCGCAGCAGAAATGGATTCTGTCAACATGCGTGTTGACAGAACGCATCAACGTCCGCATGCTGGTCTCATGGTGATCATGCTGGTCTCATGGTGATATGGCGCGACTAATCGTCACTGTCCCAACAGCATAGTGTGCGGGCTCGTCTCTGAGATGATCCGCAAGCCGGGCTTGGGAGGGCCAGACGCATGCACACCCATTCCAAAGAGAGGTCAGCACAGGACGCGTGGTCCCGCACGCAGTCGATGCAGCGCGAGGGTGCTGCTGCTGCGGCAAAGCGCGCTTTGGGGACGGCTGCCTACAGGGATGCATGGGCAGATGCCGGGATTTCTGACGCCGACAGTATTGCAAATAATTGGGATGCGATTCCGTTTCTGAAGAAAGAAGACCTGATCGAAAGTGTCCGGCAATCGCCCCCTTATGGTGATCGGCTGGCTGTGCCTCAGAGCGACATCGCGCATGTCTTTGTGGCGCCGGGGCCGCTTTACATGCCCTATACTGCGGGTGATCTGGACCGCATCGCGGCCTCGTTTGCTGCGGCGTTGCTCTCTTGCGGCCTGCAGGCCTCTGACACTGTCGATCAGACAACCATGTACAACTGGGTAATAGCAGCAACTGCGCTGGACAAGGCGTTGCTTCAGATCGGGTGCGGCGTCGTGCCGGGGGGAGTTGGCCAAACGGATCGCCATCTGGACGCGATCCGTGACCTTGGCATCAATGCGATCGTGGCGTTTCCAACTTTTCTGGAGCATCTTTTGGAAGTGGCGAGCCAGCAAGGGCAACCGCTGCCCCTGCGTAAAGCTGCCGTGATGGGCGAACTCAGCCATCCGGATGCAAAGGCGCGCATGCGACGCGATCATGGGATTGAGGCGCGCGAGTTTTATGGCACAGCAGATGTCGGGGCGGTTGCATGGGAATGCGCCGAAGGCTGCGGTATGCATCTGCGCGACGACCTGCTGGTCGAATTTATTGATCCGGCCACGGGCCTGTTGGCCGAGCCGGTCGCGGGAAGCCCGGTTGAGATCGTGGTGACTGACCTGCATCGCCAGGCAATGCCAATCATCCGGCTGAGAACGGGTGATCTGATAGACGGGCTGGAAACCGGGCCATGTGCCTGCGGTAATCCGGCGCCCAGATTTAGCCGCATCATTGGACGCTCCAGTGAAATCACCAAGGTCAAGGGCATGTTTGTGGTGCCGCGGCTGGTTCAGGATGTGTTTGCCGCACAGGATATCCAGCGAAACTTCTGCCTTCATGTCCGCCGTTCGGAAAATCAACAGGATATATTGGCACTGGCCGTCGCAGGCCCGCCACTAAAGAACATTCAAGTGATCAAAGCCGGTGTCGAAGCTGCGCTCAGATTGAAGATCGAGATCGAATTTGTTGATGACCTTCCAGACCATGGACCAAGGCTGGTGGATGAACGCGTGATCGGGCAAAAAACATGACAATTCACGATCAGACCATACAGTCAGACGCGCATGAGCCAGCCGGCGAGCCGGTTCTCAAAGTGCGCAACCTTCACCTGGCCTTCGGTGCGGTAAAGGCGCTGGATGATATATCCCTGGATATCATGCCCGGTGAAATCCTTGCCATTGTCGGGCCCAACGGTGCAGGCAAAAGCTCGCTGCTCAACTCGATCAGCGGCTTTTACACGCCAACCCAGGGGACGATTTCGTTTCTCGGGCAGGAATTGATCGGGATGAGTGCCAATCAGGTTGCTCACCTCGGGCTGGCCCGCACATTTCAGAACATTCAATTGTATCTTGGCATGTCCACTCTCGACAACCTTTTGTCGGGTCGTCACATCCATTCGCGTGGCGGGATTTTAAGCGCCATTCTTCGCCCATGGGGGTGCCGAGACGAGATAAAGCAACGCAAAGCGGTTGAGGAAATCATGCATTTCCTTGAGCTTCAACCCTATCGTGACGTGCCGGTCGGCACCTTCGGATACGGCAGAGCCTATGGCGGGAATGACCATAGATGAAAAAGAAGACATGGTCAGGTTCATCCTGGACCTGCGGGAACGCCGGGGCATTCCAATCGTCCTGGTTGAACACGACATGCAGGTTATTTCGGAAATTGCCGACCGCGTGGTGGTGCTCGACTGGGGACGCCATGTTGCAACTGGCACACCGGATACGGTTCTGCGCATTCCTGAAGTTGTCAGCGCCTATTTGGGGAGCGATGACACGTGATTGAGCCCGGTTGCGACACTATCCCCAAGTTTATCTTCCGTAACGCGGACGCCATACCCGATTCCATTGCAATGCGACGCAAGGCTTTGGGAATCTGGCATCGGATCACATGGTCTGATCTAGGCCGCGAGGTCGAACGGATTGCTGCGGGTCTTATGGCGCTTGGTGTCGACGATGAGACCTGCATCGCGGCAATCGGCAAT